>ENA-ORBV01004005-ORBV01004005.1-microbial-mat-metagenome-genome-assembly--contig:-NODE-4005-length-28853-cov-8.307235_pt1 | contig 28853 bp, 24 predicted proteins | sample MGYA00237777_ERZ505514 | MGnify/ENA primary metagenome ERZ505514 (study PRJEB26160, sample SAMN06269048) | microbial mat metagenome | isolation source: Oligotrophic lake microbial mat | place...
GGCACCTCGATGTCGGCTCGTCGCATCCTGGGGCTGGAGTAGGTCCCAAGGGTTGGGCTGTTCGCCCATTAAAGCGGCACGCGAGCTGGGTTTAGAACGTCGTGAGACAGTTCGGTCCCTATCCGCTGCGCGCGCAGGAGATTTGAGAAGGGCTGTCCCTAGTACGAGAGGACCGGGACGGACGAACCTCTGGTGTGCCAGTTGTTCTGCCAAGAGCACCGCTGGTTAGCTACGTTCGGAAGGGATAACCGCTGAAAGCATCTAAGCGGGAAGCCTGCTTCAAGATGAGATCTCCATGGGCTCTGCCCGAGAGGCTCCCAGCTAGACTACTGGGTTGATAGGCCGGAAGTGGAAGTGCGGAAACGCATGGAGCTGACCGGTACTAATATGCCGATAACTTGTTCCACATCTGCTCGCGTTCACTGTGCGGTTCCCGAGGTGCGGGAATCACATCTCAATAGAGTTTCGGCGGTCATGGCGAAGGGGAAACGCCCGGTCCCATTCCGAACCCGGAAGCTAAGCCCTTCTGCGCCGATGGTACTGCCTGGGAAGCTGGGTGGGAGAGTAGGTCACCGCCGGACAATTGTTGCGACAGAGCCATCCTTCGGGGTGGCTCTGTTGCGTTTTGAGGAGGTACGACAGTGGCTCACACGCCAGACGACCGCCGATCCACGCCACGACCCCCGCCCGCCGGTCGGAGCCGTGGTGGGCCCATTGGCAGGTCACCGGGTGGTCCGGGCCCGCAGGGGCGCCCGACTGCTGACCCCGCCCGGGCTTCTGGGCCGCCCATTCCCGCGAGCATCACCGGGGAGGAGATGGACCGAGGGACCTACAAGGACATCGTCAACGGACTCGGGGAGCGGGGGCCCGAGGTGGCTCGGCGGCTGGTCGCGGCGGTCAGGGCGATCGACGGCGGTGACGCCGAGCTGGCGGGCCGGCATGCCGACATCGCGCGACGGCTCGGAACACGGTTGGCGCCGGTGCGAGAGGCCGTCGGGCTGATCGCATACGAGATCGGCCAGTACGAGGTGGCGCTTCGTGATCTGCGAGCGGCTCAGCGCATGTCGGGAGCACTCGACCTGCTGCCGATCATCGCCGACTGCGAACGGGCGGTGGGCCGGCCGCAGCGTGCCCTCGATATCGCGGCAAGCGTGGAGGTGCAGCAGCTGGAGGTGGCCGGCAGGGTCGAGATGATCATCGTTGCCGCCGGCGCTCGAGGTGACCTCGGACAGCTGGAGGCCGCGGTCGAGACGCTACGTGGCCCGCTACTCACGGCCGGGTCGACTGCGGCGTGGCAGGAGCGGCTCTGGTACGCGTTCGCGGACGCCCTCGTCAGTGTGGGTCGACCGGGAGAGGCCGATGCGTGGTTCGCCAGGGCCGCAGCCCATCCCGAGGCAGCCACCGACGCCGAGGAGCGGCTCGCGCAGTTGCGTACCGACGTGGGCGATGCGGGGGCCGACGAGATAGGTGAGGTCCTCGACCTCGAGAACGACCAGGTGCTCGATGAGGCGGGCACCGGTGACGCGGACACAGGTGGGTTGGACACAGGTGGGATGGACACCTCAACCCGAGACCCGGCCTGATCAGCAGTGGTCGATCGGCCTGATCAGCACACCGGCAGGCAGCTTCGGTTCGAAGGACGTCGCCTTGACTGGCAGGAGGTCGCCGTGGGAGATGGCGTCGAATATCTCGTTGTGTGTCAACGCCTGGAACAACACGGCCACGGTGCCGCGCCGCTGCGTGGCGGCGAGAACCCGGTCGCTCTCCCGCAGCCGACGCATCGTGGTGCCGGGCAACCCGGCCGCGGCCGCCTCGACCACGTGGGCGCTCGTGGGAAGTCCGGCTGCCGGGACGGGTGGGCACCACAGCGTGGTGCTCGCCGCCCGATCCCGGACGACCAACTCACTGGACCGCGACAGGACCACCCCGCTCGGCGACGGCTCGGCCTGGTCGGGGTGCACCGATGTCGACTGCAGGGAGGGCTGGGTCGCCCGCAGCGCGGCGACGACCTCATCGAGTTGCAGCGGTTGCGGGCCACGGCGATGAAGCACTCGGTGGATGGGGTTGATCGTCAAAGGCGTGTCGTCACTGTCGACCACCAGCGCGGTGACGAGGCCGCAGTCATTGTCAGGCGCGTCCAGCAGGAGATCCTGCCCAGTCGGCTCGTCCTGCCTGCGTTGCGACTCCTGTGCCTGCCTGCGGGCCACGCATTGCGCGCGATGGGCCATGGCAGCCGCGAGCCGGTGATGCCCATCGGCGACGAGACAGGATCGACGTCCCAGGTCGGCCATGACGATCTCCGCGTCCGCCTCGCCGATGCGGGCCACCTCGACCGTGAGGTCGGCATAGGTCAGGTACAGCAGGGGTTGAGGGTCACGCGCGGCGGCCGCCACCGCGAGCCCGCCACCCGGATGGGTCAGCAACACCGGTTCGCGGTCGACGCGCGCCGCCCGCAGGCTTTTCAGGCGCCGGTTGACCGCCGGGGGGTGAACGGCCTCGTGCGGCAGCAGCCCGGCACTTCGCAGCGAGTCACCAACCATCAGACTGATGGCGATGGCCCGGATGCTCTTCGTGCCGGTCGTCAACGTCACGAGGTACAAGGCGGGTGCCGTGACGAGGTCACGACCACGGGCCTGCCATCCTGCTGTCTCGTGCCGTCGCTGCGCGCGCCCGGGACTGGGGTGCAACAGGCGAAAAGGCCTGACGTCAAGCGTTCCCAGACCCACTGCCGGATCCTACGGGCGAGGGCGCCACGGCGTATCGCGGGTACGACGTTCCCTCGCCCGACCACCGACCACGACCCCCGAGGAGGCAGGCAATGCCAGAAGACTCTCCTGACGCCGACTACGCCGACCCGACGGACTCGGGCGTCGAGATGGGTGCAGACACCCCGGCAGGCGGCGCCTACGAGTGGCTGCAGCGCGCCATGGGCCTGCTGGCGCAGGGAAACGCTGCGGCGGCGGCAACCCTCCTGGAGCGCGTCCGGCGGGAGGACCCCACCTCGGCCTCGGTGCTGGAGGCGCTGGCCCGAGCGCATTACGACGCAGGCCACTACGAGACTGCTCGATCCGCATTCACGGACCTCGTCGATGCCGCTCCGGACTCCGACTACGCGCACTTCGGGCTGGGCCTGTCGCTGTTCCGGCTCGGCCGCGTCGACGATGCCGAACCACATCTCGCGCTGGCCGCTGTCATGCGGCCCGGTCGCAGCGACTACGAACAGCGGTTGCGAGAGGTCCGCGCCACCCGTGCCGCGCGGCGCAACGGTGGGGCCGACGCCGGTGAGCGCTCATGACACGCACCGTTGGTGCGGGTATGGCACCGGGTACGGCGGCGGCCGAGCGACTCGATCCGGTCCGGCCCGGGCGTGACGCCGGGCTCTGGCCAGGTGTCGTGCTGCTCGATCTCGACGGTGTCGTCTATACCGGCGACACCGCTACGCCCGGCGCAGTGGCGAGTATCGAGACCGCTTGCGAGCACGATGTCCCGATCCGCTACATCACCAACAACGCCTTCCGGACGCGCCGACAGGTCGCCGAGCGGTTGCGCCGCCTCGGCGTGGCTGCGGACCCGAACGAGGTCATCACCTCCTCCGGGGTGGCCGCCGACCTTCTCGCGTCGCGTCGGGAGGCGGGAGCGATCGAGCAGGGCCCGGTCTCAGTCGTCGGCGGCCCTGGCCTGACCGGCCCGCTGACGGATGCCGGGTTCGAGGTTGCCCAGGCACGTCACCACGGCTCCGGACGGCCGCTCCCCGCGGCCCTCGTACAGGGCTTCACGCCGGAACTGACGTGGCAGGATCTCGCCGCAGCGGCCTATCTGGTGCGAGCCGGGGTCTGGTGGCTGGCGACCAACCTGGATTCCACGCTGCCGACGGACAGCGGCCCGGCGCCGGGCAACGGTGCCTTGGTCGTGGCCGTGTCCACCGCAGCCGGCCGTCCGCCTGACGCGGTGGCAGGCAAGCCGGCCACGGCGATGTTCGCCCTCGCCGCCCGCGATGCGGGCGTCGCGGACATGGCGGATGTGTTCGTCGTCGGTGACCGGCTGGATACCGACATCGCCGGCGCGGTTGCTGTCGGCTGCCCGTCGATGCTCGTGCTGACCGGGGTGCACGGCGTTGCCGATGCCGCCGCCGCCGCGCCCGGACAACGCCCGACCTTCCTCGGCAACGGTCTGGCCGCCCTGACCAGCGACCACCCGCCGGGCCTCGTCGAGGAGGCAGGCAGGGCAAGCTGTCGAAGGGCCCGGGCGGAGGTCCGTCTCCGGCCGGACGGCGCCGTGGTGACATGCACCGCGTCCGGCGACGGCGGCGATGGCGGGCTGGACGTCGCGCGCGCCCTGCTCTGGGCCGCGTGGTCGGCCGTGGATGAGTTGGCCGCCGATGCGCGGGTCACCGCACGGCGAGCGCTGAGCTATCACCCGGTCGTGCGCGATCTCGACCGTGCCACCCGTGCGGCGGCCGGCCAGGCGCGCTGACCTCGGCAGCGGCACCCGGCCCGGCCGTCCACAGACCTACGGGCGCGGCCGTCAGCGGTGTGGACGGACGTACTGCCTCGCAGCGTGGCGGCGCAGCGGCGGGTACCGTCGGGTCTCATGACCGAGGACACCGCCACCGGTCCGGCAGATCTGGCTGGTGTGCTGGCGGAGGTGGTGCGGCTGGAGGCCGTGGCGGCCGTACTGGACGCTCGGCTCGACGCCTCACTCGGTGGCGGTGGCGGAGCCGGTGACCATGCCGATGGCGGCGCTGGAGCCGGTGGCCATGCCGGTGGCGATGCGTGGAACCAGAGCGAGCGCGATACCCGACTCGTCGATCTGCGGGAGGGGGCGCCGGCATGAGGCGCCGCCTCGACGCCGAGCTCGTCCGGCGCGGCCTTGCTCGCAGCCGCGCCCATGCGGCCGAACTCATCGAGTCCGGCCAGGTCGCCGTCCGCGGCGTCGGGGCCACCAAGCCCGCCAGTCAGGTGGACGTCGCCGACGCGATCACGGTGGCCTCGGCGGGCGGCCGGGAGTGGGTCAGCCGGGGAGCGCTGAAGCTGGCCGGAGCCCTGGATCTGTTGGACGCGAGCGCCGGGCACGGCCCGTTGATCCCTGGCCGTCGGTGCCTGGATGCAGGGGCCAGCACGGGTGGCTTCACCGAAGTGCTGCTGGACCGGGGAGCCGCCCAGGTGGTGGCCGTGGATGTCGGCTACGGCCAGCTGGCCTGGTCCTTGCGCAGTGACCCCCGGGTCGCCGTGCACGACCGGACCAACGCTCGCGACCTCACCCTCGACCTCATCGGTGCCCCCGTCGACCTGATCGTGGCGGACCTCTCCTTCATCTCCCTCGTGCTGGTGCTGCCCGCCTTTCACCGCGTCCTGGTGGCCGGCGGCGACGTGCTGTGCATGGTCAAGCCCCAATTCGAGGTGGGGCGCGGCCTGGTGGGCAAGGGGGGCGTCGTCACTGATCCCGTGCTGCGTGCCGACGCCGTGATCCACGTGATCGCGCAGGCGGCGGAGCACGCTCTGTCGTTGCAGGCCGTCGTGGCCAGCCCACTCCCCGGCCCCGCGGGCAACGTCGAGTACTTCACCTGGCTCGCCGACCGTCCCGGAACCGCGAGCGAGCAGTGGGACGACGCCGTGGCCGCGGCCGTGGCCGCGGGCCCCGCCGGCCGGCTGGCACAGCGCGCATGAGCGCCGCCCTCCCGGCACCGCCGCGGCGGATCCTCGTCCTGACCCACGTCGGTCGGCCGAACGCGGTAGCGGCGGGCAACGAGATGACGACCCGCCTGTTGGCCGCCGGCGCCACGGTCGTCGTGCCCGTCGCTGAATGGAAGATCCTGGCCGATGCCGCCAGCGCCCCGGCCGAACGCGCGGCGGTGGAGGTCCTGCACGGCGCGCCCGACGTCGCCGCCGTCGTCGCGGCGGGCATCGATGCCGTCGTCGTGCTGGGTGGTGACGGCACGATCCTGCGGGCGGCCGAGCTGGTCCGGGGCAGCGAGGTGCCCTTGTTGGGCGTCAACCTCGGTCATGTCGGCTTCCTCGCCGAATCCGACCCGGAGTTGCTCAGCCAGACCGTGACGCGGCTGGTCGCCGGCGACTATGCGGTCGAGGAACGGATGACGGCCGATTTCCGGGTCTGGTGCCAGGGCCGGCCGATCCACGAGGGGTGGGCGCTGAACGAGGTCAGCATCGAGAAGGCCGCGCGCGAGCGCATGCTCGACGTGGTCGTCGAGGTCGACCGCAGGCCGCTGACCCGCTTCGGGTGCGACGGTGTCGTCGTCGCGACGCCGACCGGGTCCACGGCGTACTCCTTCAGCGCGGGCGGACCCGTGGTCTGGCCGGAGGTCGAGGCCCTGCTCGTCACGCCGATCAGCGCGCACGCGCTGTTCGCTCGTCCACTGGTGGTGGGCGTCAGCTCGATCGTCGCCATCGAGACCTTCGCCACGCTCAGCACCGAGGGGGTGCTGTGGGCGGACGGCCGCCGCATGTTCGTACTGCCGCCCGCCTCCCGCATCGAGGTTCGGCGCGGTGTTCATCCCGTCAGGTTGGCTCGGCTCAACCGGGCGGCATTCACCGAGCGCCTGGTCAATCGGTTCCGGCTCCCGGTCAGTGGCTGGCGTGGCCCGACCGGGGGCGTGATGGGGGAGGGCCCGGCATGATCGAGGAGCTGCGGATCCAGGGCCTCGGGGTCATCTCCGAGGCCGTGCTTCCGTTCGGTCCTGGACTGACGGTGCTGACCGGCGAGACCGGGGCCGGCAAGACGATGGTGGTCACGGCGCTGGGTCTGTTGCTCGGCAACCGCCCCGACGCTTCGCTGGTCCGACGTGGGGCCGCGGCGGCGACGGTAGATGCCACCGTGCTCGTCGATCCCGCCGGGGCGGTGGCGACGATGGTCGCGGAGGCCGGCGGCACCCTGGACGGTGACGTGCTGCTGCTGTCGCGGACCGTGCCCGCCACCGGCCGCGCCCGGGCCTTCGCCGGTGGTCGTCCCGTGCCCGCGGCCGTGCTCGCCGACTTGGCAGCCGACCTGGTGACCGTGCACGGCCAGTCCGACCAGCTCCTCCTTCGCAGTCCCGCTCGGCAGCGCGGCGTCGTCGACCGCTACGCCGCCACGATGGCCGGTGCCGAGGGCGAACTGCTGGAGCGCTATCGCGCGGCGCAACGGCTGTGGCGCGAGGCCGTCGCGGAACTGGACGCCTTCGATACCGGCGCCGCCGCGCGGGCCGCTGAACGCGACCAGCTGATCACGGGACTGGCGGCGATCGACGCCGTCTCACCCGAGCCCGGTGAGGACCAGCGGCTCGACGAGGAGTGGGCCCGGCTGGCCCATGTCGAGGAGCTCCGCCAGGCGGCCGACATCGCGCGGGAGACGATCGGCGGAGACGACGGCGCCGTGTCGCTGCTCGGGCGCTCGCGAGCCGCATTGGACGGCGTCCGCGGCCATGACCCCCAGGCCGAGGCGTTGGCGGCGCGCGTGGCCGAACTTCTCTACCTGGCCTCCGACCTTGCCACGGATGCCAGCGCCTACGCCACGGGGCTCGACGCCGACCCCGAGAGACTGGCCGAGGTCGAGAGCCGGCGCCGGGACGTGACCCGACTGGTGCGGGTCCACGGCGACGTCGACGCCGCACTGGCCTGGGCGCAGCGCGCCCGGGACCGGCTGGCTGAGCTCAGCGAGGACGGCCGCCGCGACGTCCTCGCTGGGGCCGTCCAAGCCCTGCGGGGAACGGTCGGGGAGGTGGGGGCCCAGCTGTCGGCCTCGCGGCGGCAGGCAGCGGAGGCCCTGTCGGCAGCGGTGACGACCGAGCTGGCCTCGCTCGCGCTGCCCCGTGCCCGACTCGTGGTGGCCGTCTCCAGCGGCACGCAACCGGGGCCGGACGGCTTTGACGACGTGGAGATGCGCCTGGCGGCACACAGCGCCGCCGACCCGCAGCCGATCGCCCGGGCGGCCAGCGGTGGCGAACTGTCCCGGGTCATGCTCGGCGTGGAGGTGGTGGTGGGTGCCGTCGGCACCGCGTCGACCTTCGTCTTCGACGAAGTGGACGCGGGGGTCGGGGGTGCCGCGGCGTTGGGCATCGGGCGCCGGCTGGCCCGGTTGGCCGCGGACTGCCAGGTCATCGTCGTGACCCACTTGGCGCAGGTCGCGGCCTACGGCGACCGGCATCTCACCGTCCAGAAGGCCGACGACGGCTCGGACACGGTCTCGACCGTGCTGTCCGTCACGGGCGAGGATCGTGTCCGCGAGATCGCCAGGATGCTGGCCGGCGACGCCACGTCGCAGACGGCAACGGCGCATGCAGCAGAGCTGCTGGCCACTGCTGCTCAGCAGCGCGACGGTGAACGGCATCTGGACCAGGGTTCGGCGAGCGGAGCGCGCGCGCCTACCTCGTGACTGTCCGTTGCCCTGTCAGCATATTTCAGTGACGAGCCGCACGACAACCAACTTGCCACCACCACCACGCCGCCCGGGCCCGTCATCCGACGAGGTGGAGGTGGCTTCGATGCCACCTCCCGTGCCGTTCGCGCTGCCGACGCCCGCGCCGCAGCTGAGCAGGCTGTCAGGTCCCATCCCCAGTGTTCCGATGGCGGTTGCGGCTGACGCTGCGTCCACCGTGCCCCCGGACCGGCCGAAGCCCGCCGCGGGCGATGCGGCTGCCGGGACCGCCACGCGGCAGGCGGACGCAGCGGGAGCGGATGCCCCGAAGCCTGGCGGCGTCGTCACCAGCGCAGACGTCACCAGCGCCGACGTCACCAGCGCCGACGTCACGGGTGGCGATGTGACGGGTGGCAATGTCACGGGTCCTGCCCGGCTGGACCGCCGCGGCGAACGGATCATGGCGCAGCTGCGCCAGGGCGACATCGCGGTGATCGACATGATCGACATCGACCTGGACACCGCCAGGGCGCTCATTGCACGGCGCCCCTCCGCCGTGCTCAACGCGTCCTCGTCCACCACTGGGCGGGTGCCCGGCATGGGGCCGGTGGAACTGCACCGCGCGGGCGTCCGGCTGATCGACGACCTGGGCTCGGCCCTCCTCGCCCTGGTCGACAATGGCGACGTCATCACCGTGACCCACGACGGCAAGGTCATGCGGGGTGGCCGCCAGTTGGCCGCGGGCAAGGCGCACGACGCCGCCTCGGTGGCCGGGGCCGCCCGCAAGGGCAGGGCCGGGTTGACGGCACAACTCGCTGCGTTCGGTGCCTGCCTGCCGGTGGTCTTCGAGGAGGAGCGACACCTGCTGCTCTCGCCGGCGCCGGTGGAGATGTCAGTGGCGCACACCGTCGAACAGTTCCCGCCTTTGCTCGCGACCCTGCTGCGGGAGGGGAACCGACGCGCCAGACGGCGCTCGGGGAAGATCGGGCGCGGGCCGGCAGTGGTGGTGCTGGGGGGGCCTCGCGCCCGCGAGGACGTGCGATCGATCGCCCGATTCGCGCGCGGCTCTGGCGCGCTGGTCATCGCGGTCGCCGAGGGCGCTCGGGCCGCGATGTCCGGGGGTCTGCGGCCCGACGTCATCATCGGCGAGGGCAGGGAGCTGTCAGAGGAACTGCTCGGCCGCGGGGCCGCCGTGGTCCACCTGGCCGGTCCCCGAAGCTCGGATGCCGACGTCACCGAGGCCCGCAGCAGGCTGCGCCGGCTGGGAGTGCCGCATGCGCTCTGGCGCACGGGGCTGCACCACGATGACGCTGCCATCGTGCTGTCGGTGTCGCTCAACACGGCCGTGGTCGTCCTCGCCGGTGACCGTCGTGGCGTGCTGGAGTTTGCCGAACAGAAGGCGCTGGGCATGGCGGGCACGAGCCTGACCAGAGCGGCATGGGGACACCGGCTGGTCGATGCGGCCACCGCGCGGCGGTTGCTGCGGCCACCGATGCGATGGGTCCAGGCGTCGACTCTGATCGTCCTGGGCACGGCGTCGTTGGCAGGGGCGCTGAGCGTGGTCGGCTCGGGCGCCGATGTCGTGGCCGTGATCTCGGCTGCGGCCGCCACCGTCGCTGACCTGGTGGGGCTCGACGGTCTGGTCGGGGCCCGGCCGTGAGCGCGGCGGCCCGGATCGCGGCCCTGGGGCTCAGCCTGGCGGCGGCTGCCGCGGGCGTCATCGCGGGCGCGGCGCTGACCACCGCCACGAGTGTGCCGGCCGATGCCGCGACGATGGAGTCCTCGGTGGAGCCCGGCGGCGCTGACGCCGTGGCGGGCCGGCGCCTCGCTGCGGCCGACGCGGTCATCGCCGACGCCGTGCCGCTGCTGGTTGGCGACAGCCTGTCGGCCCGTGTCTCCGTCGTGGGGCTGGGTCCCGCAGCCGGGCCCGCCTCGGACCTGGTGGCGGCAGATCTCCGAACGGCGGGCGCCACCGTGACGTCCGTGGTCGTGCTCGACGACGGCTGGATCGACCCGGCACTGGCGACGCTGCGGTCCGGACTCGCCGGGCAGCTGACCGGCGGCCGCGGTGACGACTCCTTGAACACCGCCCTCGCCCTCGCGATCGGGGGAGGTGACGCGGACGGCAGCTCCGGAGGGAGCAGCACGGTCCTGGCGGCCCTGCAGGGCGCCGGCATCCTGACCGTGGTCGAGGCACCCGGCCCGGCCGTGCTCACTCCCGCGCCCACTCCCGTGCTCACTCCCGCGCCCACTCCCGCGCCCACTCCCAGCCTCGTGGTCACAGTCTTCGTCACCTCGGGCCCGGTCTCCGGCGATGCGGCCGCCGGCTGGTCAGAGCTACTGTCGATATGGCGCAGCACCGTCCCCGCGACCGCGGCCATCGCCGCCGAATACGGCTCCGAGGCGAGGGCAGGCAACTCGTCCCTCGTGGTCGGCATCCGGCAGGGCCCGCTGGCCTCGGCCGTGGCGACGGTGGACCACGCCGGGACGGGGCTCGGCCGGGTCGCCGTCATTCGAGCGGCCTACCGACTGCCGCAGCAGCCGGTCGGCCACTACGGTTTCCTCTCAGGCGCGGGTGCTGAGTTACCGCCCGCGCCCGGCACCGAACGGACGAGCGGCGCTGGCGGTAACGGCTAGCCGATCACGAGGAGGCGATGGATGGCACCGACCGCCGACGTACCATCCACGTCGCCGCCCGTCTCGCTGCAGATCGTGGCCTCGGCCGTTCCCGCCGCTTGCGAGCACCTGCACAGCGTGCTGCCCCGCTTGGCCGCCTCCGGACTGTCGATCCACGTCGCCATGGCCGAGCACCTGACGGCGGAGTACGCCGACCTCGGTGTCCCCACCACATCCCTTCCGCTGCCACTGAAGTCGAGGACCACGACCGACCTGGCGGCGGCTTCCCAGCTGCGCCGGGCCATCACGGCCATCGGTGGTGTCGACCTCGTCCATTCCCACGGCTTCCGCTCCAGCGCGCTGGCGACGCTGGCGCTGCGTACCGGCCGCCGCCGACTGGGCATGGTCTCGACCTGGTACGACCTGGCGCTTCCGGTGGCCGGGCGAGGGCTGAGCGTGCGGGCGGCGGAACGAGTGATCGCGCGCGGGGTCGACGTCACGCTGGCCACCAGCTCGGAGCTGTTGTCGCGGGCCAAGCACCTGGGTGCCCACGACGCCCGACTCGCCCCCATCGCCACCGGTGAGGTGGGCAGCTCGGTGGCCGAGCGACGCTCGTTGCGACTGGGCTACGCCACCGAACTCGGGCTGAACCCCGAGGTGCCGTGGATCCTGGTCGTCGGGCGTGTGGTGCCTGAGCGGTCGGGTCAGTTGCTGACCGTCGCCGACCGGTGGAACGGCTTGTACCCCGCACCGGAGGTGCTCGCCGTCGGGGAGGGCCCGCCCGGTGTGGTGGCCGCGCTGCGCGTCGCGGTCGCGGAGCGTTCGCTGCGGGTGCACCTGCTCGGCGACCGAGCCGACGTGACGACCCTGATGCGGGCCTGTGACGTCTTCGTGCTCACGTCTCGTTGGGAGTCGCGGCCGATCGCCGTGCAGCAGGCGATGCGGGTCGGGCTGCCCGTGGTCGCCGGGCGCCTGGCAGGCATCGCCGAACTGGTCGCGGACACCGCCGTCCTGGTCGACGCCGACGATGTCGAGGCGCTGGCCGCCGAGGTGGCGGCGCTGTTGGCGGACCCCGATCGGGCCCGCCGGCTGGCGCAGCGGGCCATGCGCCGTGCCGGGTCCTTCCCCACCGAGGACGAGGTGGCGCAGTCGCTGGCCCTGGTGTACGCGGAGGTGCGCGCGCGTCGGCCCGTGGTCTGACCGGGCTGGTGCTACCGTAGAAATCCGTGGTCGATCGCCCTCATGGCATGCCCAACGTGACCCAGCACATCTTCGTCACCGGGGGGGTCGCGTCCTCGCTCGGCAAGGGCCTGACCGCCTCCAGCCTCGGCCATCTGCTGCGCGGGCGAGGCATCCGGGTAGTGATGCAGAAGCTCGATCCGTACCTCAATGTCGACCCGGGGACGATGAACCCGTTCCAGCACGGCGAGGTCTACGTCACGGAGGACGGCGCCGAGACCGATCTCGACATCGGCCACTACGAGCGGTTCCTCGATTCCGACCTGGACGCCTCGGCCAACATCACGACCGGGCAGGTGTACTCCGCCGTCATCGCCAAGGAGCGGCGCGGCGAGTACCTCGGTGACACCGTCCAGGTCATCCCGCACATCACCGACGAGATCAAGGCCCGGATGCGGGCCAAGGCCGGTCCCGGTGTGGACGTCATCATCACCGAGGTCGGCGGCACGGTCGGCGACATCGAGTCGCTGCCGTTCCTGGAGGCCGCCCGCCAGGTCCGCCAAGACGTCGGCCGGGACAACGTCCTGTTCGTCCACGTCTCGCTGGTGCCTTTCATCGCGCCCAGCGGTGAGCTCAAGACCAAGCCGACGCAGCATTCCGTGGCAGCGCTGCGCAGCATCGGCATCCAGCCCGACGCGATCGTCTGCCGCTCCGACCGTGAGATTCCGCTCTCGGTGAAACAGAAGATCGCCAACTCCTGTGATGTCGCCCTGGAGGCCGTGGTCGCCGCCGTCGACGCCTCCTCGATCTACTCCATCCCCAAGGTGCTGCACGCCGAGGGCCTGGACGCGTACGCGGTCCGTCGGCTCGGGTTGCCGTTCCGCGACGTCGACTGGGCCCGCTGGGACGAGTTGCTGCGTCGCGTGCAGCGGCCCGCCGACACCGTCGAGGTCGCCCTGGTCGGCAAGTACGTCGGGCTGCCCGACGCCTACCTGTCGGTGATCGAGGCGCTGCGGGCCGGTGGCTTCGCCAACGATGCGGCGGTGCGGATCCGGTGGGTGGCCTCCGACGAGTGCGAGACGCACGATGGTGCCGCCCGCTCACTCGCCGGGGTCGATGCCGTCTGCGTACCCGGGGGATTCGGTATCCGGGGGATCGAGGGCAAGGTCGGGGCGCTGCACTGGTCGCGGACGAACCGGGTACCGACGCTGGGACTGTGCCTGGGCCTGCAGTGCATGGTCATCGAGTACGCCCGCCACGCCGCGGGACTGGAAGGGGCCAACAGCAGCGAGTTCGACCCCGCCACGTCGCATCCGGTGATCGCCACCATGGCGGAGCAGCGCCACATTGTCGCCGGCGACGGTGACCTGGGCGGCACCATGCGGCTGGGGTCATACCCGGCGGTGCTGAACGAGGGCAGCCTGGTGGCCCGGTTGTATGGGCGAACCCGCTGCACCGAGCGGCACCGGCACCGCTACGAGGTCAACAACGCCTATCGCGAGGCGGTCTCTGCGGCCGGCCTGCGACTGTCCGGGGTCAGCCCGGACCGGGAGTTGGTGGAGTTCGTCGAATTGGGCACCGACGAGCACCCGTTCTACGTCGGCACGCAGGCGCACCCGGAGTTCAAGTCACGCCCCACGCGGGCCCACCCGCTCTTCACGGCGCTGATCCGTGCGGCGCTGGACGAGCAGGCGGCGGGCCGGCTGGACCTCAGCGCGATTCCGGCACCGGTCGCCGTGGCATGAAAGGGCTGACCGACCTGCCGGCGTCGGCTCCGGTCAGCACGACTGACCTCGCCTTCCGCGGGGTCAAATGGGACGTGGTCGCCGACATGGTCGATCTCGGCGACGGCGAGCGGCGGCGCGAGTACGTCGCGCACCCCGGCGCGGTCCTCGTCGTGGCCGTCGACGACGAGGAGCGGATGCTGCTGATCAATCAGTACCGGCACCCGGTGCGGATGCGGCTGTGGGAGCTGCCCGCCGGGCTGCTGGACTCTCCGGGTGAGGACCCGGCCGCCGCTGCCGCCCGCGAGCTCGCCGAGGAGACCGACCTGGTCGCGCAGCGCTATGAGGTCCTGGTGGACTACCTGAGCTCGCCGGGCGGCTCCGACGAGGCGCAGCGGGTGTACCTGGCCAGGGGGCTGAGCGCGGTGCCCGAGGCCGAGCGGCACCTGCGCAGCGAGGAGGAGGCCGGGATCACCCTGGCGTGGGTGGACCTCGACGAGGCGGTCGCCGCGGTACTCGACGGTCGGATTCACAACAGCGGCGCGGTCGTCGGCATCCTGGCTGCGGCGGCGGCGCGGGCCCACGGCTGGGCTAGCGTGCGAGAGGCTGGGTCGCATTGGTCGACCCACCCTGCTCACCGACCCATGCCTCGAGAGGACCTCCGTGCTACGCAGCCATGACGCCGGCCAACTGACCCGTTCGGACGTGGGGGTGAACGTGACGCTGTGCGGCTGGGTCGCCCGGCGGCGCGATCACGGCGGTGTGGCGTTCCTCGATCTGCGCGACGCCTCGGGGGTCGTCCAGGTGGTCATTCGTGATGAGGTGCTGGAGTCCGCGGCGGCCCACGACATCCGCGCCGAGTACTGCCTGCGGGTCTCCGGAGCCGTACGCGCCCGCCCCGCCGGCAGTGCGAACCCGTCGCTGGCCACCGGCGAGGTAGAGGTTGAGATCACCGGCCTGGAGATCCTCAGCGCGTCGGACCCGTTGCCCTTCCAACTAGACCAGCACAGCGAGGTCGGCGAGGAGGCCCGGCTGCGCTACCGCTACCTGGACCTGCGCCGCAGTGGCCCGGCTGCCGCGTTGCGGCTGCGCAGCGACGTCAACCGCGTCGCCCGCACCGTGCTGCTGGGCAAGGACTTCGTCGAGATCGAGACGCCGACGCTGACGCGGTCGACGCCGGAGGGCGCCCGCGACTTCGTGGTGCCCGCCCGCCTGGCCCCCGGTTCCTGGTACGCGCTGCCGCAGAGCCCGCAACTGTTCAAGCAACTGCTGATGGTCGCCGGAATGGAGCGCTACTTCCAGATCGCGCGGTGCTACCGCGACGAGGACTTCCGCGCCGACCGGCAGCCGGAGTTCACGCAGTTGGACATCGAGATGAGCTTCGTTGAGCAGGACGATGTCATGGCACTCGGTGAGGAGCTGGTGGCGCAGCTGTGGCGGTTGATCGGCCACGAGGTCACGCTGCCCATCCCTCGGATCACCTACGCCGACGCGATGGCGCGCTACGGCACCGACAAGCCCGACCTGCGGTTCGACCTCGAGCTCGTCGACTGCACCGACTACTTCGCCGCCACGCCGTTCCGCGTCTTCCAGGCGTCCTACGTGGGGGCCGTGGTGATGGCGGGCGGCGCGAGCCAGCCGCGCAAGACCCTCGACGCCTGGCAGGAGTGGGCCAAGCAGCGCGGCGCCCGTGGACTGGCCTACGTGCTGATCGGCGCCGGCGGCGAGCTGTCCGGGCCGGTGGCCAAGAACCTGTCGGAAACCGAGCGCGAGGGCCTCGCTGCGCAGGTCGGCGCCGCCGAGGGTGACTGCGTGTTCTTCGCGGCCGGGGAGGTAGCGCCCTCGCGCGCCCTGCTGGGCGCCGCCCGGGCCGAGATCGCACACCGGCTGGGCCTGTTCGACGCGGCTGACCGCAGCGCCGGCGGCCGCGCCTGGTCCTTCGTCTGGGTGGTCGACGCGCCCATGTTCGAATCGACAGCCACAAGCGACGACGTCGCCGTGGGGGAGGGCGACTGGACGGCGGTCCACCACGCCTTCACCTCACCGAAACCGGAGTTCGCCGACACCTTCGACACCGACCCCGGCGCCGCCCTGGCGTATGCCTACGACATCGTCTGCAACGGCAACGAGATCGGCGGTGGCTCGATCCGGATCCACCGCCGCGACGTGCAGCAGCGGGTGTTCGCCCTGATGGGAATCTCCCCTGAACAGGCGGCCGAGAAGTTCGGGTTCCTGCTGGAGGCGTTCAGATTCGGCGCCCCGCCGCACGGCGGTATCGCCTTCGGTTGGGACCGGATCGTCATGCTGCTCGCCGGGGCGGCGTCACTGCGCGAGGTGATCGCCTTCCCGAAGTCCGGTGGTGGCTACGACCCACTGACCGGGGCGCCGGCGCCGATCACCGCGCAACAGCGCAAGGAGGCCGGTGTCGACGCTCGGCGCGCTGCCCAGGCCGCTGTAAAGTCATGATCAGCGAGGGGGTCTGCATACGGCGCTTCAGGCCCTCGATGTCGATCATTGCGTCTACAGCACGGGTTGACTCAGGCGCGCGCGGTCGGAATCGTCGTGCCCACAGCACGCCCGACGACCTTGATCGCGTCGGCACGAGTCCGCCTACTGCCGCGATGTCCGGGTCGAGCGGGTCATAACTCGAGAGCGTTGATGTCCCGTCGGCGTCCCCGGTAACTGGGTCTTCACGCACTTGGGTCTAAGGCCAGGTCAGACCGTGCTGCACCACCCCTGTCGCCGGTGGCTGCACCCGAAGTACCCGTTCGAGTGCCGCTGCGCCATGCGTGGCGGGTCCGCGCTGTGGCTACCGCCTCGATAAGTGTCCGATATGTCTTGTGCTGCCGCCCCGGGGGGGGGGTAACGTCGATCCCGCACGGATAGGTCATCCCCACGGAAGGTGATCATGACGGGGCTAGGAATTTGGTCTCGTCCATTCAGGGAGCGAGATAAGGGAGGGAACTGCTCATGAGAACATCCACGAAGTTTCTCGCACGCGCTATCTCACTGGTCGCCACGAGCGCGGTCGCGGTCGCGGTATGGTCGCCACCGGCGATCGCCGCAGCGCCGGTTCACGCAGCCGTCGATGCGGCGGAAGTGGCAGGTGAAGCTGTCGAGATAGCGGCGGGTATGGAGAATGACACTACAAGTATCGAAGCCGTATCAGTCCCGATAGAGGCCGGGCAACCAGTGGTGTTGTCCCATGCGGAAACGGGCATTGATATTGGCATTGGTCTACCCACCGCGACGTCAGTTGGTGCCCCCGAGGTCGTCGAGGGTGACGCGGTATACGTAGACGAGTCGCAGGACACCAGCTTCGTTGTTGACGCTATCGACGACGGGGTCCGAGTGATGTCAGTGCTGGAGACGCCCGACGCACCCACGAGAATAGACTATTTGCTGGAGATTCCCGACGGTGCCGAACTCTTGGAGCGCGCCGACGGCTCTGTCGACGTTGGGTTCGTGGCCGACGGGATTCAGGTCGTCATCGCTACATTGGATGCCCCTTGGGCTGTGGATGCACGCGGCAAAGCAGTGGATACGTCCTTCGAGGTCCATGGTACGGCGCTCACACAGACCGTCCGTCCGGGAGTCGGCGCTACCTATCCAATAACGGCTGATCCCACCCTGAAATGGAAACTGTATGGAGCTGTTGTGTACTTCAATAGAGATGAGACAAGGGAGCAAGCGTTCCAGGCGGGGGCATGCCTCGTGATTTCTGAGGTTTTTCCGGGTGCTATAAAGACCGCGTTCAAGCTCGCATGTGGCGCAGTGGCTTTGGTCGCCGCTGACGCAATGCGACGCTCCAATCAATGCCTTCGATTCACTTACCTCTACGTCCCTGTCGGTGGGAGTTATCCGTGGCGCGGTACATGCTGAGGAGCGGGCAATGAATACTCTTGATTTAGCGTTATGGCTCACGTCGATTGCTGTGGGCTCTCTCGCTTTTCTTTACGAACTTTCGGTAGACCGAATGCCGAGGAGTTTCAAATTTCTCGTCTTGCTAGCGGGTCTCGTGATTCTCATAGTTGTGGGCTTGGCCTCGTCTGGAAACCCCCAGTGGTGGACTCTCGTTATGGCTTTGGCCGCCGGGGCGGTCGTCGGCAGCTTGGCGCGCCTTTGGCGCGCCAAAGTGAACAAGCCCTAAAGAGGCTCTTCCCAGTTGAGGGTGTAGTTGACGGTCGGCTGGGGCGAGGAGCGGTCGGCGCGTCGGTGCCTGGGTAGAGGTCGAGGCCTCCCGAGGATGGAAGTTCTCACGCTCCCCATCCGGAAGACCCCGACGTGCCTGACGCTACCTTCGCGACCCCTGACGTGACGACGTTCTGCCGCCTGGACGAGCTCGGTCTCGTCGTCGTCAACCAGAACCTGGAGCCGGACCGGGCAGTGCTCGCCTGCCGGGTCGCCGATGACCCGGACGGGCTGGACCGGTGGTGCCGCCAGTGCGGCTGCGAGGGCCGAGCGCGGGACACCGTCACGAGGCGCCTGGCGCACGAGCCGTTGGGCTGGCGGCCTACGACGCTGCGGCTCACGATCCGCCGCTACAAGTGCACCGGCTGCGGCCACGTCTGGGGTCAGGACACCAGCCGCGCCGCCGAACCGCGGGCGAAGCTGTCCCGGAGCGCGCTGCGGTGGGCGCTGGTCGGTCTGGTCTGCCAGCACCTCACCGTCGCCCGCCTCGCCGAGGCACTGGCCGTGTCCTGGGGCGGGGAGGGCGACTGGACGGCGGTCCACCACGCCTTCACCTCACCGAAACCGGAGTTCGCCGACACCTTCGACACCGACCCCGGCGCCGCCCTGGCGTATGCCTACGACATCGTCTGCAACGGCAACGAGATCGGCGGTGGCTCGATCCGGATCCACCGCCGCGACGTGCAGCAGCGGGTGTTCGCCCTGATGGGAATCTCCCCTGAACAGGCGGCCGAGAAGTTCGGGTTCCTGCTGGAGGCGTTCAGATTCGGCGCCCCGCCGCACGGCGGTATCGCCTTCGGTTGGGACCGGATCGTCATGCTGCTCGCCGGGGCGGCGTCACTGCGCGAGGTGATCGCCTTCCCGAAGTCCGGTGGTGGCTACGACCCACTGACCGGGGCGCCGGCGCCGATCACCGCGCAACAGCGCAAGGAGGCCGGTGTCGACGCCAAGCGCCCCGATAAGGTCACGGCCGCGTCATGATCGTGGCGGGTGCCTGCCCGCGGACCTGGCACTCACGAACCGACGGACGCCTCCTCCTCGAGCTGCCGCCACAGATCATCGACCTCGATGCACGTTCCACCCATCGTCAACTGTGAGCCTGGCAGTGGCGACACCGGGTAAACGCCATCCACCCGCGACAGCCGCGACACCCCCCGGTAACAGAGCCCGGCCATGCTGGCCCGATGCGGGTCGACGTGCACTACTACGGCGGGGTTCCGATGACGGACGCGGGACTGCGTGGGCCCGAGCCCACCGACCGGCGCTACGGCAACGACGATGTCGTCGCCGGGTACGGCAACCTCATCGCGTGGGCGAAGACCGCCGACCGGCTCGGCTACCACACCATGTGGCTGACCGAGCACCACTTCCAGTACGAGGGGTACGAGGTCGTCCCCAACCTCATCCAGTTCGGTGTCCACCTGGCCGGGCAGACCGAGAGACTGCACTTCGGGCAGATGTTCAATGTCGTCCCGCAGTGGCACCCGCTGCGGCTGGCCGAGGACTTCGCGATGGCGGACATCCTCACCGGTGGCCGGATGGAGTTCGGCGTCGGGCGCGGCACGGTGCCCCGGGAGGCGCAGTCCCTGGGCAGCGTCGTGGCCTCCGGGGACAACGAGATGAGCCGGCTCGCCGATGACCTCAACCGCGAGATCTTCGCCGAGGCGATGGAGGTCATCACCAGCGCGTGGACGAACGAGCGGTTCTCCTTCGCCGGCAAGCACTTCACGCTGCCGCCGCCGGGGATCCCCGACCGCGGCAGCACTGTCACCCACCTGACCCTGGTCCCGCGTCCCATCCGCCCCATCCCTGTCTACATGCCGATCAGCCCCGGCCGTACCGTCACCTACGCCGCCGAGCAGGGGTACCGCGGGGTGCTCGCGCTGTGCTCGCCGTCGGTGACCAGGCGGTTATGGGACACCTATGGCACGATCGCCGCCGACCTGGGCCGTGACCTGCGACCCGGGCAGGACCGCACCCTCAACATCCACATCCATGTCAAACCCACCCGCGAGGCCGCCATGGCGTCGGCCCGCGACGGCCACGACGAGTTCTGCCGCTTCCTGTCCCCGTACGGCCGCTTCCGCGGCTACGGCATGGCGGGGGAGGAGCTCAAGCCGTTCACCTACCAGCCCAGCCTGGAGGAGTCGATGGCGGCGCAGGTGATGGCGATCGGCTCCATCGACGACGTGGTGGACACCCTGGGGATGTACCGCGAGCTGCTCTGTCTGGAGCAGATCGTGCTGTTCCCCGATCTGCCGGGCCTGACCAGGGAGCAGCTGAACGAGCAGTTGCACCTGATCGCCGAGGAGGTCATGCCTCGCCTCGGCATCACCCTCACCGGGCCGTGACCGCCGCGACCGCCGTGACCACCAAGGCCGCCGTGACCACCAAGACCGCGGTGACCACCGCGACCGCCCTGACCACCGCGACCGCCCTGACCACCGCGACCGCCGTGACCACCGAGACCACCGTGGACAGGGCGCCCGGGGCACCGGGTTGCCCCAAGCACATGGTCTACGGCCCGTGCGGCGGCGTGAAGCCGGACGGTGGCTGCGAGACGGGTGCCGAGCGGTGCGTCTTCGTCGACGGGCCGGTGCCGCGGTGGCCCGAATCCGCGCTCGCTCCGCCGTCTGCGGACCCGTTCGCGGGGATGCGACGGCCACTGGTCATCGCCGACCTGCCGGCGGTTGCGTTGGATAAGGCGTCGCTGCGGGAGTGCGCGTCGGCGTTGACGGGCAGGGTCGACGCCGTGCTTCTGGGGGACCACGGCGGCGAGCGAGTCCAGTTTCCGCCCGCCCTGCGCTCGGAGTGGGTGCAGGCCCAGGGGCTGCGGGTCTGGGCAGGACTGAACTGCCGCGACCGAAATCGGGTCGCCCTCGAAGGCGAGATCGCGGGTCTGGCCGAGGTCGGCGTGGCCGGGGTTCACTGCGTCACCGGGGACCACACCAGCATCGGCGGCCGGCCCGACACCAAACCCGTCTTCGACCTCGATTCGACGCGGCTGGTGGCGCTGGTCGCAGCCGCCGGGTTGCCGGTCTCGGTCGCCGAGAATCCGGCGGCGCCCCCGGTCACCGCCCGCCCGGAGCGCCTGGCCGAGAAGGTGCGTGCGGGTGCCGGAGCGTGCTTCGTCAACCACTCCTCGGGCCCGGCTCCCGTGGCCGGGTTCGTCACGGCTGCTGTCGCGCGCGGCGCCCGGATCCCGTACGTGGCGTGCGTGCCGATCGTGCTCGACGCCGGCTCGGCGGCAGTGCTGCGGTCGTTCACCGGCCTGGACCTGCCGCCCGGGTACCTCGACGGCATCCTCGCGGCCCGTGACCCGTTCCGGGCGGGGATCGCCGCCGCGCTCGACCTGTCCCGTGGGCTGCTGGAGACCGGGCTGCTGCGGGGCGTCAACCTCTCCGGCGGTGCCGCCCCCAGGGGTGAGGTGTCCCCGCTGCGGGTGGCCCAGGCGATGGCGGTCATCGCCAGGGGCCTCCACTAGCGGGCCGCGCCATGATCACACTGCGCCGGGCGCGCACCATCGCCGGGGACCTCGTCGACGTCGTGCTGGATCCGCGCACCGGGGTGATCGTCTCGGTCGGCCCCGCCGCGCGGGCCGAGACGGTCCCCGCGGCCGAGCACGACCTGACCGGCTACCTGCTGCTGCCGGCACCGGCCGAACCGCACGCCCACCTCGACAAGGCCCTGCTCGGCGAGCGCCACCCGAACGTCACGGGTGACCTGGCCGGTGCCATCGACGCCATGATCGCGGTGCTTCCCACCATCACCCACGACGACCTGGTGACACGGGCGCGGACCGCGGCCTTGACTGCTCTGGCCAATGGCACCACGGCGATCCGGACGCACGCGGACGTGGGGGAGTTGACCGGCCTGCGGCACGTCGAGGCGATGATCGAGGTCCGCGAATCCCTGCGGCACCTGATGACGATCCAAGTGGTCGCGCTGACCGCCTCACCGGTGAGCGGCTCGCAGGGCGCCGCCAACGCCGACCTGCTGCGGGCCGCGCTCGCGGCAGGGGCGGACGTCGCCGGCGGTTGCCCCCACCTCGACCCGGACCCGCTCGGCTGTCTGCGGGTGTGCCTGGCGGCCGCCGTGCACGCCGGGGTTCCACTGGACCTGCACACCGACGAGAACACCGACCCCCGCTCGCACGGTCTCGCCGACCTGGCGGCAGCTGTGGCGGCCGAACGTTTCGACCGGGGCGTGGTTGCGGGGCATTGCGTCAGCCTGGGGGTGCAACCGTTAGCAGAGGTCGACCGCACCGCCCGCGCGGTCGCCGCAGCCGGGGTCGCCGTGGTGACGCTGCCACAGACCAACCTGTTCCTGCAGGGACGCGACCGCCCGGTGGCCACGCCACGAGGGCTGACCGCCGTCCGCGCCCTGCTGAACGCCGGTGCGACGGTGGCCGCCGGTGGTGACAACATCCGCGACCCGTTCAACCCGATGGGCCGCGGTGACGCCCTGGAAACGGCATCGCTGCTGGTGGTGGCTGGAGCGCTGCTGCCCCAAGAAGCGTTCACCGCCGTCACCTCGGCCGCCAGAGCAGCAATCGGCCTACCACCGGTGACTGTGGCACCCGGGTCACCGGCGGACCTGCTGGCCATCCGCGCCGCCGGGCTCACCGAAGCCCTCGCGGTCGCTCCGCCGGAGCGCATGGTGTTCTCGCGCGGCCGCCTGGTGGTGGCAACGAGTATGCGGCGCACCTTCCCGCTGGGTCACCCCGGACCGGCGGTGTGATCGCCGATGCCCGGATTCACAACATCGGCACCGTCCGGCTACGTGCCTGAAACAGAGCATGGCCATGGTTGGCCATCCGGTCATCACAGTCCGAAGGAGGTGAGGGATGGCGACCGTCATGGCACCTCGGCAACTCGTGACACCCTCCCCCCTCGCCTCCCTTCGCTTCTCGGGCGTCGCCAAGACCTTTCCCGACGGCACCCAGGCGCTACGCGACGTCAGCTTCGATGTCGCGCCCGGTGACTTCGTCACCGTCGTGGGACCGTCGGGCTGCGGCAAAAGCACGCTGCTGCGCATCGCGTCAGGGCTCACCTCGGCGACGGCCGGCGCGGTGTCGGTACCGGCGCGTCGGATCGGCTACGTGTTCCAGGACGCCACGTTGCTGCCGTGGCGAACCGTGCAGCGCAACGTCGAACTGCTCGGCGAACTGCACGGCGTCCCGCGCCGGGAGCGGGTGGCCGCCGCCAAGGCGGCCATCGACCTCGTCGGGCTCACCGGCTTCGAGCGGCATCTGCCCAGAGCGCTGTCCGGTGGGATGCGGATGAGGACCTCGCTGGCCCGGTCGCTGTCGCTGGAACCCGACCTCTTCCTGTTCGACGAGCCGTTCGGGGCACTCGACGAGATCACCCGGGAACGGCTCAACGACGAACTGCTGCGCCTGTTCGAGGCCAAGAGGTTCGCGGCCCTGTTCATCACGCACTCGGTCAGCGAGGCGGTGTTCCTCTCGACCCGGGTGCTGGTGATGAGCGGGCGCCCCGGCCGCATCGTGGCCGACCACCGAGTGCCGTTCGGTTACCCGCGGGAGCCGGCCCTGCGGTTCACCCCACAGTTCGCCGCCCTGTCCGGTGAGATCTCCATGGCGCTGCGGACGGGCCACTCGTGAGCCGCGCGTCACTGGACCCTGCCGTCCTGACGGTCATGGCACCGGGCGGTGAGCCCCCTGTCCTTCGCGAGCCGGCGCAGCCGCCGGTGCAGCGGCGGGGCCGCGGGTGGCACGGCGTCCTCCCACCGCTGGCCGTGCTGGCCGTGGTCGTCGCGGTGATCTACCCCGTCTCCTACTCGCTGCCGCCGCGGCAGCGGTTCCAGCTTCCGCCGCCTCACGAGGTGATCCGGGTCTCATTCCTTGATGCCGGCAACCGGCGCGATCTGGTGGCCGCCCTTGGCCTGTCGGCTCAGGTGGCACTGACCGGTCTGCTCATCGCCATGCTCATCGGCTTCGTCCTCGCCGTCCTGATGAGCCAGGCGCGGTGGGCCGAGCGTTCGTTGTTCCCGTACGCCGTCATCCTGCAATCCATCCCGATCCTCGCGCTGGTCCCCCTGATCGCGGTCTGGCTGGACTACGGCTTCCGGGCGCGGGTCACGGTGTGCGTCCTCATCGCGCTGTTCCCGATCATCGCCAACACGCTGTTCGGACTGAAGTCGGCGGAGGCTGGGCAGCACGACCTGTTCACCCTGCACGGTGCCAGCCGTTGGACCCGGCTGATCAAGCTCCAGCTCCCCGCCGCCATGCCGGCGGCCTTCGCGGGATTGCGGATCGCTGCCGGTCTGGCGGTCGTCGGGGCGGTGGTCGGCGACTTCTTCTTCCGGCAGGGGCAACCGGGAATCGGCATCCTCATCGACGTCTACCGCGCTCGGCTGCAGGGGGAACTGTTGTTCGGCGCAGCCGGGATGGCAGCGCTGCTGGGCGTCGCCGTCTTCTGGGCTTTCGGTCTGCTCAACGATCGAGTGGTGGGCCGATGGCACGACAGCGGCAGACCCGATCGCACCTGACCACTACTCATCCCAGTCCCATCCTCGCGGCAGCGCAGCCGCGCCCACCCCGCTCACTGAAGGAGAACCCCATGCGCCGTTCCCATCGTGCCCGCGCCGCCGCTTCGACGGTCGCAGCCCTGGCCTTGATCGGCGTCGCCGCGTGCGGCTCCGATGACTCCACGGCTGAGCCCAGCACCTCGGCCGTGGCGGCCGAGCCGTCGGATGGGGCCTCGGACTCCGCGGCGTCCTCGGAGCCGGCCGCCGAGGGGGCGTCACTGGCCGGAGTCTGCCCTGACACGATCACGATCCAGACGGACTGGAACCCTGAGGCCGAGCACGGTGCGCTCTACCAGATGGTGGGTCCGGACCCCGAGATCGACGCCGACCTCAAGACGGTCACCGGAGCGCTCGTCGGGCCGGGCGGCGCCGAGACGGGCGTGCAGCTGCAGGTGCGGGCAGGCGGCCCCGCGATCGGCTTCCAGGCGCCGTCGGCCCAGATGTACTCCGACGACGACATCACGCTGGCGTACGTCTCGACCGACGAGGCGGTCTCGGTCTCTGCCGACCTGCCCACGCTGGCGGTCGTGGCACCGCTGGACATCAACCCGCAGATCATCATGTGGGACCCGGAGACCTTCCCCGATGTCGCCGAGATCGCAGACCTCGGCCAGACCGACACCCGGGTCCTGTACTTCCAGGGTGCGGCCTACATGGACTACCTGACTGGCAACGGCACCCTCAAACCGGAGCAGGTCGACGGTAGCTACGACGGCACACCGACCACTTTCGTCGCCTCCGAGGGGGGCCTGGCACAGCAGGGCTTCGCGACCGCCGAGCCTTATATCTACCTCAACGAGATCGCGGAGTGGGGCAAGGAGGTGGCCTACCAACTGATCCACGACACCGGCTACCCGGTCTACGCGGCGCCGCTGGCGATCCGCAGCGACGACCTGGAGACGTTGCGGCCATGCCTTGAGGTCCTGGTGCCGATCGTCCAGCAGGCCCAGATCGACTACGTCACGGACCCCTCGACGGCCAACGAGCTGATCCTGGCGTTGGTCGAGGAGTACAACACCGGCTGGGTCTACTCCCAAGGGGTGGCGGACTTCTCGGTCGAGAAGCAACTGGAGCTCGGCATCGTCGGTAACGGCAGCGATGACACCCTGGGAAACTTCGACGAGGAGCGGGTCCAGTCGATCATCGATATCGCATCCCCCATTTACGAGGCGACCGGCAAGACCCTCAAGGAGAACCTCGCGCCGGCTGACATCGCCACCAACGAGTTCATCGACACATCCATCGGCCTCCCATGAGCGACGTCACGTCCCCGGTCGGGTGGGGACGTGACGTCAACGGCCTCGAGCGCGCACTGGCGGGCGCGCTCGGGGCCGAGGCCGTGTCCGTGGACATGAGCGACCGCCGGGTAGCGTCGACCGACTGGGCTCACATGTCGCCGATCCTGGCCGTGCGGCTGCCTGCCGGCACGGCCGAGATCGTGGCCTACCCTGCGGACGCCGCGGGAATCGCGACCGCGGTGGCCTTGGCTTATGAGTACCGGGTGCCGGTGACTGCTCGGGGCAAGGGCACCGGTAACTACGGCCAGGGCATCCCGTTGTGCGACGGGCTGGTCATCGATACCAGCCGGGCCGACCGGGTCCTGGCCGTCGGTGACGGGTGGATCCACGCCGAGGCGGGGGCAACGTTCGTCGCGCTGGAATCGGCCGCGCGGCGCTCGGGGCAGGAGATGGCGCTGATCCCGTCGACCGTCGGCAGCGCGCTGGGCGGCTTCGTCGCCGGTGGCGCCGGTGGCACGGGGTCGGTCGAGAACGGCGCCACCTGGGACGGCTTCGTCCACGCGCTCGACGTCGTCCCCTGCACCGACGAGGCCCTCGCCCTGCCGGTGACCGGCGCCGCCACCCGGCCCATGATCCACGCCTATGGCACCACCGGCGTATTGGCCACGGCCACCGTGGCGTTGCGGCCGCACCGGGACTGGACAGCACTGCTCGCGTCGTTTCCACGCTCTGCCGAGAGTGAAGCGGTGGCAGCCGCCCGTGAGCTCACCGGTCTCGACCCGGTGCCACGCCTGGTGTCGGTGGACGAGCCCGGGATCGTCGCCACCTACCCGATCGATGAGGCGATGCCGGCCGGGCGGCACAGCCTGCGGGCCGTCCTCGACGTCTCGACGGTGTCGTCCGCGACGGCCCTGATCGAGGCGGCCGGGGGAGTGGTCGCTGCGCTGCGCCCCAAGGGCCCGGCGTTGCTGACCTCACTGTCGTTCAATCACACCACCTACCGGATCCGCAAGGCCCGACCCGAGCTGTGCCACCTGCAGGTCGGCGGGGACGTGCTGACGGCGGACCCCGACGCGGTGCGGGCCGCCATGCCCGACTCGCTGCTGCACCTCGACGCGTTCGGCACGCCCAGCGGGGTGACCTTCGGCGGCATGCTGATGTGCCGGTTCACCACCGAGCAGGCGCTGCTCGAGGGCATCGACCGGTTGCGCGCGATGGGCGTCGCCGTGGACAGCCCTCACACCTGGGAGTTGACCCGCGAACTCGACCTGATTCGCGCCGCCGCCGCCCGGTTCGACCCCGAGGGCCTGCTCAACCCCGGCAAGCTGCCACCCCTCGCAGGACACTGTCCATGATGAGTAGAAGCGGCATGCTGACCGGGTAGGAAAGCGGTGTCGTCGACGTCGACGAACGCGGTGTTGTGAAGCCTCACCCCTTGGAGGTCACGATGTCCCAACAGCCTGCTGGGCCAGCCGCCACTCGGCTCTCTGCACCGCCCGTCCTCTTGCCGTTGACCATGCTCATGACATCGATTGGCACCTGCGTGACGGTGTCCCTGCCCGGTTTCCTCGTCGCGTTCGACCCGGTCGGCGACCCGGGCTTCCTGAATTCCGGAGAGTTCTATCCCCTCGCGCTCGCCCTGGTGTTCCTCGCCCTCGGGGTGTCGTCGGGTCTTGCGGTTCTCGCGGTGTCGGCTGTCGCGGCGCGACATCGCCTCGGCGTCCAGGCCACCGTCCTTGTCGTGCTCGCGCTGGTGGTGCTCGGGACGATCGCCGCACAACTGATCGTTCAATCAGCCGCGTCCGCGATCTCGGCCCTCCCTCCGGAGGCCACGGGGGCACTCGAGGCAAGCGACGGTGCCCGGCAGCGCATCGCCGTGCCGGCCGGCGCTGCCGTCGGATGCCTGGTCGTGGGTCCCATCGGCGTCGGAATCGCGTTGACCGGTCGGCGATTCGCGGGAGTGCTCGTCGCGGTCTTGCCCGTCGTCGCAGCTGTGCTGGTGCTGGCCACCGCCGTGACCGGCGCAGCAGTCGCTGGTCCAGTGATGTGACAACCGGAGCCGGTGCTCTGACCTACCGCAGACTCCGCAACACGACTGCGGCCGCGTTGCGGCCCGACGCCCCCCACACCCCAGCGCCGGGAAAGGTGCCCGCGCCGCTGAGGAACAACCCCTTGATGGGAGTCTCGTAGCGGGTCAGCTCGCGGTCCCGGCCGATCAGGGCAGCCAGCGGCCCCCCCGCGAACGAGGGCGCGTAACCGCGGGCGAGGCCGAAGTCGCTCTCGTAGTCGGCGGGGGTCACCACCCGCCACCGCCGGATAGCGTCCCTGAAGCCTGGCTGGACCAGGTCGGCGTAGACCTCCAGCCACCGGGCCGGCTCGCCCGAAGCGGCCCAGCCACCTCGCACGGTGTACGGCGTCCACAGCGCCTCCAAGCTGAAGACGTGCTCGACGGCGCCATCGCCGGTTCGCAGCTGCATCGAGGGGTCGAGCACCGACGGCACGTTGGCCAGGAACATCGGCCGCTCGGCCACCTCGCCGGCGGACAACCGGCCGTGGGCGGCGACCATCGCCGCTGTCGACGTCGAGATCACCGCCGTGGGGATCAGCGGCTCCCTGACACCTAGCGCGTCCAGGACGCGCTGGTCGACGTCGCGGTAGACCGGCAGCTCGCCCACGACGGCGTCGATCTTGGACTCGTACCCGTCGTGTCGCGGTTTGGCCGACCAGCGCTGCGACATCGCGAGGGCGGTGCTGGGCGGGTCCGCCAACCAGGAGACGAGCGCGGCGTGCGGGTCTGTGGCTGCCACGACCGTCGGCGCCGCGAGGAGTTCCCCGCCGTCGAGGCTGACGCCACGGACCCGGCCGCCCTCGAGTTCGATCCGCCGCACCCGGGCTCCGGTGCGGATGGTGCCACCGTGGGCGCGGACCACTGAGGCCAGGGCGTCGGGGAAGGCACCGCTGCCGCCCACCGGCCGCCCCACCCCCACCAGGTGCCGCATGGCGTAAC
>ENA-ORBV01004007-ORBV01004007.1-microbial-mat-metagenome-genome-assembly--contig:-NODE-4007-length-28843-cov-10.069805_pt1 | contig 28843 bp, 25 predicted proteins | sample MGYA00237777_ERZ505514 | MGnify/ENA primary metagenome ERZ505514 (study PRJEB26160, sample SAMN06269048) | microbial mat metagenome | isolation source: Oligotrophic lake microbial mat | place...
GTCGGCAGCGTCAGATGTGTATAAGAGACAGTGGTTGACCTGCACCTGGTTGTCCAGCACCTGGTTGACCCGCACCTGGTTGACCTGCACCTGGTTGTCCTGCACCTGGTTGACCTGCACCTGGTTGACCTGCACCTGGTTGACCTGCACCTGGTTGACCTGCACCTGGTTGTCCTGCACCTGGTTGTCCTGCACCTGGTTGACCTGCACCTGGTTGTCCTGCACCTGGTTGTCCTGCACCTGGTTGACCTGCACCTGGTTGAGTTTCGTTCCCGCCGCCTTTGCCTTGCCCTTGCGGCTCACCGGCCTTGGGCTCCTGATCGGGCGACGAGCCGTCGTTCGGTGGTGCGCCGGTTTCTTCGCCACCATCCTTTGAATTGGATCCCTGGCTTTGCTCGCGGTTCTCGAGGATTCGCTCGATCGCAGCACCGTCATCAGTACCGTCCGCAGCAACTGTGTCCTTCGGCGAAGAACTTCCCTGCTTGCCCTCACCCTGCTTGCCCTCACCCTGCTTGCCATCACCCTGCTTGCCATCACCCTGCTTGCCCTCACCTTGCTTGCCCTCACCCTGCTTGCCGTCACCTTGCTTGCCTTCACCTTGCTTGCCGTCACCCTGCTTCCCGTCACCTTGCTTGCCTTCACCTTGCTTGCCTTCACCTTGCTTGCCTTCACCTTGCTTGCCTTCACCTTGCTTGCCTTCACCCTGCTTGCCGTCACCCTGCTTGCCGTCACCCTGCTTGCCGTCACCCTGCTTGCCGTCACCCTGCTTGCCATCACCTTGCTTGCCATCACCTTGCTTGCCATCACCTTGCTTGCCTTCACCCTGCTTGCCATCACCTTGCTTGCCATCACCTTGCTTGCCATCACCCTCTTCCGGTGGAGGCGGCTCCTGTGGCGGCGCGCTCAGGTCAATCTCGAGCGCCTTCCATTCTGTCGCCGTCCGGTTCGGCTTGTCGGGGCGCGTGTCGATGGCGACCGCGCGATACTCGAGCTTGCTCCCCGGCTGAGCGCCAAGCACTTGCGGCACAAGCGTCGGCGCCCCGCGGAAGGTGTGCCGCGGCCGCCCCACAATCAGCTCGTCGCCCAGCCGGATGTCGCCACCGCCAAGCCTGGTTTCGAGATGCACCTTCGCCAGCCCGAAGTCAGGATCGACGGCTCGTATCCGCACCGCCACGGGCGCGGCCGGCGGCACTCGAAGCACTTTTTCATCCGGCACCTCAATCACGACTTCAGGCGCCAAATCAGGCGTGACCTCGATGCGGTGCTCGAGCTGACCGAAGACCTCCTCCTCCGTCGGCTGGCCTTCGGTCGCCCGCGGACGGTACATGAAGCGGTACGACGAAAACCGGGGCCCGCTACGGTCGGCGTTGAGCTCGAGCGTGAACGTCGCCTTTCCGCTCGTGCCAGCGGCTCGCCCCAACGCCATGCCAATATTCCGGTGACCATCACACCCCAGATCGACGGCCGCCGCATCGAGCGGCCTGTTCGCCTCCGCAACGATGGTCACCCGCGTTCCCTCGACCCCTCGAATGTCCCCCTGCCACGGAAGCGTCTCGCTCTCACGGTTCATGTACTCGGGGTAGTCGTATCGAAGCTCTCGGACGATGAGTGTCGGGGCATCGACAACGGTGACGCAAACACGCTCGCTTCGGCCGTCGCCCGCCACAACCTGAAGCTCCACGCCGTGATCCAGACCGCGATCGGGTCCGGGCACAATCGCGGAACATGATCCAGATCCACTGCCCGATGCCACCAGAAGGCTTTGCCAAGGAGTGAGTGACGCATCGATCGTACCGTCATCGCGAAGGGGCGTGACGATCAGAAGGGGTCGCTCATCCCCCTCGAGCCCGTCGATCACTGCCGAGACAACGAGCTGTCGCCCGCGCACGAGCTCCGCCTTCCCGGCCACGATGGCAAGGAGGTGGTGTGGTTCCGACGGCCTGGCTTCCTCACCCGGAATCCGCCACGTCAGTCGGGGCCGCTCGATGCGAACCCGCGCCGGTGCTGCGACGGCCGTCCAGGGTGCGACGAGCCGCGAGGCCGACACCACCACACTCTTGGGCGCGATGACGGCATAAACCACAGTGAGGCAGACCAGCAACGAGAGCGTCCAGGCGAGCCAGACCGCCGGCGTCCGATCGACCACCCCATCGTCAGGCACTTTCGAGAGCCTGCGAGCAGCTCGGCGGCGGAGGCTCTTGACGACGGGCTCAGCGGCTCCATTGGCCCGATCGCAAACGAGGACCGCATTGACGAGGTCATTGTGGAGGTCGGCATGACCACGCTCGATCTCACGGGCGGCATACACAAGATTCACGCGGTAGCGAATGAGCGGCACGAGCCACACAACCGCCGCCACCAGGCCTGCCACTGCGGCGATCAGGAACCACATCCAACGCGCCCAGGCTGCAAGCCCCCCCGGCACGAGCCAGTGCTCGATCAAAACTCCGAGAAGAAACCAGCCCAGGGTGGCCAACGCGACTCCCAGCAGAAACGTCGCCAAGGCCGTAGCCTTCAGCTCGGCGCTGGCAGCGGCAAAACGCCGGGCCAGGTATTGCTCGGATTTTGAATCCTGAGTGGCCGCCCTGCCCCAAGGAGCTACGGACAGTGGATCGGTCGTGCGGTCGGATACCGAGGCCATATAGAACATCCTTGGCAGACCGCAAAAATCGCGGCCCACGAATCCTCTCCTCAGTATATCGGCAGCGAACACCCTGGGCTCGCCTCATTGACGCCACACGAATGCCGCTTCTATGGTGCATGATGGCCCGAAGACACTGCCACGAAAGTCGGCTGGATATGTCGATCCTTCCCGATCCAGAAACCTTCAGACGCCTTGCCGACGGGTCCGCAGCCGGCCTCGGCCCAGCAGCTGCCAGATCGCTCCTGGCGGCACTGGCAGGGCCTTATGGCCTCATCATGGCCGGCCGCAATCGCCTCCACGATCACGGCCTGCTTCCGCGACACCGTGCGCCCCTTCCGGTTATCTCGGTGGGAAACATTACGGCGGGAGGCACTGGAAAGACGCCACTCGTTGCCTGGATATGCCGGCAGCTTGCCAGTGTGGGTCGCCGTCCCGCCATCGTCAGCCGTGGCTATGCGGCTCGTCCGGGCGAGACGAGCGACGAAGCGGCGGAGCTTGCGATCCTGCTGCCGGGCGTTCCCCACATCGCGAACCGTGACCGCGGTTCCGCCGCACGAGCCGCTGCCCGCATGGGCGCCGACATCGTCGTGCTCGACGATGGCTTCCAGCACCGCCGCTTGCATCGCGACCTCGACCTCGTTGCGATCGACGCAAGCGACCCGTTCGGCTGCGGGCACCTCCTTCCGCGCGGGCTCCTCCGGGAATCAGTCGGCGGGCTCATCCGCGCCGATGCGATTGTCCTCACTCGGGCGACCAGCATCGCGCCGGCGGCACGCGAAGAGATACGCGCCGCGGTCACCCGCGCCCGACGAGGCTCTCCGCCCCGCGTATGGCTCGAAACCGAACATCGCCCCGTCGCGGTCCGCTCGAGCAGCGGTACGCGAGAACCACTCGAGACGATTCGCGGGCAACCGGTGGCCGCCTTCTGTGGGATCGGCAACCCGGCGGCGTTCCGCCGCACGCTCGTCGACATCGGGATTGATCTCGTCGGATTTCGGAGCTTCGCCGACCACCACGCGTACACAGCAGCCGATCTGGACGAGGTCGCCCGCTGGGCTGAAGCGCTGGGTGCCACGATGCTCCTGACGACGCTCAAGGATCTTGTCAGGATCCGCGCACCTCGGCTCGGCGAGCTTTCACTTGGTGCGATCGAGGTGGCTCTCGAACCGCTTGGGTGCGCCGATGCCCTCGAACGGCTCCTGAATGACAACGTGTTGGCCGAGGAACACTCCCGATGACCACGCGGCCGACGCCCGGTATTGCGATCGATACGTCGATCCTCGTCACCACATTCCGCCGGCCGCGGCACCTGGCGCTCGTGCTCGAATCGATCGCTGTCCAGCGAAATGTGCCACGCACCTTCGAGGTGGTCGTGGCCGATGACGGCTCGGAGGATGGCACCGCCGACGTGGTGGCGGCATTCGCAGCGCACACCGACATCCCTGTACGGTTCACGACCCAACCCCACGAGGGTTTCCGCCTGGCGAGGGTTCGAAACAACGCCGCACGACTGGCCCGAGGACGCTACCTGCTGTTCGTCGATGGTGACTGTATCCTTCCCCCCTGGCATCTCGCCGCGCACATCCGTCGGCGGCGGCCGGGCGGAGCGCTCTTGGGCTACTGCGGCCTCCTGAGTGAGCAGGACAGCCGGCTTCTCGTGCCGGAGAACCTGGCCGTCGCCAATGTTGCAGGGATGCTCGCGGCAGACGAGCTTCGATCACTGATCCGCCGGCATCGCCGTGCCCGCTGGCACACCCTTGTTCGGCATCCCACGAAGCCGCGGCTGGCCGGCGGCGACTTCGGTGTCTGGCGAAGCGACTTCGAGACCGTAAATGGGTTTGATGAACGCTTCGTGGGCTGGGGCCAAGAGGACGACGACCTCGGCCTGCGGCTTCGAGCCGCTGGCGTGCGGCTCGAATCGGTACTTGACCTCACCTGGTCGTTGCATGTGTGGCACCCGACCGATGTGACCGCCACACCGCGGTGGCGAGACGGCGGAAATGTTCGCTACTTCCATCGGCAGGGGAAGCTCACCGCGTGCCGCGCCGGGCTTGAGAGCCGCGGACGCGAGGCCGTGCTGTGGGGGCTCCCGGCCGACGTCGATGCCACTCCCCTGGGTCGCGGCGTGGCGAATCTGCTTGCCTCCGCACCGCAAGCCGCAGCGGGGGCCGCCTGCGAGATCGACATCGTGATCGGCAGCCCACAGGCCTCTTTCAGTCGTCCTGCCGAATGCAGGCTTCTTTTGGTCGCGGAGGGCTTTGAGCCTTCGCGTCACGCCGCTCGCCGTGCCGATCGGGTCGTATCGGTGGACCCTGCGGACTCCGAGGCGATTATCAACGCTCTCGAAGTCATCGGGTGATCGCCCCAAACAAGCTGAACAGCGTTTGCCGGCCGCGAAACGGCCCGCCGAAACGCGGGAGCGGCCCGCCGTGACAGGGGGCTACTTCTTCTTCTCGAGGTGCAGCGTGTGCTTGCGAAGCCGTGGCGAGTACTTCTTGACCTTGAGCTTCTCGCCGCCAGACTTGCGGCGGAGGGTGTAGTTGAGATCCCCCGTCTCCTGGCAGACGAGGTGGATGATCTCCAGTTTTTTCTTGCCCTTCGCCATTGCTCGCGTCCGTGTCTTCCACCGTCTACCAGAGGGCCTGCCCGGCACGACCAGTTCCAGCCTGGCGGCGGCCCGAGAAGGCAATACCCTACACGGCCAACGGGCAGAATGCCAGCGGCAACGGCCCCAGTGGCGAATCGCTCGCTGCCGGCCCAACCTGATCGGCGGCTGGCTGTCCCCTGTGGAATAAAGTCCCCCGCGGCCACCGAATAGGCCGAAAGACGAGCGATGGGGTGCTTTGCCCGGTGGTCTCGAGCGTCGAGTTCGACGTTTGAGTTTTCGGCGATAAACTATGCTCGTAGGTGGGCGCTCGGCCGCGGGGAATGCGAAGGTCGAGTCGCGTGTTCGGATTCAAAAAAGAACAGACAGCGGGAGTAACTCATGGCGCGCCAGGTTGATCCTGAATCCACCCGCAAGGGATCCCGGCCAGCAGGCAAGGGAGTGGCGTCTCCAAAATCTCCAGGAAGCCCGAAGGCCGCGGGCCGCGTGCCACCGCCTCCAGCAAAGACCACAGCGAATCGTGGCCAACAGAAACGCGCCGGTGATGAGGAGGAGGATGAGGAGGAAGCTCGCCCTCCTCGGGGAGGCCTTGTCGGTCAAGTCCCCGCATGGGGCGTCAGCATGCTCGTCCACATTGTTGCGCTTCTCGCGATGGCACTCATCGCTGGCGAAGCCATCCTTGTAGAGAAGCCAACCATCATTACGTCGACGACTTCCGAAGAAGAGGAAGACTTCACGGAGGTCGAGGTCGAGACACTCGACACACCAGAGGAAGCCGTCGAGCCGACCCCAGACGAAGTCGTCGTGACGACGGACGTGGCTGTCGAGCCAGTCGAGGTGGTATCGATGGCAGACGATCTCGAGGCCGCGCCCTTGGCCGTCGAGCTCGTGGAGTTTGGCAGCGAGACAGCACCAGCCGCTGACATGATGGCCACGATCGGGGCCGTCGGTGGCACCGCGGCTGGCGGTCTCGGGGGTCGAGCAAATGCTGGCAAACTCGCCCGTGGCGGCGGCGGTGGCGGAGACACCGAGGATGCCGTCGACCGCGCCCTCAAATGGATCGCAGCCCACCAGTTGCCCGACGGGAGTTGGTCGTTCGACCTTGAGAAGTGCCCGAGCTGCGCCGGAAAGTGCTCGCACCCGGGAAAAGCCGGGAAAGCTGAACGTGGCGGTGCCACCGCCATGGCATTGCTGCCTTTCCTGGGTCGCGGCTACACGCACCGCGAGGGTCCATACAAGAAGCAGGTCGAGGGGGGCATCGCGTTTCTCGTCCAACTGGCCATGAAGAACAACGGCAAGGCCTACGAGCAGGGAGGGAATCTCTACTCCCAAGGACTCGTAGGTATCGCGATGTCGGAGTGCTACGCGATGTCTCAGGATGAGCGCCTGGCCGCTCCTACCCAGGCTGTGCTGAATTACATCATGGAGGCCCAGGATCCAACCGGCGGAGGCTGGCGCTACAACCCCAAGCAGCCCGGCGACACGTCGGCGACTGGGTGGCAGATCATGGCGCTCAAGAGCGGCAACATGGCCTACCTTCAGGTGAACCCACTCACCGTCAAAAAGTCGGTTGAGTTCCTGGATGCCATGCAGGGCGACGAATACGGCTCGACCTATGGCTACGCCGCTCCCGGCAACAAGCACAGCACCTCGGCGGTCGGCCTCCTCTGCCGGATGTACTTGGGGTGGAAGAAGGATCACCCGGGCGTTCAAGAGGGCGCCACGAGACTTGCGAAAGTCGGCCCCACGGATGATCTCTACTACGACTACTACGCAACCCAGATCATGCACCACATGGAGGGTGAGATTTGGACGACGTGGAACACCAAGATGAAGAAGATGCTCCTCGACTCACAGTCGAAGAACGCTCACGAGGCTGGCAGTTGGTATGACGGATTTGAAAAAGGGCATGGGCCAAAAGAGGCCGGACGGCTCTACATCACCTCCATGGCTACGATGATCCTCGAGGTCTATTACCGTCACATGCCGATGTATAAGACCGACGTCGCTCAAGACGAGTTCCGCGAATAAGGTGGCCTTGCTCGAGCGGGAGGGATTCCTCTCCAGCCAGGGTGGCCGTGGTGCCGATCCCCCTGAGAGCGACGCGTGAAGGTGGCTCGAGCCCCTGTCGCGCGTCCGCACGCTCGCCGCAACCGGCATGGCCTGCCCAACCGGCTCCGGCGCGTGCCGATTGTCGGAGCGGCCCTGCCCATGGATCTGCCTACGCCTGACGACTCGTCGCTCGACCGCTTCGTGACCAACCCGTCGGTTCGGGCGACGTACACGAGCGTGGTCGTGCATGCGACGGTTTTTCTTCTCCTGGCCATGCTCGCCCGTGCTTCACGCCCTGCGTCGCGCGTGCCGCTCCAGCTTTCCATCGCCATCACTGAGGCGACCGACGTTCACCAGGTCGAGTTCCACGGCGACCTCGGCCATCCGCCACCAGCCCCTGAGAGGGCCCAGGGTGCTCCTGCTGCCGACGTGATCATTGGCGTGGCAGCCATCCCGTCGGCCCCGCAAGCGACCGGCGCTGAGATCGCCGTCCCAGATCTCGAGCGCTCAGATGGTTCGGGAATGATCGCGATGATGGCGTCGGCCTTCGAAACGCTTCGATCAGAGGGGCCACCCTCCGCGGTCAGCCCACGCCCCTCGGATGCGAATGCGGCGACGCCCGTGCGCTCCGCAGGCTCGCCAACTCCCTTCGCTGGCCGACGCGGCGAGAATCGCAGCCAAGGTGTCACCGAGCGGGGTGGGTCGGCTGCCAGCGAGGCGGCGGTGGAGCGGGGACTCGAGTGGCTTGCTCGCCACCAGGCGGGCGACGGATCATGGCGATTCGATCTCTCAGGGTGTCGCTGCGATGGCGCGTGTGGTCATCCAGGCACGGTGACGAGTACGACGGCCTCCACGGGAATCGCCCTTTTGCCATTTCTTGGCGCCGGCCACACCCATGCCGACGGCGCCTACCGCGAAACCGTCACCCGAGGCCTCTACTATGTGATGAGCCGCATGCGGCCAACACCTCGCGGCGGCGACCTGGCCGAAGGGACGATGTACGGTCATGGCGTGGCCACGCTGGCGCTCGCCGAGGCCTATGGCATGACGGGTGACCCGATGCTGGCTCCCTATGTGCGGGATGCGATCCGGTTCATCGAAACGTCTCAGGACCTGCACGGGGGCGGATGGAGGTACCTGCCGGGGCAGGCTGGCGACACGACCGTAACGGCATGGCAGATCGCGGCCCTCAAGAGCGCCGCGCTGACGGGTGCCGCTGTGCCGTCACCGACGATCGATGCAGCATGCCGTTTCCTTGATCGCGTGCAAGTGAGGCAGGGGGAAGGCTACGGCTACCTGGCGCCGCAGGACCGCTCGTGCACATCAGCCGTCGGACTCCTCTGCCGGATTTACACCGCGTGGCCCGAGGAGGCGACGCTCGACCGCGGCCTGACTCGCCTCGCCCGAGCGGGGCCCCAGCCCGAAGCGGTCTACGAGAACTTCTATCTCGCGCAGGCGCTTCTCCTGCGCGAGCATCCTGTGTGGCGCCGCTGGAACGCCCGCAATCGTGACCAGCTCGTGACCCGACAGGCGCGGGCCGGGCATGAAGCGGGCAGCTGGACCTTTGCCGATGCCGACACGGCCCCGGGAGGCAGACTCGGCCACACGGCCCTGGCGATCCTCACGCTCGAGGTCTACTACCGCGTGCTTCCCATCTACGGCGAGCGGGCGGCTACCACGGGCTGGTGATCGGACAAGCCGCCCCGCGCCCGCCATCGCCTATCATACTGGTGGCTGGAGCCGCTCCCATGCGACTGATCACATATATTTGGCTAGCGATTGGGCTTGGACTCGCGTGCGCGGCCATTGGGTGGCTCGGTCTCGCGGGCTGGATAGCGGCGGTCGTCGTCGCGGCGAGCGTGGCCGCCCATGTCGCGGGAAACGCGATTGGCACGCGGCTTCGCGATGAGACCGATCAGAGGCGCCGTCAACGGCCTCCTCATCGCCACGAGCCGCTTCCTGATCGCCCTCCCGCGCACCTGGAGCGGCGGACCAGCCTCGGGCGGCTGGTGCCGGTGTCGGTGGGTATCGGTGCCACCTGTGGCGGAATCATCGGGAGCTACGCCCTTACGGTGGCGGCGCAGGCATCGCTTGCTGGCGCGGTTCTTGGTGGTGTGTCATCGGCTGTCATTGGGGGGCTCGGGGGCTTCCTCGTCGCGAGCTTCGTGGAAGCCGTCCGCACGAGTCTCCGGGAGGCAATTGCGGCCGAGCGGCGAGGCTAGCGATCCGTGGCATTACGTCGGGCGACGTGGTACAACCTCGCAGACATCAGCGGGCCACCCTGCCCTGCCCCTCTCCAGGAGCCACCACCATGGCAAAGCCACACCGCACTCTCAAGAAGGCCAACCACGGCGCCCGTCCGGCCAACAGCAAGGCCCGAAAGATGAAGCGGAAGCACATCCGCACCTGAGCGGCGTCTTTTGAATTCGCCCACGCAGAAGGTCAGACCGTGCCTCCTCGCGATTACATCATCCATCCGAGCGAATACGACCTCGACCGGGTCATCGCCGACATCCACGAGATCCGCCGCTGGAACCAGCAGCGGTTCGAAATGGAACAGTTGACGGCGATCGTCCACGAGGACTTGGATCGCTGCCTTTGCGTGGGCTACAAGGACGCCACGACAGATGAGTTTTGGGTAAGGGGCCACTTTCCGACGGCGCCGCTCATGCCGGGCGTGATGATGTGCGAGGCAGCTGCCCAGCTCTCGAGCTACTTCGCGATGAAGCACGATCTGCTCGATGCCGCAGTAGTCGGTTTTGGTGGGCTGGAGGAGGTTCGCTTCCGTGAGCCCGTGGTGCCAGGCGACCGGCTCGTCATTGCCGTGGAACGCATCCGGGTCCGCCGCGGAGCAATGATCGTCTGCCGCTTTCAGGGCCTCGTCCGCGCGAACATCGTCGTCGATGGCATCATCAAGGGAGTGCCGCTTCCGGCCGATGTACTCGCTGGATTCGCATCCGGGGGCAACGGCAGGGGCGAGTCCTGATCGCCCATGCCACGCCGCCCCCCGCGCAAGCCCGATCCGCGGCACGATCTCTCGGCGCACCTTCTTTCGCTCGAGGCGTTGCCCGACCCGTGCGACCCCGCGGACTTGTTCGCTGTGAGCGCACCGATCGAGCTTGAGGTCGGCAGCGGAAAGGGTCTCTTTCTCGCGTCCGCTTCGGCCGCAGCGGCGGAACGAAATTTTCTGGGCGTCGAGATTGCGTTGGGATATGCCCGTCTCTGTGCCGGCAAGCTGGCCGCTGCCAGTCGCCCGAATGCAAAAGTGATCCACGGAGATGCCGGGTTCCTCGTGCGGTCGCTCCTGCCCGATGCCTGCCTGGCGGGCATGCATGTCTATTTCCCCGATCCTTGGTGGAAAGCCCGTCACCGCAAGCGCCGAGTGCTCTCCGAGGGATTCCTCGTTCATGGTGGTCGCACGCTGGCCCCCGGGGCGGTGCTTCATGTCTGGACCGACGTCGAGGAGTATTTCGTGGAGGCCATGGCCGCGGCACGAGCCACGGGGCTGTTTGCCGACCCCCGTGAGGAACACCCGACCGAGCCCGCTCACGACCTCGACTACCGCACCCACTTCGAGCGGCGGACGCGACTGGCCGGCATGCCTGTCTGGCGGGCGGCCCTCGAACGCACCACGACGGCTTCGCCGGTCGAACGGGTCAGGGCGTAGCCGCGGATTCGTACGTCCGCGTGGATCGTCGGCCAGCCCGCGACTGCTCGAGCGCGACCTGATAGAGCCGCGCCCCAGCCGGTGTTGGGTAGGCCCCCGTGATGCAGGCCTGGCAGATCTCGCTTGCGTCGAACCCAATCGAGCGTGCGACACTCTCAACCGGAAGGTAGCGGAGCGAGTCGGCCCCCAGACGCTCGGCCATCCGGGCCTGGGCCTCGTCGGTGAGCACCCCCTCGCGGAGAAACTCTGGCGCGAAGAGCTCATCGATCGTGGACATGTCGATGCCGTAGAAGCATGGGGCGACGATGGGCGGGCAGGCGATGCGGACATGGATCTCTCGGGCCAGGCCCAGCGACCGCATGCGGCCGAGAAGCACCTGCATGGTGGTGCTTCGCACGATCGAGTCCTCGACGAGGATCACCCGCTTGCCCTCGAGCACCTCCCGGAGCGGCGTGTACTTCGATTCGGCCTTTTGACGGCGACTAGCGGCGCCATCGATGAACGTGCGGCCGGTGTAGCGGTTGCGAATGAGGCCCTCGACCGACGGGATCGCGAGGCAATAGGCCATGGCATCCGCGGCCGCCTTACTCGTGTCTGGTACCGGGACGACCACTGTGTCGGCGTCGATTGTCACCGTCTCGAGGCGAGCAAGCTCCTCGCCGAGGCGCTTCCGCGAGAGGTACACGCTCCGGTCGTCCATCGAGCTGGCGACGTTGGCGAAATAGATCCACTCGAAAAAGCAGTGGGCCCTCCGCGGCGACTCGGCGAACCGCTCCACGCGGAATGAGCTGCCATCGACGATCAGCGCTGTCCCCGGCTCGAGAGATTGGATCGATTCGGTTGGGAAGCCGAGGTTCAAAAGCGCCACGCTCTCGCTCGCCGCGGCCACGAGTGGCCCGTGCTTCGCATAGACCATGGGCCGAATGCCCAAGGGATCACGGGCCACCACGAGCCGGCCACAGGCATCGAGAATGGCGAGGTTCCACGCACCATCGAACTGCCGAGAGATCGCGGCGAGCAGCTCGGCCGGGCCGGGGTCAGCCGTCCCGGCGAGCTCGCGGCCGATGGCGTGCATGATCACTTCGGTGTCATTGTCGCGGGCGAGGTGGGCGTCGTCGGTGGCCAGGATTTCGGCGCGGAGCTCGGGGTAGTTGGCCAACTGACCGTTGAACCCAAACGCGAACCATTTCCGCTTCTGAATATGCGGCCGCTCGAGCGGCTGGGCGTAGCCGCGATCATCGGCACCGCACGTGGCATACCGCACATGGCCGATTGCCGCCCGGCCGACGTTCTGCTCCATGAGGCTCTCAAACTTGCCGCGGTGGTTCATCCGAAACACCTCGCTCACGCTTCCCACGTCCTTGAACGTGGCTAACAGCTGGCTTCGGCCTGGGCTCCAGGACGTCATGCCGGCAGAGAGTTGGCCCCTGTTCTGAATGTCGAGGAGCATCCGAGGGATCAGTCGCGATGCCTCTTCCTGCCCGCCGGAAACGCAGAGGGGGCTCGTCTCGTCGCCAGGCAGGTGATAGATGGCCGCCAGGCCGCACTCGTGACGCAGGTCGCTCATCGGTGACTTTCGGGGTGCCTGGAGCGGCCGTTCGGCCCGCATTCCGCTCGCTTCGCGGAGTGTATCGACGAAGGACGCCTGCGGATACCATACTCGGGTTTTCCCGCGATCCGTACGGAGGATAGCCTCTCACCGCCAATGACCGACCACGTGCGTCAGCAGATCACGGCGGCCGCTCGCCTGATCGTCGTGAAGGTCGGATCCCGTGTCCTCACCGGCGCCGACGGTCTGCTCGACAATGCCAGAATCGAGTCTCTTGGCCGACAGATCGACTCGCTGTGCGGATCGGGACGGCAGGTCGTGCTCGTCAGTTCTGGAGCTGTTGCAGCAGGAATGGGGCGGCTCGGACTGGGCCGACGGCCCACGGAGCTCGACCACCTTCAGGCGGTGGCCGCGGTGGGCCAGAGCTGCCTCATCGAGGCCTGGGAGCGATCGCTTCGCGGTCGCGGTCGGCATGTCGCCCAGGTGCTCCTCATCGCCGATGACCTTCAGGACCGCACCCGCTACCTCAACATTCGAAACACCTTGCGCACACTGCTGGAATACGGTGCGCTCCCAGTCATCAACGAGAATGACACCGTGAGCGTGGAGGAGCTCAGAACGAGCTTCGGCGACAATGACCGCCTTGCGGCCCTCGTGGCCTCCCTCCTCGGCGCGCATCTTCTCGTGCTTCTGTCGGATGTCGCTGGCCTCTTCGACCGTCACCCCGAAGAGCCCGGGGCGACCGTCGTGCCCCACGTCGAGAGGATGGACGCGGGCATTTCGGCTCTGGCCTGCGACCGGCCTGGAGGACTCTCCAAGGGGGGCATGGCGAGCAAACTCAATGCTGCGACCATCATCACGGACGTGGGCGGGCATTGCATCATCGCACCAGGTCGGGAGGAGGGCGTCCTCGACCAGATCGTTCGCGGCGACGCCGTCGGGACACTCTTCGTCGGTCGCCCAGCCACCATGCCGGCTTGGAAGCGATGGCTCGGCTGGTCCGCCGATGCGAAGGGTTCTCTCGAGGTGGACGCCGGTGCCCGCGAGGCGGTCATCGCCCGCGGCAGGAGCTTGCTGGCGGCGGGGATCACCGGCCTGCGCGGCCAGTTTTCGGCGGGTGACGTCGTGACTCTCACCCATGCAGGAGATGTCTTCGCACGCGGTCTGGTGAACTATCCGGCCGACGATTTGACACGGATCGCAGGCGCTCGAACCGAGCGGATCGCAGAAATCTTGGGCTACTGCCCGTACGACGAGGTGATCCATCGCGATAACCTAGCCGTCATCAGCCGGACCTGACCCCGTTCGACATTCTTATGGTCTCGGAAATCATCATCATCCTCGCGTTGGTCCTGGCCAACGGTCTATTTTCCGGGGCCGAGATGGCAATCGTGGCGAGCCGCCGCGGACGGCTGCGAACCCTGGCAGACGCCGGCGACACCGCCGCCCGCACGGCCCTCGATCTGGCCTCCAACCCTGACCGCTTTCTGCCGACGGTGCAGGTGGGCGTGACCCTCGTCGGCACGCTGGCGGCGGCCTACGGCGGAAAGAAGCTGGTCGCGGCTCTCGCGACCGCGCTCGCCGAGGCATGGCCAGGCCTGGGTGGCCTGGCAGAGTCGCTGGCGTTTGGCATGTTCGTCATCACCCTGACATTCGTGACCCTCATTTTTGGCGAGCTCGTCCCCAAGCGGCTGGCGCTTCGGAACGCCGAAACGTTTGCCCGTGTGACAGCCCCCCTCATCGCGGTCATTGCGAGGCTTGCCGCGCCCCTGGTGTGGACCTTGAATCTGGGCACCGCGGTCGTGCTCTTCCTTCTGGGAGCCAGCGGGCATCGGGAGCCGACCGTGTCGGTGGATGACATCGAACAGTTGCTCGAGACGGGGCGGGCCGAGGGCGTGCTCGAAGCCGTGGAGCAGGCGGTGGCGGTCGAGGCTCTTCGCCTCGGAGAGCGGACCGTACGGGACATCATGCGGCCCCGGATCGATATCGATGCCCTCGATGTCGCCACGCCACCGGACGAGATCATCGGGGCCATCGCCATGGCGGGCTACTCGCGCCTGCCCGTGTATGAGGGATCAATCGATCACATCCTCGGCTACATCGCGATCAAGGACGTGCTCCGCACCTCCTGGATGGGCTGGCCTGCCAACCTGCGAAAAATGATGCGCCGGGCCGTGTTCGTGCCGGAGACGATGCCGCTTGATCGGCTGCTCGATCTCTTTCGCAAGGAGCGAACGGCCTTCGCGATCGTGCTCGATGAATACGGGGGTACCGATGGGCTCGTGACGCTCGATGACGTGCTCGAGGAGCTCGTGGGCGAGATCCATGATGACCGACGGGCCGAGGAGCCGGCCGACTTCGTAGACCGGGCAGACGGCTCATGTCTGGTTGAGGGAAGCGCGGGAATCGGGAAGCTCGCCAGCCGCTTTGGGATCGAGCTCGACCCCGAGCCGCGGAGTTATGAGACCGTCTCAGGGCTCATCCTGGCGAAGCTCGAGCGGCTGCCGACCGCCGGCGACACGCTCACGTGGAAGGGCCTCGTGATCGAGGTCATCGACATGGACGGCCGGCGGATCGACAAGCTCCTTGTCCGCCGCGAGGGCTGATCACTGCGGTGGACTGGCCCGGGTGACGATGTCGTCGAGGACAAAGGGACTCGGGAACGGCTCGTCGAGCTGTTCGAGAAGGCGACGATACCGGCCCACGACCTCGGCGATGTCGTCCGCCGTGAGCTGGTCTTCACGGAGAATCTTGGAGGCATCGAAGACCTCCCTCCAGGCACGGAAGGCGTCCTCATAGGCCTGCTTGGCTGCCTGGAGTCGGGCCGCGGCAAACTCGCGGTCGGCGGTCCAGGTCAGCTCCCGTGCCCGCAGAGCCGGCTCGGTCACCTCGGCTTCGCATGTGGCCCGCCAGAAATCGAAATTCACGATGTCGCGGTAGCGGTCGATGATGTGCGCCGTCTCGCGGGCCTCCACCTCCTCAACCGCCAACTGCCACGCCTGCTGCCGGAGCTCAGCCGGCGCCTCGCGGGCCACATCCTTCCAGGTCACCTTCAAGACATCTTCGGCATGCGCCGCAAGGTCCGCCTGGGTGCCGTTGCGATCGAGTGGAGGCACGGCAAGGGCAGCCTGTTGCTCGGGAGTGAGCATCGTCTCCCTCTTCACCCCGAGCGCCGTGAACTGACCTGGCAGAAGCGCCTCGAGCTCTTCGGCCAGTCGCTTGGCTCTGGCTTCTTCGGCCTCTCTGAGCCCCAGCCGGATCGGGACATTCCAGCTCGTGGGGATCTCCCGGGACGCGAACCGCCGCATCTCGTCGCCGGCAAGCTCCCATGCCTTCCGGGCGGCGGCGCCGAACGTGCCGTCCCCCTCGAGAGCCCTCGCGTGATTGATAGCCGCCATCATCGGCTCGCTATGAAAGATCAGAGCCGTGGTCTTGAGAGGCACCCCTGAGTCGGCAAGCTGCTGGCCCTGGAGATACTTGCTCCGCGACACGAGCCAGTTGTCTCGCTCGTTCACAGTCCGTTGGGGGTCATCCCGTTCGTGAAAGTCGTCGTCTGCGACAAACATCGGGCGGAACTCCGCTTTCTCGTCCGACTTCCCGATCTTGTGGCCGATGAACCAGCCCATGCGCCCGAGCAGCCGCGGCTCGAACCGGTTGAGCTTGATCCCGTCGCGGAGGAACTCGATGCCCTTGATCACCCACGCATAGCGGTCACGGTAGTCATCGAACTCAACCGAGATGTTGTAGGAGAGGTTGTGGGCCTGAAAGTCCCAGACGGAATAAAAGTTGGGCTGGAGCTTCGTGAGTTGCTCGAGCGTGGCCGAAAGGTTCGCCCAGTCTTCCACCTTCTTGTAGTGATTGGCTCGATCCCAAAGGAGCGTCACGGCGATGTTCTTGAGCCCGAGCGTCGCAAACCGCATCGTCTCACCGGTGGGATCGATGTCGCCGAGCTTGGACTGCGAGAGGCCTCGCTCAGCCCGCATCTTCGCGAGCATCCCCCCAGGCCCCTCGGTGTCGGCCGGCTGGCTCATCAAGGACAGCGGCAGCAGGAGCGCCACGATCCCCACAAGCGCCAAGAGCGTCTCGGGCCTCAGGCCGAGCCACGCCTGACGCCCGCTTCCACCTGACCGAGCACCTGTGCTCATGATGCCACCTCCCGAGCCCTGAGGCAGAACGTGGCGGCCACGCAGAAGGCAACGACATAGCCGGCCGTCTCGGCTGCATGAGCCGCCAGAAGATCAAACGGAATGTCGAATCCCTCAGCCACGAAGTTGCTTGTGCCGAGCGTCGCGAGCGAAGGGAATAACCCGGCAGCCACCCGCATCGGAGCGAGGAGCACGGTATCGGCGAGCTTCATCGCCTGAACCGCGGGCGTGGGATCGAGTTCGAGCGTGATGCTCATCTGGGTGACGATCCGGTAGAGCGATTCGATCGGACCACCTCCCGGCACGTCCTGCGAATTGCCAGTCACCTGGCTGACGAAAAGCCGGGCGATGAACTCACGAAACTGACCCACAAGGAGCATGGAGAGCGAGGCGATGAGTGCCACCGGCGACGACAGGAAGGTACTGAACATCACCCCGAGTGCCGTCACGATGAGCATCGCAAACCAGGCACCGAGGCAGCTCTTGAAGTAATTGATCGCGAATGATCCGTCACCTGCTCGGAGATAGAAATCAGCCTGCGCCACGCCGTAATACTGGGACGGCTCGAGGCATTGCAGCCAGACCTCGAGGCGGCCGTCGGCCACGAAATCCTGATACAGATCGGCCTCCTGCACCGTTCCGTCGGCCAGCACTACCGCGAGCTTCCGCGGGATCCACAACTGGTCGATCGACTCGCGTGCAACGATCGGCAGCGCTTCGCTGCGGAGATTGTTGGAGGGATTTCGAAGCTGGACGGTCCCGTGAATGCCTTCGGTGATGATGCCCTTGTAGGTGCGAAACACGCGGATGTTCATCTCGAGCGGCAGCCCATCAGGAAAGTCTGCCTCTCGGATCCCCATGAAGGTCCAGAGCGCGGCTGCCGCACTGCCCCCCTCGATGTACTGCCGGTAGCCCCACTCCTCGCCGACGCTGATGCCCTTGTCCGACGGCCGACCATCGCGGTCGAGAAAACGCAGCCTTCCTCGCAGCGGTCGTCGAGCCTCGAGAATCCCCTCCGGCGGCCCGACGTCATAGGCAACTCCCTCGGCTGACGCACGCGGTGTGATGCGATGACGATGTCCCTGAAAGGTCTCAGCGATGCCGCTGCCCGCGGCGTCGAGCGTCACGAAGTGGCGATGGCCACGGGCCGAGCCCGTGCGTCCCTCATAGGCGGTGAGCACGCCATCGTCGTCGCGGAGCTCCCGAAGCCCGCTCCCTTCGATGGTGTGGGTGTGCTGCACACTGCGAACGATAAAGGCCCAGCTGGTCCCTCCCATCACCCCAAGGAGGACAGTGCCAATGAAGGCAAATCCGAGAAATCGTCCCAGCACGATCTCGCCAGAATGCACCGGCTTCGTCACGACCGTTTGGATCGCCTTCGACTTGATGTCGGCCGGCAGACTGAAGACAGCAAGAACGAGCGTGACGGTGCATGACAGGAAGCTCATGGCACCAAGTAAGAAGCCCACGTAGAGCTTCACGGGCTCGACGTTCGTGGGATCAAGGAACCAGCCCGCGAAGATCATGACGACCGCGAACAGAGCCAGCACCGCCAGCACATGTCTGCGGATGGCCTCCTGCACCGCCAGCCGCGCCAGGGCCCAGACACGCCCTGGCGAGGTTCCTGCCAGGTCACGGATCCCTGACAGCACCCCCCGGTAGACACGGTCGCCGGCCTCAAGCGGCCCTGCCCAGGCGGCCTGGGTGAGCCATGCGGCGAGTCCTGCAAAGAGCACCACGAACATCGATGCCAGGAGAAACGAAAGAACCGCCGGGCCAATCCAGGCTAGAAAGCTCGGGATTTCCTGTTCTAGGACCATCGGTCGGGCTACTCCCCTGTCTGCTCGGACGCCGCGGCCATCGTACTTCGCGCTCGCCGGCCTGGTCGGGCCTCCGTGTCCCGCACGACCTCGAGAAAGAGCTCCTCGAGGGTCGTTTTGGGGTGGCCGATCTCAATGTCTACGGCACCGTGCCTGGCGAGTACGGCCCGTACTTCTTCGCACGCTGCGGCGGGGAGCCCAGCCGCTCGGATCTGCGTGACGCCAGTCACCCTCAAGAGGTCCTCGACCCGCCCAAGCTCCTTGAGCTCACCCTGGTGGAGCACGGCGATCCGGTCGCAAACGTCCTCCACGTCGGCCAGGAGATGCGAACACATGATGACCGTCTTCCCTCTGCGCTTGAGATCGATGATGAGATCCTTCATCTCCCGGGTGCCAATCGGATCGAGGCCGCTGGTTGGCTCATCGAGGAGCACGAGCTCGGGATCGTTGATAAGCGCCTGTGCCACGCCGATACGACGGGTCATTCCCTTGGAATATTCACGGAGCTGCCGCTTTCGGTCATTCGTTAGCCCCACCATGCTAAGAAGCGCTGCGGCTCGCCGAGATCGCTCGGCTGGGGGCATGCCGAAGAGGCGGCCGTAGAAGTCGAGCGTCTCCTCGGCATCAAGAAACTTGTAGAGGTACGACTCCTCTGGCAGGTATCCAATACGGGCGTTCTTCGAGACGTCGGTCGCCTGCTTCCCGAAGACAAACGCATCGCCCGAAGTCGGAAAGATGAGTCCGAGAAGGAGTTTGAGCGTGGTCGTCTTACCCGAGCCGTTGGGGCCCAAGAGCCCAAAGATCTCGCCGCGGCGAATCTCGAGGTCGAGCGGCTTGAGGGCGACCTTCTTGCTGCGACCCCAGAAGTCCCGATAGACCTTGGAGAGGTTTCGAGCCTCGACCACGACCTCGCCCGCCGAGGCAGGCACGGGAGTCGGGTCCGTAGTGACCATGGGTGCTTCTCCGAGGAATCAGACGGCCTGGCGGCTCTACGGACCTATGCAGCCGATTTCATCGGTTGTATCGCATCCGCGCTGGCATGGCAGCCCCCTGCCTCGAAGAATTTTCCCAGCCGCACCAGACGCCGCCTTACCGCTTGCTTTCCGCGTCGGATGGGGTTTCCGGAGCGGCCTGCTTCCCAGCAACGGTCGTGGCAATCGCCACGACCCGCTGGGCGGCGGCGAGCTCGGCGGCCGAAAAGAACGGAACGTCGGGATCACCACCTGCCCGGTCGATCACCTCCGCTGCGAGCTGTTCCCAGGTGCGACCACTGGAGAGATGCCAGGCAGCTGCCTGGGCAACCTTCTGCGGCACATGCCCGCTTGAAAGCCCACCAAGGATCACGGCGAGTTTTGCATCCTGCGACACCGTGTCGAGCGCGACGAGCCGATAGGGAATGCGGGGTGTCGGCTCCCGTCGGCCGTAGTCGAGGCACACCGTTGGCGACCTCACCGCAACGGCTTTGCGTGCTGGCACGTTGAACGGCGCATTCGCTCCGTCGATAGGGGGCGACACGCGGAGCTGACTGCCGCGGGCATCCGGCGCGGTTGCGGCGAGTGCCTGATTCATCACCACACGCACGGCGGCCTTCGCCACCGGTCGATCATGCACCCATCCTGCAAACGCTTCGCCATGTTCCGCATACAGGTCGCGGAGTCCATCCGGCGCCTGCCACGTCAGCCATTCACGGAACTCGAGCCATCGGGAATCATGGACACCATAGATTTCGCGGGCCACCCAGCAAAACGGGTTGCCGCCGCCACCGCCAGCGCCAGCGCCACCGCCACCAGCGCCACCGCCACCCACGTTCTGCGGCGGGGCACCCATGCCGCCAGCGCCGAATCCTGCTCCACCCCCCCCCTGCTGCTGGGCAAGGACAGGGACCCCCGCGAATGCGGGCGGGAGCTGAATCGTGAGCGGCCGGTCAACGAGGCTGGTGACAATCACCTGGGCCGACCGGGCGTCGTTTGCAATGAATCGCACCTCGACGAGGCCCGCAGCTTCGGCAGCAAGCACATCCTGCGGCACCGCTGAGTCCGAGCGATCAGACCGCTGATTCTGGGCAAATCCGGAAACCGCTCCCGTTGCCGCCAGAAGCGCAGCAAGACCGAGGCGAGCGATGAGCGAGCGGGACATGGGTTGAACCTCTCGAGGAAGGCCCTCAACGGGCCAGGTGACCAGGATCGCAGCCAGGTGGCCGCGCGGGAATCCGAGTCCTGCCTCCAGTATGGCTTCCTTCTGGCGACAAGGAAAACCCGAACGGCTGAACTGAACAGGCTGGTCGAGCCAACGCTGCCGGTCGTAACGACTGGAGGGCCAGTGGAACACCTGCCCGAGAAGAGGCTATCGCTTGGAGAACTGCGTCCCGCGGCGAGCACCCCGGAGGCCGTACTTCTTCCGTTCCTTCATGCGCCCGTCGCGGGTGAGCAGGCCCGCGTGACGGAGGGGATCGGCGATCGCGGCGTCAAATGCCGTGAGGGCACGGGCAATCCCCAGGCGGCAGGCCCCCGCCTGGCCTGTCGTACCGCCCCCGTTGACTTTGATGGACACCTTGACCGCGGAACGCTTGCCGACTTCGTCGAGCGCACCCGTAACCACCACACGATCCTTGAGCGACGGGAAGTAGACCTCGATATCCCGGCCGTTGACCGTGATCTCACCGCTCCCCGGCCGGAGGCGAATCCTCGCCACGGAGGTCTTGCGACGGCCAGTCGCGAGGATTTCGTCCCCGCGGCGGACAGCCCTTGTAATGGTGGTGGACGGGGCGGGAGCAGGAGCAGGAGCAGGGGCGGGAGCAGGAGCAGGAGCAGGGGTGCCTTCGGCAGTGGTCATCGAATCCTCGAAACGTCGTGAGTCAGTACGAAAATCGTGTCAAAAAAAGTTTATTGCGGGCGTGTGATCCAAACGGGCCTCAGGCCTTGATGTCCATTGGCATGGGTTGCTGGGCCTGGTGAGGATGCTCGCCCCCTGCATACACCTTCAGTTTGTCGAGCATGACTCGCCCGAGCCTGCTCTTCGGGAGCATTCGGCGAATAGCCTCCTCAATGATGAGCTCGGGCCGGCGATCCCGACGATGCCCAGCGGTCTCGCTTTTGAGGCCCATATAACCCGTGTACCAGCGATAGACCTTCTGTTGCCATTTCTTTCCGGTGAACGCCACCTTCTCGGCATTGATCACCACGACGTGGTCACCGGTGTCGACATGCGGTGTGTAGGTGGGCCGATGTTTTCCCATCAGCACCATTGCAATTTCGCTAGCGAGACGGCCCACGCGACGGTCGGCAGCATCCACGAGCCACCACCGCTGCTCGACCTCGCCGGGTTTTGCCATGTAGGTCTTCATCGATCCGTTATCCATCTATGTATCGGAGGGTCTACAATCGGAGGGAACATTATACTGAGGGGCCGCTGAATACTGAGGGGCCGCTGAATTTTGAGGGACCGCTGAATACTGAGGGGGCGCTGAATCGACTGTTCGACTCGTCACTGCGAAGTGGCTGGGTGGTCGCCGGATTGTCCGGAATCCACGTTTCGCAGCGGCTTCGCGAGTCCCGGAGCGTACCAGTGGCGTGTCTGGTGGGCAAGCGGTTGCGGTGAATTGCTGGCAAAATTCCTGGATGCCCGCCCGCAACGGCCGACAGTTGCGATATCGCCGGGTTCAGACCACACTCTTCCGCGGCAGCGTCACACTTCTGCTGCATTTTTCAACGAGTCCCTCCCGCCCCCCTGCTCGCCAAACCGCATGAAGGTCGCTGTCCTCAAGGAAACGTTTCCCGGCGAGCGCCGCGTGGCCCTCGTTCCCTCCGCGGTTCCCGCAGTCAAGAAACTGGGAATGGACGTGGTGGTCGAGGCTGGTGCTGGCACGCGCGCGGGCTTCCCAGACGACGACTACCGCGCGGCTGGAGCGGAGATCGTATCCCGCAACGAGGCCTTCGGGGCAGACTGCCTGCTGGCGGTGCGGATCTGCGGCGCCTCCGGCGAAGGCTGGTGCCATGACCGCGATCGGCTCCGTCACGGGGTCATCCTCATCGGCCTCTGCGACCCACTCTCTTCGCCTGGCGCGTGCCGCGAGGCTGCTGACAAGGGGGTGACCCTCTTCTCACTCGAGCTCGTGCCGCGGATCACGCGGGCCCAGAGCATGGACGTGCTCTCGAGCCAGGCCAACATCGCCGGATACCGTGCCGTCCTCCTCGCCGCCAATACGCTCCCGCGTATTCTCCCGATGATGACGACCGCCGCCGGCACGATCAAACCAGCCAAGGTGCTTGTGCTGGGCGCGGGCGTGGCGGGCCTCCAGGCGATCGCCACGGCGAAGCGATTGGGCGCACAAGTGAGCGCGTATGACGTTCGGCCCGCCGTCAAGGAACAAGTGCAAAGCCTCGGGGCGAAGTTCGTCGAGCTCCCGCTCGAAACCGGCTCCAGCGAAACCGCCGGCGGCTACGCCAAGGCGATGGGCGAAGAGTTCTACGCGAAACAGCGGGAGCTCCTTGGCAAAGTCGTGGGCGAGAGCGATATCGTGATCTGCACCGCGCTCATTCCCGGCCAGAAGGCACCCGTGCTCGTGACGGCAGACATGGTTTCTCGGATGAAGCCCGGGAGCGTGATTGTGGACATGGCCGCCGAGCGCGGCGGAAATTGCGAAGGCTCGCGGCCCGACGAGACCGTCGAGGCAGGCGGGGTGACCATCCTCGGGCCCACGAATCTCGCGTCCGACGTGGCCGGCCACACGAGCCAACTCTATGCCCGCAACGTCGCCACGTTCCTCGCCCATCTTGTGAAGAGTGGGCTCCCCGATGTGGCTGCCGACGACGAAATCTGCCGCGACACGCTCGTGGCACAAGGAGGCACGCTCGTCCATCCGAAGATTCGCGACCTGGCCGGCCTCGCGCCGCTCAATGCCATCGCCGAGCCTGAGGTTCCGGCCGTGCCATCGGCCTCGCAGTCCTGACACCTGCCCATCTCTGACGGACCCCTGTGATGCTCACTATCCTTTTCGCCGATGTGGCTGCCGCCCCTGAGGATCCGGCCTCGAAGTTCATTCGCCTGCTCACGGTCTTCCTGCTGGCCATGTGGGTGGGCTTCGAGGTGATTACGAAGGTGCCCCAGCGGCTGCACACTCCGCTCACGAGCGGGTCGAATGCCATCTCCGGGATCACCGCTGTCGGCGCGATCGTCATTGCGGCGAATGTGGCAGCGGTTGCTGCTGGAGGCTACCGATTCGGTAACTTTCTCGGACTGGTGGCCGTGGTGCTGGCGATGGTCAACGTGGCGGGGGGCTTCGTCGTGACCCACCGCATGCTCGAAATGTTCCAACCGAAGAAGAAGTAGCCCGTTATGTCGAGTCAAGCCTGGACCAACCTCGCCTACCTCGCAGCCTCGATGCTGTTCATCGTGGCGTTCAAGCTGATGAGCAGCCCGCGGACGGCCGTGAAGGGCAACTACCTTGGCGCTGCGGGCATGGCGATCGCCATCGCCGCCGCCTGCTTCGAACGACCGGTACTCGAGTCACTCGGTGAACGAGGAGCCTGGCCACTGGTCCTCGTCGGCGTCGCTGCGGCGATCGGCTTGGGCATCGGCACTGCGATGGCGATCAAGTACCCCATGACAAAAATGCCGCAGATGGTGGCGCTGTTAAACGGCTTCGGTGGCGCGGCCTCGACGTTCGTGGCCGGGGCCGAGCTCTGGAACACTTCCAGCCCGCTCGCCCCGTGGTCGCAGGTCGCAATCGCCACGGCCCTCACCGGCCTCATCGGTTCGGTGACGTTCTGGGGCAGCCTCGTTGCCTTCGGCAAGCTCGAGGAGCTACCTCAATTCAAGAAGCCCTGGACGAACCCCAACCGCCACTGGATCAACCTCGGCCTGGCTGCCGCCACGCTCCTCCTGATCTGGGGGAGCGCCGCGAACCCTTCATCGAACCTTCTCTTCTGGCTGCTCGTGATGACGGGCAGTGGCCTCGGCATCACGCTCACGCTGCCGATCGGTGGCGCCGACATGCCGGTCGTGATCTGCCTCTTGAATAGCTACTCGGGCCTCGCCGCGGCAGCCGCCGGCTTCGTGATCGACAACTCCGTGCTCGTGATCGCTGGATCGCTCGTGGGCGCCAGCGGCCTCATCCTGACGGCGATCATGTGCAAGGCGATGAACCGATCGCTTGTGGGCGTGCTCTTCGGAGGGCTCGGCACCACGACTGTTGTCTCTGGTGACGATGTCTACGACGGCAAGATCAAAAGCGTGAGTGCCGAAGAAGTGGCGATGGTGCTCGAGGGGGCCAGCCGTGTCGTCATCGTGCCCGGATACGGCCTCGCCGTTGCCCAGGCCCAGCACGCGGTCCGCGAGCTTGCCGATGTCCTCGAGAAGCGCGGCACGACGGTGGAGTATGCGATCCATCCCGTGGCTGGTCGGATGCCGGGGCACATGAACGTACTCCTCGCCGAGGCCGACGTGCCGTACGAAAAGCTCCGCGAGATGGACGACATCAACCCCACTTTCCCGGAAACCGACGTGGTGATCGTGATCGGCGCCAACGATGTCGTGAACCCAGCCGCTCGCAACGATCCCAAGAGCCCTATCGCGGGCATGCCGATCCTGGATGTCGACAAGGCCCGCACGGTGGTGGTCGTGAAGCGGTCGCTCTCCCCGGGCTTTGCGGGTATCCCCAATCCGCTCTTCGCGGCCGACAACACGCTCATGTATTTCGCCGACGGCAAGAAGGCCGTCTTAGATCTCATCGCGGCGATCGGCAAGTAGGCGTTGCCTCATCAAAGCCCCTCGCGCCAGCGAGGGGACGGCGGGTTGTTGGGCGCCCGCTCATGATTGCAAACGGGACGAGGGCCCACCCGCAGTCCCACGACTATCGCCATGGGCTTTTATGACCCGAGGGCCCCCCTCACAGCACGTCGCCCCAGAGCGTGTCTGAAACGGGGAGGCCGGCCCGTGTCAGCCGGATCGTGGTGCCGTCGTCGGTGGCAAGACCAGCCCTCACCCAACGATCGACCGCAGCGCCGGCAACCGCATCGATCTCGTAGCCGCTCGCCTTGCGAAACGCGTCGCGTCCGACCCCCGCCCGCCGCCTGAGCCCCACCACGAGCCGCTCACGGGCTGCCTCTTCCGCCGACATCGCGTCGACATCGCCCGCATGATCCTCACCGGCCAGCACGCGACTCATCCATGTGGTCGTACTTCGGTGATTCGTGATCCGCGTCCTGCCATCGAACCGCGCCGCTCCCGGTCCGAAGGCCTCCCAGGCGCGAAGATCCCAGTAGGCCTCGTTGTGCCGGCAGCGATGATGCGGGCGGGCGAAGTTCGAAACTTCGTAGTGCTCATAGCCGCCCGCTTCGAGCCGATCGATGGCCGTCTCGAACATCGCCCGTTCGATGTCCTCGGGCACAGCCGCGAGCGCCCCCCGATGCCGGGCCGATTCGAAGGCAGTCCCCTTTTCCCAGGTGAGGCAGTACACCGAGACATGCGCGGGGGCGAGCGCGATGACAGCTGCGAGATCCTTCTCCACCGCAGGGAGTGACTGCCCGGGCGCTGCCGTCATGAGGTCGAGACTCACCCTGATCGCTGCCTCGTGCAAGAGCGACACGGCCCGCCGCACATCGTCGGGCTCGTGGTCGCGGTCAAGGCTTCGGAGCGTTGCGGCATCGAGCGACTGCCCACCGAGGCTCACCCGCGTGACGCCGCACCCGTGAGCCGCCGCAATAAAAGCTGGCGTGACATCGAGCGGATTGGCCTCGACAGTGATCTCGGCCCCGTCCGCAAGCACAACCCGCGGCTCGAGAATCCCAAAGAGCCGTCGCAGGCCGTCAGGCCCGAGGTGCGAAGGGGTGCCTCCACCGAGATAAAGCGTGTCGATCTCGAGCGGTTCAGCCAGTCGCTCGAGCTCCTTGCCGAGCGCCGCAAAATACCGCTCCATGAGATCGTCGCGGCCCGCGACGAGCGTGAAATCACAGTACCCACACCGGTGCCTGCAAAAAGGAACATGCACATAGGCGTGACGGGGATGGGTCATGACGAACAGCGTACGAAAGGAATGCAAGGCGAGGCACGCAACGTCCGCCGCTTCTCAATCCAGAAAGGCGCGCCGGGGATGCGGGGTAAGTGGAGTCGAGTTGGCAGGGCTAGGCCATCCGAAGACGAGGCTTTTACCGCATCCCCGGCGGCCGCGCGGCCGGCTCACAACCAGACCTTGAGCCGGCCGTCGAACATGTCGGGGATCTTCTTGGCCACGACGCGGTGGATGCGGTCGTCGGTGTAGCGGGTCGACAAGTGGGAGGCGATGATCACCTCGTTGCGAAACCGGTCGCGACGCGCGATCAGGTCGTCGAGATGGATATGGCCGTATTTGTGGATTTTCTCTTTGCGGTGCGAGTGGGCCACGAACGTGAGCTCGGTGATGAGGATCATCGCCTCGAACATTGCCGGGCACCGGTCGAGGCCCTCGGGCGATGAGTCGCCGAGGTAGGCCACCAGCGGCGTACGAATCTCGTGGGTGACATCGACGCCCGAGAGCCGCAGGTCGCGAATCTGATGGCCCGCGAGCTGCTGGTATTCGTGTTTGAGCTTGCGACGGCGTTCCCACACGACAAAGCCCACGCTGGGGAGCGTGTGGGTGGTGGCGGAGACCGTGACCACGTGCTCTCGCGAGAGCTCGATCTCGTCGCCCGGCCTGGCTGGCAGGAGCGTGCAGGGGAGGCGACCGCGGTCGAGTCGCGTGACCACCTTGAGCAGCCGCTCGACCGGCTCAATGGCCGTCTCGGGCAGGTAGATCGTGGGGGGCTCCATCTTCATCATCCGACGCCGAGCCACGTAGACCGGGAGGGCGGCGATGTGGTCGAGATGGGTGTGGGTCACGAACCAGGTGCTCGTGGCCATGAAGCCCCACGGCTGGGCGCCGAGATCGAAGCCGAGCTTGAGCTCGGGAATCCGCCAGACGCTCTGAACGGCGGCCCGGGAGTAGCCCTCCACCGTGAGCCCCTTGTGGGTGAGCGTGCGAAACGGGGCGTTGTCGATCATGCGGTCATGCGATCATGCGGTCATGCGGAAACCGGGGACTCGGCCGCTCGATGCAGCCAGATTTCGTCGAAGAGGATGTCCTGTCGGGTGGCAAGCCTCCCGCGACGCACGAGCTCGAGCGTCGCCAGAAAAATGCCCACCATGCGAACTCTTGGCATATCGTCATCGAAGAGCGACGAAAATGCCACCCTCCCCTGCTCTTCCACCAGCCGCTCGATGCGATCGATATGGGTCTCGATCGGCGTGTCATCCTGGACGATCTGCCGTGGCCGTCGCTTCTCACGCTTGGCAAGCACGCGCCCAAGGGCCCCGACCAGGTCCCACACATGCGCGTCGCCGATGGTCACCTCTGCTGGCGTGGCCCTCGACGGCGAATCATCCGCATGGATCCGTGGAAAACGCAGCTCCCATTGTCGGGCACGGTCTTCCAGGAGGGCTGCCGCGTCACGAAACTGTTTGTACTCGAGCAGCCGCTGGACAAGGTCTTCGCGAACCGGCTCGACCACTTCCTCCTGCTCTTCCGGGCGCGGGACGAGCGCCCGGGCTTTGATCTCGAGGAGCACACTTGCGAGCTCGACGAACTCCCCAACCTGCTCGATCGAGAGATCCTGGAGCACCGCGAGGTGTTCGCAGAACTCCCGCGTGATCACGGCGATCGGCACCTCCGTGACGTCTACCTCATGCTTCCGCACGAGGTAGAGCAGGAGGTCGAGCGGCCCGGAGAAAACGTCGAGAGAGACCTTAAAGTCCATGCAGAAACGACGGCGGAGGAGCGTGGCGAAACGGAGCGAGCCATCATAGAGTCAATTGGGTGCCCTGAACGAGTGCAGCCACGTCGTCCAGCAGAATAGCCAGGCCTAGCCGTACCTGTCCTTTGCTTCAACCGAACCGCTCTTGCGTGCGAAAGACGCGGTTTTGGGAGGCATAGGCCATCACCTCGAGGCTGCGATGCAGCGGGCTTGTCGGGCACGCTGTCGGCGCTCGCGTCGATCATCGTGACGCCATCACCGTCATAGCCGCTTTTGCGCGGTGGCATGGCTCATGTTATCGAAGTCCGTAAAGAAAACCGGCCGGTTCACGGCCGTGTCTTCGGCGCCGAGCGTGGCGGTCGCCGTGGTGTAGGACAGGATCGAGAGGTAGCTATCCGACGCGACCATCTGGCCCGCAGCATTCATGGCCGAACGGGCGCGCGTTTCGATGCTGGTGAGGGCCTCGGTGCCGGTGGGCCGGCCACGGCGAACTCGCCGGCGAATTCGCGAGGGGAGCAGTAGGCGCGATGGCAGGCGATTGATTGATGCCCTCCTCAGACGCCGCGTCATGGACAGGCCTTCAGCTTCGATCCGCGC
>ENA-ORBV01004008-ORBV01004008.1-microbial-mat-metagenome-genome-assembly--contig:-NODE-4008-length-28841-cov-9.160096_pt1 | contig 28841 bp, 32 predicted proteins | sample MGYA00237777_ERZ505514 | MGnify/ENA primary metagenome ERZ505514 (study PRJEB26160, sample SAMN06269048) | microbial mat metagenome | isolation source: Oligotrophic lake microbial mat | place...
CTCCTGACCATGGAAGTATTTGAAGGCGACGACGACGGCGGCGACGAGTACAATTGCCGCCCCGAGGTAGAGCAGCCACTTCCCGTGCGATTGTTCCTCGGATTTACTCATCGCGCAGTTTGTCTCCCTCTGATTTTTTAACTCCTAATCCAGTATCACGATTGAGTCCTGACTTTTCCTGGGCGGCGGGCGACGATCCGGATGGGGCGTGACCAGCCTGAATTTTCAGCTCGCGCCATTTGAGCTCAAGATCGCGCCATTTGTGACCGGGAGCTTTATAGCCAAAGGCGCGAAACTTCCCCGGGGTTACCTTGCCCTTGGCCTCGACAAATGCCGTGAACGCGTTCGTCCACTCGTCGAATTCCTTGTAGACATGCGGTTCACTCGCGATGTCCTCCGCCTGAGTATCACTGTATTTTTTGCCGTCGCCGAATTTCACGTAACGCCACAACGAATCGGGGACCTCGATTCCTCCGTAGCGACATTGCCACACTAAAGGCGAATACAAGTCGCGATCGTTAGCCGGTTCTTCCCGTGGGTCAAAGTAATCGGGATGTCGCAGTAGTTTCGGCCGTCCGGTGGCATCCAATTCGTCACCGCCGCCATCCCCGTAACAGAAAAATCCCGCAGTGCGTCCCTCGAGGTGGTTGAGGCTCAATTCTTCCCATTCCGCCGAGTGGTCAAGCTTCATGGCTAATTCCGGATTTTTGTGTTCGATCAATTCCTCCTTTGGATTCCCACCGTTCATGCAAACCAAGCGGTCGAACATCAGTTTCAGATTCGAGGTCGGGGCATACCAGTTAATCGGGCCGATGATGGCCCAGGCGTCGGCGAGATCGAGCCGACTGTAGAGGTCTAAATCCCACATTAAATCCGGCTCTTTTGAGTTCTTCGCCTCATAACAATTGCAAGGCCAGACACACAGCGCCATGGAGGTTGAGACGCAGGCATTGCAGCTTTGAATGCGCGCCCGGCCAAAGACATTGCCCAAATCCTCATAATCAATCTCCCATTCCTGCGGCAGCTTATCCGCCATGCGGAGCATCAACGTTCGCGCTTTGGAATCAACTCCAGGGCAGTTGTATTGTCGCCGGTCTGAACCAGCGATAATCAAGACCCGGAAGGGGCGTTTTTCTGGCGGTAGCTTGCCGTTCTCGTCGTTAGGTTTCATCGTTGTTCCAACGTTTGTATTGTTTGTCTGCTAAGCGTTCCGCCCGCGCACGGCAGAAGTCTGGTAAGGTCGGGGAAACTGGGGACGCCCGCGCCGAGGTAGAGCAGGCATTTCCAGCGAGAGCCGGATTTGGCGGCGGAGTTTGCGGGTTCAGTCATGGCGATGGTGCCAGGATGCGAGTTCATGGAAAAATGAGCGAATCGTCACTTGGCCTGTTCGTTGAGCGACCAGTCGTAATCCGTGTAGCTGATTTTGAAGCCGTCCGGGGTGACCGCCTTCCCCGGCCAGTAAGGTTTCAGCGCCGCGAGCACCGAGCCGGACTTCTTCTCGAAGTCGCCGCCGTACCATTTAAAAATGGGCGAGAGATAGACAGTGCGGTTGGCGGCATCCACGCGGTTCTTGGTGGATTCCGAGAGAAATTGCTTCGCCTGATCCACGAGTTGTTCTTCGAGGCGCGTGCCCACAAAAGCCTCACCGCGCAAGGGCGGGCAGCCTATTGCCGCGCAGACGAGCGCAAAGTGAATGCGCGGTTCGGCGTAGTCCACGCGCAGGACTTTATGCTCCAGCGTATTCAAGGTGATGGTTTCGCCGAACAGCTTGACGACCGGTTGATCCCACGGCCCGCTGAACCAGCCGCCGATGTCCTTGATGCTCTTGAGCGGGTAATTTTCAATTATGAGCCGGAGCGTGGAGGCATTGTAGGCGTTGCTCAGAAAGGCGATTTGCTGCGGCCCACTCCACTGCTTGAACTCCGTCTTGCCCACGGTCGCGACCTGATCAAGATAGCGGTTCAGGTCTTGAGGTTGCGCCTGCAATGCCGCGTAATCTACGCGCGCATTCTTGACGTATTGCTTGAGCACGCGATCGAGGAGTGAGTGTGATTGGTCGAAGTCGGCAGCGGTCACGGGAGAGGCCAACGTCGCGCAACTGAGGGCAACGGCGAACAATATGAGAAAGGTTTTCGATGCTGTCATGTTTCGTGTTCCAGGTTGAGAGCGAACTGCGCTCATGGATATTCCCACGCTTGACGGTCTTTCTATGCGGGATGGATGGCTGGGCCACGCCGCCAATCGGCGTTTCGAGCTGTTTGGGCGCAAGCGACGGTGTTCGGTGATGGCGCTTGCAGTCGGCGGCGGAGGATTTCTTTTCCCCGCGACTTCCTGGACATGATCCTCTTTTTTTGAGCTGCGTAACCCGCGACGAACCTCCCGGCGGCCAACCGACCGTTTCCATCGCCAATTCGGGACGAATGGCGATTCCTTTCAATCGGCTTTATGACCAAAGTAACAAGTGAAGGAGGGTAGGGGCTATGGGGTGTTCACCCCCAGACGAGTCGAGGAACGGGAATCCTAGCCGAGATTTATCGAAAGCTGGTCGAACTTCATATAGCGTCGTCCCATGTTCACCACTCCGTCCCCCCGGTCTTTCCCTGCGACATCAGCCCTGTCCGTGACCGAGACTCAAGCAATTGCCGGAAGCTCACCGTCCGCCGTGGCAGCCGTGATTTCTGGATGTGGCTCGGTCGGATACTCGCGCTGACGCCACGCCTCGATTCCCCCGGCCAGCGGGCGCATGCGCGTGATTCCTTCCCGATGCCGCAACAGCGCGAACGCGCGCAGGGATGATTTCATCCTGAATTCCGCAGTTTATTTTAGCCACAGATTCCGCAGATGAGCACGGATACAGAGGATTACCAATGAAGAGGCGCCTAGCTGCAATTCACCCGCAAGGTGAAGTGCCCGAAATACAGAATGCCTTGGTAATTTGTGTCTATCTGTGAAATCTGTGGTCCAACTACATATTAAGGATTCATCGGCGCAAGAACACTACAGCAGCAGAAGTCGGAGCGCCGCGGGGCCGGATTGGGAATCCGCTGGTAGACCGGAATAGACCGAATTCAAAACCGTCCCATCGCTTTCCACCGACCACTGCAAAATTCATCAAAAATCCTTGAAGCGCCAAAAGAAAACCGCCCCGCGAGGCAAACGTTAGCCCGCAAACCGAAATCGAAACTCCGCCGGAATATCCGGCCGTGTGCTCAGTCTTAATCATTGCAGTAAATAAAAATCATGAGCCATACCTACAAAACCGCCCTTGCTCCTCAGACGCTTGAAACCGCCGCGCCGCGCGCGAAAGCCGTGCTCGAACAGGCCAAGGCCAAACTCGGCTTCATTCCCAATATGTATACGGGGATGGTCAACTCACCGGGCCTCCTCGAAACGTATTTGCTCGGCTACGAGCAGTTCCGCGGCGAATCGACTTTCAGCTCAGTGGAACAGGAGGTTGTGTTTCTCACGATCAGCCGCGAAAATGGCTGCGCCTATTGTGTCGCCGCGCACAGCATGATCGCCGATGCCTTTTCGAAGGTGCCGCCAGCCGTGACGGATGCCATTCGCGCGGGAACAACCATCCCCGATGCCCGGTTGCAGGCGCTTGGCGCTTTTACTCAGATCATGTGGGCCAGCCGCGGCAATCCCACGCCGGAGGCGGTCGCGGCATTTCTCGCGGCGGGTTTCACCGAGCGGCAGATGCTCGAAATCATTCTTGCGCTGGCGGTGAAGACGCTGAGCAACTACTCCAATCATCTTTTTGCGACGCCGGTCGACGATATGTTCAAGGGTCGGAGCTGGGCACCAGCGACCACCTGACGCGCGGATGTGATTAGCCATACTGATCCATGCCCAATTCCTTTCGTTGAAAACCATCATATCATGAAGATCCGAACTGCCTCTGTTCTCGCAACACTCCTATCGTTGTCGGCACTTCCAATCGCCATCCACGGCGCACCAAAGCAATGGAACGTGGACAAGGACCACGCTTCCGTCGGATTTGAGATCAATCACTTCTTCACTCCGGTGAAGGGCCAGTTTCTCGAATTCGGAGGCGCCTTCACGCTCGATAAGGACGATCTGACGAAGAGCCCTTCGGTCGTGTTTACGGTCAACGTTGCGTCGGTCGCCACCGCGAACAAGAAACGCGACGGACACCTTCAATCCGCCGATTTCTTTAACGCGAAAAACTGGACGGAGCTGAAGTTCACCAGTTCTGAAGTCGTGAAGACCGGTGACAACTCCTACAAGGCCGTCGGCACGATGCAGATTCGCGACGTCAAGAAACCGTTCGAAGTGCCATTCACGTTGCTCGGGGTGCAAAAGGTCAAGGCGGGGCTCATGAGTTCCGAAGTGATGGGCATCCGCGTGAAAACGGAGTTGAATCGAAACGATTTCGGCGTCGGCACCGGCAGTTGGGCAGCGAACGCAGTTGTCGGAGAAAAGGTCGGCATCGATATTTTGCTCGAGCTGAAATAATCGCCGCGACGTTCCGGCGCGCCGGAACGCGTAGGCGCAGTCCCGCGTCCAATCGCCCCGGACGAAACACTCCGGCGGGGTGGATTTCTTTGCTTCAACCTTCCGCAATCGCCCCACGCATCATGCTCCCTCCAGCTTCATCCTACCGCGAGTCCGCGCACTTGGCACCTTCAGCAGCTTCCTGAGCGCTCCAACCGCAAAGGTTAGGCGCCGATCCTCCGCCTTTTCTCACCCGTTGTTGAGCCACACCTTCGCAGAAACAACGTTCGGAAATGGAATAAACACCCATTCAACTACTCACATTAAAGATGAATGCCCAAAATACGAAGCCTCTTCGAATTGCCCTGGTCGGCAACGCCGTTTTTTCTGCTCTGTCGGCGGTCATCTTGATAACATTTTCCGATAACATCGGTACACTTATTGGAACGGTGAACTACTGGGTCCTCTCAGTAATCGGTATCGGGCTAGGGATCTTCTCGGCTGATCTCTTTCACCAAGCAAGCCGACGGCGAATGCAGACATGGCGTGCATTGTATGCTTCACTCGGAGACGCATCATGGGTTTTGGGGACGATCATCTTGCTCGTGTGGTTTCCGCAGCTGATCAATGAACAAGGCAGGGCTCTAGTGATTGCCGTTGCTCTGATTGTGGCTCTTTTCGGGTGTTTTCAGTTCTGGGGTGCTGGCGAGGCACATCGCCTGAAAGACTCACGAGTCTATCGGCACTGCGTAGCTGTGCGTGTTTCCGCAAACACGACAAAACTATGGGGTGTTATTTCTGATTTATCTGGGATCAGTAAATATTTTCCGTCGCTACGGAGCTCCTTTATCCGTGATGATATGGAGCCGGAGGTTGGTGCAATTCGTCAGTGTGAAGACCACAGTGGTAAACAGTGGGCTGAGATGTGCACGAGATTTGAGGTAGGTAAACGGATTGAAATGGAGTTTCTCTGTCAGGAAGTTGGCTTTCCTTATCCCGCCCACGAAATGATTGGTGGGTGGGAGCTAATAAAGATTTCCGAGACATCAACTGAGGTTCACATCTGGTGGGAATTGAAACCCAAACCGTCCTTCATGGCCCCGCTGATTATGCCTTTGCTTGGTCTCAAAGCTGATATTGATTTCCCGCCGCTTGTATTTCGAATGGCAGGTCGCGATCGTGACGCAGGGCTTTCCGGGTCCCTTGTTAGGAGAGTCCTCCTGACATCTTCTTCTTGTTAGAGGCCCGGCGTGGTCGCGTCCGACGGCTCCACGCGCTTGGAATCCTTTGGGCAGGAGCCCTGGCCAACCTGGACATTTCGTCTGCCGTGCGGACGGAGGTGCGACCTGAGCTTTGCGGGCCACACGGTCGCGCCGCCTCAGTTCTCTTTTGAACATTCGACGGCGACAAAGGCCGCGGCGTCGGCGCCAGCCACCAGACCGGTTGGACCGCGCTCGCCGTGCGTTGCCTCGAGGACAAAGCCAGACAGGAATAAACGCGCCTTCGGTTCGTCCTACCTTCGATGCCTCCCTGCGAGCCGCCTGCCGACCGGTCACTTTTTCAGCAAATGCTATCCGGCCCGTTGTGGGGGTTGCTCGTCATGTGTACCGCCTTGGTGCCTGTACTACCGGCCCAGGCGGCTGAAGGGGCTGTCGCTCCGGCAAAATGGGCGGACCTCAAGCGCAGGTTGGATGCCCGTTTCCCCGGAGTGCCAACGCTCTCGACGGGCGAGTTGGCCGACCGGTTGCAGGCCACCGATCGTGATCCGCCCCTCTTGGTCGATGTGCGCGCACGCGAGGAATTCGAGGTCAGCCATCTGCGCGGCGCGATTTGGGCCGGCACCGCGAAGACGCAAGCGGACTTGCTGAGGCGCACGCCGCCCAACCGCGAAATCGTTTTTTACTGCTCGGTTGGATGGCGCTCGGCCCAGGCCACCGAGCGCGCGCTAAAGGCGGGGCGCGCGGGCGTATCCAATCTCGGCGGGTCGATTTTCCAATGGGCCAATGAAGGGCGACCGTTGGTGGGAATGAACGAGAAAACTCCGACGACTTTCGTTCACCCCTACGACGATACGTGGGGGCAAATGCTGGATCGTCGTCTTTGGTCTCGTCAGCCGGTCCGATGAAAATCATCGCACGGTCTTCGTGGGTCCAAAATTTGTGGGCGGAACGCCAGGAGTGTTTTTGGGAAGCAATTCGCCCTCTGTGGCCGAATCTTTCGCGGGCCGCCGCCGGCTCGTGATCCTGAACACGAATCTGTTTTTTCTCACGGGGGCCGTGCAATCCGGCGGCTACTATTGGCCGATCTATTCGTTGGGCCTGCTGGGCATCGTCGAGGTATTGTTCCTCCTGCCGTTGGGTCTGAACCGGCGCCTCTGGTTTTATCTGGTAGCTGTTGCCTTTGGTTATTGGCCGGATCGTTTCTCGTGTTCCGCACCCTTCGTCTCGCGCGTGAGCCGCGAAAAATCGTGTTCGACGTCGAAGACGATCGGGAGGCCCGCAGCGCGGCGGGCTGCGATGCCAAGCTGGTTGGTCGAAGCTCCGGAATAAGTGCGCTGAAGCTTCGTCTCAACGTTACGTGCGCGACCTATCCCCACCCTCCGCGAGCGCCCCGTGAACTCATGCCTGCAGCCTTTCGCTTCACGCTCAGGCGTTCGCTTTCAGTTTCGACTGCCGGCGTTCGGCCTCCGGTCGGGAGCATAAAACCTCAACCCCACCGCGCCATCATGATAACAGCTCTCCGCATTCCCTTCCTCGTGCCGCTTCTCATCGGCATTGTCGCGACGCTTGCCCCTGCCCCCGCCGCGGAAAAGCTCGGATTCAACCTCGACCGCGCCACCATTCCGTTGGCCGAGATTCACGCCGGTGGACCGCCCCGCGACGGCATTCCCTCAATCGACCGCCCCAAGTTCGTTGCCGCGTCGCGCGTGAAGTTTCTCGCCGCCGACGACATGGTGATCAGCTTCACGCATGGAAACGAGACCCGGGCCTATCCTCTGCGCATCCTGGTCTGGCATGAAATCGTCAACGACCGCATCGGCGACCTCGCGATCAACGTGAGCTATTGCCCGCTGTGCGGCTCCGCGATGGTGTTCGATCGCACCCAAGGGGGCCGCGTCTTGGAGTTCGGCGTCTCGGGGCTCCTCTATCAAAGCGACGTGCTGATGTATGACCGCCAGACGGAAAGTCTCTGGTCGCAAATGGAAATGGCCGCGGTCAGCGGTCCGCAGGTCGGTCAAAAGCTGCGCCTCCTGGCGTCACAACACATGACGTGGCGCGCGTGGAAGAAAGAATTTCCCGCTGGCAGCGTGCTCTCGACCGACACCGGATTCGATCGCGACTACGACCGTCAGCCCTACGATGGCTACGAGCGCAATCCGGGGACGGTGTTTCCGGTCAAAATCACCCGCACCGAATTGCCCACGAAGGCCTGGATCGCCGGCGTCGTGATGAATGGCGCCGCGCGCGCCTATCCGCACGACCGGCTCCCGGACGGCGTCGAGGTCGAGGACACCGTCGGTGGCAGCACGCTGCGCGTGCGCTACGATCGGGGGAGTCGGCGCTTGACGGTCATCGACGCGGAGGGTGCGGCCGTGCCCTACGTCTCGGCCTATTGGTTCGCCTGGCAGGCTTTTCATTCTGACACGACGCTTTGGACCAAGACGCCGTAAGTCGCGGCGGGCATCCGGGTTTTCCGCCGAGGGCGGATTTCGACGCGGATAGCGTAACATATCAAAACATACGCGCATCGATCCGGGCGCGGTGTGGAAAAGGGCCCGCCAGAAATTCACGGGAATTAGTCGGTGCCGGCGCCGTCTCAATCAATGTTCCGTGTTCTCCATCCCCGCATGATCGCCGCCACCGGCCGCCACACCCTTGCTCTCGTCCGCGAATCGGGCAGTTTCGCGCTCTTTATCGCGCGTTCGCTCTTTTCTTTGATCGGATTGCGTGCGCTTGGGGCGAAAATTATCCGCGCGATTTACGAGATGGGGGTTCGGTGTTCGCCCATCGTGATCACGGTGGGCTGCTTCACGGGGCTCGTGCTCGGCCTTCAGGGCTACTACACCCTCTCTCAGTTCGGCTCGGAATCCATCCTCGGATCGACTGTGGCCCTGACCCTCGTGCGCGAACTCGGCCCGGTGCTCACCGCGCTGATGATTGTCGGGCAGGCGGGTTCCGCGCTCGCGGCGGAGATTGGCATCCAACGCAATTCGGAGCAAATCGACGCGCTCGAAACGATGGGCGTAAAGCCGCTTGGCGTTCTCGTTGGTCCACGTCTCATCGCGGCGCTGATCGTCTTTCCGCTGCACACGGCGGTCTTCGACATCATCGGCATCGTGGGCGGATACATGACAGGGGTCCTGCTGCTTTCGCTCGAATCCGGCGTCTACTGGCAGAATGTTTATACGGGCGTGACGATCAGCGATGTGTGCAGCGGCTTTTACAAGGCGCTCGCCTTCGGATTCATCGTCACCGCGCTCTGCGCATTCGAAGGCTATAACACCCACCTCAACGCGAGTGAGCCAGGCGCGCGCGGCGTGAGCCAGTCGACCACCCGTGCCGTGGTGTTGTCGAGCATCGCCGTGCTCGCGGTCGATTACTTGATCACGTCGCTCCTCGTCTAGCCATGTCGCGCGCGTTCCTCGAAATCAAGGGAGTCAGAAAAGCCTTCAACGGCCGGGTCGTCCTCGACGGGATCGATCTCGATGTGGAGCGCGGGAGCATCACGACGATCATGGGCAAAAGCGGCATCGGAAAATCCGTTTTGTTCAAATGCATCGCCGGCATTCACCGGCAGGACACCGGCGAAATCCTGCTCGATGGTCGGGCCTGCATCGGACCCAACTGTGGCGAAAACTCGACCCGCCTCAGCTACCTCTTCCAACAAAACGCGCTGTTCGACTCGATGACGGCGGCCGATAACGTCGCGCTGCCGCTGGTCGAAACCACGCGCATCGCGCGCCGCGAGGCGCGACGCCGGGTGGACAAACTCTTCGAACAACTCGATCTCGGCGATGTTGCGGCGAAATTCCCCGCGGAGATTTCCGGCGGTATGCAAAAACGCGTCGCGCTGGCACGGGCGCTGATCACGGAGCCGCAGTTGATTCTGTTCGACGAACCGACGACCGGACTCGACCCGCAGCGCAAGAATAGCGTGTTCACAATGATCGCAGAATATCGGCGGCGGTTCGATTTCACGGCGCTGATGGTCTCCCACGACATTCCGGAGGCGCTCTTCGTCAGCGATCGCGTGGCTTGGATCGATCGCGGCCGGGTGCGATTCGTCGGCGCGCCCATCGATCTCGAAACCGCCAGTGATCCCGACCTGTTGGAATTTGTGCATCACCGCAACGCGCTGCTCAGCGAAATCGCCGGCCAGCGGGACCGCAACGCGCTCTTTGCCGATTGGTCGGAACTGCGCCGGAGCTTTGACCACTTTGCGCTGGTGACCTGCGCCACGGATCATCGTCGGCCCGGGTCGGAGCTGGGCCTGCGCCGCTTCGCGAGCTTCCGGGCCGCGGTGAATGCCGTGGCCAGTCTCCAACGCTCCCGGAGCAAAATTTACTTTCTCGATGAACGTCACTTCGGATTTGCCGTCGGCAACGGTGTGGCCGGCGAGATCGCGGCTTGCCTGCAGCCGGTCAACGAGACCGATCCCGCCGAAGCGACGACCCGTTACCAGTGGACCTCCAAATCGTTTCCGCTGGCTGGCGTGCCCAACCCAGCCGCGCTGTGGAGCGTGGACGAGCCGCACGGCACACCCGCGCCCATCGCCCCCCTTTCCGTATGAACTCTCGAAAAATTGAACTGACCGTTGGGCTCTTCGTCTTGCTCGGTCTCGTAGCCGTCGTCTATCTCGCCATCCGCATCGGCGGCGGCCGCCTCGTCGCGGCCGATACCGTCGAACTCACTGCCCGATTCACCAATGCGAGCGGCCTAAAGTCCGGAAGCACGGTGCGCATCGCCGGCGTTACAGTTGGCGACGTGACGAAAGTCACGCTGAAGCCGGACGACATGGTGGCCCTCGTTTCCTTTCGGGTGCCGGCCGCGCTCAAACTCGACGATGACACGGTGGCGGCCATCAAATCCTCCGGCCTGATCGGGGAAAAATTCATTTCCCTGAAACCCGGCGCCTCGGGTAGCGCGCTCAAGCCCGGCGCGGTGATCGTCGATACGGAATCGTCCGTCGATCTCGAGGACGTGATCGCGCGTTTTGCGTTTGGCTCCGTCGACAAAAAATAAACCCGCGTTCTCTTATGCTCCCGATCCAATTTCGCTCGTTTCTCGGCCTCACGGCTGGCGTGTGCGCCGCTCTCCTTTGCAGTCCATCCCTGCGGGCCGGCGACGATCCTGCCCCGGCGCTCATCGCGACAATCAACGGCGTAGTCGATTTGAGCCTTGGGCTGACGTCGTCGGCCATCCAGGAGAAGCTGCCGGAAATCCGCACGCGCATGGATGAGAGCTTTGCGACCAGCGTCATCGTGCAACGCGCGTTTGGCCGCAACTGGCAGAAACTCACGGCCGCGCAGCAAGCAGAGGCCATCGACCTGCTCGGCCGCCTGATTATCCGCACCTACGTGCTGCAACTGAGTTCCGGCGAAAGGCCGGTGATCACCGTCATGGCATCGCGCGCAATTGGCGCGGACCGCCACGAGATCGTCAGCACGGTGCTCCATCAAGGCGAGACCGTGAATGTTGTCTATCGCCTCGGCCGGATCGACGGGAAGTGGAAGGTTTACGATGTGCTCGCGGAAGGTATCAGCGTGGTTGGGAACTACCGGCAGCAGTTCGATGCCCATTTCCAAAAAGGCTCGGTCGCCGAGTTGATCGCGTTGCTCAAAACGAAACTCGCGACGATTCCCGCCGGTAAAAGTGAGGGATCATGAACCTCCATAAATACCGCCGCCCATTAACCACCGCATTGTTCGCACTGGTCAGCCAGGCTTGGTTTGCCGCGCCCGGCTTGGCGCAAGTGCCCGACAGCATCCTCAACGAAGATCCCTCGGCGGTCACCGCTGCGCCGATTCCCGACCGCATCGAGGGAATCAATCGCGTCGTTTTCAAGTTCAACAACGGATTCTATCGCGTCGCGTGGCGCCCGCTCTCCCAGGGTTACGCTGCGGTCGTGCCGCGCGTGGCCCGGAAGGGCATCGGCAATTTCTTTCACAATCTCGCCTATCCGACCCGCCTCGTCGGAAATCTGTTCGAGGGCCATGGCGGCGGCGCGTTGAAGGAGACCGGCCGTTTCCTAATCAACACGACCGTCGGTGTCGGCGGATTTCTCGCCGTCGCGGACAAAATGCCATCGCTGAAAGTCCCGGAGAGCGACCTGGGGCAGGCTTTTGCGGTCTGGGGCGTGGGCCACGGCACTTACGTCGTCCTGCCGATCATCGGTCCATCGAGCCTGCGGGATGGAATCGGCGACGGGTTGAGCGGAGTCTTTCTCGCGCCGGCTCAATACCTGAATAACTGGGAGTACCGCACCGGCGCCGTTGCGCTCGAAGCCGTGAACCAGTCGCCCGACGCGATGCACACTTACGACACCCTGCATGGCGCCGCGGTCGATCCCTACGTGGCCTTGCGCGATGCCTTCTCCGCGCGGCGCGCCCAACAGGTGCGCGAGCAGATGGCTCCGTACGGGCGAACGCTAATAACCCCTCGGCGCGGCGCGAACGGTCCGCCCCGCGACAATCCCTGAATCTACCTGGCCGATGCGTTCTCGAACCGCGCCCATCCCCAAGGACCGCGAGCAACGCGAATATCGAAGTGGAAGCGAAGTCTCAAGCAAAGCACCCCCGGCATTAATTTCAGCCATGAAAACGACGCGACTTCTCCTCGTTTACAACGCTGACAGTGGCATGTTCAACTCGGTCATCGGGTGGACGCACAAAGTCTTCTCGCCGTCGACCTACCAGTGCAGCCTCTGCCGGCACACCTTTGGGCTCTCCGGCATGCTCCTCCCTTGGAGAACGTTCATCGAGTTGCTCCCGCTGCCGGCGGAGTTTCTGCATCGTGACATTTTCGTTGCGCGCTTTCCCGCGCTGGCAGCGCACATCCTGCCATCGATTTTTATCGAATCGAAAGGAACCTGTGAAACCCTGCTCGGCGCGGCCGAAATCAACCGGAGCAGCGGTCTGGTCAGCTTGATGGCTTTGATGAACGACCGGCTTGGCGAGTGGTCAAAGGACCACACGGGTGGCCGGCGTTCTGATTCGCCTGGCTCGTTCTCCCGCGCGAATCGCTCCCCTTGAATCCGAGCGAAGACAGGATCGAGGGTGTTGCACCGGCCCGGCGTTGGGCGGCCACCAGCCGACGGCGCGCACCAAAAAGAATCCGGGAATAATCCCGACCACTCCCCGTCCTATCACCAGTGCCATCGTCGCGAAGGCTCGTCGCTTCCGCGCCTCGGCATGAATTCAAAAAACAAATCCAACATTATGAACAAATCATCGCGGTTCCTCATTACCGCCGCCGCTGTCGCCGGGCTCTATGCCGGCTCGCTCACCTCCCGAGGATTCGCCGCCGAAAAGGCCGGCACGGCCGCCAAGGAAGATGCCAAGACGGGCAAGCACGACTGTGCCGGCAAGAATGACTGCAAAGGCACGGGCGGTTGCAAGACCGCGAAAAACGACTGCAAAGGCAAGAATGCCTGCAAGGGGCAGGGCGGTTGCAGTACGCTGGCCAAGAAGGACGAGAAGAAGGACAAAAAGAAGTCCAGCTGATCTCTTGGGGGTGGCGCAAGCGGTCGGCTGGCTCGCCCCGGCCGCTTGCACTTATCGCGTTCCATGCCTGCCAATCGTTTCAACAACTTCACCGATTACGGTATCGGCATCGGGTTGCGCGTCCCGCACTACGCGCACATCCTCGAACGGAAACCGGTCGTCGATTGGTTCGAGATTATCTCGGAAAATTTCATGGTCGATGGCGGCCGGCCACTTGAGGTACTCGATCGGATTCTGGAGCAATACCGGGTCGTGCAGCACGGCGTCTCGATGTATTTCGGGTCCGCCGACAAAGTCGATCGGACCCACCTCAGAAAGCTCAAGCAATTGGTTAAGCGGACCGGGACGCCCTGGCTTTCCGATCATCTTTGCTGGGGCAGCGTGGACGGCACCTACACCCATGACCTGCTGCCGATGCCCTACACCCTCGCGGCGGCGAAACGCGCCGCCGAAAAGATTCGCCAGGTGCGCGACTACGTCGAGGTCCCGATCTGCGTGGAGAACGTTTCGAGCTACGCCGAGTTTCACGTCTCGGACATGACCGAGTGGGAGTTTCTCACCGAGGTCGTCGAGCGCGCCGACTGCGGAATTCTCCTCGATGTGAACAACATCTACGTCTCGGCCAAGAATCACGCTTTCGATCCCTACGATTACCTGGCGGGCGTGCCGCACCACCGCGTCGGCCAGATTCACGTGGCCGGTCACACGAAATTCGAGCGCTACATCCTCGACACGCACGACCATCCCGTGCTCGACCCGGTATGGAAACTCTACGCGCGCGCCATCCAACTGTGCGGAGTGACGGCCACGCTGCTCGAGTGGGATGATCGCATCCCATCCTTTGCCGAAGTGCATCACGAGGCGCTCAAGGCAAACAAGTTCATCGGCGGCGCGCGCACGGCGCAGTCCGCCCGAGGCGCCCGGCCACCGCTGCCCGCAACGCTGCGAAAATGAGCGCAGTTCACGCACGCTTGCCGCGGAAGCCGCGACCGTCCTCCCCGGCCCCGCGATCCGGCCTCAAGGCCCCACCGGCTCACGCTCCGGCAGTCGTCCGCTCGACGTCCGATCTGCGCCGGTTGCAGCGTCTGATGGCCCATGCGCTCATGTGCCCGCTGGGTGCCGGCGAAGATTTGCAACCGAAGTGGATCGACGGCCGGCCGCTGGCGAAGATCGCCGCTGAGTTCATCAAACCAAACGACCGGCTCAGCTCGCTCGAACGGCTGCAAATTTATCGTCGCAGCTACTGGTATCGCCTCATCGACTGCGTTTACGAGGATTGCCCGGGCCTGCGCGCGCTGCTCGGCGAGAAAAAATGCGCCGCCCTCGTACGCGGGTATCTCGCCAAATACCCCTCGCGCTCCTTCACGCTTCGCAACCTCTGTTCACGGCTGCCTCAATTCATCCGGGAGGAACCGCGCCGGACGTCGCCCCGCACCGCACTTGCGCACGACGTCGCGCGCTTCGAGTGGGCGCAGACGGTCGCGTTCGATGGTGAGGCGCGCCCGGTGCTCACCCCCAATGACATCGCCACGACACCACCCGCGCGCCTGCGCCTCGGCTTGCAGCCGTATCTCACCTTGCTTGCGCTCGAGTGGCCGGTGGACGACTTCGTGATCGCGGTGAAGAAGCGCAACGCGCTCCGGCGCGAAGCGAGCAACGTCATGGACCGTGCGCCACGGGCGGGCTTGCGGAAAAAGATTCCGCTTCCGCTACGCGCGCAGACCTTCGTCGTCGTGCACCGTTATCAACAGCGCCTTTATTACAAACGAATCGAGCCGCGGGCGTTCCGGATGTTGGAAGCACTGCAGGCCGGTCGCACGCTCGTGCAAGCGGTGGCCGCGGCGGGCCCGCGCGTGAAGGCGGAACAGGTGCAAGCGTGGTTCGAGACCTGGATGGAGCTTGGGTGGTTCTGTCGGCGGCCAGGCGCGGCCCTAAGGAGGGGGTAGCCGCAAAGACACGCACTAACACCCGAGACGACAACTCTGAGCCTCTCCGTCAAAATCGATCCGAACGCCGATGCGGCACCTCGTCACCCCGAAGTATTCCCTGCCGCCGCGCCAACGCCTGCGCGGGCGACGCGGTCGCCGTAGACGGCCGGCCTTCTGCGCAAGACCACCCCGGGAAAATCTCAATGTTGTTGCTAGGCCGCGCCTGCGTCCGCGGCATGAACGAACATACCCCTGATGAAATTCCTTCACTCTATTTTGCTTTTCGCCGGCGTGAGCTTTGCCCTTGGCGCCAAAGCCGCCGATGGATCCTTTGAGGGCGCTTTCCGCGCTTCTCTGCTGAAAAGTTTCAACGAGGCGTCCGGCAAAATCCTCGCCCTCGCTGAAGCGATTCCCGAGGCCAGCTACGGGTGGCGACCGATGGAGGGCGTCACCTCCGTGCGTGAGGTGCTCGTGCATGTAACCGAAACCAATTTCAGTTTGGGTGCGCGCCTCGGCGGCAAGCCTCCTTCCGGGATTGACCGGAAGGCCGTGGGCGATGCGATGAAGACCAAAGCCGAAGCCCTCGCCGTGACGAAGCAGAGCATGGACTACATTCGCGACATCCTGGCCACGATCCCGGCGGCGGACCTGCTGCCCGAAGTCAACGTCTTCGGCAGCAAGGCGCCGAAGCTCCGCGTCGCCTTGCTTCCGGTGGATCACGCCCACGAGCATCTCGGGCAGTTGATCGCCTATGCGCGGATGAATCGCATCGTGCCGCCGTGGAGCAAATAGGTTGGGTTTTTTCGGGACTTGAATCCACGCGCCGACGCCCAGGCTATTTCGCGGCGGTCAGGACTTCGAGCGCCTTGGCGGCACTCACGCAGTCGCCCTTCGAATTGCTGACATGGGCGAATTTCACGCGCCCGGTCTGTTCGATGATGAACGTCGAAGGGTAGGCGGTTTCCTTCAGTGCCTCCCAGCGCAGACCTACATTGACGTCGGCGGAGTTCAAATTCGGTCGTCGGGTTGATACTTTGGACAGAGCAGCATTCGAGTTATTCTACCGGACGCTCGCACGGACGATCTTCGAATCCGACCGAACGTTGATCGCCGTCCCGATAACGTCGGCTCAAAGGCCCAGAAAAAACCGCGGCGATGGCGCCGAGAGGAGTTTGACCGCTTGATCGAGAGCCTCCCGCACGATGGGACTCTCTGGCCGCAACCCCTCGTAAAGGTAGCCGGGCGTGAACGGTCCTACGCTGCGCATCAGAATTTCGGCACCGGCGTGGACGTTCATGAGGCGCTCCTCGTTCTGATTGACGAGTTCGTGGAGGGTCGACGCGGCGACCGACTTGTAGCCGGCGATGAACGCCGACCACAACTCCAGGCCGGTCCGACCTGCGCCGCGGATGGGCGCGGTTTGCGACCGCATCCAACAGTGCGCGCCAAAATGGGCGAGATCCTGCAACGGGCGGCCAAAGTGGGCGAATTCCCAATCGATCAGGCCCAGCGTGTTTCCGTTCACCCGGATGGAAGGCGGCCAGAGGTCGCCCATCACCAGGCAGCGGCCGGGCTCAAGCAACAGATTCCCCAAAGCGGCGGCGTTATCATGGATCCGGCCGATGGCGTCCGCGCCGGCGTCCTTCGCGTAGTTGCCGGTGGCGAGGTATTGGACGTTAAGCCGGCTGAGCTGAACCGCCCGATTGTCGAACGCGGGTTTTAATTTCGCATCGCGCAAACTCCGACGGTGAAGACGGGCGACGAAGGAACCCAAGCGGCGTCCCGCTTCCGGCCCGAGGTGCCCGCTTTCGACCGCTTCGGCCAGATCGGGCCCCGGACCGACGTCTTCCATCAGCACAAAATGCAACTCGGGATCGAAGTGGATGAGCTGGGGCGGCCGGACATCAGGGGTCGCGAGTCCATGCATGGCACCACCTGGCTCGAAGAGCGCGAGCGCGCGGGCTTCAAACGCCAGACGTTCGGGCGCCAACGGGATGCCGGGAGCGGCGGCGACAAACGGGGGCGCGTGTTTGAGAATCACGGTGCGGTCTTCGCCGGACAGCCGCCACACGTGGTTGAGATTCCCTCCCGTGAGCGCGTCCGGCTCGGCGGTGAGATGGAAGTCGGGGAGATGGCGCAACGCTGCGTCCAGCAATGCGGGCTCGGGGCGCATAAGGCTACGAGCGATAGAGGTGGTTTCCGAACGGGACGGGCGCGCCCTCCCGCAGGAATCGGACGAGCACTTGCTCGGTGGCGAGGCGGGCCGCTTCGAGCGAATCACGGATGCCCGCTTCGGGAGGATTCGCGATCCCGGGAACGGAGTATTTGTGACCAACCACCAGTCCGGCGCAGGGAATGCCCAGCTCGTTCGCCAGAACGACCTCCGGTCCCAGCGTCATCGAATTTACCTGCGCGCCGATCTGAGCGAGCGCCCGGTTTTCCGCGGGCGTTTTCGTGCGCGGTCCACCGGCATAGGCGAAGACGAGACCCGCGTCGATCGGCCTGATCGCAGTGGGAGCGAATGCCTGCACCTGACGGGATAGGCTGCGGGAGAAAAGCCCCTCGTTGAGCACGAGATGACCGTGTTCGTCCGAGGGTTCGACGAATAGCGTGCAGGCGCTGCCGTCGGGCAGACGGTTCTCGGGCATGAGCAGATCGCTGACGAGCATGGGCGTGTTGAGCGGAATCGCGGCGTCGAGCACGCCCACGGAGCTGTTGATGACAAGGGCTCCGACTCCGAGCGCATGCAGTGCGGCGGCTTGAGCCCGGTAGTTGATCTGGTTGGGCAGCAAGCGGTGCGGGAGGCCATGCCGGAACAGAACGTAGGCGGGGCGCGGCGAATCGCTGAGCGCAAAAACGATCTGTGCGCCCCACGGCGTCTTGATTTCCCGGGTCTGCAGCCTGAGTTGCCCGGGCAAGCTACGGTCGAAAGCGCTGCCGAGGATGACAGCGATGGCTGAGGGCTCGGAAACCGTCGGAGGCATGAAAAGGTTGTTGCGCCGAAATGCTGGTCAGGCGCGAAGCCGTGCGGGCAATGGATAACGCCGCCACGTCCGGATTTTTGACGGAAGAGAGGACATGGCGGAAGCGATTCTGGACCCGGGTGAACGGACTCCTTGTTTAGACGGAAAGCAGGGCGCCTTCGCCGTAAGCTGCAGGGTCGAGAATAAACGGACCGGTGGGAGTGCGACCGCTGAGCCAAGCGGTCAGTTTATCGACGTAGTGGTCGAGGTGCCGGATCTGCTGGATGCCGTGCTCGACGATCGGGTCGAGCGTGGAAGCGAAGAGCACTCCGCCGTAGCGGGTGGTTTCCCAAGTTACGACCTCCCCGTCGGCGTTGCGCTGGATGACGCGGGCCTCAGCGGGGATGCGCGTGTAGATGCCGTGAAGGTGCCAGCAGGCATGGCGGGGCTGCAGACCGGCGTAAACGGGGTGAGTGTAGTCGGTGTGGGCGATGGGAGGCTGGTCGGGAGTTTTCACCCACCAGTAGTTGTTCACGGGGCGATCTTCCCACTGTGCGTCGAGCCACAGCGGCGTGCTGTCGCCGAAAACGGCGACCTTTTTCCCCTGGGCCAGAAAGCCGTAGAGGGTGTCGCGTTGGGCCGCGAGCGCGGATTGATGAGATTGAAACGGGATGACGAGCGCGTCGAGGTGGGCGATGCGGGCGGGCACGAGTTCGTGAACGTAGATGAGTTCGTAGATATCGCGGTATTTTGGCGCGGTCGCGAGGGCGTATTGGGACCAGACGCCATTGAAGATGAGGCCGATCGATTTCATAGGGGGAGCGATTGAGTGAGGTGACGGGAGGCGAGATGGGCGATGAGGTTGAGATAGAGGCGGGACAGACCGTCGGGGTCGCCGTCACGCCGGTAGTCGCCGAGCGGGCCGCTGGCCGTGAGAAACTGCGGGCCATTAGTCGTCGTTTCGTCGAGCACGACGATGGCGCGGTCCCACGTATCGGCTAACAGGACCTCCGCGCCGGGTGCCGGCTCGATGTAGCCGCAAGCCCACCAGCCGCGGATGCCGTGGCGGTTGACATTGAGCTTGGCCAAATCGACGCCGTTGAAGAGCCCGCGTTGATCGGAGACGAGACGCAGTTCGACCTCGCGCGTCGGATGGGTGTTGTCGTGAATCCAGCGGTTTCCCGGAACCCAGGCGGTAAACCAACCGCAGAAACAGGCCAGCGCTCCGCCGCGGTCGAGATGCGCGCGAATCCGATCACGGGCGCCCCAGAGCGCGACGTGGTCGGTGCCGTTCGGCGCGATGACGAGTTCGTCGGCCGATAAATCCGGCGCCCACATGGGGCCGATGGTTTCGGTGCGATAGTGGATGTGCTCGTTGGACACGAAGGCGTCGTCGAGCCCGGCGAGAGCGTTGGAAATGAGGGCGGCGTGGAGCATGGTGATGTCAGTTGAATTTGGGTTGGGCGTCGGTGGAGGCCGGCAACTGGCAATCGAGCGAGCGCCAGAACGCGATTTCGGCGGCACCTCCGCTGGAGGAGTCGGCCAGAAAGGCGGAGCGGTCGGAAAAGGTGCGCAGGCGACCGGCATCAAGGTGGCCGAAGCGGTCCCCGACGATGAGGGCCTCCTTGAGATCGTGGGTCACAAAGATGGCGGTGATGCCGACCTGACGGGCCACTTGTTTGAAGAGGCGCTGCATGTCGGCGCGCGTGGTGGCGTCGAGGCTGCCGAAGGGCTCGTCGAGGAGGAGCAACGGTGGCTGAACGGCGAGCGCGCGGCCGAACGCCACGCGCTGCCGCTGCCCGCCCGAAAGCTGCGCGGGCATTTTTTCAAGTTGAGCCGCGAGCCCGAGTCGCTCGATCAAGGGCTCGATCCGGGCCCGGATGGTCGATTCGTCGAGGTGGCGGAGCCGCAGGCCGAAAACGAGGTTCTCCCGCACATTGAGGTGGGGGAAGAGCAGCGGCTCCTGATACAGGTAGACAATTTTCCGGCGTTCCGGGGGAACAAACGTGAGGTCGGTTTCCCCGAGACGGAACCGTCCGGAATCGGCGGAAACCAAGCCGGCCAGGATTTTGAGCAGGGTCGTTTTGCCGCCGCCGGAGCGGCCGAGGATGGCAAAGACCGATTCGCTTCCGACGGTAAACGTGATCCCGTCGAGCACGCGTTCCGGACCGAAGCGCTTGGCGAGGCCTTCCACCGCGACAAAACCGGGGTTGTTTCCGGGCGCGCTCATACGGCCAGAGTGGCGAGACGCCGGTTGAGGAGCAGAATCGCGAGCGGTGGAATCATGAGACACAGGGCGACGACCGCCGCGAGGTTTACGTTGCCCGATCCGAGATATTCGAAAACGCGGAGGGTGAGCACCGGCACCTTCCCCGCGCCGATGACCGCGACCAGGCCGAAATCCAGCCACGAGATCAGAAAGGTTTGAAAAAAGCAGACGGCGAGCATCGGGCGCGCGAGCGGCAGCAGCACACGTCGGAAAACCTGCCAGCGACCGGCCCCCAGCGTGCGAGCCAGCGACTCCAAGGCGGCCAGATGCGGATTCCAGAAACCGATCAGCAGAATGATGGCGTAGCCGTAGCAGAAAATGAATTGGCCGGCGACCACTCCCACAAACGTTCCGACCAGATGGAGTTTGATGAAGAGGAAGAGCAGACAAGTGCCCAGGATCACGGGTGAAAGCACGAAGGGCGCATGGGCGGCCAGCACCCACCATCCGCGACGGCGGTGATAAGCGAACGTCCGGCTGGCGACCAGACCCGCTCCGGTGGCGAGGGTGGCGACCAGCAACGCAACCGCGGTGGACATCATGAAACTGGTGCCGAGATTGCCTCCCGGACCAAAGGCCAGCCGCCACGCGGCGAGGCTGAGCGACGACGGCAGCAGTTTCGGGAAGGCCCAGTCGCGAGCCACCGAAAGCAGGGCCAGATATACCACCGGTAGCCAGCACCAGCCGATCACGATGACGCCGAGAGTCCGACGCCACGCGGGCAATGAAGAAATGTGATTCGAGTTAACTGACATGCGCAGACGGAGTCTTTCGAAAAACGAGCAGGACGAGTACAAACACGAGAACGGCGTAGAGCGCGGCGATGAGGAATGCCTCCGGGCGTTGGGTGAGGTCGAAGAGCGCGAATTTTCGGCGGACCAGGATGGAAATCATTTCCGGGCGTTGGGCCCCGAGCAGAAGCGGAATTTCGTAGGAGCCGAGGACGGCGGCAAAATAGAGAGTGAGCGTCGGCGCGGCGCGGCGTAACAGCATCGGCAGAACCACACGGCGCACGGCGGCGAGCCGGCCGGCGCCGAGTGTTCGCGCGAGGGCCACATAGTCGTCCACTCTTTCGTTGGCGTGAATCCGGATGAAAAGGAGGGTCAACCACGGCACAGCGACCGCCAGGTGCGTGAGAACGATGCCGATTCCAAACTGATCATAGATGAGGGCGGGAAACTGGTCCGGCTCGGCGATCAATCCGGCCCGCCAGGCCAACCGGGCAAGGAGACCGGCGCTGCCGAGAAATTGAAAACCGACGAGCGCAGCCACCACGCCCGGTATGACCAGCGGGACAAAGAGCGCGGTGGCCGCGAGTCCGCGGCTCAGCGTGCCCCGCAGCACCTGTGAAAGGGCGACGGCGCTCGCCGCGGCCCCGGCGACGGTCACGGTGGCGACCGCGAAACTAAACCCAAAGGAGCGGGCCACGTCGCTGTCGGCCTTTCCGAGACCCTGCCAGTGCTCCACCGTGAACCCGGACGACAAGGCTCCGACGAAACCGAAGCTGTAGGCCAACGCATAACCGACGCCCCACAGCGGCGGGCCGGCTGCGAGCGTGACGAACGCCGCGAGTGCGGCGCGCCGGCGCAGGGTGTCAGCGGAGGAGTTGGGTGCGAAAATCGGCATAGAGACGAACCATGTATTCGGCGGCCGGCTCTGGCAGCGCCCGGTTGGCGATCTCGGAACGCGACGGAGAAAACTGTCGACGCTGGGCCGCGCGGAATTTTGCCCGCAATTCGTCGGTCAGTCGGTCGAGGGCAAGCACCGTGCCGTCGCCCCAGACCTCGGGCTGCTGTTTCTCCAGTTGCGCTTCGGGTGAGATGAGAAAATTGCAGACGACCATCGCGCCGGCGAGATGGGGGGAGCGGGCCACGATGCCCATGTAATGCGAATTCTGAATCGTGCCGCCATCGAGAACATAAGCACGCGAGGCCGGCGGAAACAGCCCTTGAGCGACTTTGTTGTCCACTTCTCCGTCATTCATGCTGAGCGTGAAATCGATTTCGCCGCTCGCGAAGAGTTGGTGTTGCTGCGTGACACTGGCAGGGAATGTTTTCCCCTCCCGCCACAGATAGGGCTGGATGGATTTAAGGTAAGTCCAAAGTTCCGCGGAATAGCGGGCATAGTTGGCCTCGTCGAACGGCCCGGCCAAGGCGGTGGCATCGCCCGCGATTTCGTAGAGCAGCGACTTGAGAAAACTCATCCCGGTGAAACTCGAGTCGAACGTGAAACGGCCCGGATGGGCCTGCACCCACGCGGTGAGCGCCGCACGCGTGCGCGGCGGCTCGGGCACGCGTTCCTGATTGTAGACCAGGAGTAATTGGACGTTGCCCCACGGACACTCCATGCCGTTTACGGGTTGCTGAAAATCGGTCCCGATAAAGGGGTTCCCGAAATCGACGTAGCGGCTGTTCGGCAATCGTTCGGTGAAGGGGCCGTAAAGCGCCTTGAGCTGGCGGAGTTGATAGAAGGTCTCGCCGTTGATCCACAGGAGATCGATTTCGCTGCTGGTCTTGCCGGCTTCGATTTCGGTCATGAGGCTCGACACCAATTCGCCACCCTGTCCTGGGACAATCCGCAGCGTGATGCCGTAACGGGTCTGGAGCGCAAGCGCGACAAACCCGCGCATGTAGGCGTTGACCGACGGGTCCCCCTGCCACATCGCGAGATTCACGGTCTGACCACGCGCCTGATCGACGATTTGCTCCCAGGACAATTTCTCGATGGAGGAGGTTTTCGGTGCCGGGCGGCAACCGACGCCGCACGCCATGACGACAGCAAGCAGGCAGAAAAGGAGCTGACGACGGAGTGGCATGCGGTTGAGACGAATATCAGAAGCGATACGTCACCGAGGCGCGATAGCGGATCGGCTCCTCGGGCAGGACGAGGTTGGAGCCGAAATAGCCATCGAATACGGTCGAGAAATTCTTCTCGTCGGTGAGGTTGAGCACATCGAAGCGAACCTCGTAGCGTGGTTGCCGGTAGAAGAGCGCGGCATTGACCATTACCTGAGGATGAATGACCACGCGGCCGAGCACATCCAGATTCTGTTCGCCGGTGTAGACGGCGTTCAAGCTGGTCCCGATTCCGGAATCGTGCGTGTAGCTCACCAGACCGTTGAGCATCACCCGCGGCTGGCCGGGATAGCGATAGTCCCCGGGGGGAAACGCGGCGAAATTCGGGGAGCCGAGGCCGGTGCCCCGGATGATGTCGGGCCGGGAATTGTCGAATGCGTCGTTCACGCTGCCGGCTTCCTGAAAAACCGACTGGTTGTCATACCTGGCGTCGAGATACGCGGCGCCAAGGGTGGCGAAAAGATTCCGGCTGGGACGGTAGGTGGCCTCAGCTTCGACGCCCTGGAAGTTGAGCCTGCTGTTGCTGCCGTCGCGATTGCGCACACTGCGCGACTGATGAAACGCCGCCGTGGAAAGAAACAGCGTGTCGTTGAGCAGGGAGTATTTCGCACCCAGTTCGACGAGCTGACTCGCGATGTGAAAACTGGTGGACGAGAGCTTGCCGCCGCTGAGGGGAAAGCCGCCGGCCAGCCCGCTGGAGGCAGACTGGCTGTAACTGTAGGTGAGGTAATAGCTGCTCTTTTTCCTCGGAGCGAAAACGACACTCAGATTGCCGGCGCCCTGCCCCTGCGTGGTGCTGTCGCCGATGGCGGCGAATCCGGCCGGCGGGATCGGATCTTCCGATTTGACGTGGAGCACATCGGCGCGCGCTCCGGCCAATACGCTCCACTGTTCGCTCAAACGAAAGTCGTGCTGATGGAAGAGGCCAAACTGATAGGAATCGGTGCCGTTCGTGTCGCTGAGGGCGAAGTCGCCCTTGCCGTCGCCGTTGATATCGTAGTTGGCCCCCGGAGAAACGAAGACGCCGGGTCGCAGCGCAATGACGCCCGGAGTTACGCCAAGCACGGTCGGGATGACGGAACTGGGGATGCGCCGGGTCGAGAGCGGGGCGGTCAGATCGATCGGCGCGTCGGCCTCCGTGTTGAACTGGCTATAGCCGATGACATGATTGTAGCGGAAGGAAACACCGCTGACCGCGTGGCTCTTGATGGCGCGTCCTCCAAAGGAGAAATTGAAATCGCGTGCGAGCTCAGTGCGATTCTCGAACGTGTAGTTCTCGTCGATGATTTCGACAAAGGTGTTTCCCGCGATTTCCTCCCGCTGGAGGCTTTGGAAATAGGACCGGTTCGTCAGTGTGGTGGCCGGCGCGAGCTGGGCTGTAATTGCGGCCTGTGCGATGTAGGTCTTCGCGCCATTGCGGTCGTTCGGATCGATTAGCACGGTGCTGCGCGGCAGGTTCACTACACCAGTCGGGCTGATCACCGCGCGCGGTCCGGGGATGGAACCGGTCACAGGCGAGACTCCCGTGCCTGTTATGTAACGGCCGTGGTCGATCAGATCCTGCGTGGCACGGTTCCAGCCGGCGTTGTCCGTGTAGTGTGCGTTGTAGTATTCCGCGTTGAGGTCGATCCGCAGGGTCTTGCTCGGCTTCAACGTATAGGCGAAATAAACGCTGTCGGTCTTCGTGCCGGCAAAGTCGTAAAAGCTGTTTTCGTCGAGGTGCTCCCAACTCACCCGGAGGCCGGTTTTTCCAGTTTCGATGGGCGTGCTGTAATCGATGACGCTGCGGAAGTGCTCGTAGCTGCCGGCTTCAAGCGTGATGTCACCGGCGGGCTTGGCGAGGTCGGGACGCTTGGCGTGGAGATCAACATATCCGCCGACGCGCTGGGTCGAGCCGAGAATCGGAGTGGTCGGCCCCTTGATCACATCGATGCGGTCAAATGCGTTGAAACTGATCGGCAGACCAAAGCCATTATTTCCTCCACCGCGGCGCATGCCATCCTGGAAGATTTCGCCCTGCTGGCCTCGTATGGTCGGCAAACTTGAAATGCCGAAGGTCCGCGGTCCATAAGTGTTGGCGGAAATGTTGACGAGGTCATGGAGGTCGCGAATGCCCGCGGCCTTCAACACATCGGCGGAAAGAATCGTGGCGGTGCGGGGCGTCTCGAGCACGTTGCGGCTTGCGCCGAACAGACCCGACGACACGGCGGTCGTGGGAAGAATCGAGGAGCCGGCTTCGCCCTCGACCGTGAATTTGTCGAGCGTGACAACTTCGTTCCCTGCGCCGCCGCCGGCGGAAACCTTCGCCTGGTCTTCGGCAAATGCGATTTGGCAGGATAGAAGGCCGAAAAGAGAAAATCGGACAAATTGAGACATGGTAGTCGGACAGGAAAACGGAAAATGATGAGAGACGGTAAAACCCTCGAACGTGAGGGGTAGAAACGGCAGACAACCTCGGAAGCAATCGGCTCCGCGATGATGACTCGACATGACGGCTCCGCCCGGCGAACGGACGGTATCGTCAGCACGTCGGTCGCAACCGATAAACTCGGAATGACCCGTCGGCGGCGACGAAGGCTCAAGCGGCCAGGACGGGCGGCGAGGTCAGGTAGCGGGATCGTTCGCGCTGGCGGGCCACATCGACCCGGTGGTCGCTGGTGGCTCGGACGCGGCCGATCAGTATCGCGAGCTGGCGCGCCAGCCAGCGATGGAGCGCACCTTCACGGCGCGCGAGAAATTGGAGGTCGCTCCAGGTGTCGAGGTCGATCTTGGGCGAAAGGAGAAAAACGGGGCGGCCCGCATATAATGACTGGAGCTGCCGGCAATCGGTGTTGCGCTGCCAGACGACCAACTCGATCAATCGCCGATCGGCCGCGTGAAACCCGATGAGGTAGGTGCCGCCGCGGTGATCGGGACCGAGCACCACGTCCACCTCACTTAATTTCGCGACCGCCCCCGAGATGTCCTCCTCGCTCAATTCCGGGCAGTCTCCGCCGACGACGATGATTTCTTCGTAACCGTCGGCGGCGAGCACCTCGACAGCGTTGTACAGGCGTTCGCCGAAATCGCGGCCGTTCTGGAGGTGGACCTGGGCATCGACGCTTTGGGTCAGACGAGATGACCAAGGCCGGTCGGTAAAAAAATGGACGTCGACCTGACTATTGCCGCGATGACTCCGAAACGATGGTTTAAGCAAGGGCGCGAGCCGACGCGGCCAGCGCCGCGCCACCAAGTCGGTTGTCACCTCCAGCGCAAACACCAGCAGCGCGAAGCGTCTCGGCCGGGTGATTGCAATGGTCGAATCCAGTGGCATGCTTGATTGAGACGGAGCAGCGGACATCTTATTCCCGAACCGGATCGAGGTGATCAGCGGCTCGTCCAAGCGGAACGAATCCGCCGCGCTTGATTGTGAGTCGCCTCTGTTTGCGCTACACGAATCGTGCCTGTCATACCAATCGCCCGTGATTTTTGAACTGTCATTGCGAGAAGCGAAGCGACGAAGCAATCGAGCTGGATCGCCCCGTCGCACTTCGCGGACCTCTCATGAACTCATAGGTTGTCATCACGAAGCCGGCTCCGCCGGATGTGGTGATCCAGCTGGATGGCCAAGATGCTACGCGTCTCGCCATGACAAGGATGGGTTCATGGGCCTTTCCATCCATGCGCTCGGGTTTCGTTTGTCGTCTCGTGATGACAATCGGTTAATTTATACGGGCGATCGGTATGAGCTGATAGTTTCCATAGACTTCGCGCGCTTCGATACTCCTTGAATTTCGGATTTTTAAATCCTCGTTTCAATCAGGCCCGGAAGTAGCGTTCGATATCGGGCGCTTGCCCCGCTTCGACCGGCACACCGAGAACGTAACCGCGACCCTGTTCCTGCCAAAGTGCGAGAGACCAGTTTCCTGAACGCTCAAGCCGGGGTTGCCCCATCCCGGGGAGGTCCGAGCCCTTGAGCCCAGCGGGAGCCTGTTCGAACACGTAGAGGTGAACCATTTTCATGTCGTCACCGATAAAACAGACTAACGACACCTTCCCCCGGGATGTCTTCCAGGTCTCGCAGCCGAGTACGGCCAATTTCTCCAAACCCGGCGGCAGGCGATCGGGTAGCGGCCCGCCTCTTTCAGAAATCCACGAGCGAAGTTTCGAGTAATCCGAAGACATCAGCCCGATGGAGGCGTGATGATCCGAGAGATTGGTTGCGAGTTCGGCTAATGAAGCGCTTTCAGGCAGGGCCACCCCGCCGCGACCCTGCAGACCAATTCGAACCGCGAAGAGGACGGCGATGCTCGCAGCGAGAGCCAGCGGCCACAACCAGCGAATCCGGCGAGTCCGCGTTGCCCTCATGGTGGTTTGTATCATTGCGCGACCTTCAATCGGCCCTTTGATCGCGGCGAACGCCAACGAGACCCTGGCGTCGAATTCCCGTTGCTCGGCCAGCCATGCGCGCAGGGTCGGATCCGACTCGGCTTGTTTCAGCGCCTCACGGAACAGCGGATCTTGGGCGTCCGTGCCGTTCGCGCGATAGACGCTCAGAATGAGCTTCGCTTCGTTGTTATCCATGTTGCTCTCCTTTCGACGGCCGCATCGGGACCACTTTGCCTGGTCCGGCAGCCGCAATTTGTAATTTCGTGCGGAGGTGTTCTTTACCGCGCGCGATGCGCGACATCACCGTCCCGATGGGAATATCGAGAATTTCGGCGATATCCTTGTAGGAGTGACTTTCGAGGTAAAAAAGACTGACGGGTGCCCGGAAGGTTTCGTCGAGCATACCCAGCGCCGCGATCACGGTCGCTGCATCAATCCCCGAACCAGCCGTCAGCCGGGCCACGGGCTGCTTGTCGAGTGCCGCCTCGACCTCACCGAGCACCTCACGCTGTTTTAGGCGCCGCGAATCGAGAAACTCGCGATAGAGGACCATGAAGAGCCACGACTTGGCGCGGTCCTTGTCCCGGAGCGTGTGTCCCTTTTCCGCCCACTTGGCGAAGGCCTGCTGGGTCAGATCGAGCGCATCGTCTCCGTTTCGCGCCAAGCTGAGCGCGAAGCGGTAGAGCGGGTCATACCACGCGTCGATCAGTTGTTGAAATGTGGAGGCCTCCATCGGGACAGTTGTGACGGAGCAGTCACCGCCTTATTCCCGACGAACTCAAAGATTGTTCGGCGATTGAATTCCGCACGCAGCGGATCCGTCACGAAAGGCTTCACCTGCGCGACGATTGCCGGTTTTAGCGACGCCTAAATCGGCAATCGTCTAAACCACCTAATCCAACCGAGGCGATCTAGCCGGAAAAACGCCGCGTCTCTGTCGTCGCACCAACACGGGTGCAGGCATCGTCAGCTTCACCGCGCCTTTGAGCGCGACCAATTCAAATCGAGGGCGTTCCCGATCATACCCGCCAGAAGGCGGCCTCGGCCGCCGACCTCATTGCGTTCGCGCTCGTACACCTGCTCGTGCTGCGGACATCGCGGTCACTACCGCAGTGATCCGCTCGGCCGCCGTCGCAAGCCCAGAAGTCAGGCAGCCTTGCCTCAGGCATCTCGGAAAGCGAACAGCCTGTTTATGATCGAAGGGTGACACAGGCATTCCTGCCTGGGCTGCTCGCTCAGTGACGCGACCCTGGGCTCAAGGCCTGTCTCTTATACACA
>ENA-ORBV01004009-ORBV01004009.1-microbial-mat-metagenome-genome-assembly--contig:-NODE-4009-length-28839-cov-6.920172_pt1 | contig 28839 bp, 22 predicted proteins | sample MGYA00237777_ERZ505514 | MGnify/ENA primary metagenome ERZ505514 (study PRJEB26160, sample SAMN06269048) | microbial mat metagenome | isolation source: Oligotrophic lake microbial mat | place...
ATGATACGGCGACCACCGAGATCTACACCTCTCTATTCGTCGGCAGCGTCAGATGTGTATAAGAGACAGCCGTTGCGACCAGTGGTTTTGGTGTCGCGCCAGCGGCGGCGTGCGAGGCTTCGAGCGCGCTCGCGCCGGGCTCGTCGCGTAACTGCAACAAGACCGTGACGGTTCCGGCCGACGCACGATTGACGGCCGCTCACTTCCACACCGGCACGCAAGGCGCGCGCTATGTGTTTGACGCCGACGTGCCGTTCGGCCTGCCGTTCAGGCCCACGCCGTATACCGCCACGTTCAACCTCACGGTGGAGAACACGCCGTTCGCGATCACGCTGCCGATTGAGGCGCGCTCCGATCTCGACATCTTCGCTGGCGAGAAGCGCCAGGAAGTTCATGTGGTCCCGGCGTTCTCGGTCGCGACCACGCCCGACACCGTGATCGTGCCGCTGAAGAGCGCGACCCCGGTGAGCAAGGACGTGCGCGTGACCGTGACCAACCATGCCAAGGGTGCCGCCACCGCTGCGGTCGCGCTGGAGGTGCCACCGGGCTGGCGCGCGACGCCGCCGACGCAGCCGGTGAGCTTCACGCGCGAAGACGAATCGGTAACGGTGCGTTTCGCCCTGCAGCCACCGGCGCCGACGGTGCTTGCGGCCGCGGCGATGAAGCCGGGTGGCAATCAGTTCAAGGTCAGCGCGGTCGTCAAGGGCGCGAGCGGCTCCTTCACCCAGGGCTACCAGGTGGTGGAGTATCCGCACACCACGCGCCGGCATGTGCTGACCTCGCCTCAGGTGGCGGTCAAGGCGCTTGATGTGAACGTCACGCCGAACCTCAGCGTGGGCTACGTGATGGGCGTCGGTGACGAAGTGCCGGCTGCGCTGATCCAGCTGGGCGTGAAGCTCACGTTGATCAACCCCGAGGAGCTGGCGTGGGGCGACCTCAGTCACTACCACGTGATCATGACCGGTGTGAGAGCCTACGAACGCCGAGTCGACTTGCGCGCGAACAACCAGCGGCTGCTCGACTACGCCAAGGCCGGCGGCACCGTGATCGTCCAGTACAACAAGTTTGAGTTCAACGAGGCGCAGTACGGACCGTTTGCTGCCAAGGTCGGCCGCGAGCGCGTGACCGACGAGAACGCCGAGATGAAGCTGCTCGCGCCACAGCATCCGGTGTTCAACTCGCCCAACACCATTGGCCGCGCCGATTGGGCCGGCTGGGTGCAGGAGCGTGGCTTGTATTTCCTGGACGAGGCGGGCCGCGATCCGCAGTTTCAGGACCTGGTCGAGTTCACCGAGCCCTTCCCCTACAACAAGGGCGTCAAACGTGGCGCGCTGGTTGAAGCCAAGGTAGGTCAGGGTCGATGGCTTTACGTGGGTTTGGGCTTGTGGCGTCAGCTGCCAGCAGGGACGGACGGTGCATACCGCTTGATGGCGAACTTGATCAGCCTGCCGTAGGCTGCACCAATCGTTTAACTTCTGCACGATCTGGCGGTCCAATACTCGGTGGGCATCACGAAACCGTAGTCCCTCGTCGCATTATCGACGTTTACAGCCAACCCGGCAGTCGTTAGAGTGATGGGGGCAGAGGCCACACATGCTTGAACATATCTTGCGGCGTATGGGTTTTGGTGCGAATGCTGCGGAGCTGGCCGCTTGGGCCGGCGTGCCGACCGACACGGTCATCGACCGCCTCCTCAATTACGAATCGCAGAGCACCGATCACGACTCGAAGATCGGACAGCCCGAGTACGTCGGCATCACGACGTCGTCCGGCAATCCGTTCTCGCCTAACACGTTGATCAACGACGCGCGACAGCGCTGGCTGTTCCGGATGATCCACTCGCGGCGACCGCTCGAAGAGAAGATGGCGCTGTTCTGGCACAACCACTTCGCGACCGCGTATTCCAAGCTCGCCGGCGCGGTGGGCCAGGAACGCGCCACGCGCCTGATGGACAACGACCCGACGAGCCTCGATGGCAGCCCGGCGGGGCAGATTCAGGTGCTGCGCGAGTTCGCCACGGGCAGCTTTCCGGGCATGCTGCTGGCCATGTCGAAACACCCGGCCATGGTGTATTGGCTCGATAGCCAGCTGAACACGCGGACCCGGCCGCAGGAAAACTTCGGCCGCGAGATCATGGAGCTGTTCAGCCTCGGCATTGGCAATTACACCGAGGCCGACGTCTACGCCGCCGCCCGCGTATTCACGGGCTACAACTGGCAGGTCCAGGGTGATCGCGCGAACAACCTGACCAGTTACTACACCTTCCAATACCGGGCGGCCGATCACGACACCAACGCCAAGACCTTCACCTTTGCCATCTACCCGGACGGCGGTAAGACCATACCCGCCCGCGCGTCCGCCGCCGGAGAGCAGGATGCGTTGGACTTGATCCTCGCCCTGGCCCGGCATCCAGCCACGGCCCAACGCCTGGCCACGAGGCTCTACAAGTTTTTCGTCAACGAGACCGCGGAGCCCAACCCGGCACTGGTCAGTGCAATGGCGAACTCGTACCTGGGGAACAACTACAACATCAAGTCGATGTTGCGAACGTTGTTCCAGTCGTCCCAGTTCCGCGACCCTGCCAATTTCTTCCAACGCTATTCGTGGCCGGTTGAATACGTCGCGAGGGCCATCAAGGAGACCGGCTGGACCGGCTTCTCGGTCAACAGCGCCGGGACACCGCTCACCAACATGGGGCAACAGCTCTACGAGCCTCCCGACGTCAACGGCTGGGCCACCGGGCCGGAATGGATCTCGACCTCGTCCATGCTGGCGCGGATGAACTTCTCGTCCACGCTCGCAGGCAACCAGAAGTTCAACCTGGCCCGCGACGCGCAGCCGTACCGTGGCTCGCCAGACCGCGTGCTCCAATACATGCTCGCGCGATTCCCGAACATGGGGTTCACGTCCACCGCCACCACCGCGATGGCCGACTACCTGCGGTCCACCGCCTGGAACGGCAGCGACGCGCAACTGCAGACCCGTGTGCCGGGCCTCACGCGCCTGATCGTGGGATCGGGCGAGTACCAGTTCAACTAACACAGATCGCGAAACACACCAGGGCCGCAGATGACACAGACGACGCAGAAGGGGAGCACCCGGCGATGAGCTTTTCACGACGACAATTCGTCAAGGGCGGCGTCACCGCATTCACCTTCGGCTTTGCCGCGCCGCAGGCGATTTGCGACATCGCATTCGCGCAGGGTTCGGCGGCGCGCAACCTGGTGGTGGTCTATCTCAGCGGCGGCAACGACTCGCTGAGCACCGTCATTCCGTATCGCGATGCGAACTACACGTCACGGCGGCCGACGATCGCCATTCCCGCCGCCAACGTGCTGCAGATTGGCACCGATAGCTCGGGCGTCGAGCTGGGCCTGCACCCGCGGCTGACCGGAATGCGGTCAATTTTCGACGCCGGTCGACTCGCCGTGATTCAGCGCACCGGTTACGCCAACCAGAGCCGTTCGCACTTCACGGGCTTCGACATCTGGGGCACTGCCAGCACGACGAACACCTCGGGTACCGGATGGCTGGGCCGCTATCTCGACGGCCTGCGGATGCCGGTCGATCCCCTGGTCGCGTGGAACACGCAACGCGAAACACCGCGGCCGCTGATGGCGCGCCTGGTTGGCGTGCCCGCGATCACCAGTCCCGCCACCTACGCGTTCTCGAGTCCGAACAGCGGCGCTGAGGCCGGCTACGAACGCACCGCGCAAACGCGCATTTCGTCGCACATTCCGGTGGATCGTCCGCACCTCGCGTTCGTCAACTCGACGACGCAGGCGGCGCTCGGCACGCTGGACCGTGTGGCAACCGTGGCGACCTACCGCCCTGCGAACACCTATCCCAACAACGGCTTCGGCCAGGCGCTCACCGCCGTCGCCGGCGCCATGAACAAGCAGATCGGCACCAAGGTGTTCTGGGTGCAGACCGGCGGGTTCGACACACATGCGACCCAGGGCGTCAACCAGGGCTCGTATTTCAACTTGATGGCGACGCTCGGCGATGGCCTCAAGGCGTTCTACGACGACCTGAGCGCACAGGGGTTGCTGGGCAGCACGCTGGTGCTGGTCTATTCGGAATTCGGCCGTCGCATTACAGAGAACGGCAGCCAGGGGACCGACCATGGCGCTGGCGCCAGCATGATGGTGCTCGGCGGCGCGGTGCGCGGCGGCATTTATGGCACGGCGCCCAACCTGAGCCTCGATCCCGCCAACCCGACGCTCGAGAACAATGCGAGCGACGTGAAGTGGGAGACTGACTTCCGATCGGTCTACGCCAAGATCCTGGACAACTGGCTGGGAGCGAACTCCGTCACCGTGCTCGGGGGCGACTACCGCGCCGGCGCCCCGGCTTTCTTGTAGCGGACGGGATCCGGGATCCGGGATCCGTATTTTGATCCCGGATCCCGGATCCCGGACCCCGGGCTACTTCGCGTATTTCACAAGCGCGTCCTTCCATACGGCCGCTGATGCCGGCGGTGCCGCCAACCCCTCGAACACGATCTGCGCGGTGCGATACGCGGTGCCATAGAAGCGTTCGTTCGCATCGCGGTCCTGGCGAATCGTCGAGCCGTTCAGCGTGATTCCGGCGAACAATCCGCGGGCGCGTGAGTAGCTGAGAATCTGCGCGCGCATCTGGATGTCGGTCGACGCGCTGGCCTCGCGGCCGACCGGGCCCGCCGCCACACCGGCATCGGCGCCCACCTTGAACTGGTTCTTCACCAACTGCTCCAGTCCGCGCTGGTTGTTCACCACGAGCACCAGATCAATGGCCTGCGCGCCGAATTGCAGGCCGATGCTGCCGCCGGTGATGGTCAAAAACGCCGGTGATGACCAGCCGCCGGTCTTCTTGTCGCGCACGCTCAATACGCCATGGCCGCGCTGCCCGCCGATGCCGAAGCCGGCCTTGATCAGTGAGGGGAAGACGGCAATGCCTTCAGCCTTCTCCATGATCGAGCGCGGCACGGCCTTGTCGCCAGCCGCCATGATCTCGTCGAGCACGGTGGTGGCGTCGGCAATGCGGCGGGCCTCGTCTGACGACTGCGCCGCAAGCGTGGTGAGTGAGAGAGCAAAGACGATCAGGGCTTTTTTCATGCTTCAGATCCTGGTGATGACACATGGGGCCAAGCCCCCGGCTCAGAGGTTCAGACTCCGCAAGGCCGGCTCGAGTTCTGGATAGGCAAACCGGAAACCAAGTTCTTCGGCCGCCGCCGGTAGAGCTCGCTGGCCGGTCAGCAGCACGTCCGCCATTTCGCCCAGCGCGATCTTCATGATGAACCCGGGAGCCTGAAAGAACGCCGGCCGGTGCAGCACGCGGCCGAGCGTCCGCGTGAACGAACGATTGGTCACTGGAACCGGGGCGCTCGCGTTGAATGCACCCATGGCGTGGTTGGTGTGGATCAACCAGATCACCATGGCCACCCAGTCGTCGATGTGGATCCACGCCAGGTATTGCTCGCCTGACCCGAGCGTGGCGCCGAGGCCCAGTCTGAACGGCGGCAGCATCTTCTCGAGGGCGCCGCCATCGGCGGCCAGGACCAGGCCTGAGCGCACAATCGCCAACCGGGTCGCCGGCGAGGACACGGCGCGTGCCTCCTGCTCCCAATCCACACAAAGCCGTCCGAGAAAGTCGGAGCCGGCCGCGGTGCGTTCGCTCACTGCCTCTTGTCCATGCGGGCCGTAATAACCAACCGCCGAGGCGTTGACGAGCACGGCCGGGGGCCGCTCGCAGGCCGCGATCGCCGTCGCGATGGTGCGGGTCGTCAGCAACCGGCTGGCACGTAACTGCGCCTTGCGCTTCTCGGTCCAGAAGCCGCCGGCGATGTTCTCTCCGGCCAGGTTGACCACCGCATCGGCCCCATTCAGGTGGGTGGCCAGCTGACCGGCCGTGCCGTCCGGCTGCCAGGCGACGTCATCGGGATGATCGGGGCGAGGCGCACGGGTGAGATTGACGACGCGGTGCCCGTCGCGCTCAAGTTGCGCGCGCAGCTTTCTGCCCAGAAAGCCCGAACCGCCGGCGAGAATGATCGTCATCACACCTTTGATTGTAGGACTGTCGGCCACGAAATGGTGAGATCGGGGGCCTGGCCCCATTCATCCACGAAATGGTGAAATTGGGGGCCTGGCCCCATTCATCCATTTGACAGGCGGGCTGGCATTAAGTTAACTAACTGGTTAGTTGATGGCGAAGGCTCGAACCACCGCACGGCCGGACACCCGCAAGGCCATCTTCCAGGCCGCTGCCCTCGCCTTCTCGTCGCGCGGCTTCGATGGCGTCGGAGTCGACGACATCGCCGAACGCGCCCAGGTCAACAAGGCGATGATCTACTACCACTTCGCCGACAAGCTGGCCCTGTACCGCGCCGTGGTCGGCGACATGCTCGCGACGGTGGCCGCGGCCGCCAGCGAGATCGCCGATTCCGACGCCTCTCCGTCCGACAAGCTCAATCAGTTCATCACCACCTTCGTTCGCCAGGCCGACCTGCGGCCGTGGTTTCCGACCATGATGCTGCGCGAGATCGCTGAAGGGGCGCCTCATCTCGACCTCGACACGTTTGCCTTGATGAGGGGCGTGTTCATGGCCTTCGGGCGCATTCTTGCCGAGGGCGCCGCCACCGGCGTCTTTCGCCAGGTGCATCCGGTCCTGGCCTACACCTCGATCGTCGGCCCGCTCCTGATGAACGCGGCGCGCGAGCGCATGGCCGCGCAACCCGGACGCTCGCAACTGCCGATGTTCGTCGACATACCCCACGCCGACCTGATCGCCCACATTCAACACACCGCGCACCGCATGCTGGAACCCCGATGACACCGAAAGAGACCAAGACTCCAGGGCCGCAGATGACGCAGATGACGCAAATCAAAATACTTCTCTCGCTGCCGATACTCATGCTCTCGGTCAGCTGCGCTGAAGAGGCGCCGACCGACCGCATTCGCGTGTCGGGACACGTCGAGGCCACCGAAGTCAGGCTCGCGCCCGATGCGGGCGGCCGCATCCTGACGCTCATGGTCAAGGAAGGCGACCGCGTGCAGCCCGGCCAGACCGTGCTGACCCTCGACAGCCGCGACGTCACGCTGGCCATCGACCGCGCCAAAGCCGAACACGCCGCCGCCGACGCGCAGCTCCAGTTGGTACAAGCCGCAGCCCGGCCCGAAGAGGTGCGGCAGGCTGAGTCGCAGATCACGACGGCGCGCGCCGACCAGTCGGCCACTGCCTCTGAACTGACGGCCGCCGCCCAGGACCTCGAGCGCTTCGAGAGCTTGCTCACCGCCAACTCCGGCTCGCGCAAGCAAAGAGACGATGCGGCAACGCGGAGGGATATTGCGCGCGACCGTGTGGCGGCCGCGCAAAGCCGTGTGCGTACCGCAGAAGAAGGGCTCGCACGAGTCCGTGCCGGTGCCCGCAAGGAAGAAGTTGCCGCCGCCCGTGCGCGGATGAACGTCGTAACTGCGCAGATCGCCTCGCTGGAAAAGAACCTGGGCGACACCACGTTGACGTCACCGGTTGGTGGAGTGGTCACCGAGAAGCTGGTTGAAGTCGGCGAAGTCATCGCCCCGCGCGCCCCGGCGTTGGTGGTAGTCGATCTCGACCACGCCTGGGCCGACGTGTTCGTTCCCGAGCCGGTCGTGCCGCTCCTGAGAATCGGCCATCCCGCCACCGTGTTCACCGATGCTGGTGGCAGCGGACTGATTGGCACCATCACCTACATCTCGCCCAAGGCCGAGTTCACGCCTCGCAATGTGCAGACCGCCGAGGAACGGTCGAAGTTGGTCTACCGCATCCGCATTTCGGTGGACAACAAGGATGGCGTGCTCAAACAGGGCATGCCGGTCGAAGCGGAAATCGTGATTCGCTAGTGCCGAGCGCGCCAACAATTCCCGCCTCCCACCGTGCGACAGTTCATGACGCCCGCCATTGAGTTCACCGGCGTGACCAAGCGATACCGCGCTGTCGATGCGCTGCGCAACGTCACGTTCAGCGTCGCCCCCGGCGAGATGTTCGGCTTGATCGGTCCGGACGGCGCCGGCAAGACCACCGCCATCCGCACCATCTGTGGGCTGTCGCATATCGACAGCGGCACCATTCGCGTCCTCGGCCAGGACCCGGTGAAAAACCACCGCGCCATCACCGGCACCGTCGGCTACCTCTCGCAGCGCTTCACCTTGTACGGCGACCTCAGCATCGACGAGAACATCGCGTTCTTTGCCGAGATTCACGGTGTCTCTGACTATCGCCGCCGGCGAGATCGCCTGCTCGAGATGACGCAGCTCACGCCCTTTCGCGCTCGACTCGCCGATCAACTGTCAGGCGGCATGAAGCAGAAGCTCGCGCTGGCGTGCACCCTGGTTCACGAACCCAAAGTGATCCTGCTCGACGAACCCACCACCGGTGTCGACCCGGTCTCGCGACGCGAGTTCTGGAAGTTGCTGTCCCAGTTTCTGGCCCAGGGCATCACCATCGTGATGTCGACGCCCTATCTGGACGAAGCGGAGCGCTGCTCACGCATCGTGCTGCTACACGAAGGACAGGTGCTGGCGCTGGACGAGCCGGGCGCACTTCGCGCCAGCCTGCCTGGCACGCTGCTGGAGGTGCTGGTGGCCTCACCATCCACCGCGCTCGACGCCCTCAAGGGACCTGGTGGCGCGAAGCATGTTCAAGTGTTTGGCGATCGCCTCCATGTGTGGAGCCGCGCGAGCACCGCGGCGGCGGCCGAAGCCGAGTTCACCGCCATGGCCGCGCGGGCCGGTGTGCAGCCCGAGGGCGTTCGCACCATCGTGCCCTCGCTCGAAGACGTCTTCATCGCGAAACTCGATTCATCAACAGAGACCCCTGCATCATGACGCGCACCCTGGCCGCCCTTCTGCTTGCTGTCGTGTTCCCGTGGCCGTTGCCGGCCCAGCCGGCGCCCATCCGGCTGACCCTGGCCGAGGCCATCGCGCGTGGCTTCGCGACCAGCCATCGTCTCGCCGAGGGGCGTGCACGCGAGCAGGGCGCGCAGGCGGTGGTGCGGGGCGCCCAGGTCGCCGACCGTCCGACCGTGACCGCTTCTGCCGGCTACACGCGGACCAACCATGTGCCGGAGTTTGCGTTCGGCACTGGTGCGGCGCGAACGGTCGTCTACCCTGACATTCCCAACAACGTGGCCTCGCGCCTGTCGTTCCAGTGGCCGATTTACACCTCAGGCCGGGTTGATGCGCTTGAGCGCGCAGCGACTGCGGAGGCGCAGGCGGTGGCGGCCGACATCACCACCACTCGTGCCGACCTGCGGCTGGAGATTGTCCGCGCCTATTGGGCGGCAGCGACCGCGCGCGAAGCCGTGCGCGTGCTCGAAGAATCATCTGCCCGTGCCGACGCGCAGCTGCGCGACGCCCGCCAGCGATTCGAGGTCGGCCTGGTGCCGCCCAACGAGGTGTCGAGCCTCGAGGCGCAGCGCTCGCGCGAACAGGCGCAGCTGATCGAAGCGAGCAACCTCCGCGAGTCGACGCTGATCGACCTGCGGCGGCTCATCGGCGCGGATCCAGAGACCGTCGTGGAGCTCGCTGACGCACTCGACCCTGGTGCCACCAGTGCGAGTGGTGCCGGCAGCGCAGCGGACTCAACTGCGCTCATCCGCGAAGCCTTTGACCAGCGCCCCGAGCGGAAGGCGCTCACGCTCAGGCTCGGCGGCGTCGAGGCGCGCCAGCAAGCCGCGCTGACCGGCAACAAGCCAGTGGTGGCTGTGGGCGGCGGCGTGGACTACGCCCATCCCAACCAGCGCATTTTTCCACGTCGGGGGGAATGGCAGGAATCGTGGGACGTCTCGGTGAACGTGAGCTGGAACTTTTTCGATTCCGGCCGGACCAAGGCGCAGGTCGCCGAAGCTGCCGCCGCGGCTGCGGCCACGCGCGAGCGGCTGGCAGAGTTTGACTCGGTGGTCAGCGCCGATGTCCGCCAGCGCCTGCTCGATCTGGATTCCAGCCGGGCCATTGTGAACGCGGCATCCGACGCCGTTCGCAGTGCGGCCGAGGCTCGTCGTGTGATCGGCGATCGCTTTGCTGCGGGCGTCGCGACCAGCACCGACGTGGTGGTGGCGCAGGTGGCGATGCTCGAAACCGATCTCGCCCGCACGCGGGCGCTGGCCGGTGTGCGGCTCGCCGAGGCGCGGCTGCATCGCGCGCTGGGGCGGCCGTGATGGATCCCACGATCCGGCTGAACCCGGATGCGACCTTGGCCATCGATGTGCGCGGCCTCACGCGCAAGTTCGGCGACTTCACCGCCGTCAACGACCTGTCGTTCTCGGTCAAGCAAGGCGAGATCTTCGGCTTCCTTGGCGCCAACGGCGCCGGCAAGTCCACCACCATCCGCATGCTGTGCGGCCTCTTGCGGCCCACCGGTGGCACCGCGCTCGTCGGCGGCATTGATGTCGGGCGGGATCCCGAAGGCGTGAAGCGCCGCATCGGCTACATGTCGCAACGGTTTTCACTGTATGAGCCGCTCACCGTCGATCAGAACATCCAGTTCTTCGGGGGACTCTACGGCCTGTCCGGAGAACGGTTCATCGCGCGACGCAAGTTCGTCCTCGAAATGGCGGGCCTTGAGGGCCGCGAGCGGACGCTGACCAAAGAGTTGCCCGGCGGCTGGCGCCAGCGGCTCGCGCTCGGCTGCGCGATTCTCCACGAGCCCTCGATCGTCTTTCTCGACGAGCCGACCGGTGGTGTTGATCCCCTGTCACGCCGGCGTTTCTGGAATCTGATCGGTGATCTGTCGTCGAAGGGCATCACCGTGCTGGTCACCACGCACTATCTGGACGAGGCCGAACACTGCCACCGCCTGGCCATCATCCACGCCGGCAAGCTGGCGGCGATCGGGACGGCCAACGAGTTGAAGCAGGTGTTCGCGTCACGGCCGATCGTCGAGATTCAGGCCGCCCGGCCGGTTCAGGCCATGGAGGTACTGGATCGACTCGACACGGTGGAGAAGACCAGCCTGTTCGGGACCGCGGTACATGCCGTGATGCGCGACACCCAGACCTCGCCGTCGATGCTCGCCAACCTGTTGACCGCGGCTGGTGTCGACGTGCGCGGCATTGGCCCGGTCTCGCCGTCACTCGAAGACGTGTTTCTCGACGTGGTCGAGCGCGCAGGGGTAGCGTAGATGGGAAAGATTCTTGCGGTCGCGTCGAAGGAGATGCGACAGATTCTCCGCGATCGACGGACGCTGCTGATCCTGCTGTTCATTCCCGCGTTCTTTCTCTTGCTGTACGGCTACGCCCTCAACTTCGACATTCGCAACGTCCGCCTGGCGGTTCAGGACGGCGACCGCAGCACCAAGAGCCGAGAGCTGGTGTCGTCATTCGTGAACTCTGGATACTTCGCCCTCGTCGGCTATGAGGACTCGGACGCCGCGCTGGCACGGCTGGTCGACGAAGGCGCCGTGCGGGCCATTCTGACCATTCCGTCCGGCTTCGAGCGCGACCTCACGCTCAGGCGTCCCGTCACGGTGCAGGTGGTGATCGACGGCGACAACGCCAACACCGCCGCCACGGTGGTTGGCTATGCGCGGATGCTGATCGGCGAGTTCGGCGCCGTGCAGATGGAGGCTCTGTTGGCAGCGAGTGGCACCCGTCCGCAGGCGCCCGTGGTAGTTGTCGAGCCGCGCATCTGGTACAACCCGCAACTCCGCAGTGCCCTGTTCCTCGTCCCTGGACTGATCGCCTATATCTCGATGATCACCGCCGTCGTCTCCACCTCGCTCTCAGTCGTGCGCGAGAAGGAGCGGGGAACGATGGAGCAAGTGCGCATGGCGCCGGTGGGTCCAATGTCGTACATCCTGGGCAAGACGCTGCCGTATCTGGTCATCTCGTTCATGTCGGCGGTGCTGATCGTGTTCGCGGCCATGGTGCTGTTTGACATGCCGATGCGCGGGTCGTGGCCATTGCTGCTGTTCGCAATCGGCTTGTTCCTGATCGGCGCCCAGGCCCAGGGCCTGTTGATCTCGACGATCGCTGACACCCAGCAGGTGGCGTTTCAGATTGCCCTGCTCTCGTCCATGCTGCCGACGATGCTCCTGTCGGGATTCATTTTTCCCATTTCGAGCATGCCGGTCGTGGTGCAGGCGATCACGCACGTGGTTCCGGCCAGGTACTTCCTGGTCGCGCTGCGAGCCATTGTGCTGAAGGGCGCCGACCTCACCGCGTTCTGGCAAGACCTGGTGGCCCTGGCCATCTTTGCCACCGTGGCAATGGGACTGGCGTCGCTGCGACTGAGGCGCGAATGGGCGTAGAACGAACGGCGAACGTGCCGAGGTTCCAGGGTGCCCGGGCAGCGATTCGACGAGTCCTTCACCTGATGCGCAAAGAGGTGCTCGAGCTGAAGCAGGATCCTCGCCTGTTTGGCGTGGTCATTCTGGCGCCGATCATCCAACTGAACGTGCTGGGCTACGCCGCGACCACCGATGTCAAGGACGTCCCCATCGCCATCGTCGACGCCGATCACTCGACGGCCAGCCGGGACCTCATCCACCGCTTCGAGGCCTCGGCCAATTTCAAGATTGTCGCCATGCCCGGCTCGATCAACGAGATCGATCGCTATCTTGATCGTGGTGAGGCCTGGATGGCGATCAGCATTCCCGCCAACTTCGGACAGGCCATCGCGGCCGGCCGCCGCACCACGCTGCAGGTCGCTGCGGATGGCACCGACTCGAACTCCACCACCGTCGCGCTTGGCTACGCACAGACGCTGATCGGTGGCTATTCGCAGGACGTGGCGACGGCGAACCTCCGGCAACAGCCTGGAGCCGCATCTTCATCGACGACCGCATTGGTGACGCCAGAGATCCGCGTCTGGTTCAACCCCCGCCTCGAAAGCCGCGACTTCATGATCCCCGGCATCCTCGCGCTGTTGCTGCTGGTCGTCACCACCAATCTGTCGGCCATGGCCATCGTGCGCGAGAAGGAAGTGGGGACGCTTGAGCAGTTGAGCGTGACACCCCTCGCGCGGTGGGAACTCATCACCGGCAAGCTCCTCCCGTACGCCGCCATTGGCATCATCGATGTGGTGCTGGTCTTGGTGGTGGCGATCTACTGGTTCCAGGTGCCCATGCGCGGCAGCATCGCGCTGCTGTTCGGCATGTGCCTGATCTACCTGCTGTCGACGCTCGGCCTGGGCCTGTTCGTGTCGTCGGTCTCGCGCACGCAGCAGCAGGCGATGATGACCACCATCTTCTTCTTCCTGATGCCGATGATCTACTTGTCGGGGTTCATCTTCCCCATTGAGAACATGCCGGCGTGGATTCAGCCGTTCACATACCTCATCCCGCTGCGCTACTTCCTGGTGATTGTGCGAGGGATCTTCCTCAAGGGCGTTGGGCTCGAGGTGTTGTGGCCTCAGGCGCTCGCCTTGTTCGCCTGGGGCGCAACGGTTCTCGCTCTGGCCACGCTACGGTCATCCAAGCGCCTGGGGTAGGTTAAGACTCTCGAGCGGCACGGATGCCAGCTTCTTCATCCACCATGCTGAGCACCCAGGCGCCGGCGACGAAGAACCCGAGAATGGCGATGATGGCGGCGTGACTGCTGCCGGTGAGCGTGACGCTCAGCGTGAAGACGAGCGGACCAAGTACGGTCGCGAACCGCTCGGACACCGCGAAGAACCCAAAGAACTCCGAGGTCCGGTCGACCGGCACCATGCGTGAGAACATCGCGCGGCTCAGCGCCTGTGCGCCGCCCTGCACCGTGGCAATCATCGCGGCGAGAATGAAGAAGTGCGTGACGCTGGTCATGAAATAGGCGAGCACAGTGGCCAGGGCATAGACCGTGATGGCGATGAAGATGGCGCGCTTGGTGCCAATGCGAACGCCCAGCGATCCGAACAGGAACGAAAACGGAATCGCCAGGAACTGCACCATCACGAACGCCGCGATCTGTGACGTCTGCTCGACGCCCACTTCGGCGCCATAGACGCCGGCCATGCGGATGATCGTCTGGATGCCATCCTGGTAAAGCAGCATGGCGATGAACAGCAGAAACGCGTTGCGATACTTGCGCACCTCCCTGAACGTCGTCGCCAGCCGGTTGAATGCGGCGACGATGGCCAGGCCAGACTCGCCAGATTGCCTGGCCCTGGTCGAAGGTTCGGGCACGTTCCGGAAGATCGGCAGCGAAAACACCGCCCACCACACCGCCACCGCGACGAACGACGCCTTGATCGCGGGCACGGTGCCACTGAAGCCGAACATCGCCGGCTGCAGAATCCACGCGAGGTTGATCAGCAGCAACAGCCCGCCACCGATGTAGCCCATGGCGTAGCCCGCTGACGACACCCGGTCGGTCTCTTCGGCCTTCGCGACGTGCGGCAGCAGCGAATCGTAGAAGACGATCGAACCGGACACGCCGAGGTTGGCGATGAAGAACAGGAGCGAGGCCAGTCCGATGTCACCTTCGCCGATGAACACCATCGACGCGCAGGCCGTCACGCCAATCGCGATGAACACCGCCAGCAGTTTCTTCTTGGCACCGGTGTAGTCGGCCATGGCGCCCAGGATGGGCGCCGAGATGGCGATTGTCGCCATCGACAGCGTGGTCACCAGGCCGAAGCGCGCGGTCGCCTCGGCCGGCGCCATGCCGGCGGCCGCATACGACGCGTAGAACCCGGGAAAGACCGCCGTGACGACGGTCGCGAAGAAGGCGGAGTTGGCCCAGTCGTACCATGCCCAGGCGCGCTGCTCGGGAGTCACCAAGCCAACGCGGGCCATCCACCGTTCGATCACCGGCACATCATAGCGCGGCCGGGATCCGGACCCCGGACCCCGGACCCGACTACCGTCGAGTCGAAACGTCGCCGCTGAACGTCTTCAGCTTGAAGTCGCCGGCGCCGCCACCGTTCAAGACGCCGCGGAAGTTGCGACGGCTGCTGTTGTTCAACGTCACGGGCAGGTCGCTTTCGAAGCCACCGCTGAAGGTGTTGAAATCGATGCTGCCGCGCGCGCTCGCGGGCAGGCGCAGGTGCACGCTGCCGCTGAAGGTGTTGATGTCGTGATCGTGATCGTTCCACTTCGTCGATTCCACCGTGATGCTCGAGCTGAAACCGTCGATCTGCTGATCGGCGTTGACACCAATCACCGTCACAGGCGCGCTGAAGCAGTCCCGCCGTTTACGGCCGCCGAGCGGCATTGAGTTCGGGCAGGTCCCGATCCGCCGTCGTCCACGCCTTCAGTGCCAGGTCGAACTCTCGCCTGGCGGTCGGGGCATTCCCGGCGTTCTGCGCGACCAGCGCCACCGCGTAGTGGCTGCCGAAGTACGCCGGGTCGTGCTCGACCATGAGCTGCGCCATTCGTCCCGCCAGTTCCCAGTCGCCTACCGAGCGGGCAGACCGCGCCATGGCTTCAAGCCGGAACAGCGACTGGCTCCACGCGTCGTGACCCGGTAGCGATCGCCATTTCAGCGCGGCGCTCTCCATCATCTTGCGGCCTTGCTCACGCTGGGCGGTCCGCAGCCGAAACTCACCCTGCAGCGCCTCCAGCGCAATGAACACCAGGTCTTGGCCACCGGGCGAGCTCTTCAGCGCGCGCAGGGCGGCGTTCGCCGCGGCACCCCCATCGGCAACCCGGTTCGTCGCGAGCAACGCAAACCCGGCCTCGACATGGCCGGCCGCCTGGACCAGCGGATTCGGATGCGCGATCAAGACCTTCGCCGCCGCCAGCGCCTCGGCCGGGCGGCTGCGCGCCAACAGGTACGCCGGCCACTCGCGCTTGTTCACCATCTGCACCAGCAGGTTCGACGGCAACCCGAACGACTGCTTTAACAGCGGCTCGGCCTTCTTCATCTGGCCGAGGTACTGATACGTGGCAGCCAGCAGATCGAGGTTGTGGCTGTGATGCCAGTCCAGATCGGCGCTGACCTTCTCGCGAACGAAATACGTTCGCTGCAGTTGGTCAGCGGCCTCGAACTGTGCGGCGGCTTCGACCGGCCGTCCGGCTCGGCGCAGCTCGTGTCCGTGCATGTGACGGGCGTGCGGCACGTTTGCGGCCTGCACCGCGAACGCGGCCGCATTGGCGAGCGACTCGTTCACGCGATTGCTGTTCTCAAAAGCGTGAGCCAGGTAGTGGCGCGCGGCAAAGTGATTGGGCACGACCTTGAGGGCACGTTCAAAAAAAGGAATCGACGCCGCCGTCGAGCCCTGCCCACGATCGGCCGGATCGGGCGATTCCGCCACGCCTCGCTTCAGGATCAACTCCACATCGTTGGGAAAGGCCGCGAGCGCGGTGTCCAGCGCCTTGCGATAGGCGCCCAGCCGTGTCTTGTCGGCCGGCGCGTCCTCGGCCGCCATCTGCAGCGCCCGCGCCTCGATGTGGTGCCGTTCGTGTGGCGGCAACCCTTTAGGGTTGCCTTGCATCAGAGCCTTCGCCCGTTCGATCGCCTGCCGGGCCTCGGTCGGCTTGTTGAGCTCAATGTAGGCGTAGCTCAAGCCGACGTGCGCGAGTGCCAGTCCTTGATCGATCCGCAACGCCTGATGAAACGATCGCGCCGCCTCGATCCAGACAAACGAGTGCAGGTAGGCCAATCCCTGATCGTAGAAGGCCTGAGCGTCGGCAGATTTCGTCGTGATCGTGTCGTGCGCTCGGCCAATGCCGGTGCGAATGGCCACCGGACGTTCCAGCAAGGCCTGTGGCACGACGGGAATGACATGGCCCGCATGCTGCGAAGAAAGAAGTGAGAAGTGGGAAGTGGGAAGAGAGAAGAGGAGCACAAAAACGAAAAGCGGGAAGCCCTGGTTGGTTCGCCTGGACTTCCCGCTCGTCACGCCTCGATTCTACGACTTCTTGCTTAACCGTCTGTGCCTGATCGGCGTTAATCAGTGGCTGTTCTTCGGTGGCCTAGAAGCTGATGTTCGCACCGAACTTGAAGAACCGGTGCTGCAGCACGTTGGTCGGCCGCAGCCACTGCGCTGTCGCTGCGTTCGAGTAGGCGACGTTCACGGTGTAGGGCCAGCTGCTGTTCAGCAGGTTGTAGAGGTCAAAGTCGAGGCGCAGCCTTGCCTTGTCGGTCAGGTTAAACCGCTTGGCGAGACGCATATCAACCTGGTTCAGGTTGTGCTTCCCGTAGTCCAGACCCTCGCGAATCAACTGGACGGTTCGCGACGCGACGCCGGTCCAGGCGCGGGCGCCGTTGGCGGCCGCCACGGCGCTCGTCACACCCCAGCTGGCACCGATGCTGGGACCCGCGCCGCCGTTCTGCACGCCTCGGGTGAACTGGTAGGTGCCGGCCAGTTGGATGTCCCAGGGCAGCGTGTAGGAGCCTGAGATCTTCGCATCGGGGCGGTAGCCATACTCGCGATGGCAACCAGTCGAGCCGTCCTCGTAGATCTCGGTGCCCTGCGCTGCCCCACCGACCACCGCGTCGAGGCCGGCGGCGAGCAGGTTGCAGTTGTCAAACGTCCGCGCCGTCGCGGCGAGACCGGCCTTGAGGAACGCGCCGTTGCGGAACCGTGCTTCGAGGTTGAGGTCGAAGCCCTGGTACAGGTTCGTCTCGCCGCCGAAGTCTTCAGAGAACCGGATCAGGCTGTTGGCCGGCAGGCCCTGCGCGAATACCGCCGGCTTCAAGTCCTTCACGCCGCACACCTGGTAGCCGCCACCGCCGGGCAGGTCCGGATCACTGGGAGCGCGAATGCAGAACGTGTCGTAGCTGCTCTCGTCGTAGCGCAGGTCGTCGGTGAAGGTGGCGTTACCGAACGTGCGGCGATAGTAGCCGCCGTTCACCGAGATCCGATCCGCCAGCTGGTGCTGCGCGGAGATCGTGAACTCGTTGTTGTAGCCACGTTTGCCCCAGCCGCGCAGCAGGTCCGGCGAGTACTGAGTGGTCGGCACCCTCAGCTGGCCAAACGTCGGTGTCGATGCCGAGTTGGTCAGCTCGCCAAACTGGATGTTGCCAGTCGCGTCGAGTGGCAGCCCGTTGCCATCAAGGTCAATCCAGGCGCGGGTGTCGGTCGCGGTCAGCGCGCCGATCGGGTTGACCTGGTTGGCGAAGGCAATGGCCTGACCGGCGACGTAGCGCGCCCAGCTCGATTTCAGGGCCGTGCGGCCGTCGCCGAACACGTCCATCGCGAAGCCGACGCGCGGTGAAATATCTTTCCAGTTCTGCACCGTGCCGGTGCACAGGTCGCCTGGATCGACTGTGCCGTCGCTGCATTCACCGAACGTCGCGCCGCCACTGAGGCGGCTCGACAGGATCGAACTCTCGCGCGACTCGCCAATGAAGTTGTCGTAGCGAAGACCCAGGTTCAACGTCACTCTTCCCAGGCTCCAGCGATCCTGCGCGTACAGACCCAGGTCCATCTGGATGCCGTTGTTGCGGTCAGAGGGCAGACGCAGCGTGACCGAGGTCGGCCGACCGGCAGTATAGGTGATCGGTTGCATGTCGCCGCTCCACCGCGTGAGCAGCTTCCAGTCGCCGTTGCTGATGGTGCCGCCGACGCGCAGGCTGTGATTGCCGGCGATGTACGAGGCCGCACCCATGAACGTGCGCAGCACCGAGTAGTGGTCGGCCGGGTTCGGCCAGGCGTTGGCCTGGCGGCCGTTCGAGGCGTCGACCACGTTGTAGACCCGCGCATTGATGATCGCTTCGTCGCTCCACACCTTGTCGGGGCTGCCGGTCACGCTTTCCTGGTAAAGCTCGGTGTAGTTCTGGTTGTAGACGCCGAAGCCGCCTTCGAACAGCAACCGGTTCGTGTGAGTTCTCGTCCACTTGGCGACGCCGACGTAGCTGGTCGGTGTCACCTGCACGCCCGCAGCCTCGGGCGGAATCGCTGCCGCAATGCCCCAGTGGTTGCGATACTTCCGCTGGTTGTCGAAATAGCCAGAGACCTTGTCTTTCCCGCTCAATTGCCACGTCAGCCGGCCAGCGTTGCTGACGATGTGGCCATCATCGAAACCCGGTTTGCTGGTGTCGGGCGTGTAGACGAACGGTGACGGGTTCAGGTCGAAGTAGGCATCGGCCTTCGTCTTGGTCGAACCCCAGTGCCGGAACGTGTAGTTGAACCACAGCTTGTTCCTGACGATGGGACCGCCGATTTGCGGATTGACGTCCCAGATCTTCTGGACGACGTCAACGTTGGTCAGCGTGTTGTTCGCGTTGAACGTTCGGCTGCCGCTCAGGTTCGACCGCGAGCAAGGCTGGCCGATGCCGGCCGAGCCGCAGTTGTCAGAGCCAAACGACTCGTCCGCCCAGTTGGCGATCACCATGCCGCGGAAAGTGTTGCCGCCATCGCGCGGCACCATGTTCACGCGCATGCCGCCCTGGCCCACTTCAGCCGAGTCCGCACCAGTCACGAAGCTGAACTCTTCGAAGCTCGAGTCGTTCCAGTAGACGCCGCTATAGGCGCCCTGCGCGCACAGGTTGTTCAGTCGCAGCCCTTCGATGGTCTGCACCGTGTCGCCCGAGCCGCGATACTGCAGCGGCGACTGTTGCAGGTTGCCCGAGCCGCCCACGTCTCGCGATAGTGCGCCGCCGCCACCCTGGGCGAGCGTGGTGCCGGGGATCATGATGCCGGCGGCCTGGATGTTGCGGCCGGTCGGCAGCGCCTCGCGCACTTCGGCGGTCATCACCACGCGCTGCGTGATGCTTCGCGTATCAACGATCGGGGATTCACCCGTCACGGTGAGCGTCTCCTCGAGCGTGCCGACCTTCATGTCCACGTTGATGGTGGCCGTGAAGTCGGACGTCAGCTGAACGCCTTCCCGCACCACGTTGCCAAAGCCCGGCAGCGAGTAGGTGACCGTGTACGTGCCAGGCCGCAATGCGAGGATCGAATAGGCACCCGATCCGCTGGTGACCGCCGCGCGGGTCTTCTCGATCAGCGCCGGACTCGACGCTTCGACCGTGACACCGGGCAGGACGCCGCCCGAGGCGTCCCTGACCGTTCCTGAAATGGTGCTGGTTTGAGCCGACGCGACCGTCGGCGTGAAGAGAAGACCAAGTACAACAGCAATCCGAACCGTGAGCCAACGCATCACAAGCCCTCCACGAAGTTGCATTCCACACCCCACGGCGCGTGGGTAACATCTTTCAAAGTGAACAACGCGACGACGACGAACTCGACGAATCGCACGAATGATGAGCGTTACCGATGTAAACCGCCCGTAAGCCGCATCATTAAGCAGCAGGCCACCCGATGTGTCAGTGGCGGCCCACCAGCAAGCCTCAAGCCGTCTACTTCTTGGTGCCGGTAAAGGTCCCGCTGACCATGCCGCCGATGTCCATCTTGCCCGTCATGGTGTTCTTCTCGATCGTGCCGTCGTAGGTGACCGGCGCCTGTTGGCCCTGGACGTCGAGCGTGAACGTGAAGTGAATGACGTTGCCCTTCACGGTGCCCGTCAGATCGGCGGCGCCCAGCTGGCCAACATACTTGCCGGTGAGTTTTTCGCCGTCCTGCTTGAGCGTGATGACCGGGTTGCCGGCGCCCTGGTCCGTGGTGACCGTGAACGCCCAGTCGCCGGTGACGTCGGTGCTCTGGGCCAGGGTGCTTGCGGAAACGAACAGGGCCATCCCGAAAACAAGACCAGCAGTCTTAAGAATCGATTTCATCTCGAACCCTCCTTCCAGGGGCAACGAATCCTAACCCAAAAAGCGTTACATGGGGTTACAAAGGTGCCAAAGGCCCGCCTCCGCGGCCAGAGGCCGCTACGGCGAGGTCTCGCCGGAGCTCGCATTGGGCCTGTTCGCGAGCGGCGGCGGATGCTAGGATGCGGCGTTCCGAGGCAACCTATGCGTAGAGTCGTTCTGCCGATCGCGCTGGCTCTCATCGTGACGGGCGCCGTCAGCACCGTGGTCACCCAAGGCAACCGGGAAACGCCCTGGACGCACTATGGGGGCAACGCGGGCTCGCAGAAGTACTCACCTCTCGATCAGATCAACAAAGACAACGTCACCTCGCTGAAGATCGCCTGGCGCTGGGCGTCGCCTGACAACGCGCTGGTCGCGGCCAATCCCCTGTCGCGGCCCGGGATGTACCACGACACGCCGCTGATGGTGAACGGCGTGCTCTACACCGTGACGTCACTCGGCCAGATCGCCGCCATCAATCCGGCCACTGGCGCGTCGATCTGGGTGTTCGACCCGGCCAGCTGGAAATCGGGCCGGCCGGGCAACCTGGGCTTCGTGCACCGCGGCCTTGCCTATTGGTCCGACCCCTCGACTGCGCTCGGGGCCAGCGGCGCGAAAGAGCGGCTGCTGCTCGGCACCTCCGACGCCTACCTGATCTCCATTGACGCCAAGACCGGCGCGCTCGACGCCACCTTCGGCGACGGTGGACGCGTCGACCTGATGGCCGGACTCGCGCACGCGGTGCGCAGCACCAACTACTCGGTGACCGCGGCGCCCATCATCTGCCGCGACGTCGTCGTTGTTGGCGCGAGCATTCACGACGGTCCCACCCACAAGGAATGGCCGCGCGGCGATGTCAGCGGGTTCGACGTGCGCACCGGCAAGAAGCTGTGGACGCTGCACTCGATTCCGCAGAAAGGCGAGTTCGGCAACGACACCTGGGGCGACGATTCGTTCACCTACACCGGCAGCACGAATGTGTGGACGAACATGTCGGCCGACGAGGAACTGGGCTACGTCTATCTGCCGTTCGGCACGCCGACCGACGACTGGTACGGCGGCCATCGTCCCGGCAACAACCTGTTCGCGGAAAGCCTGGTGGCGCTCGACGCGCGCACCGGCGAGCGGAAGTGGCATTTCCAGGCGGTGCATCACGGCGTGTGGGACTACGATCTGCCGGCGGCACCGGTGCTGGCGGACATTCGCGTCAACGGCAAAGACATCAAGGCCGTCGCGCAGGTCAGCAAGCAGGGATTCACCTACGTCTTCGATCGACGAACCGGCACGCCGGTGTGGCCGATCGACGAGCGACCCGTGCCGCAGTCGACGGTGCCGGGCGAGCGAACTTCGGCGACCCAGCCGTTTCCGACGCGACCGCCGGCGTTCGAACGCCAGGGCGTGACGGAAGGTGACCTCATCGACTTCACGCCCGAGCTGAAGCAGGCGGCGCTCGACGCCATCAAGCCGTTCGACCGCGGTCCGCTCTACACGCCGCCGTCCGAGAAAGGCACCATCACGTTGCCAGGCTGGGTGGGCGGCGCGAACTGGGCGGGCGCGGCGTTTGATCCAGAGCACGGGACGCTCTACGTGCCATCCATGACGAGCCCGATCGTCATCCAGCTGGTGAAGCCGGATCCCGCGAAGAGCAACCTGTTATACGTGCGCGGCGGGGTGCAGGCGCCACCGACACTCGACGGCCTGCCGATCGTGAAGCCGCCGTACGGCCGCGTCACCGCGATCGATCTCAACCGGGGTGATACCAAGTGGGCGACCGCCGTGGGCGATGGACCGCGCCATCATCCGCTGTTGAAACACCTGGACCTGCCGCCGTTGGGCGCACCGCTTCGCAACGCGCCACTCGTGACCAAGGGGCTGCTGTTCATCGCGACGGGCCAGGGGAGTCTTGGTGGCGGACGCAACCTGCCGGTCGGCGGGCGGCCGATCACCACCGGTCTGGCCGCCGAGCCCGTGAAGCTGCGCGCCTACGACAAAGCCACCGGCGCGCTGGTGTGGGACGTCGTGCCGCCCTCGCGTCCGCTTGCTTCGCCGATGACCTACATGTATCAAGGTGTGCAGTACCTGGTCGTTGCGGCGGGCAGCGGCGCGTCAGCCGAACTCATTGCGTTTAACCTGGGATCCTGATCATGAAACGAATGCTCCTTGCCCTCCTGCTGGTTCCATCCCTCGCCGCCGCGCAGGCGCTGCCCAACATCAGCAGCCTCTCGGTGGCCTACAACACGCGGAAGGCCACGGTCAAACCAGACGGCGAACTCAAGGCGCAGATCGATGCGGTGGACAGAGAGCTCGCCGCCGCCAACCGCCTCGGCAAGACCGGCGAGGCGCGACGGCAGATTGCCAAGGGCATGGTGCTGCTGAGTGGCACGCCCTGGACGCCCGCGCTCGACTTTCAGGCGTCGCTGGTGCTGCGCAGCGCGCGAACCGTGGTCGACTCCTCGATGCCGTACGCGTTGCGCCTCGAGCAGATCTACAGCCCGGCCATTGAGCTGACGCCGACGCTGACCGCGAAGGTGGCCTTGCGCAAGCGTCAGCCGGCGGCATTGCCGGGCGCCCCACCTTCTGCGGCCGTCCCCGTGAAAGACCTGGCCGCGCTGGACGGCGTCAGCCGCGACCTGCGGGAGTCGCCGTTGGCCATGGAACTCGATGTGGCCGGCGTTGAGGATGGTCCTTACGTGATCCAGGTCGAGGTCATGGAAGGCGCCACGACCATCGCCACGACGACGCTCAACGTGGTGTTGCACAAAGGTCTGGATGCGCGGCTGCGCGCGCTCGAGACGGCCGCGGCGTCGGTCATTCCCAGCGTGCGCGCGGACGTGACGTATCCGGCGGACTACATCCGCAACGTCAATCGCGGCCGCATCGGGCTGCAGACCTTCAACGTCGGCACCGAGGTCGCCGCCGCCGAGGCGGTGCTGGCCGCGGCCAAGGGCGGCAAGGATCCGTTCAAGGGCAAGACCGGCGACTTCGAGCGGCACTACCTGCTCGAAGGCCCGAATGAAGTGATGCCGTACCGCGTCTACGTGCCGAAGGCGTATTCACCAACGGCCGGCGCACCGCTGGTGATCGCGCTGCACGGACTGGGCGGCAACGAAGACTCCTTCTTTGATCAGTACGCCAAGCTTCCGCCGCAGCTCGCCGAGAAGCACGGCTTCCTGCTGGCCGCGCCAAACGGTTTCCGCGTTGACGGGTTCTACGGCTCGCCGATCATGGGCGGTGGCGATGCTGCGGCCCGGCGCCGCGTCGAGGCCAGTGAGAAGGACGTGCTGGAAGTCGTGCGCTTGATGAGGGCCACCTACAAGGTGGACGAGTCACGCATCTACTTGATCGGCCACTCGATGGGCGCGATCGGCACCTGGGCGCTCGGCTCGAAGTATGCCGACCTCTGGGCGGCGCTGGTGCCGTTTTCGGGCGTCGGCTCGCCCGCGCTCGCCGAACAGATGAAGGCCATTCCGCAGTTCGTCGTCCATGGCGACAACGACGCGACCGTGAATGTCAGCGGATCGCGCAACATGGTGGCGGCCCTGAAGAAGGCCGGCGCCACCGTGACCTATCTTGAGATTCCCGGCGGCAGCCACACCGATGTGGTGGTGCCTAACTTGCCCAAGGCGTTCGAGTTCCTGGCGGCGCAGCGCAAGGCGCCGGCCGTGGTGACGCAGCAGTAGGCCGTTCGCTGCTATGCTTTCGAGATGCCCAGCGCCAGTCAATTGCCCGACGCCGCCGAGGCGCGCTTCTGGCAGGGCGTGCGCGGCGCCGGGAGGTTCTTCATGGGCGAGGCTGACGTTCAGAAGGCGCTCGACAAGCTGGTGCGCGAGCTGGACGCCGCGGCGATTCCCTACGCCATCATTGGGGCCATGGCACTCAACGAGTTCGGCTATCAGCGGACGACCGCGGATGTGAATGTGCTGCTGACGGCGGAGGGACTGGCGCAGTTCAAAGCGCGGGTGCTCGGCCGCGGCTATGTCGAGAAGTTCCCCGGCAGCCGTGGTCTGCGTGACGTCGAACACCTGGTGGAGATTGACGTCGTGTTGGCCGGGGCGTTTCCGGGTGATGGCAAACCCAAGCCAGTGAGCTTCCCGGATCCCGCGACCGCGGCGCGGCGCGGATCGCGAGTGTCGCTGTTGCCCCTGGCCACGCTGATCGAACTCAAGCTGGCGTCGGGCATGACCGCACCGCACCGCTTGAAGGACCTTGCCGACGTGCAGGAGCTGATACGCATCCAACGCCTGCCGCGGACGCTTGTCGACAGTCTCAACGCGTTCGTTCGGCCGAAGTATCTGGAACTGTGGCAGGCGATGCAGGACTACTCCGATGAATAACGAAACGACAAGTGTGAGATCGGCACGGCGATGATGCCCAAGTCATGGCGGTGGATCGGTGGTGCCGCGCTGGCGCTGGGTCTAGTCGTGGCCGGCTGGCCACACCTGCGCCCCGAATCGGTCTCGTCGCATGGCCGCATCACGACCACCGTGATGTTCAATCGCGAAGTGTCGCAGATTTTTCAGAGAAAGTGCTTCCAGTGCCACACCGATGGCAACGTCTCGATGGCGCTGACCACCTACCGCGAGGCGCGGCCGTGGGCGGTGGCCATCAAGGAAGAGATTCTCGAGAAGAAGATGCCGCCCTGGAGCGCGGTCGGTGGCTATGGCCACTTCGCCAACGACGTGAGCCTGACGTCGCGTGAGGTCAGCCTCATCCTGTCGTGGGCCGATGGCGGCGCACCGAGCGGCGTGACGCTGGCCGAGGAAGACAAGCCGGCTGTGATCATTCCATCACTCAGTGGTTGGGAACACGGCCAGCCCGATGCGGTGGTGGCGGTGGCGGCAAACCAGAAGATTGCCGCCGACTCACCGGATCGCACCGCCCGCGTCGAAGTCGCGACCGGCCTCAAGCAGGCGCAGTGGCTGAAGTCGCTGCAGCTGAACTTCACCGATCGCCGAGTGGTGCGGTATGCCGCCGTCTACGAGTTGAAGACCGGTCAGTGGCTGGGGACCTGGACGCCGACGCATCCAGTGACGGCCATGCCAGATGGTGTCGCCATCCAGTTGCCGGCGAGCGGAAAAGTGGCGATTGAGATTGGCTATCGTGGTGCGCCGGGAGAAGACGGCAACGGCGCCGGCGAACTCGGGCTGTACTTCGCCGCTGAGAAACCCGCCCAGACCGCGAGGCCGCTACAGATCAATGCCACCCCGGTGACCGTGGCGGCGGGCAAGTCGCGCGAGCGCATCCGTACCGAGCTCACGCTGAAGAGCGCGACGACCGCTGCCGCACTGTGGCCAAACCTGGGGACCGGCGCATCGTCGGTGGAGGTCACCGCGATTCGCCCCGACGGCGCGGTTGAGACGCTGTTGTGGTTGAAGGACTACCGGGCCGATTGGCCTTCGTCTTACGTCTTCAAGGAGCCGGTCACGCTGCCGGCCGGCACGCGCCTGACGATGACCGCGTATTACGACAACGCCGGCACCACACCGTTGCGCGCGCAGCCGATGCTGTCGCTGACGGCCTTTCCGTCGGCCCTTCGTGCTGCTACTGCGGGGCAGCCGTCTCGCCCACTCGCGACACCCGCACCGTAAACGGAATCGTCGACAGCTTGCCGTTGCGCGGCTGGAGCTGTGACGCCGTTGTGTCCCTGTTCGGCGATCCCGCCAGAACGCCGGCACTTGGAAGGCGGGCGGGAGCGCCTCAGTGAGCGTGACATCCCACAGGAGCGATTCATAGACGTGATCGGAGTCACGAAAGCTTAAACGGCACCCAAAGTACTAGCCACGAAGTGGAGAGCCATGGCATCTACGGAGAAGCTGACACTTCACGCGCTGAAGGCCATTCCGTGCGACCTCCCGGTCCGCGCTCTTTCGAGCTTCGCAGTCATCACGTTCGCGATCACATGGGGGCTGATCGGGTTCTACATCTTCTTGCCAGATCAGGCCGCGTCCTCGTTCGGTGAGATCAGCGGATCCCATCCGTTCTTCTTTCTGGCGACATGGGCACCGGCAATCGCAGCAGTCGTCCTTGTCCTGAGCTATGGCGGTCGTGCCGGGCTTCGGTCGTTCCTGTCGCGTTGTTTTCTGTGGAGCGTGTCAATTCATTGGGTCACTTTCGTCCTGTTCGTGATACCGCTTGTCTTCGTAGGCGGATCGCTGACCAAGGGCGGCCCCATACTCGCCCCTTTGTCGCCCGAGGGCGTGGGTCAAATGGTCAGCGTCCTATTCATGATGCTGTTTCTCGGACCCATCGAGGAACTGGGCTGGCGCGGGGTCGCGCAACCACTCCTGCAGCGCTACGTGGCGCCGATCTGGGCCGGCCTCATTATTGGCGTGGTCTGGGGCGTCTGGCATCTGCCGGCGTTCTACCTCGCGGGGACGGTTCAGAGCGGGTGGACCTTCACGCCGTTTTTCATCGGGAACATCGTGCTTGCCATTCTCATGACGCCGCTGTTCAACAACGCAAGCGGCAGCCTGCTGTGGCCGATGCTGTTCCACTGGCAGCTTATCAACCCATTCTGGCCAGATGCACAGCCCTATGACACCTGGATCCTCGCCGCCGTCGCGGTCATCGTGGTCTGGCTTAACCGGGAGAAGATGTTTACGCGGGAAGCGGCTGTGACAGAAGTTATCCCTGACAAACGCGTTCAGGCGAACGACTGATGACGCCGATCGCGACGAGCAACCCCGCCAGGAGGGAGCCGTGCACTACGAGGGCGGACGGGATAATCGCCATCAACGCCCGCCGACCGACCCATGCCTCCATCCTGGCCCGAGTTGAGCAGGAGCACACCTTGGACGAGCAACACCGCCCATCGCGCGCAATGGCTGCTGGGCCGATTCTGCGCCCATGTCGCGAAGCACACCGGCAGTAGTGTCACGAACAGCAGCGTGCCCAGCAGAGCGGGGCGCGTGCCGCTCACCATCACCGGACCCAACATTGCGGGTCGCGCGGCGCTGACTAGCGGCAGATAGCGCGACGCCGTCAGCGCCTGTTCGGCGTGATGGAGAGATGAAGAGTGCCGCGACCACCCAGAACGCCTGCTGGCGCGTTATGTGGGTGCCAAGAATATAAGCCTGAAGTCGTCGGTCGAGCCAGTCCATGACTGCGGTCGTCAGCCCGGGGGTGGGAGAGTGAACGTGCGGCGTACTGTTGTGCCGTCCCAGGTCCCGCCGGGTGTTGGCATGGTCGTCGACGGACGTAGCGGCATTGGGCGCCCAGGAATCGCGGGTAGCCCATCGGTAACGTCGGTGAGCTCGAACCTGATGGGCGCGGCGCTGTCGACCTGAAGGTTGAACACGACGCCAGCGGCCGGCAACGCCACGTAGTTGAGCCATAGCGTCCCGGTTGTCGCCTGCATGTAGTCCGCAAGGTCGAGCTTCTGATTGGCCACCCCTGCGCGCCGCACTGGCCCCCCGGCCTGAATCCGAACCTCCAGCAGCGCCGCTCTGCGCGGCGAATCGAGATGCACGGCCAGATCTCGCACACCGTTATGAAGACGGTCGCTCAGTACGCCAAGGCGAGGTCCTGGAAGAGACACCACCGGGGCGCTCTCCTGAAAGGAGATCCTGCCGCCAGGCGCGCCATGCCACACCGCCGCGTCGCGCGCTGTCGTGGCACGGATGAACTGCGAGCTCCACATACCCAGATGCATGTCCGTCGTGGACCAGCGCGCCGTGTTCGTGTCGACGTCGAGCTCGTATCGGACATACTCCGGCCGCGGGTGGGCGGCGTCGAAGCCGGACCGGATCGTCGCAACTCCGAACGTGGCAGTGGCAACACCCATGGCGATCAACGGCACACACCAGCGGCGCCAGCCAGAGGTAACTGGTGTCACATCGACCAGTCGCCAGAGCGACACGAGGCAGCCGGTCGCCAGAGCGACCAAGAAGGTAGGGATGGCCAGGACTGGCAGACCGCTCATCGCATCGATGCGCACCACGTAGGCCACGAACAGGCTCTCGGGAGCAGCGTTCCGCGCGAGCACTGCCAGCGTCACCACGACGGCGACGGCACTCAGCCCAATCGTGACACGCGTGAATCTCTGACCGTCGGCCAGTGAGGCCCGTAGTGCAGCGACACTCACCAGGAGCGGCCACACTGGCAGGTAGCTCCCGCCTGGAAACACCCACGCGGTGGTAACCGCGCAAGCGGCTAGTGCGATAACCGTTCCTGCCAGGTATTCGTGCCGCCACAGTCGAGCGCGGACGAGAACGCCCAGCCCCGTCATTGCCGCAACCGCCACTGCAGCCAGGCCGACATAATAG
>ENA-ORBV01004012-ORBV01004012.1-microbial-mat-metagenome-genome-assembly--contig:-NODE-4012-length-28819-cov-14.837485_pt1 | contig 28819 bp, 15 predicted proteins | sample MGYA00237777_ERZ505514 | MGnify/ENA primary metagenome ERZ505514 (study PRJEB26160, sample SAMN06269048) | microbial mat metagenome | isolation source: Oligotrophic lake microbial mat | place...
CTGCGGTCTGACGCCTTGATCTGACGAAAAATCTCTCGCTTTCGCTCGCGGTCGACTTTCACCACGGACTGCTAGCGTCCGTTTAGACTCCGCCCCTCGAATGCCTACTCCTGCTGCTATTCCTCTTCCCCTTAAGTGGGCGAAGGTCATTGATCAGACGCGCTGCATCGGGTGCCATGCTTGCTCTACCGCCTGTAAGTCGGAGAACGAGGTCCCTCTTTCCGTTCACCGCACCTACGTGAAGAACGTCGATATTGGCGTTTTTCCTACGGCCCGTCGCGCGTTTCAGGTCACTCGGTGCAATCAGTGCGAGAACCCTCCTTGTGTCACCGCCTGTCCTACTTCCGCGATGTTTCAGCGGAAGGATGGGATCGTGGACTTCGACAAGGACTGGTGCATCGGGTGCAAGGCCTGCATCGCGGCTTGTCCTTACGATGCGATCTTCATCAATCCTGAGGATCACACCGCCGAGAAGTGCAACATGTGCGCGCATCGGCTCGAGGTCGGGCTGGAGCCGGCCTGTGTCGTGGTTTGTCCTACTCAGGCGATTCTGGTCGGCGACATGAATGATCCTGCTTCCAAGGTGGCGGGGATCATCAACCGTGAGGTGGTGGCGGTGCGGCGGCCGGAGAAGGACACTCGTCCGAAGCTCTTCTATAAGGGGGCTCATGCGGCGACCCTCGACCCTCTGGCGGCGCGGCGGCCTGAGGGTGGGATCTTCATGTGGAGTGAGCAGGTCGGGCGGCTGGAAGGGAAGATCACCGGGGGAGTGGTGCAGCGAGCCACGTCGTCCGCGGCGGCCGTGCTTTCCTACGACATTCCCCACAACCGGCCCTGGGACTTTCGGGTGTCGGCCTACACGTGGACCAAGGGGATCGCGGCGGGCGTGTATCTCGTCGCGGCGTTGCTGGTGCTTCGCGGTGACCTTGCCGCCACCACGGCGCTGTGGGAGATTGGCGTGCCCGTGATCTGCGGGATCTTCCTCGGGCTCACCGGGGCGCTGCTCGTTTGGGATCTGAAGCAGCCCACTCGCTTTTACTACCTCTTCGTGCGGCCGCAGTGGAAAAGCTGGCTGGTGCGCGGCGCCGTGATCATCACCGCCTACGGCGCTCTTCTGGCCCTTCACTTCTTCTTTGGCGGGATGGGGAATGACGGGGCCACCCGGGTTTTGACCATCGCCGGCATTCCCCTGGCCGGGCTTACCGCCGTCTACACCGCCTACCTCTTCGCCCAGGCGAAGGCTCGCGATCTCTGGCAGAACCCGCTGCTGCCCGCGCACTTCGTGGTGCAGGCGTTCGTGGCCGGGGCTTCGGTGCTGGCTCTGGCGGCGCCGGGGCTCGAGACGGTGGCTTCGCTGGTTGCGGGGGCCACGGTGGTTCACCTTCTTCTGGTTTTGGGCGATGTCACTCTCACCCACAGCACCGCGCACGCCCGGATGGCCGCCCACGAGATCACGCATGGCGAGTTTCAGCCCTTCTTCGTGGCCGCGGTGGTTCTCTCCCTGGTGGGCGTGGCGACGCCGTGGGTCGGCATGTTCGGCGCGGCTTGCGCCCTCTTCGGTCTTCTCGCCTGGGAACATGCCCACGTCCAGGCCGGCCAATCGGTACCTCTGGCATGAGCGCCAAACGACTTCCCATCGACGTGGACCACTCCGCGGTGAACGCCTTCAAGGACGAGACCGCGGGCCGCAAGGAGACCTTCTACCCGGGGCCCAGCGGTACCGACCTCGCTGCGTTCCCGCCGAAGGAACGATGGGACGACTGGGTCGAGCTCGACTCGAAGTCGTGGCCGCGACGGAAAGAGCTGCGGCAGGTTCTGGTCCCCACCACCTGCTTCAACTGCGAGTCGGCCTGCGGACTGCTCGCGTACATCGACAAGGAGACGCTCGAGGTCCGCAAGTTCGAGGGCAACCCGGAGCATCCCGGGTCGCGCGGGCGCAACTGCGCCAAGGGTCCGGCCACCCTTAATCAGATTCACGACGTCGATCGCATCCTCTATCCCCTCAAGCGCGTGGGGAAGCGGGGAAGCGGACGGTTCGAGCGGGTGTCGTGGACGGAAGCGCTCGACGACATCGCCGGCCGGATCCGCAAGGCCCTTCTGGACAAGCGGCCGAACGACATCATGTACCACGTGGGCCGGCCCGGCGAGGACGGCTACACCGAGCGGGTGCTTGCGGCCTGGGGGGTGGACGGCCACAACTCGCACACCAACATCTGCTCTTCGGCGGCGCGCGCCGGCTATCAGTTCTGGATGGGCTTCGATCGCCCCAGCCCCGATCACGCCAACGCCGAAGTCATCCTGCTCATCAGCGCGCACCTCGAGTCCGGCCACTACTTCAATCCGCACGCCCAGCGGATCATGGACGGCAAGCAGAAGGGCGCGAAGCTGATCGTGATGGACGTGCGCCTCTCCAACACCGCGACCCACGCCGATCACTGGATCGCGCCTTACCCCGGGTCTGAAGCGGCCATCCTCCTCGCCATCGCGAACTTCATCATCAGGAAGAAGCGCTACAACGCCGAGTTCATGAGGAAGTTCTGGAACTGGGAGGAATACCTCGCGGCCGAGCGGCCCGAATTGCCGCGCACCTTCGAGAGCTTCGAGACGGCCATCGCCGAGGCCTACGTGAGCTACACCTTTGCCTTCGCCGCGTCCGAATCCGGCGTCGATGAGAAGAAACTCCGCGAGATCGCAGAGATCGTTTCGAAGGCGGGGACGAAACTCGCCGCCCACAACTGGCGGTCGGCCGCGGCAGGGGCGGAGGGCGGGTGGCAGGTGGCGCGCACCCTGTTCTTCCTCAACTGCCTCATGGGTGCGGTCGCCTGCGAGGGCGGGACGTATCCCAACACCTGGAACAAGTTCGTCCCCAAACCCATCTACATGCCGCCGCACCCGAAGACGTGGAACGAACTCACGTGGCCCAAAGAGTTCCCCATGTCGATGTACGAGATGTCGATATTGCTTCCGCACTTTCTCCGCGAGGGCCGCGGCAAACTCGACGTCTACTTCACGCGCGTCTACAACGCGGTCTGGACGAATCCCGATGGCTTCTCGTGGATCGACCAGATGACCAGGGAAGACTCGCCGATCGGCCTTCATGTCGCGTTGACGCCGACGTGGAGTGAGACCGCGTACTTCGCGGACTACATTCTTCCCATGGGCCTCGGCAGCGAGCGTCACGATCTTCACTCCTACGAAACCCAGGACGCGCAGTGGATCGGCTTCCGCCAGCCGGTTTTGAAGGAAGCGAAGCGGCGTCTGCGCAAGGACGTGGGCGAAGACACCCGCGGCGTGAACCCCGGCGAAGTCTGGGAAGAGAACGAGATGTGGATCGACCTCTCGTGGCGGATCGATCCCGACGGTTCTATGGGCATCAGGCAGTTCTTCGAGTCGAAGAAGACGCCGGGCGGCAAACTCGGCATCGACGAGTACTACGACCACATCTTCGAGAACTCCGTGCCCGGCCTGCCCGCAAAGGCCGCGGCCGAGCAGCTGCAGCCGGGCGAGTTCATGCGGCGGTATGGCGCGTATGAGATCAGGAGCGGGATCGGGCAGTTGTTCGCGGAAGAGGTTCCCGCGGCGGAACTGGTGGATGTGGCGCGCGATGGTTTCGGGCGCGTCTACGCCGGTTCGCCCAAACCCGATTCGCTGAACGTCGCGCCGCAACCCGTGCCCGATTCGGATGCCGCGGGTCGTCGTCCGGTGGGGATCGATGTCGATGGCCGGGTGCTGCGCGGTTTCCCCACACCTTCGGGCAAGCTGGAGTTCTACTCGCCCACGCTCAAGGCGTGGGGTTATCCCGAAGCCGCGATTCCCACGTACCTCAAGAGCCACGTTCATCAGGAGAATCTTCTTTCGGATGAAGTGCCTCTGATTCCGACATTCCGGCTGCCGATTCAGATTCACACCCGCAGCGGGAACTCGAAGTGGCTTTCCGAGATCGCGCATTCGAATCCGCTGTGGATTCACACGTCGCACGCGGCGCGGCTTGGGGTTGCGACCGGCGATCTGGTGCGCGTCTCCACGCGCATCGGCTACTTCATCGTGAAGGCGTGGGTGACCGAGGGCATCAAGCCCGGCATCGTCGCGTGCTCGCATCACATGGGACGGTGGAAACTCGAGCAGGGCGAAGGCCAGAGGCAGTCGATGGCCACGGTTTCGATGGAGCGGAACAAGTCGAGCTTCATGCTGCGGCGGCTGTCCGGAGTCGAGCCCCACGCCGATGCGCGCGATTCCGACCTGTCGCGGGTGTGGTGGACCGACGCGGGTGTGCATCAGAACCTAACGTTCCCGGTCCAGCCGGATCCTTTGAGCGGAATGCACTGCTGGCACCAGGCGGTGCGGGTCGAGAAGGCGCACGAAGGCGACCGCTACGGGGACATCGTGGTGGACCTCGAGAAGTCGAAGGCGCACTACGAGACCTGGATGGCGAAGACGCGGCCGGCAGGGAAGTTCTCGCCGGATGGAACGCGGAGGCCGCACTGGCTGCAGCGCCCGCTACGGCCGTCGCGGGAGGCGTATAAGTTGTAGGGCGAGAACGCGAGGTTTCGCTGGTGGGAACGTCGGATGTTTCGCGGTCGGTAAACGGATCTCCGCGCTAGGCACCGCTTTCGCCGGTGTGACGTGGGTGTCCAACCTGCTTGGTAGTTGAGGGCGTCGGTGCGACGAGGGTGTCCAACCTGCTTGGTAGTTGAGGGCGTCGGTGTGACGTGGGTGTCCAACTTGTTTGGTAGTTGAGGTCGTCGGTGCGACGTGGGTGTCCAACTTCTTAGTAGTAACCTCCCGCGCGGATGCTGATCGACCCTGGCTACAGGTTTTGTCCCAAGTGCGGATCGGCGCTCAGCCGTCGTCGGTTGAAAGACTTCGAGCCCGAGCGGCTCGTCTGCACCGGCTGCATGTTCGTGATGTACCTCAACCCCAAAGTTGCGGCGGGGGCGGTGGTCGAATACAACGGCGGGATTGTGCTGCTCCGTCGAGAGATCGAGCCCCGGGCAGGCTTTTGGGTTCATCCCGGCGGCTTTGTCGATCGTGGTGAGACGCTCGAGCAGGCGGCGAAGCGGGAGACCCGCGAAGAAGTGGGCCTCGACGTGGAGATCCTCGATCTTATAGGCGTCTATTCTTTTCCCGACAGCGAGGTGGTCGTCGTGACCTATGCGGCGCGAACCATTTCGGGCGAACCGATCCGGGGCGACGAGAGTCTCGAGGTTCGAGTCTTCGATCCCCACGAGCTTCCGTGGGACGAACTGGCCTTCCCGAGTACGAGGCTCGCCCTCAACGCGTATCTGAGGACGCGGGACTCGCGACTGATGGCGATGGACCGTGCCGTGACCGTGAAGATCGGCGACTTCGCCGCGGTTGCCTCGGCGCTCGGCCTGCGACCCGGGAGCCCCGCTTCGACCAGAGAAAGGCCCGTGACCACCGCCAGCCTGGAGACCCGGATTGACCTCGCTTCGGAGCGGACCCGACTCGAGAACCTGAGCGACGCGCGGGTGGCGGCCTTTCGAGCGAAGGACGCGCGCGCGGCGTCGATGGTCTACCCCCAGCTCATCCAGGTGCTCCGGGAAGCTCGCCGTTATCGCGAGGCCCTCGAGGCGGCCGAAGAAGGGCTTGCCCTCACCCACGATCCTCTGATCGCGCGCCTCGCCGACGAGATCGCCGATGAACTCGCGGCGGCCGACTCCGAGAGATGCTGATTCGGCTCGGCGGCGGGCGAGACATTAGACTCGCCCGCGAATGAGAACTCTCAAGACCCTCGCAAGCCTCGCCGCCGTTCTGGCCCTCGCCGCCTTCCTGCCCGCCTGCGGCACCGAGCCCTCGGACGGAACGCTGACCATCGAAGATCTCGTTACCGGCACCGGCCCTACCGTGGTGAGCGGAGACACCGTCACCGTCACCTATGTCGGGTCGCTCGCCAACGGGAACGTGTTCGAAACGAACACCAACGGCTTCACCACGCGGATCGGTGTCGGCGTGGTCATCAAGGGCTGGGACCAGGGGCTCATCGGGATGCGCGTGGGCGGCAAGCGCCGCCTGACCATCCCCCCGAATCTCGCCTACGGCAGCCAGGGCAGCGGTCCGGTCCCCGCGAACGCGACGCTCAAGTTCGACATTTCCCTGCTGGCGATCGCCGGCAAGTAGCGGCCGCGTCTTCCGGGCGGCCTCGTCCGGTAACGTGGCCCGGGGTTTCCCGTGCACGACATAATCGTCTGGATCCAGGACGTCGCCGTGCCGAAGCTCGGCTGGTTCGGCATGTTCCTCGTCGCGGTTGCGGACTCGTCCTTCGTATCGCTGCCCGAGGTGAGCGACCTCCTCGTCGTGACCGGGGCGGCGAAAACCCCCTCGATCGCATGGGAGTTTGTCCTCGCCACCGCCCTTGGGTCGGTGGTCGGTTGTTTGCTCCTCTATGAGGTTGGCCGGCGCGGTGGCGAACGGCTGGCCACGAAATTCGTGTCGCGGCAGAAGCTCCTGAAGGCCGAGATGATGCTCGCGAAGTATGGCGCGTTTGCCATCGCGATTCCGGCCCTTTCGCCGCCGCCCATGCCCTTCAAGGGCTTCGTTCTCGCCGCGGGTATTTTCGCCATGCCTCGGGCGCAGTTTGCGGCCACGGTCTTCTTCGCGCGCGGCACCCGTTACGTCGTCTGGGCCCTGCTCGGCGCCTCCTATGGCGACGAAGCGATCGGCTGGGTCAAGAACCTCGACGTTTGGGTGGGAAACCATCTGCCCTATGTGCTGGCTTTCGTGGCTCTGTTCATCGTGGGCTTTGTCCTCTGGTGGCGCAGCCACCGCCACGAGATGCCGGAGGAGGCGCCGTGAGGCGGTCCGGCCCTTTTTGCGCAAACGCGCCGGCAGCACATAATCAGGGCTTCGTTCGAAGCGAACTTTCCGTTCTCCCCCGAACATTGACGAGGTGATGGCATGAGCCGTTCAGTCCGAGCGACCGTCTTTAGCCTGGCCTTGATCGTGGTTTCAGCGATCGCGGGGGGCGCCCTCGGCCCTAAGACCGCCGCCGCCGACACCCGCGAGGTTCATCTCAAGCGCTACTCCGAGATCCTCGCCGCCATCGAGTCGCAGTATGTCGAGCCGGTCGATGCCAGCAAGCCCGTCGCCGCCTCGATCCGGGAGATGCTTCGCACTCTCGACCCGCACTCGAACTTCTTCGAGCTGAGCGAATTCTCGAAGCTGCAGGAGAGGCAGAAGGGTTCCTACTTCGGCCTCGGCATCACCATCGTTTCGATCGACGGGCAGATCACCGTCGTCTCGCCCTTCGAGAGCTCTCCCGCGCACCGCCTGGGCATCCGCGCCGGCGACATCATCGTGGGCATCGAATCCGAGAACGCGCGCGGCATGGACATCGACGCGGTGGTGAAGCGTCTCCGCGGCCCCAAGGGCTCGCAGATCAGGATCCGCCTCGAGCGCGAAGGCTACGCGCAGCCCCTCGAATTCACGGTGGTGCGCGACGAGATCCCGCTCCACTCCGTGCCCTACGCCTTCATGGTCAGCAAGGATGTGGGTTACATCCGGCTCGTGGACTTCAACGAGACCACGGCCTGCCGGCCCGGTGAGCCTGCGGGCTGCGAACGCGAGCTTGAGCGCGCGCTGCGAACGCTCAAGGAGAAGGGGGCCACCTCCTACGTCCTCGACCTGCGCGATAACCCGGGCGGCCTGCTCGACATGGCCTTCGGAGTTTCAAACCTCTTCCTTAAGAAAGGGCAGATGGTCGTCTACACCAAGGGCCGCTTCAAGCGCGACGAGTCGAGCTACATCACCGAAGGCGAGTCGCCGTGGGCGCAGGTTCCGCTGGTGGTGATGACGTCGCGGCATTCGGCTTCGGCGTCCGAAATCGTGGCCGGGGCCATTCAGGATCACGACCGCGGCCTGATCGTGGGGGAGCGGACGTTCGGCAAGGGACTGGTTCAGACGATATGGCCGCTGCGCAGCGTGCGAGGCTACGCCTTGAGCCTCACCACTGCTCGCTACTACACGCCTTCGGGCCGGTCGATCCAGCGCGAATACGGCGGCGACACGGCGCTCGAGGACTATCAGGCGCCCAAGGAGAGAAGTGCCTGTGAGTCGGAGGGCGCCGACCCGCGACTGACCGACGCGGGCCGCAGGGTTTTCGGCGGCGACGGCATCGCCCCCGATACGTGCTCCGAACCTCCCAAGCCCGGTCCGCTGGTCGCGCGCCTGCAGTCAGGCCAGGCGTTCGTGAACTTCGCCCGGCGGTTCGAATCGGCGGAAGTGGCGGCGGCGACGTCGGTCGCGGGTGCCGGCTCAAAGGCCGCAGTCGGGAACGACAAGGTGCGTCCGATCGGCCAGGACTTCAAGGTCACGCCTGAGATCGTGCGCGAGTTCGCCGAGTACCTCAAAGCCGAGAAGATCGTGGTCGACGCCGCGGAGTTCGAGAAGAATCGTGAGGAGGTCGAGGCGGAGATTCTCGAGGAGACGATGCGCCAGATCTTCGGCGAGGGCGCCGCCCGGCAGCGTCTCTACACTGAGGATCCCCAGCTGAGGAAAGCGATCGAGAGCATCCCGATGGCCCGCCTGCTGCTGAAGGACCCACAGCGCTTCATCTCGGAAACCGCCACGAAGCGCGCGGCCAGGTAGGGGCCCGCTGCGCGTGGCCTGAACCGCGGTTCTGCGCGGTGCGGTGCGGTGCGGGGTGGGCTGAGCAGGAGGTCCGTGCTGCGTTTGCGGCCCCCTGGTGATCCCACCCATCTCTCAACCGAAGCCCCTATCGGACAAAGCCACCTGAGCGAAGGCGGGATTCACTCCTGCCGTAGCGAACACGGGGGTCTGGGGGGCTTGAGCAGGAGGTCCGTGCTGGGTTTGCGGCCCCCCAGCTAAACAATGGTGCCGGAGGCGGGACTTGAACCCGCACGGCTTGCGCCACACGCCCCTCAAACGTGCGTGTCTGCCAATTCCACCACTCCGGCTTGAACCATCCGCGGCTTGCGAACCACCGCGTCAGACGACGTTCGAGGGTTTTGCGAACCCCCGTGAGGGACCGGAAGGATACCTTCTTTGGGTGGCGAGCCGCAATGCCTTTCGGGGCACGCGCAGCGTGCCCCTACCTTCGCCCGGGTTCCGTTCTCCGAAGCCCCCTACCAAGTAAGTTGGGCCGGTCGTCATTGCGATGGCCCAGTCCGTTTTGTTTCGGCCCGAAGCAACCCCGTCCCTAAACGCGCGCAGGTGGTTTCCGGCCCAACTCCTCAAGCACTCCCTTGATAAGCAGCGGCCACACCGTAGTGGCGTCGGCGTAAACCTCGGCCTGGCGGCCGCCTTCGCTTCTGGGGACGAACTTGCCCCACGAGACGCCCTCCGAGTACGTGCAGCCCGAGAGGCCACCCCAGTGGACGGGTTCGGGACAGATACGGACGGCGTAGTGATAGCGGGGGGGCGTGAAGTTCTCTTCCAGCCGGTCGTTCGTGATGTCGACGAACGGGCCCACTTCCTGAGCCCAGTTGCGGGGAACGCCCCCGCCGATCGTGAAGATGCCGAGCTTCTTGGCGCCGAGCGCGAATCGCGCGAAGCTGATGAGGTCGTGGAACGGGTTGTAGCGAGGGACCACGTTGAACAGGTCCATGGGCGTCTTGATCTCGCCGCGTTTCCTCGCGTGGCGCATGGCCCAGGTGGCGAGGTCGAGGCCGAGTTCGGAGTCGGTGAGCGCCGGGACGTAGACCGGCACGCCCTTCAAGTAGGCGCTGCGCAAAACGCCGCCGCCGTCCGTCTCGTTCGCGAGCACCTGGCCCAGCGCGCGGCAGATGACCTCGGACGAAAGCTCCTTTTGCGGCCCAAGCAACTCCATGGCCTTGGTGGAGAACTCCTCGACGTGGTTGAGATTCGCCTCCATCTCGAGGGTGTCGTAAACGCGGTTGTACCCCTTCTCGAAAAGTTCCTCGTCGGAGACATCGGGGTTGTACCGATAGTGGGTGAGGCCGATCGCTTCAGACAGGCCGTGGGCCATGAGCGCGCCGGTGGAGACGACGGCATGCACCAGGCCCTCGTCGATCATCTTCTGGATGACCTTGCCCATCTTCGCGATGGTCATGGCACCCGAGAGGGTCATTACGACTTTGCAGTCGGGATCCTTCGCCATCGCCACCATGATCTCGAAGGCCTCGCCGAGGGCTCGGCCTGAGAACGCGGTGTGGCTCATGCCCTTGAGCAGAGACGAGAACGAATCGACCTCGTCGAGGTCCAGGCTCTTCAGAGGAACCAGCTTGTCTTCGCGACCGTCGTGGAGATGACGCTTATGCATGCGCACAGCCTACCAAGCCTCCCCCCCGACAACTCCGCCCCACTACGTCATTGCGATGCCGATTCGTAAGGCGACCGGACGAAGCAACCCCGAATCTCACTCAACCGCTCGACTTCATGATCGATCGTGACGCTCACTCCCGCCTTCACCTTCGCGCGCATGGGGTTGAACCAAACGAACGGCACCGAAGCCCGATTCGCGGCAAGACCGTCGACCTGCGGATCGTCGCCCACGTACATCGCTTCATCCGCGCGCACGCGCAACCGCCTGAGGGCGAGCTCCAGGATCCGGGGATTCGGCTTGGTGAAACCCGCCCGTTCCGAGGTCACCACCACGGGGAAGCAGTCCATCAGCCGACTCGCGCGCAATCGCCGACGCTGCACGCGGTCGATGCCGTTCGTGACCACGCCCAGTCGGAGTCCCAGGCGGCCCAGGCCTCGCAGGGCCGCGGAAGCGCCCGCGATGAGGTCGCCGCGCGAGGAGAACTGCTCGAGGTAGTGCGCCGCCACCGTCTTCGCCTGGGAAGGGTCGCGGTCCAGCTTCTCGAGCCACAGGTGAAAGCGCTGCACCCGAAGCTCCTTCGAGGTGATCCGCCCCGCGCGGTATTCGCCCCAGACGTACGTGTTGGCCTCGCGGTAGATCGCCAGGGGTCGCGCGCCGGGCCTGATCCCTATCAGCCGGGCGACGGCGCCGAGCGCCACCCTCTCGGTCTTCTCGGTGTCGAAGAGAGTGTGGTCGAGGTCGAAGAGAACCGCGCGGACCGGCCTCACGAAGGCTCGCGGGACGACTACTTCGCGCGGTACGTGATGAAGCCCTTTTTGAGGTCGTAGGGCGAGACGCCGACCGTCACGCGGTCGCCGATGATGACGCGAATGCGGAACCGCCGCATCTTCCCGTTGAGCTTCGCCAAGACCTCGTGGCCCTCGCCGCAGTTCACCTTGTAATGCCCACCCGCGAAAATTTCCATCACGGTGCCCTGCAGTTCGACCAGATCTTCTTTACTCATCTGCTCTGGATTTTAGCCTTGTTTCCCGGCAAGGGCTGAGACGCCCCCCGCTCCGCACTCAGACCCGCTCCAGGAAGGTGTCGAGCGCTCGCCGCTCGGCGGAGCCCGGGGCGAAGGGATCGCGCGCGCGCATGCCCTGGGTGTTTGTCCCCTCGCGAAGGCGACCCATGATCTCTTCGCGCCACAAAGCGAACAGCTTCGTCACCGCCGAGGCGCCGGCTCGCGCGTGGCCGCAGTATCCGTGCATAGACATGAAAGACGCGGTCTCGCGCAGGGCGTTCTCGGGATTGAGGCGGATCGTGGGCGGCCGGTCGCCCGTCACAAGTTGTCGAAGATTCGTGGTCCCGAGCACGCAGGGCGGGCACTGACCGCACGACTCGCGCTCGAAGAAGCGGGCGATCGAGTCGACGATCGAGGGTGGCGAAGTCGCATGGTCGAGGACGAGGATCGAGGCCGTGCCAAGACCGCTGCCGAGGGCTCTGAGCGACGCGGGATCGAGCGCCACGTCAAGCTGGGCCTCCGCGAGGGGCATCGAGTGCGCGCCGTTTGGGAACACCATGCCGATGTTCGATGAGGCGCCTCCGCCTTCGCGTTCGATGACGCTTCGCAACGTGCGACCGACCGGGACCAAATACGCGCCGGGGGAGCGAACATCACCCCAGATCGTGACGGTGAGCGTGTCCTCCGCCCCGAAGGCTTCACCAGCGCGCACCGCGTGGTTGACGCGGGCCAGCGTATCGACGTTCTGGACGAGGGTCGGCCGTCCGAACAGACCGACCGAGGCCGGCCGCGGCGGCTTGGGACGAGGCCAGGCGACCCGCCCCTCGATTGATTCGAGCACCGCGGTTTCCTCGCCGCCGACATACGTGTCGTCGCCACGATGGATCGTGACCGACGCCGCGAGGCCCAGTTCGTCGACCGCGGCCAGGAGCCGGCGTTCTTCTTCGTGAAAGGGCCCCTTGAGATAGACATAGCCGCGTTCGGCGTCGAGCGTGTCCATCGCGATCTTCAGACCGTTGAGGACGTCGTTCGTCCGCGTCCGCATCACGAACCGATCCTTGATCGAACCCGGTTCGCCCTCGCCGCCGTTCGCCACCACGAAGGGGACACCATCTTCGGCCAGCACCGCCCGCCACTTTCGATGCACGGGAAAGCCCGCCCCGCCGCGCCCTGCCAGACCCGAGGCTTCGAGGCGCGCAATCGCCTCTTCCCTCTTTTGGTGGTTCATCGATCCCAGGCGGCCCCTCTTTCGCCCGGATTCTAGTGGGACGGGGGAGGCCGGGCTTGACAGGCCTCTTCGCGGTGACTACATTCCCCGGGCCCGTTTTCGCTCCGCAGGCCGGCGTCAGCTACAATCTGCACCTTCTAGTACAGATTCATCAAGCAAGGAGACCAATTCCCCCATGATCCAACTCAGTCCGACCGCGGCCACCAAAGTCAAAGGCATCCTCGAGGTCGAGAAGGACAACATCGCTAACGGCGGCCTGCGGGTCTATGTCCAGGGCGGCGGATGTTCGGGCTTCTCGTACGGAATGGTGCTCGATGAGGTGGCCGACGACGACGAAGTCTTTGAGTTCGAGGGCGTCAAGGTCATCGTCGATCAGATGAGCCTGAAGCATCTCGACAACGCGACCATCGACTACAAGGAAGACCTCATGGGCGGGGGTTTCGCGATCAAGAATCCGAACGCGAAGTCGACCTGCGGCTGCGGCTCCTCGTTCAGCTCGTAACCCACGACGTTCCACCGGGCGGACCCCTCGCGCGCAGCTGCGCGCGTCATGAATTGATTCCCCCTTTTCCTCGTGCGCTGCCTGCGGTGTGCGCGGCGAGCGGGTATGGCAATTGCTTTCTCTAACCACGCATGAACTCCGATTCCAGATACCCGACGAACTCCGCCGTCCTTGACGAAGCGCCCGCCGACTCCGGTCTGCCGCCCGCAACCCGGAGCCACACTGTGGCGAGAGCCACACATCGTGTGTTGACGGTTCGCACCACGACCCGCCTCGAGCTCGTGAACCTGACCAGCCAGGTTCAGGATGCGGTGAAGGCCGACCAGGTTCGCGAGGGTCTCGTTCTGGTGTCGTCGATGCACACGACTCTGGCCCTCGTCGTGAACGAGTGGCAGGAGGCCCTGCTCCAGGACCTCAAGGAAATGATCGGCAGCGTGATTCCCGCAGACCGGGAGTATCACCACAATGATCCACGCCAGTCGGACTGCGACCGGAAAAACGCGCACTCGCACCTGCAGGCGGCCCTTCTGGGACATTCCCTGTCGTTCGGCGTCATCGACGGGAAACTCTCCCTTGGCCAGTTCCAGGCCATCATCGCCGCTGAACTCGACGGTCCGCGCGAGCGTCAGGTCACGGTCCAGATCTTTTCGTTCGTTTAACCGCCGCGCGTTCGGGGCGGGCGGCGGGGATCTGCAAAGATGAAGCGTGAGTTCGCCGCTTCCTGACACCATCCCGCTTTTCCCGCTGCCCGGGGTGGCGCTGTTTCCCGAGCTGCCGCTGCCCCTTCACATTTTCGAACCGCGGTACCGGACGATGCTCAAGGATTCGCTCGCGGGTTCGCGGTTCATCGGGATCGTGCAGGTGAAGCCGGGCCGTGAGGGCGACCCGAGCCCGATCTTCTCCATCGGCTGCGCGGGGCGCATCGAAGGGGTGGCCGAACTCGAGGACGGCCGTTCGAACATCGTGTTGCGCGGGGTGTCGCGGTTCTCGATCGACGAGGAGCTGTCGGAGGGGCGGCCGTACCGCGTCGCGCGAGTGACTCCGCTCCTCGAGAAGGTGCTCGACGAGGGGAGGCTGACCGACTCCCTCGCGCGCATCCTTCACGAGATTGGCCAGATCGACGAGGGGATGTCGCTCCTCGCCCGCGCCGACGAGGCGCCAAAAGCGCTGGTCGTCAACATGCTCGCGCAGCTCCTGCCCCTCGGGGAACTGGAACGTCAGTCGCTCATCGAAGCCGAAAGCGTCGACGCGCGCGCCCGCCTCCTCGCGGAGATCCTCGACTTCGCCCGCATCGCGCGCACCTCGGGCGCCTCGGACTCCGCCATCCGGCACTGACGGCCCCGTTTTCTCCCAAGCCCGCTGGACCTCTCGTCATTGCGAGTTTCAGCACGGACGCTGTGGCTCACGGCCAGGCTGCGCGCTCCGTGACGCTTGGCAGAAACTCTCCGTCACCCCGGCGAAAGCCGGGGTCCAGGCCGGAACGAAAAGTGCCCAAATTGTGGCGTTCTCGAACGAGTTTCTCAGCAGGCCCCATCGTTCTGATGTGGGCCGAAGCAACCCCCACCGGAGTCCCGACACCTACGTGAGGTCCACGCTCAGATCCTTGGCGGTGTAGATCTTCAAACCATCCACGAACAGCGAACCCGCGCCGAGGTAACGACGGCCGCCCGGAGTGTTCTCCACCGCGGTGACTTCGACGAGCACGCTCACCATCCTGCTTTCGGGAAGCACCTGCCCGCGGTAGCGCCAGACCGTGTGAGCGCCAGGAGCGATCGACTCGGCGGTTTTGCGGCTGCGGCCGCCGCGTTTTTCGCGGTCGAGGGCGAGCACGGTTAGAAGCTCGACCAGCATGTGGATCCCGAGCGAGCCGGGCTGGACGGGATCCTGGAAGAAATGCGCCTTGAAGAACCACGCCGAGGGATCGACGTCGTGTTCGGCGACGGCGGAGCCGAGTTGCGCCCTGCCACCCTCGGGCCACAGAGCGGTGACGCGCGTGAGGAGGGCCAGCATCCCACCCGGAAGGGCCAGCTCCTCGGCGCGCATCGCGGTCAGGTTGAGAGGCGTCGCCTGCCTGGCTTTCTCGAACATCAGGGCGTCCGCGGGTTCGGTGGCGAGACCGACCTGTCGGGCGAGGGCGGCGGCCGGGAAGAACCCGAAATTCGTGGTGAGGCGAAGGACGTCGCCAAGGTCATCGCGGCAGGAGACGGCAAAGGAAACCAGGCTGATGCCGCCCGAGGTCGAAACATCGGTGAGCTTCACGCTCGTGATGAGTCGATTCGGGCCCGGGCGCAGATTGCGAAAGACCGTCGCTTCGCCGTCGAGGTTCCGGAAGTAGAGGCCTTCCGGAGTCTTGAGGGGCAGGCCGGTCGCGAGGGCGAGCCAGCCGCAGGGTTGAAGTGCGGCTTCGAGCAGCACCGCCCAGGGCATCAGGCCCCGGGCATCGTCGAAGTACCAGTCGGACGCGGGGACGTCGTATTCGGCCACCACCGATGCACCCTTCTTCGCATCGCCCGAGGCGGCGTCGAGGGTGTGAACGCGCGAGAAGAATTTGTAGGGCGGCGAAGGCAGTCGCGAGAGGCGCCGCGCGCCGTCGAAGGGGACGTACGAAGGCCCGAAGGCATCGCTCGCCTTTCCGATCGCGGTGGCGAGGATGGCGACATCGTCGAACGCCTTGCCGTCGGGCTGGGCCTTGGCGAGGCTTCGCATCTCGGCCTCGATGGGAAGGTTGCGCGAGAGGGGAACGTCCGCGGCGAGACGAACCCCGAGGCGCTGCGCGTGGAAGGCTTTGACGCCGTCGACCGTGCAGAGAAGATCGGCGATGAGCGTTGGTTCCGGCCCGTCGTGCAGTTCGGCCACGAAGATCTCATAGACGAGTTTCCGCGACGAAGGCAGGGCCTGACCTCGGCACCGGAGTTTGTAGGTCATCTCGGGCACCGGCTCAAACCGCCACGCGTCCTTGTCGAGGGTGAAGCCGCACGCGGTGAGATAGAACGCCATCGCCTGCAGGCACCCTTCGAACATCAGCGTGCCGGGCATGCAGGGATCGTTCTTGAAGTGGCCCTTGAAGAACCAGTCGTCTTCGTGAAGGTCGAGAACCGCGCGCAGGTAGCCGCGACCCCATGGCCCGCCGGTCACGTCGATGGTCTCGACCTCATCAATGAGCAGCATGTCGCCCGCGGCGATCCGCGCGGTCATGGTGTGGGTGAGGGCGCGCAAGTGGGTGTGGCCGAAGGCGTCCCGGATCCGGCCTTCGGAGAACGCGATCACGTCCTCGCGTGAATAGGCCTCGCGAGGTTGAGTCCTCGGCCGGTCGAGTCGAAGAGCAGCGAAGGTCTCGGGCTTCTCATCCGTGGCGTTCCACAAGATGCCGCCGGTGTTCTTGAGTTCTTCGTAGGTGAAGAATCCCGCCTGGCCGTTGCGGACGCTCAACTGCGGCCGGGTCGGCCCGTTCGGGCCCGAGGTCCACGAGTCGTAGTGGAAGAAGAAGAGGCGCACCGCGCCCTGGTTCGCATGGCCGTCGACGTGGATGTCGTAGCGGACGGTCTCGCCCAAAAGGGGCAGCGAGCCATGGTAGGTGAGATCGCAGCCAAGAAGACGGTAGACGCGCTCGCCCTTGTTCTCGAAGTCGACCCCGAGCCACGAGATCATCATCAGGTCGGCCTGACCCGACTCGATGAGGATCCCGCCGGGCATCCGGTTGTCGTGGAGATAGAAGCTCTGCGAGCCCACGTCCGTCTCGGTGATGATCGAGCCTTTGCCCATCGAGCGCGGCTCGCCCTTGATGGACATCACGCGATCCGCGAGGAGCAGTGGAGGCTCGGGCATCCGGACCTGAAGCTCGTAATGGTCCTGGCCTTCGAACTTCGGGCCGAAGATCTTCGAGACTCGGCCGGAGGCGTGCACTTCGAGATCGGCGCGGGAGAAGAGGGGCTTCTCGGCCGCCGGGGCGGGAGCGATCGGGCCCGGTTTCGCGATTGCCGACGCCTTTGCCTTCGTGTTCACGGAGACGGGCGACGGAACGGTCACGCGCGCGTCGACGCCCACCGCTGAGGGATGGCCCAGTGCGGCGGTTCTCGTCGAAAGAAACCGCTGGTGCACCTGAGCTTGAAGCGAGACGTACTCCTGATGCGCCGCAAGTACCCGCTGGAATTCCCCGAACACCGGATTCCCGATCGGCGCCTGGGCCGCGATGGGAAGGGCCGCAGGGGAGGCGCCGGCGTTGCCGGACCCCGCCTCGGCGCCTGGGGACGCGGAGGTGGCGTCGAGGCGCCCAGGGGCGGGAAGCGCGGGCGGCGGCGTCATTATCGACAAGGCCACGTCGAGCGAAGAGGCAGGAACAACGGGCCTCGCAGCGTGCCCGTTGCCCCCGGAGATCCGCGGCAGCGCAGGCGGCGGAGCCATGATCATGCGTCCGTCGTCGAGGGAGCCGGTCTTCCGTTTCTCCTTCGGGGCGATCGCGACGATGGCTTTCATATGAGCGTCGAACGAGAGCGATCGCTTCGGCGCCCACGAAGGCGTTTGGGTGGGAAGCGACTCGATCAGTTTCTGCAGGTCGACCTCGACTCCGGCCGCGAAGAGCCGCACCGCCGCGTCGATGGCGGTCGGAAGCGAGGTCGCGGGATCGACGTCGAGGGCCACCGCGAAGTGGGGCCGGCCCTGCAGGATGGTTGAGATCCACCGTGTGCAGCCCTGGCGCGGACCGTGTTCGACGAAAACGCGGACGCCGTCCTCGTAGGCCTTGTTGATGAGCGCCGGGAAATCGACGGTGATGAGGGCCTGGGTGAGCAGGTTCTGAGCCGCGCTCTCCATCGTGGGAATGTACGAATCGAGGGTCGCGTGGGTGTAGAAGCGAACGCCCTCGGGGGCGGTGGTGGGCTGAGAGTGAACGCGCAGCCAGGCCTCGCGCGCCGGCTCGAGTTCGGGGGCGTGGATTACGAGGTCGTAGCCGAGCTTCCGGCAGCGCTCCTTGCCGATTCGTTCCACGATGCGGAGACAGGCGGCCGGCGATCCGCCGATGCAGGCATCGTCGGGAGTGTAGAGAAGAGTGAGGTGAGCGCGCGGCTCGTCCTTAAGCACTTCGCGGATCTTCTCCACGGGAGCGAGGACCCGCCAGTTGTCCCACGCGGCATCCTGTCCCCATGCGGTCAGAACGTCGAATCGACCGGCGAGGACATGGCTGTACATCCGGTCCTTGTGAAGGGCCTCGCGCAGGGCGTCGATGCTGCGCCAGGCGCCCATGGCGTAGAGCGCGTTCGTCTCGCCCGAGGACACGCCGATCGCCGCTTGAGGCTTCAAGCCGAGCACCTCGCGGGTGAAGGCCGCGTGGGCCTGCGACATGAAAGCGGCGCCCCAGAGCTTTTCTTCCGCCGAAGGATGGCCGTCGCCCTCCTCGTAGATCCAGCCCGCATCGCCGCGGACTCCCGTCCAGTTGCGGGCCACGCGGTCCACGAGTTCGGGCAGAGCGAGAAACAGACTCGAGCCCATTCCGCGCGAGGCCCCGGCGGGGCCGGTGAAGACGAAGGCCATCTCGCCCCCGATGCGCGCGTCAGCGAAATGCGCGCCCGAGGGCATGGGCTGGCCCCGATGAATCGCATCCTTGACCCGCGTCGCGAGATCGTCGCGGCGGCTGGCTTCGCAGGCGAAGCCGACGCGGAGCGAGCCATCCTTTAACATCTCGCGGTGCTCGATGGCGCGGACCAGGCCGTCGCGCGTTTCCGCGCTGTAGTACTCGATCGCCTTCGGGCGGCTGGCCAGATCGCTGAATTGAGGAGAGGGTCCGGCGAGGGCTCGATACGCGGAGGCGGGGCCGAAGATGCTGTGCGTGTTCGCGAGGGCCCAGCGTGAGCCGTCGGCCTCGGGAAGTTGAGGGGCCACCTGGGCGTGAGAGACGTCGGCGCGAGCCGAAGCCGTGACGATGGCCCGGGCCACATCCATGAGGCCCGAGGCGGCGTGAGCGCTCGGGCCGAGTTGCGGCGGCTGGGGCACCACGGAAGCACTCTCGAGAGTTGCGAGGATGGTGTCGCCGCAAAGCGTGGCATCGTCGAGACGCTTCAGGACCAGAACGACCGCTGCGTCGGAGGTGGGCGGGTCGGTGGTGTTCTCGATGCTGGCCATGGCCGCGCGGTGCACGACCTCGCTCGACAGATCCACCGCGGCCACGATCGCGGCATCGATCTCTCCGGCGCGAAGGGACCTTTGGGCGAGGTCGAGCGCCCGATAGCCCGAGAGTTCCTCGGCCGAGACGGTGAAGCCGGGGCCGCGCGCGTCCCACTGGCTCGAGAGCCGGTTCGCGACAATGTTGGGCATGGTGCCGAGAACGCCCGCGGACTCGAGCGGGGCGATCGGCTCCGTGGTGATGGGTTCTTCGAGGAAGAGGGACCGCCAGCGCAAGCCGTAGCGCGCGACCTCCGGATCGCAGCCCATGCCGACGAGCACGCCGGTGCGATCGGGGTCGAGCGCGCAGGCCGCGAGGGCTTCCTGAGCGGCGGAGAGGAGCAGGGTCTGCTGGGCAAGGGTCGCTTCAAGATCGCGCGGCGGAAACTTGAGGCCGTTGGCCTCGAGTTCCACGCGCGCGGCCCGCGAACCAAGCGGCTGCTTTTTGAGGGTGCGCGAGGCGAACTCCCGCGTGTTTTCGCATTCGCCGGCGCGGACGCCGAGGCCGACCACGGCGATCGCGACGGATGGCGGGGCGGGAGCTTCGACCGCGGCATGCGCTTCGGTTCCCGGGCGCCACTCCTCCACGATCATGTGCGCGTTGTTGCCCCCGAAACCAAACGCCGACAAGGCCGCGCGACGCGGTGATGGTCCGTCCCAGGGCTCCGGAGTTTGCAGCAGACGAAGACTCGATCCATCGAGCTCATCCGCCGGTAGATCGATCAAAGCGGAGGGAGGACGGACGCCGCGGTCGAACCCGCTGAGCGTCTTCGCGAGGGCCGCCATGCCCGCACTCGTGATGAGATGACCGAGATTCCCCTTGAGCGAGCCCGCGGGCACGCGGTGAGCGCCGAAGATCCGCGAGGTGCTCCTGATCTCGACGGCATCGCCCACGCGGGTTCCGGTGGCGTGGCATTCGAGGAGCGAAATGTCGCGCGGCTCGAGAGCCGCGCTCGCATACGCCGCCTCCATCGCCTTGACTTGTCCCTCTTCCGATGGCGCCAGCAGGCCGTGGCCGCGCCCGTCGTTCGAGAGGCCAATGCCGCGGATCACGCCGAGGATCCGGTCGGAATCACGAACCGCGTCGCCGAGCCGTTTGAGGGCCACACATCCTGCACCCTCGGCGGGAACGAGTCCGTCGGCGTCCTTGTGGAAGGGCCGACTGCGGCCGGAGGGTGAGAGGGCCTTCAAGGCGGTGAAGCCCATGTGGATGAAGAGATCGTCGGCGCGCGAGACCGCGGCCGCGAGCATGAGATCCGCGCGCCCATCGGTGAGGGCGTCGCAGGCGAGCTTGATCGCGTAGAGCGAACTCGCGCAGGCGGCGTCAAGGGAGAAGGCGCGGTCAACCAGACCCAGGTTCAAGGCGCGGGCGGCGAGAAAGGCCGGCAGCCCCGACGAGAAGCGATTGCGCGCATCGATGCGGTCGGCGGGGCCAACGCCGCTCCACACCTGCTCGGCGAAGTGCGAGAGGCCCGAGGAGGGGAAGGAGAGGTTCGCGAGGACGAGGCCGGTGCGCGGGCGAAGACGATCGGCGTCTTTAACCCCCTGCAAGGCTTCGCGCGTGGTGTGGAACACGAGCTTGAAAAGCGGATCGAGGCCATGGATCTGGGCCGCGGGGAGAGCGAAGCCGGAAGGATCGAAGCGGTCCTCGAAGCCGCGCACGTAGCCGCCGCGGAGCGAGGTCACCCGGTCGAGAGTTGGCGTGCCGTGCGCGGCGAGCAGTTGTTCGGGCTCCACCCGCCAGCGCCGCTCGGGCACCGTGCTCAGAAGGTCCTGACCGGCGAGGACGCGGTTGAACAGCTCCTCCGCGCTGAAAGCACCCGGAAGGGCGTACGACTGAGCGACGATCGCGATCGGTTCGAAGCGTTTCAAGCGCCTGGTCCTGGGACTTTTCTTTGAAAGAGAGAGGGTGCCCGGCGAAGCCACGGCACCTCGAGGTCTACGATTTAGGTGCGGTATCCACCATGTGCATTTCGATCCCGCGCAGCTCGCAGAGGAGCCGGCCGTCTTCGGTTCGCACGATCGCGTCCGAAACCGTCTTCAGTTCGGAAACCGATCGCGATCGGATGGAGCAATGCAGGGGGCCGCTCGCTGGTTCATCGAGATGGATCGTGAGCGACTCGACGCCGGTGGGCAGCGAGGTTTTCCCGACCGCGCGCATGCCCATGAGAATCGCCATTTGCAGACCGCCGTCGATCGCCGCGGGGTCGGTGGCGAACGGGCCGCCGATCCATCCGATGTCGCGAGTGGACGCCACCAGGGCCGAGCCTCCCTGAGGCCCCACCGAGCGGACGCCCTTGAGGACCTGGAAGTCGGGTCCGTGGAACAGCACCGGACCGTAGACCTCATCGGTCGCCCACGGCGTTCCCGTCTTGGGCGCTTCGAACTCCTGCGGCGAGGCATGGGGCGAGGACCGGTCGGTCATCTCGGCCACCGCGCGATAGTGCGCGGGGCCGCCGGGCGAGCGCAGCTCGCACGCGAGTCGCGCGCCCGAACCATTCGAGACCTGCTCGCAGGAAATCTCGAGCCTGGTGCCGCGTCCTTCGAAGTCGTCGATGCGGATGCCCTTCAGCACCTTCAGGTCCTTGATCGCGGCGAGCCGCAGGTCGGGCCGCGCGCTGCGCGCGATGCGCGCGAAAGCTTCGAGGGCGAGGGCCACCGGGAATACCGGAACCCCCTTTACCGCATGGGACGCGAGGTGAGGCGACGTTCGCGAGGAAATGACGAGATCCCCTGCCACCTTTCTCGCCGCGCCATGGCCGAGGAGCACGGAGGTGTCGGGACGGCCGCCCACGACGACCGAGACCGGGGCTTGAGGATCCGAGATGGCCTCGACGAAGAGGCGGGCGCCGTCGGCGATCGGTATCAGGGCGACGCCCCGTTCGAGGAAGACCGTCCGGAGCGACGGCGTCACCATGCCGCCATCCCAGGGACCCCAGTGGAGGACGCGAACCGCGGCGTTTTTCCGCTGCCTTGCTTCGAACTGCGCGACCGATTCGAGCGTCTCGTTCCCCATCGCGTAATCGGCCTGGCCGGGGTTGCCGACCCGGCCCGCCACCGAGCCGAAGAAACACAGCACCTTGAGGTTGTCGGCGCGGGTGGCTTCGAGCAGATTGTGAAGGCCCAGGACCTTGGTGTCGAAGACGGAATTGAACTGGGCGTCGGTCTTCTCCGCGATTCGCTTGTCGGCCAGAACCCCCGCGGCGTGCACGATGCCGTCGATGCGCTTGAAGTGGCCGCGAACCGAATGCACGGCCATGGAGACATCGCCCTTGTCCTTGAGATCGCAGGGCAGATACAGGGCCGCGGAACCGGTCGCGCGAATCGCTTCCAGGGTGGCGCGCGTTTCCCGCGCGGCCAGAACGGATTGCGCCGCCTGCTTCGCTTCGGAAGGCTTCGGGGTGTGGCCGGCCGCGCGCTCGGCGGCGATGAAGCCTGCCTGCAACTCGCTCTCGGTGTTCCTGCCATTGGCCCAGTCGGGTGCGAAGTCGGAGTCGGTCCGGCCGAGGATCGCGAACTTGTAGGCGCCGGTCTTCGCGAGGGCTTCGAGGCAGGAGGCGGTGACCCCCCGCGCTCCGCCCGAGACCACGAGCACCGAACCTTCCTCGATCTTCGGCGCGTGTGCGCCGTCGGCGACCGGCGCTACGGAGTCCTCGAAGCGGGTCGACGTGCGATTCAAGGACGCATCGATCGCCACGTCGAGGTCGGCGCCGCCTTCGAGGATCTCGGTCGCCACCGTCTCCGCGATCCGATCAGCGTCCACCCGGCCGCGCGCGATCGATATGAAGCGGCTCGTGACCTCGGGGAGTTCGAGGGCCATGGTGCGGATGAGGCCCTGGATTCCGCCGAGCCACTGCGAGTGGGACGAGGGGCCCGACAGATCGGCCACGGCGATGAACAGACGCGGAGTTCCCGCGGACACCGCGACGCCCCTTGCGAGCTCAAACGACTCCTTCTGGACCCTCACCGCCTCTTCAAAGCTCGAGCAGTCGGAGAGGCCCGCGAGGTCGATGACCCGGGCCGAGCCGTTGGCCGTGGCCGCCTCAGCGCTGTCGACGACCTGGGCGTCCACCCCCCGGCTCTCGAGTATCGAGGCGGTCCTTGAGGCGATGCCGCCGGTGTCCCGCACGATCACCACCGAGCCGCTGAAAAGACCGCGCGGCGAGAAGCCAGGACGGGGAGCGGTCTGCTTCACGGCCACGAAACGGCCGAGCCGGGTGGTCGCGGGAGCCGCCTTGACCGCGGGACCCGCGGGACCCGCGGCCTCGTCGGCCGGGACCAAAGGCGGCGGCGGCGGCACGGGCGACGGCGCTTCGGGCCCGCCCCCGCCGAGGCGCTCGAGGACCTGGCGCAGCGTGCGCAGGGCGCCGAGCTCGGCCGCGGGGATGCTCGGCAGCGACGGGACCTGTTCTTGAACGGCGGAGAGGATTTCGACGCGCTTGATGGAGTCGATGCCGAGGTCGGCCTCGATTTCCATGTCGAGACCGATCATCTCCTTCGGATAGCCCGTCTTGTCGGCGACGACGCCAAGGAGGACGTCCTGAATCGATGTCGATGGCGCCGCGGACGGCGGGGTGGGGGCCGCCGCGACCTGAGCCGAAAGCGGGGCGGGGGCCGCCGCGACCTGAGCCGAAAGCGCCGCCGGCGCCGGGGCCGCCAAAGCAGCACTCGCACCGAATCGATCGAGGATGCTCCGCAGCGTTCGCATCGCGCCAAGCTCGGCCGCCGGAATCGAGGGCAGAGAGGGGACGAGTTCTTGAACCGCGGAAAGGATCTCGACCCGCTTGATGGAGTCGATGCCGAGGTCGGCCTCGATTTCCATGTCGAGGCCGATCATGTCTTTCGGGTAACCGGTCTTGTCCGCGACCACCGCCAGGAGGGCGTTCGTGATGTCGGCCCCGTCGCCTGCGGGCGAAGGGGGCGCAGACGCGGTGTGCGTCGCGCGGGTTTCGGCCGAAGGGGGCGCCGCGACATCGACGACCGCGCCGAAGCGATCGAGGATGTTGCGCAGCGTGCGCATCGCGCCAAGCTCCGCCGCGGGGATCGCGGGGAGAGAGGGCACCTGTTCCTGAACCGCCGAGAGGATCTCGACGCGCTTGATGGAGTCGATGCCGAGATCGGCTTCAATTTCCATGTCGAGTCCGATCATGTCCTTCGGATAGCCGGTTTTGTCCGCGACGACCGCGAGCAGGGCTTCCGGGATCGAGGGCCCGGCGGCCCGGACCGGGGCGGGAGCCGAAAGGGGAGCAGGCTTCGCGGCGATTGGAGCGATCGGCGCCGGGGCGGGCATCGTCTGAACCTGAACGGGAGCCGGCTTCGGGGTCGCCGCGGCAACCGCCATGGCCGGCGTTGGCGGAGCTGGCGCGAAGAGGGGCGCGGTCGGAAGCGGTGCCGATGCGATGGACGCCCTGGAGTAGGCGGCGGGAATGGGCTGGCCGCTGATGCTTGCGATCGCCGCCTCGGATGTGCGCAGGAACGCCATGTGCGACTCGGCCATGGAACGCTGATAGGCGGAGTGGGCTTCCGCGGTCTGGCGCTGAACTTCAGCGAACGCGCGCAGCCACTCGGCATCCTGAACGTTGGGATTCGACTTCAAGGCGGGGGATTCCTCTTCGAAAGGTCGGACAGTTGGAACGGCGCTTTCGGCCGCCACGGGCGCGGGCTCTGGAACCCGGCGCTTTGGATTGGGCTTCGGAAGGCCGGCCGATCCCTCTTTCGGCGGATACGGCTTACCGTAATTGGCACCCGAGAGCATGATGGCGTGGGCCTTTGGGACTTCCTTGCGCGGCTCGACCCGGGTGCCCTCGAAGAGTTTCGCGAGATCGATGGCGAAACCGTGGGCGGAGAGGGTGGCAAGTGCCTGCAGGAAAGCCGCGGCGCCCGAAGCGCCCTTGCGGTCGGTGGCGATCGCGAGGTGCGGAGCCTCGCCCAGCGTGTCCTTGACCAGACCGGTGAGGACGGCTCCGGGCCCCACTTCGATGAACGTGCGCACGCCGTCCACGTACATGGTCTCGATTTCTTCCGAGAAACGCACGGACGATGCGATCTGCGAGGCGAGGGTCGCGCGGATGCCGTCTTCGCCGCCGGTGTAGCGCTTTGCCGTCGAGTTCGCGTACACCGGCTTACCGGGAACCGAAATCGACTGGCTCTTCAGGAAGGAAGCGAAGGGATCGACCGAACCCGCGACCACGCTCGAATGGAACGCGGTGGCGACGGGCAGACGCGTGCCCTTGAAGCCCTGCGCCTTCAATTCCAGGGCCGCCGCGTCGACCGCTTCCGTCGGCCCCGCGATAACCACCTGCCTCTTCGAGTTGCGGTTCGCGATGACGACGGGCTCTTTGAGCAGGGTCTCCAGGGTCTCGACGGTCTGCTTGCCGAGGGAGATAGCCCACATGGCGCCCGACGTGGTGGCCGCGTCGCGCATGAGCTCGCCGCGTTTCCGCGCGGTCTCGAGCATCGACTTCGAATCGAGGGCGCCCGCGGCGTGGAGTGCCGTGACTTCGCCGAAGCTGTGGCCGCCGAAAACATCGCCATCGATGCCGAGATGACGGAGGAGCCTCAGGGTGGCGAGACTGGCCAGGCCGAGGGCAGGCTGGGCCCATTCAGTCGCGGTGAGTCGAGCGGTCTGGGCGGCGCGCGCTTCGTCGGTGAACACGGAGGGCGGAAAGACCATGCGATGGATGGTGGAGCGGTTATCGTCTTCGCCGAACTCGAGGCCGGCGTGATCGTCCCAGGCCTGGCGCGCGGCGTCGAACGCCATCGCGAGTTCGCGACCCATACCGACGGACTGTGAACCCTGGCCGGGGAAGAGGAATGCTATGGAGCCTTCGGGTTTCGGTCCCCGCCCGTATACCGGGCCGCCCGGAAGCGAGAAGGCGGGGCCATCGACCTTGGGCCTGGCCAGGCCGAGCTGCTTCTCGAGATCGGCGGTGGAGGTCGCGACGATCGCGAGACGGCAGTCCGCGGACGACTCGAAGCGGGCCGAGGCCTCCCGCGCGGCGCCCGAGAGTGAAGCGCCGGCCTTGAGGTCGGCGAGAACCACATCGATGGCGGCGGCGATGGCGCCCGGGTCTTTCGCGGAGAGAGCCACGAGTTCCGCGCCGGCGGCACGCATGCGCAGCGCCCGCTTCGCCGAGCCCTGGTACTCCTCGAGAGTGATGTGGAAGTTGCTGCCCCCGAAACCGAACGAGCTGACCGAGGCGCGCCGGGGATGGGTGTTGTCGCGGATCCAGGGCTTGGCTTCGCTGTTGAGATAGAAGGCCGTCTCTTCGATCTTGAGCGCGGGATTGGGCGTGTCCACCTTGATCGTCGGGGGCAGGACCTTGTTGTGAAGGGCGAGGGCCGCCTTCATGAGTCCCGCAGCGCCCGCGGACGCTTTGGTGTGGCCGATCTGCGACTTGATCGAGCCGAGCGCGCACCACTGCTTGTCGGTGCGGCTGGTTTCGCTGAAGACGGTGTTGAGGCCGCCGAACTCCGCGGCGTCGCCCGCCTTGGTGCCGGTGCCGTGAGCCTCGATGAGTTCGACGGTCTCCGGGCCGTAACCCGCATCTTCGTAGGCCCGGCGGAGGGCCTTCGCCTGGCCCGCGCTGACCGGCGCGTAGATGCTCTTGGCGCGGCCGTCGGACGATGAACCGACGCTCGTGAGCACCGCGTAGATCGGGTTGCCGTCACGTTCGGCGTCTTCGAGACGCCGCAGGCCGATGAGGCCGATGCCTTCGCCCAGCATCGTCCCGTCGGACTTCGCGTCGAAGGGGCGGCAGTCGCCCGAAAACGACAGCGCGGTGGTCTTCGAGAAACACATGAACATGAAGATGTCGTTGAATGTCTCGACCCCGCCGGTGATCACGAGGTCGGAACTGCCGAGGTGGAGTTCCGAAACACCCATGGCCAGGGCGCCGAAGGCCGAGGCGCAGGCCGCGTCGACGACGCAGTTGGTTCCGCCGAGGTTGAGGCGGTTGGCGATCCGCCCCGCAACCACATTGCCGAGGAGGCCGGGGAACGTGTTCTCCTGCCACGGAGTGTACGAACCCGAGATGCGGTCGCAGACCTTCTGGACTTCGTCTTCCGGCAGGCCGTGCTCGCGCAGGGCGCGCACCCAGATGGGGCGCTGAAGCCTCGAGCCCATCTCGACCAGGAGTTCCTGGGCGGACGTGATGCCGATGATGACGCTTGTGCGCTCGCGCAGGGCGTCGGGGAACTGGCCCTCGGTGGCGTCTTCGAGGAGCTGCTTCGCGACGATCAGACCGAGAAGCTGGGAGGTGTCGGTCGCGGGGATGACGTTTGGCGGCATGCCGTGTTCGAGCGGGTCGAACGCGACCTCGGGAATGAAACCGCCCCGCCTGGCGTACGTCTTGTCCGGGGCCTTGGGATCGGCGTCGTAGTAGTCGTCGATCAGCCAGTGAGCCTTGGGGATTTCCGTGAGCTGATCCTTGCCCGCGACGATGTCTCGCCACATTCCAAATGCGTTGGTGGAACCGGGGAAGAGGGCGCCAAGGCCCACGATGGCAATCGGTTGATGTTTTGGAGGCATGTCGGGACTCGCCAGTCTGGAGCGACCGTGGGGAAGCCACGATTCGAGCCCGGAATTATCGCAGGCGCGGGGCGGCTGCGGGGACTACCTCAAACTATGACAAAAATGAGACTTGTGTTTTTCGTTTAGTCAAGGGGGGCCGGTGAACGGACCCGGCCCCCCTTGGACCCCCCGGCCTGCGCCCGGCGAATCGTCTTGAGGCCCGAATCGCCCGAGTCAATCGGGCGATTCGGATAAGGAGCCGCCGAGCTTCGGCCGTCCTCGGTCACCGCCGGGGTGACACGAGAAGGCCTCCCGCTTTCCTACGAGGTTTTTGACGGCAACCGCGTGGACGTGACCACGGTCGAGGAAATCGTGGGCGTCATGGAAACGCGGTTTGGTCTCGCGAACCGGATCTGGGTGATGGATCGCGGGATGATGAGCCGAAAGAACATAGCCTGGCTGCAGGAGACGGGGCGGAGATACGTGATCGGCGCTTCCCGGCAGGAAGTGAAGCGCTGGCACGCGCAGATCCTCGACGAGAGCGGATGGGAGACCGTGCGTGATGGGGTCGAAGCAAAACTCGCCAAGGAAGGAAACGAGACTTTCGTCTTGTGCCGCTCGGCGGAACGACGGAAGAAAGAGAAGGCCATGCACGAGCGCTTCTCTCTTCACATCGAGGAAGGACTGACTCGACTTGCTCGACGCATTCACAAAGCCAAGCGACGATTGGACCGCGGCCCCATCGAACGTCAAATCGGCCGACTCTTTGAGCGCAACTCCCGCGCCGCCGCCCGATTCATCGCCAGCATTACCGATCACCTGCGGGATTGCGATTCGACTGGTCGGTCCGCCCGGGCTGGGACGATCAGGCCCGCCTCACTGAGGGCTGTTACGTCCTGCGCACGAACGTCAACGACTGGACGGCCGAGACCCTCTGGCAAACGTACGTCCAACTGACACAAGCCGAGTCCGCGTTTCGGATCCACAAAAGCGAACTCTCGATTCGGCCAGTCTGGCACCAGAAGAAGGAGCGGGTCCAGGCCCACATCTTCGTTTGCTTTCTGGCCTATGTGATGTGGAAGACCCTCGAACCTGTCTCTTATACACATCTCCGAGCCCACGAGACTAAGGCGAATCTCGTATGCCGTCTTCTGCTTGAA
>ENA-ORBV01004015-ORBV01004015.1-microbial-mat-metagenome-genome-assembly--contig:-NODE-4015-length-28804-cov-5.569012_pt1 | contig 28804 bp, 27 predicted proteins | sample MGYA00237777_ERZ505514 | MGnify/ENA primary metagenome ERZ505514 (study PRJEB26160, sample SAMN06269048) | microbial mat metagenome | isolation source: Oligotrophic lake microbial mat | place...
TACGCCGGCAGCACTGGCTACGGCCGCGAATACATGCTCAAGCTGCGCGAAAGCTGGGGGATCTACGACGTACAGGATTCGAAGTTCGGGGCCCAGTCACTGACCGAACGCGGGCTGGCCGACGGCTCGCGGTTGGTGATCATGGGTGGCAGCGCGGGTGGCTTCACGGTGCTGCAATCGCTCTGCGAGATCCCGGGGTTCTACAAAGCTGGTATCTCGATGTTTGGTGTGGCTAACCAGTTCACGCTCGCAAGCGACACTCACAAATTCGAACAGCGCTATCTCGATTCGATGTTGGGCCCGCTCCCCCAAGCAGCGGATGTCTACCGCGCACGCTCGCCGATTTTCCATGCCCACAAGATCACCGACCCGTTGGCCGTCTTCCAGGGCGAAATCGACCGCGTGGTGCCAAAGGAACAATCGGACAGCATCGTCGCCTCGCTGCGGGGGCGCGGGGTCCCGCACGAATACCACCTCTACCCCGGAGAGGGCCACGGCTGGCGCAAGACGGAGACGATCGAACAGTTTTACGGGAGCGTCGAAGCTTTCCTGAAGCAGTACGTTCTCTTCGGCTAAGGCTCCTGGCGCCAAAGCATCCGTGCGCGGGCGACCGCTTGCTCGTTCGCGCTCTTCGCCGCCCACGCAGCCAGCAGTTCGGGCGAAAGCAGCTTCTGCGCCGTTGCCCAGGTGATGGGCGGGTCGTCGTTCAGCTGGTGGCGTTCGTGGACGGCCACGAGGAACGAAACCGAATCACCGTTGTCGGATTCATCCAGGACGGCACAGCGGATGTATCCCGCTGCGCCCAGGAAGTAGGGATCGCCTTCGGCGGTAAGTTCGTACGGAAGGCCGTGCAGCTTGTTGCCGTCTCGTCCGCTGCGGAGGCCGAGAGGTTCGATCAGGTCGAGGTTGGCGGCCGTGAGCAGCGTGATGGTAAGTGTCCTGCACTCGGCGATGAGGGCCGTGGTGTAGTTCGTCTTGGAGAGGACCAGCAAAAGCCGCGGGCGGTCCGGGACGATTGAAGCGCCGAAAACAGAAACGCAGATCTGGGCGTTTGGGCCGAGCGGCCCGTGACTGCCGATTGCACAGAGTGGCGCCCAGAAGTTCGAGAGCAGTGTGTCACGAGGCGGATCCTGCATGGCGCCCACTCTACCAGCGCGGGAGGCGCGGGTGCAGCGGGTTGCATCCGCGACGTAGAATCAGCGAATGAACGACTGCCTGTTCTGCCGTATGCACCGCGGCGAGATCCCGGTGGAGAAGATCGCCCAGAATGACCACGCGTTCGCGGTGCGTGACATCAATCCGCGCGCGCCGGTTCACACCCTGATCATTCCGAAGGTCCATGTGCCGACGGCGCGCGAACTCGAATGGAGTCACGGCGAATTGCTCACCGGGCTGTTCGCCCTGGCGAAAGAAGCGGCGCGGCTGGAGGGCGTGTTCGATGGCGGCTACCGGCTCGCGTTCAACGTGGGTGACAACGCCGGGATGACGATTTCGCACAACCGGTCCAGCAGCGAGTACTCGACGACCACCAACATGCGCGCGCAGGCTGATGCCTGGAACGTGGCCTATGCCGGGCTCGAGCGATATCTGATCGTCACCACGTCGACACCAGCGACCCTGCCCAACACGGCCACCTATACGATCGGGAACGGCACGGCAGTGGTGACCCTCGATCGCGTGCGCAGCGCCGTCTCCGGCAACTCGGCCACGTTCGTGTTGCGCTCCGTCGGCACGGTGAACGGGCGGCGTACCAGCACCACCACACCGGCGGCCACTCGCACGCTGTCACAAGTGGTACAGCGCCAGATCTCGAACCTGGATGTGGATGCCGCATTCGTGGCGTTGAACGGCCTGGACAAGAACGGAACGTCGGGCGGTGTATCCGGTGTGGACGAATGCGGAGCGAGCGCCACGATCCCCGGCCTGGGTGTGCCGAACGGCATGTACACGCCGGGCAGCAACAGCCCGAGCGCGAACAACTACATCGATGGCTCGCCCGACAATGCCCCTTCGTACCTCGGTCCGTCCGGATTTGGCGAGACCGCCGGTACGGCTAACACCCAGGTGCGCGTGGATTGGGAAGGGGTGCTGGACGGTTCGGTTCTTCAACCAGACTTCACGATCAACCGCACGGTCTCGCCGAGCACCGGCGCGTTCCCCGCATCGTATACCAACTGGCCGGTGGTCCGCGTCACCGGCAACATCGTGAATGGCGACAATTTCAGTGGTCGCGGAATCCTGATCGTGACCGGAAACGCCAGCCTCACGAACATCACCTGGGATGGGGTAGTGCTCGTCGGCGGCGAGATCACGCTGAGCGGTGCCGCGACCCGTGTGAAGGGTTCGCTGATCACCGGTCTGAACGTGAAGATCGTGCCGCTGTCGACGTTTCCCTATCTGCCGCAGACGTATCCGGGTCGGGGCGGCGTGGGCAACGGTAACTTCCTGGTTCAGTACAACTCGTGCCACGTCGCCAGCGCGCTCAATCGGTACGGTGGCTGGCTGCGCATGGCGAATACGTGGACCGACGGCTGGCCGGTGCCCTGACCCGCCACCATCTTCGTGAGTGCGGCGAAAGATTTCGACTCCATGAAGCACTGGGCGTAGCTGGCGCCCGCCGGTGCGGCCGCACGCCACGGTGCGTACCCATCGGGACAATCCGCACATGATGTCGCCAGCGCGAGGATGAAGAACATGGATTGAGCGGCGGATTCGGCCCCTCGATTGTAATTCTCATCCAGAAAGTCCTGTCCCGACGGCACACCTGACAGTGCACTCTCCAGAGCCCGGTCCGTGTTGAAGCGACCGTATGGTGGTGAATGTCCGATTTGCCTCTTTCTGCCAGGTTCGGCCGACCTGGCCGTCCGTGCTGCCGGCACCACCGGCCAGGAAGTCTACCTTCGCCCCACGCGCGCCCCGCGCAGCCCTACCTCCACCATCTGAGCGTCCCTACCGCAACCTGATGCCGTCCAACTGGACGGTGAACGGCCCTTCTTTCGGGCCCGTAGCAATGATCACCGCCAGCAGGTCGTGCGCATCGGTGCCGAACTCGCTCCACGGCAGGACGATCTCGCGCCACGTCCCATCCACGCCGAATGACTTGATCGTCGGCGTGTTGCCCTTGCGCTGGACGTAGACCATGAACTGATAGGTGCCACTGTCGCCGCGCACCCAGAAGCGGAACTCCTTCGACGCGGACGCATCGCCGGCGACGAACATCTGCGGCTTCGGTGACCAGAGCACGCCAGACCAGGCGACGATCGTGTTGGCGGGTTTTGCTCCGAACGTGCCTCGGATCTGCAATGACTTGCCGATGTTCGCGGCCGTCTGCACACCATTCGTTCCGCGCGCAGCACACGGCTCCTCCGAATCCAGGTTCGCGCAGCCGGTCGTGATGAAGTTGGTGTAGCCGCTCCGAAACGTCAGACCGCAACCGCGTCCTGGCACGCCCCCTGCCGGTCCCACGCCCCCGGTCGCCACGCATTGGCGCAAGTCGGTGTGCCCCGCGGACCGTCCTCGGCACCGAATCGCGTGGGCATCGGCCTGTCACGAGGCGCGGCTCGAACCCGTTCCCCAGCGTTGCTCCAGCGCGCCACGCAGGGCGGCCATCGCGCCAGGACCGATCTCCTGCGCCAATGCGGACTCGATGGCGTGAAGTTCTTGCCGCGCATCCAGCGCGAGGGCCATGCCCCGGTCGGTCATGATGACGAGTTTCTGGTTCCGCCGCTCCGGGTCGTCCTCGAGCCGGACAAAGCCCAACTCCTGCAACTCGCGCAGGGTTTTCGAGACGGCTTGCCGCGACACCTGCATCCGCTGAGCGATCTGCGCGGCATGGGTGGCACCGCAATCGAGGTTGCCGAACAGGACCAGGTGTGGATCGGTGACCATGGCGTAGCCGCAGCCACGCAGCCGCGCGGTCAGGCTGCGCAGCACCGATCGGGAAGCCGCCTCGAGCAGGACGGTGAGCGCTTCGGGCACGGCGTCGGCCGAAGGCTTTGTCGTAAACTTGGTTGACATTATTCAGCAGCTCCAATATCGTCAATGAAGTTTACATCAACGGAGACCTGCATGACCAGCCTTGCCGTTGCCCTACGCCTGAACGCGACCAGTTGCCTGGGTTTCGGTGGACTGTTTGTCGCACGTCCGGGCATGGTTGCGGCCAGTCTCGGCGCGGTTCCGCCGATGGTGGTTTTCTGGATCGGCATCGCTTTGCTGTTGAACGGCGCACATCTGGCGCTGGCGTCGCTGCGCAAGCGCCCTCGTCGGGCCGAGGTTCTGTGGTTCGCGTTTGGGGATTTCGTCTGGTGGCTGGCTTCGCTTGCCCTGATCGCCGCCGGGATCTGGATCACGTCGACAGAGGGGATCGCGCTAGCCGGGGGGGTCGCGGTCTTCGTCGCAGGGATCGGTGCCACACAGCTTTTCCTCCTCGGCCTCGCACGCTCTGGCCAGACCTCGCGAGGGCAGTGGCAGCGGATTGGCCAGTCGTGGCTCTCGCTGCCGCTGTGGGTGAAGCTCTGGCTTTTCGCCTTGAACGCGGTCTTTCTGGCCGCACCCGCCTTCATGGCATGGGATGCGGCGAGGGTCGTCCTGATCGGTTATGTCGCCAGCGGGCCGCTCCTTCTTGGTTTCGCGGGCCATGCGGGCGGTCTGACCCGTCACATGGGCATTGCCCATCTGGTGCCGTTGACGCCAATGCTGGTGTGGCTGGTGATGCATGCGGGCCTGCTGGACCGGACCGCGGCGGGGTTTGGCTTTGGCATCCTGTTCGCGGCGATGGTGGCTGTGTGTCTTGGCTTTGACGTTTACGACTTGATCCGATGGCTGCGTGGCGAGCGGGATATCCTGGTGTAGGGTCGCCGACGTCTCGTGGCACTCGCGCGTCTTTTGTCGCGAGGCGGCTTTGCCACGCCTCGCGATACCTACGCGATGCCGGGAAAGAAGATCGTGCCGAAACAGCGTAGCTCACGGCACCTCATGCCCGCTCCCCGCCGCCCAGATCTCAGTCCACTCCTGCGCGTCGAGTGTCACGTCGAGCGCCGCGACTGCCTCACGCATCGCGTCAATCCGTCGCGACCCGGCCACCGGAATTGGCCGGCTCGGATGCCGCAGCAGCCACGCGAACGCGATCGTCGCAGCACTGACGCCATGTCGCGCTCCGATGGATTCGAGCACACCACGTACTAGGCTCGCTGCGCCGTCTTGACTCGTCATCACCAGGCCACCCGCCAACGGCGACCAGATCATCGGCTGAATTCGACGCTGTTGGCACTGATCGAGCGTACCATCATGCAACGGCGAAAGATGCAATGGATGCAATTCGACCTGATTCGTGACCAGCGGGAATCGACTCTGGAGCAGGTCGAACTGTGCCGGCGTGAAGTTCGAGACACCGAAGTGCTGCACCTTGCCCATCAGCTGGAGGTGCGTGAATGCCGCGGCCACCTCATCGGCATCCATCAGCGCATCGGGCCGGTGAATGAGCAACAGCTCGAGGTGATCGGTGCCCAGCATCCGCAGCGAATTTTCCGCGCTGCGAATGATGTGTTCCGACGATGTGTCGTAGTGCTTGACGCGGTGGGCCGGCCGATTCTCCGTGGTGAGGCAGATGCCGCATTTGCCCACCAGCTGCATCTTCGCACGGAGCGCTGGAGCGAGCGCCAGTGCCTCACCGAAGAGCTGCTCGACTGTGTAGCCGCCGTAAATGTCAGCGTGATCGAATGTGGTGACGTCCATCTCGATGCACTGTTCGATCCAGCGCAGCCGTTCCTGCGGCGTCCAGCGCCAGTCGTCCATCCGCCACGTACCAGCGACGATGCGCGACATCAGCGGAGTCTCTTCGTGAGACGACGAACGGATCATCTGGTGCATCGGTCAAGCCCTTGATTGGGTCGGGTTCAGTACGTTGGGACGGCGGTTGGGCGGGTTTCGCGCGGAGGCATCGCGGCTATCGCATCGAACGTGTTCGTTGGGCGAATCGTTTGGGCGGCGACAGCAACAGCAACAGCAACAGCAACGGCAAGGGCAAGAGCAACGGCAAGGGCAAGAGCAACGGCAAGGGCAACGCCAACTAACAGCTTCACGCAGAGACACAGAGACACAGAGGGGGACGACTTCTACAGCGGTCGGGCAGAACTATTTGGTAACAGCAACAGCAACGGCGTTGGAAACAGACCTTTCATATGCAACGACGGGCGCTTCAGTTACGAATCTCGACCAGACACCCACAAAAACAGTCGCTTCCACACTCGACTCAGCTGCTCACATCTGCGCCTCTGCGCCTCTGTCTGACGCTGTTAGTTTCTCACTTCGCCAAGCGCATCATTACTCATCGCTGTCTGACGCTGTTGGTTTCTCACTTCGCCAAGCGCGACGTTTACTCATCGCTTTGTGATGCTGTTTGATTCTCACTTTGCGATGAGTGTGGCTACTCGTCGCGGCGCGATCCTGTTCTCCAACCAGTGTCAGCAGAGCGACTGCTGACCATGTGTCACCGAATCAGACTGATCGCAACCGGCTGCTCTGCGGGAACGGACTCGCCATGGATCAGCCGATGCGCCGTGAGCACGGCCAGTCGCCCCATCTCGCGCGGATTCTGCGCGATGGTCGCCGCCATGCGTCTCTCCGTTATCGCTTTCCGCGCATCATCCTGCGCGTCAAAGCCAACCACACTGATGGCGGTACCCTTCCCCGCCGCGGCGATCGCCTCCAGTGCACCCAGCGCCATCACATCATTACAGGCAAACAGCGCCGTGATGTCGGGATGCGCCTGCAGAATGTTCTGTGTGACGTTGAACGCCTGATCGCGCTCCATGTTCGCCGGCTGCGACGCCACGATCTGCATCGCCGGTGATCCGGCTAGCGCCTTGCGAAATCCGCGCAGCCGTGCGTCGGCGGTTTCGTGGCCTGGCACACCTTCGAGTATCGCGACCCTCGCTGTGCGCCCAAGTCGCTCGATGAGATAGGCGCCGGCCATTCGCCCGCCATCTTCGTTGTCCGAGCCGATGAACGTCGCGACGGTCCCTCCCGCCGCCTTCAGCGTGCCGTCATCCACCCGTGAATCAACCACCACCACAGGAATCCTGGCCACATTCGCCTTCACCACCGCCGGTACGATCTCCTTCGACCCGTTGGGCACCAGCATCAGCACCCTCACCTTGCGCTGAATCAGGTTCTCGATGATCTGCATCTGTCGCTCGACATCGATCTCCCGCTCCGGCGCCTGTACGATGAGTTCGAGTCCGAGACTGTCGGCCGCAGCTTTCGCCCCCGCCTCCATGTCGACGAAGAACTGATTGTTGAGCGTCTTCACCACCAGGGCGACCGTGGGCCTCGCGGTGGCGTCGGGGCCGCGGTTGCAGCCGGCAATGAGCAGCGCGGAAGTCAGCACCAGAAATCGACGGACGGACAGTGTTGCGCGCATGCGATCTATCGGGAAGAGCGTTGAACCCGTCGGCGGAGTGCCATGTCGATCAGGACCGCGGCGATGATCACGACGCCGATCGCCACCTGCTGAAGATACGACGAGACGCCCAGCAGGTTGAGCCCATTGCGCAGCACGCTCATGATCAGGGCACCGATCAGTGTGCCGATCACTGAGCCCGACCCGCCGAGCAGGCTCGTGCCACCGATCACGACCGCGGCGATCGCATCCAGCTCATAGCCGATGCCGGCGATCGGTTGGGCAGAGTTGAGTCGTGCCACCAGCAACACGGCGCAGACACCGGCCGAGAGGCCACTGATGGCGTACACCACCGTCTTCCAGCGCCGGACATTCACGCCGGCCAGCACCGTCGCTTCTTCGTTGCCACCGATGGCATACATGTATCGCCCGAATACAGTCCGCGTGAGCACCAGATACGCGAGCAGATAGAGCGTGAGCATCATCACCACCGGCGCCGGCACACCAAATACCTCACCCGTCGCCAACGCCCGTAATCCATCCGGAAAGCCCGAGATCGGCCGGCCGTCCGACAGCAGCAGGGCCGCACCGCGCGCGACACTCATCATGCCGAGCGTGGCAATGAACGGCGGCAGCGGACCTCGTGTGATCATCAGGCCGTTCAGCGCACCAGACACAACACCGGCCAGCAGCCCAATGGCGACCGCAGCGAATACTGGTACGCCGCGCTGCAACGCGGAGCCAATCACCACGCTCACCAGCGCTACCAGCGATCCGACCGACAAATCAATTCCGCCGGTGAGAATCACGAAGGTCATGCCGATCGCAATCACGCCAATGACTGCGCTCTGTTCGGCCACATTGGAGAGGTTGGCTGCCGTCGCGAAGTACGGCGTGGCAATCCAGAGTCCGACGCAGAGCACGAGCAGGCCAAACGTGGTGCCCGACTCCCGGCCCCTGACGATCCGGCGCAGTGTGGACGATGAAATCATGCGTTCAGATGCCCACCGCGCAGGCCATCACCCGTTCAGCGCTGGCCTCGGCGCGGGTGAACTCCCCCGTGATCCGCCCCTCGCGCATGACGAGCACGCGGTCCGACAGGCCGAGTACCTCTGGCAAGTCCGAAGACATCAGCACGATCGCGACACCGGAAGCCGCCAATTCGTTGATCAGCGCGTAGATCTCCTGCTTGGAACCGACATCGATGCCGCGTGTCGGTTCATCGAGAAAGAGGATGCGCGCCCCAGTCGCGAGCCATTTGGCCAGCACGATCTTCTGCTGATTGCCGCCGCTCAGGTTCTGCGCCAGCTGGCTGACCGACGGCGTGCGAATACCGAGATCACGCACTGATGACTGGGCGATCGCCGTCTCCGCCTTTCGATGCACGATCCCGAGCCGCGCCAGACGTCTGAGAATCGGCAGCGCCACATTGTCGCGCACGGAGCGGCTGAGCACCAGCCCTTCACGCTTGCGATCTTCGGTCACGAACCCGATGCCGGCCGCGATGGCATCCTGAGGAGAGCGGATATCGACCGGCAGCTCGTCGACGTACACCGTACCATGATCAAATGGCTCGAGCCCGAACACCGCGCGCGCGATCTCGGTTCGGCCGGCGCCGAGCAGACCTGCGAATCCCACGATCTCACCTGAACGCACATTGAAGCTGACGTCGTGCAGCCTGTTGCCATGTGACAGCCCTTCGACGCGCAATCGTGGCGTTCCGGTCGTGCGTTCCATTGGCGGCATGAGCTCATCGACGTCGCGATTGGCCATCAACCGCACCAGCGCGCGCCGGTCGGCCTGCCGCACCTCCTGCGTCGCCACGTTGCGCCCATCACGCAGCACGGTGATCCAGTCTCCGATCGCAAAGATTTCGTCGAGACGATGCGAGATGTAGACAATCGCCGTACCCCGCGCCGTGAGACCACTGATCGTCGCGAAGAGGCGCGCTGATTCGCGTTCCGTCAGGGCCGACGTGGGTTCGTCCATGATCAGAATACGCGCGTCGAGCGAGAGCGCCCGCGCGATCTCCACCAACTGCTGTTGCGCGATGCTGAGCGATGCGACGAGCAGGTTCGGATCGATGTTCGCTCCCAGTCGCGACAGGAACGTGGTGGCGTCGCGGACCATCGCCGGCTGATCGAGGAAGCCGAATCGCGTCGGCGCCCGGCCGAGGAAGATGTTTTCGGCCACCGTCATTTCGGGGACCAGCGCCAGTTCCTGATGGATGATCGCAATCCGCGCGCCGCGTGCCTCGCGGGGACTGGCCAACGCCGCCGCGCGTCCGTCGATCTCGATCGTCCCCGCATCGCGTGGCAGCGCACCGCTGAGAATCTTCATCAGCGTGGACTTTCCCGCGCCGTTTTCGCCGAGGAGCACATGCACCTCGCCTCGGCGGACATCCAGGTCCACTCCGGCCAGCGCCTGCACACCGGGGAACGCCTTCCTAATCCCTCGCATCTGGAGTGCGAGTCCGGGCTCGGGCGTCGTCTGGGTGGGCATCCCCGAAGGTACATCGCGTGCGCGAAAATGATGATTGCGAGTGTTTTTGGTTTGCCTGAGGCGTCCTGTGTTCGCATGATGGCTGACAGGTCAACGGGGGTGGTGCGGAGGCGCAACGCTGCCGTTGGCCTGATTGCTCATGTGTATTCTCTCCAACCGGGGGAGGGGGAATGCGGGATCGTCAGGAACTTCTGCGCATTACGGGAGCGATCGTGGATTCCGCGCTCACTATCCACCGCGAGGTCGGGCCTGGTCTCCTCGAGGTCATCTACGAACGGCTGCTGATGATGCTGTTGCGTCGTCGCGGCTTTCGAGTGCGACGACAGGTTCGAGTATCGCTCGAATACGACGGCGTTGACTTCGGCCGCGGGTTCCGTCTCGATCTGCTCGTCGAGGACAGTGTCGTGGTCGACGTGAAGTCCGTCGCGAGACTCGATCCTGTCTCCGCGCAGCAGGTGTTGACCTATCTCCGCCTGTTGGACTTGCCCGTCGGCCTGCTGATCAACTTCGGTGCACCAACCTTGAAGGCGGGCCTCCGCCGCATCAGTAACGACCAGGAACCCTTGCAACGACGGACCATCATACTGACGTCCCGAATCGAAGCGGAGTCGTAGTGTGAGTGAAACGCAGCGACCAGCGCGCGTGGCAAGAGCACCGCGTCTTGATGACACTAGCAGCAACTGCACACCACATGGAACTGCGAAGTATTCGCGACAGCGAACTGACCAGCGAACGAACCAGCGAACGAACCAGCGAACTAACAGCTTCACACAGAGACACAGAGGCGCAGAGACGCAGAGAAACGAACTTGATGGAAACTGCTTGGTTCAAAACCCCTCCGATCTTGTTGTTCTCTGTGCCTCTGCGCCTCTGCGCCTCTGTGTCAAGCAGTTGGTTAGGCAGTCAGGTACTCAGGCAGTTCGACAGTTCGACAGCTACGCAGTCCAGCAATCGGAATCGCAGTCAGGCGGTCGGTCCGTCTGCGAACCGGCTGGTCGTTGCCTCGCGAGGCGAGCATGCCCCACCAGTCGAAATAGTCCCGGCGAGGCGATGTCAGGGAGTACAAGGACCGAGAGGCGGCACCCGTGACTCCCACGAAGCCACGAAACACCGCCTGCTCCGCACATTCGGATGATCGCCACAACCTCTTCAGCCATTCACCGAGCCGTGCGCCGCGACTAAACTGACCTAAAGAATGCCCCAGCAGCACACCGGACCACCCGCCCTGGTGCCCCAATGCCACACCGCCTCGCTCGGACCAGGCTCGCGCGCCTTGCGTCCGCCTGCCTGCTGACCGCCACCGCGTGCGCCAAGGCCGCGCCCGACGCGTCGGGCTACGATCTCGTCATCACCAACGGCCGGATCATCGACGGCACCGGGAACCCGTACTACTACGGAGACATCGGCGTGCGAGGTGACCGGATCGCCACCATCGCGCCGAGTGGTGCGCTCAGCGGTGCCGCGACGAAGGAGAAGATCGATGCGGGCGGATTGGTCGTCTCACCCGGCTTCATCGATATTCAGTCGCATTCGTGGAATGCGCTGCTCTTCGCCGACGGTCGTGTGATCGGCAAGGTGTCGCAGGGCGTCACGACGGAGATCCTCGGCGAGGCAACTACGCCGGCGCCGTCGAACACCAATGTCGATTCACTCTTCGCTGGCGGCGACCCTGACGACGCGCTGATGCTGGCGCGCGTGACCACGTTCCGGGGTGAGCATGGCTTCGGCCAGTGGCTGGCGGCGATGGAGCAGCACGGCATCTCCGTCAACGCCGGGAGCTACCTCGGGGCTACCACGGTGCGCGGGTACGCCATGGGGCGCGTGGAAGGAACGGCGTCGGCGGCACAACTCGACACGATGCGCTCGGTGGTGCGGAATGCGATGCGTGGCGGCGCCTTCGGCATTTCCAGTGCGCTCATCTATCCGCCGGGTAGCTACGCCAACACCGATGAGTTGATCGAAATCGCCAAGGTGATGGCGCCCCTGCACGGCTCGTACATCACTCACATTCGCGGAGAGGAAGGCGGTCTGCTGGGTGCGATGGACGAGGCGATCCGGATCGGCAAGGATGGAGGCGTGCCGGTAGTGATCTACCACTTCAAGGCCGCAGGGCAGCGCAACTGGCCACTCGCCGCACCGGCGATCGCGAAGGTCGATTCCGCACGCGCCGCCGGCCAGGATGTAAAGGCGACGATGTACTCGTATCCCGCCTCGGGCAACAGTCTTTCAGCGTGTATTCCGGGTTGGGTGCACGCCGATGGCAAGCTGATCGAGCGACTTCAGGATGCCGCACTGCGCGCGCGGATCCGCCGTGAGATGACCGATCTTGCACCCGGCGCACCGAGTCTCTGCCAGGACAATCAGCCCAACGCGTATCAGATCGCAGGCTTCAAGACGCCTGATTGGAAACAGTTCGAAGGCAAGCGATTGAACGAGATCGCCGCGGCGCTCAAAATGGACTGGGTCGATGCCACCATCGCACTCATCGTCGGCGAGAAGAACAAACTTGGCAAGGTGACCTTCGGCATGTCTGACGCGAACGTGTCGGCGATGATGGCGCGGCCATGGGTAGTGATCGGCAGCGATGCCGGCGGCACCGACCCCGATACCACCACCGCGCTGGTGCACCCACGGTCGTACGGCACGTTCACGCGCGTGCTCGGCAAGTACGCGCGGGATGAACGACTCTTTCCGCTGGAGGATGCGGTCCGGAAGATGACCTGGTCCACCGCGCAAATCCTGGGTCTGCGCGATCGCGGACTGCTCAAGGAAGGAAGTTTTGCTGACATCGTGATCTTCGATCCCGCGACGGTGATCGACAAGGCGACGTTCGAGAAGCCGCATCAGCTGTCGGTGGGCGTTCGCGATGTGTTCGTCAACGGTACGGCTGTGTGGCGGAACAACCAGCACACGGGGGCCACGCCTGGTCGGGCCGTGTACGGTGCGGGGTGGGACGGACAGAAGCGCGGAGCGCCAACGCGGTAGTGCGTCGACGGCGAGGAATCGACTGCCGGAGTCTCCGCTTCTACCCTACTCCAGACTCGGCTCCCACGCCTCCGCCTCGCGCGGCCGAAGCTGTGGATCACGCTGCAGCATGCGCACGCAGGTGTTCCAGCGGAGAATCACCTCGTCGTTCTCGGGCGTACGCACACCCTCGGCGCTGCCGTAAAACGCCAGCGCCTTCTCGATCGAGTCGTACGCCATCTCGGCCGATTCTGGTGCCCCGCGGTGCAGCATCGCATTGGCCCACCGCTCGCAGATGACGCCGTTGTAGTACGCGCTCTGATACGGATCGGTGAGACGCGCAACTGCGATCCGGGCGCGCGCGCGATCCGCAGCCTGCGCGGTGCTGAATTGATCTGTGATCGCCAGCACGTGCATCACGAGCGCCTCGACGTTGTCCGGCTCGACACTGAGTACATCAAGACAGATACTCTCCGCTGCCACAGAGTCGTTGAGCAGGCGGTAGCGATGCGCTTTCTGTAACGCGGCCGCTACACCCTCGTGGCTGATCGGCTTGATGGCGGGAGGCGACCATGTCATGCCGGCCTCCCGTGCATCGGCCGTGTGAGCTTGACGGCTGGATCGGAGAGTTCGTCCACTGCGTGCTCCTTCAGGGGTGTGATACCTGCGGGTCGGGACCGTGTCAAGATGGAGTGCGTCAGCGCGGGCGGCAATATGCGGGGTCAGGCCAGTCAGAGCGTGTGTCCGTCTGCCGTTGTCCGGAAGTCTTTGCGTGAGTTGCCCCCACAGTCTTTGCGCGGGCTGCTCGAAAGTCGCTACGCCGCGCGAACCCTCCCGAGGAGGAGGATGCAGAGCGCAACCGCCCACATCGCCCCATTGGCGCAGGTCAGCACGCACTGCCGCACGACGCACCGTGGTGCGGTGCTCGGGCGTGTTGGATACCTCCGCGTTCAGCGCTCCCGTGATGAGGCTGCGCACCGAGAACGCGTCCACCCTGTCGTCGACATGCCAGGATGCATCTCACATGGCTGGGCCGTCGTCCTCTGCCGGACGCGTGGAAGGCGGGCGATGCGCGGCGCGGCGCATCGCCTCGAGGTCGTTGAGGAGCGGTCGCCAGTACGCCTCGTCCGCCGCACGCTCACGGTCCTCTTCGGCCGCAAGCGTGGCGTGCAGGCTCACGGTCTGGCGCGGGTTTTCGGCAGCCGTGATGGCAGCGGCAATCACCTCACGTCCTGGCGCGGCGGCGACCGCAGCCAGAGGGTCTCGGCGCACACAGTCGATTAAGGCGTCCGGTGTACGCAGTTCCCGGAGCCAGAAGGTGCGCCGGGCGTCAGTTGGCTTGTCAGCGAAGGTGCTGTAGTGCACGTCGACGAGGCGACGAATCATTGGCCAGTCCTTGTCGCGCCGCGTCTTCTTCGCGTTGACCAGATCCTCAAGGCCAAGGACATCCACGTCACCGACGCCGGTGAGCGGCGCAATCATTCGCCGCGACCAGCACGTGTCAAAATCCGGGACGCCACGCATGACGGACATCACGTCGAGTCGCATGTTTCCTGCCGCTCCGCACCGAAAGTGGACGGCATGCCCCCTCGCGAGATACTCGGGTGCAAACGGAGGGACCGCAATGACCGTCGCCTGCAGATCGCGAAGGGCAGCGCCGAGTCGCTCGAAGTTCTCAGGCGATGCGAGGATCGCGAGATCGACGTCTCGGCTAAACTCCGAGGCGCCGTGCACGATGCAGGCTTGACCGCCCATCAACAGCGCGCGGACGCCATGTTGCTTCGTCGTCGATAACACGGTTTGGATCGGCAGCGGGAATACCGTCGTCATCGAGGCGCCCTCCGAGGGCGAAGAAAGTCTGCCACAGATCGCAGGACTGCCGGAACCGCTCCGCGGGGGTCAAGCGCATCCAGTCGGCGAACTCTTCCCCGTAAATCCGCGTCCAGTCGTCTGCTGTCAGCGCGCTCGGTGGCCACGGGAGCAGGGGCTCCTGCGGCGTCGTCAGGGGGCACGAGGGAGCGGCGAGCGTGCGCAACTCATCTGGCGTTGGGGTGATGTCCACCTTGGAAAGATACGTCAGTGGGCACGGGGGCGGCCTGGCGCGTCAGGCGAGCGCGTCACAGCGCGACGGCAGCCGTGCGTATGTCCTGTCGGCGCAGAGACTTATGTGCTCGCCGGCGCAGGAACTATCGGACAACGGCATCAGTGGAAGGTGAAGTTGTCGCAGGAGTTGGCTGACGGTCACCCTTCAAGGTGCGGGAGTTCATTCCGGGGAAGGACGCGGCGACGCTGGCGACGGATATTCTGGCGTTGAACCAAGTGACGTTCAGTGCGGCGTTCCGGAAGTCGCCGATGAAGCGGGCCAAGCTGGCGTGGCTCAGGCGAAATGCGGGAGTGGTACGCACGAACATCGGGACAGCGGAGAGTTAACCCGGGGTCTTCATGGGTCCTTCATGGGATCGTCCTTCATGGGGTCAGAGACTTTAAACCGTTCATGGGGTCAACCGTTCATGGGGTCGTTCATGGGGTCGGTCGTTCATGGGGTCAGAGACTTTGAACCGTTCATGGGCTCGGTCCTTCATGGGGTCAGCGATTTTGAACGGTACCATCGTCTTGCCTCGCACGATGCCACATACGACCGGCGGAAGTGAGCGACCTGTTTGCAGCGTACGATTCCGGATCAGGGGCGGCCTCGGCAGCCAGCAATTGCACGATGTGCACCGTTGGAGATCCCCCTCGGACGGCGGATAGCGACCACACGGCGACATCGCGTGCAGTTACACTCCCATCGCCCGCAGCAACTCCGCGTAGCGCGGGTGCGGCCGAAAGGCCTCTCTCGTCGACGCGCGGCGTGTCCAGCAGAGCAGGGTGAAGTCGCTCCGCGGCACCGACTCGAAGGCAAGTGCGATGGCGTCGGCCACGACAGCGAGCGTCATCTGCGAGACGTCATCGGTACGGGAGCGCCACTGCATTTCGGCGTAGATCGCCTCGGCGCTCGCGACGTCGACGCGCCGCATGTAACACAGAGGGAGTCACCCGGGCATCTATGGGTGGCTGCCAAATAGATCCATGGCACCTTGTCCGAGAGACAGCGCGCAGGACAGCCGGTCAACGATCTCGCGCACGCGATCTCCAGCTGCAGATGGTGACCGACGGCCGTGTGAGCACGACGCCGTGTCACGCGGGGAGCGGCGCGCCCGGCACGATGCCGAGCAGGAACTCGGCGAGCGGGACTATGGTGATCGGCCCCTGCTGCTGCTTCGTCGGCACGTCAGTCAGCGCCACCAATCGCGCCTCGGGGAATTCGTCGTGAAACGCCAGCAGCCCGCGGCGATCGGCTGGACGCAGCGTATGACCGCTCTTGACCTCGACCGCGGCCAGACCGGTGGAGGTTTCCACGACAAAATCCACCTCCACGCCACCAGTGGTGCGCCACGTGGACAGGCGAGCATCCCGGTGCCCTTCGCACCACGCCGCCAGGTGCTGATAGACCAGCCCTTCGCGGGCCGCACCGATCGCGTCCGGGGCGACCCGCGCGCTGTCCGTTGGCCGAAAGGCCGCGGCAATTCCCGTGTCGGCGAAATACAGCTTGGGCTGTGCCGCCAGCGCGCGGCGCGAAGGTCGCGCGCCGAACACCGGGACTCGCGCAATCAGAAACATCGACTCGAGCACGTCGATCCAGTCGATGACCGTGCTTTTTTTCACTGACGCGAGTTGGGCAATGGCGGTGGGACTGATCACGCTCCCGTGCGACAGGGCCAGTTGCTCGAGCGCGCGCGCAAATCCGTCGATCTGCCGCACACGGGCCTCGGCGCGCACTTCGTCGAAGACCGCCACCGCCGCGTAGTCTGCCAGCGCCTGTTGCGCGCTGTCGGCGGTCCAGATCACCGGCAACATTCCGATCCGCTGGGCGACGGGCAGCGAGAACGCGGGGCCGAGCTCGGCCGCGAGAAAGGGCGACATGATGCGTCGCCCCGCGCGTCCGCCGAGCAGATTGACACCGGAGCGGTGCAACGAACGCGCGCTGGATCCGGAGAGGAGAAAGCGACGTGCCGGCTCACGGTCCATGCGTTGGTGCACGGCGTCGAGGATCGCCGGCACGCGCTGCACCTCATCGATCACCACCCACCGATCGACTGCGACGGCGTCGAGCGACTGGTGCAGGCGCTCCGGTTCGGCCGCCAGCATGCGAGCTACGGGTCCCGAGCGCAGGTCCAGCAGGAGGGCGTCGGGGAAGCACTGCTGGGCGTAGGTCGACTTCCCGGTGCCCCGTGGGCCGAAGAGGAAGGTGCTTCCCGTCGGTGGGGGGCTGAGCCGTCTGATGGGTGGTAGGGGCGGGATTAGCGCTGGCATTGTCATACTATAGACGGCGCTACCGTCTGAAACTAGCCGTAATAGCCGCCGAAACTGTCTCGAGTGGCTTCTTTCAGACTCTGCCCCCTCTGTAACAACAGCAAGTCTGAGCCGATCGCCCTGTCGGAGCGAGTCTTATTGCGGACGTCTCGAGCATCGAGCAGATCATGACCGTCGAGTTTCCTACGGCGGATCACCGCTACTGACCACTGCTCGACGTCGATCTCGCGGTGTCGCCGATCAGGACGCCGAAGAGTTTCCCGCTGCTCTCGCTTCCGCCGGCGCCCACACCTGCCGGAACGCATCCCGATACGTCGTCGCCCGGACGTCGAACGCCTTCTGTAATTTGGCGCTGCTGAACACATATGGCCGCTCAAACTGATACATCAATTCCACCTGCTCGCGCATCAGCGGCTGAAAGAGGCCGAGTGCCCGGATCATCCAGCGCGGCGCGTTCTGGAGTTTGCTCGGTCTGCCGGCAAGCTCGCATGCCAGACGAACCAGTTCGCGCCCCGTGTGCGTTTCGGCCGTCGTCAGTGCGTGCCAGGTCTGCCCGAACGAGTCGGGATTCGTGCCAAGCATTGCCAGCGAACATCCGATGTCCGGCGTGTAGCTGAAGCTGTGCGGTACATCCGGGTTGCCAAGCCACTGCGGCGTCTTCGATGCGCGCAGGCGATCGAAGATGATCGCATTCAGCATGCTGGTCGTTGCACCAGCGAATTGCGGATGGTAGAAGTCGGCCGCTCGGACGATCATTGCATTGACCTCGCGGGCGCGAATCGCGTCGAGCAGCATGGTGGCAATGCTCGCGCGAACTTCGCCCTTCCGACTGCAGGGATTGAACGGTGTGTCTTCCGTCATCGGTCCCTTTACTTCGCCGTACGCGTAGACATTGTCGAAGAACACCAGCGAGATGTTGCTGCGGGCGCAGGCGTCGATGACGTTGGCCATGATGCGCGGCCATTGCGCCTGCCACACCTCGGTCGAGTATCCGATGCCGGCGACCAGGTAGGCCACATCGCTGCCGCTGAGCGCAGCGGCGGTGCTCGTCGGATCGAGGAGATCGGCGACGACCACTTCGTCACTTGCCGTCTCCTTCCGTGGCTGCCGGCTGACCTGCCGCAACCTGTGCCCAGTCTCTGCGAGCGCCCGTGACAGCTCGCGTCCGACCGCGCCATTCGCGCCGAGTATCGTGTGGAGTGCCATGGCGTCAGCGCTCCACCCGGATTTCCACCCGGGTATCCGTCGTCACGTTGATCACGGCTTCTTCGAATCGTGGAGCGCGCATACGCGGCCGCACCGTGCCGGTTGTGCCCCACGGCTCCTTCGGCATGCCGAAGAGGTTGGCGTCGAGTTTCGTGTTGCTGTTCTGGTCGTGAAAGACGGACACCGCATAACGGCCCGCGGTCAGCCCCTTGAATACGAAGCTGTCGACAGGCGCGGATCGCTGGCGAACGGACGTTTGTGCTGCCTTGTCCTGCTTGTTCGGAAAGCCTTCCGCCGACGCGTAGAGCGCGGCGCCGATTTGCCCGCCAGGTTTGTCTGCCCCTGTGACGATCACCGTCAGGGTGAGGTCGGTCGGCAACGTCGCCGGCGCTCCGGCTCGGCCCTTCGCCACGGTGTGCTGCGGCCCAGACGTGCCGGGCGCGTGGAGCGGACTGATGCCCGCCAGCAGGATCAGTGGGAACAGGGGCGCGGTCAGCGCTCGGAGTCGAATCGGCATTGCCGTCTCGGTTGCAGTGAGGAACCGCCAGCGAGGCGGCAGAAGATGTGAACACTGAACACATAATTGCATTTTATGTGATCATTGTCAACATTTGGGCATGCCCGTCCACCGCTACCACCACGGAAACCTCCACACCGCCCTCCTTCAGGCCGGCCTGCGCGCCGCCAGGGTGGGCGGACCGGCTGCCCTGCAGCTGCGCGAGTTGGCCGCCGCATCCGGGGTGTCGCCCTCGGCCGTCTACCGCCACTTCCCCGACATGGCGCATCTCAGCGCCGAAGTGTCGCGCTCCGCCCGCGAGACGTTGGCGAACGCGATGCTGAGCGCGGCCGAAGCCGTCGTGGAGGATCCGGATGACGCCGGCATCGGCGCGATCAGGCGCCTCCACGCCATCGGTCGCGCTTATATCGAGTTTGCCGAGAGTGAACCGCAGTTGTTCGACACCGCGTTCATGACCGCCGGCGCGGCCCCGTCATGCGCCGATGATCCGTCAGCGTGGGAGGTGCTCAACGCTGCGCTGGATGCGCTGGTGGAGACGGGTGAGCTGCATGCGTCACGGCGACACGAGGCTCCGCTGATTGCGTGGAGTGCGGTCCACGGCATGAGCGGCGTGCTGGTGCGAAAGATGCTGCCCGAGCCGTATCGCCCGGAGCAGGCGATCAGCGCGACTCTCGCAGGCGTCCGGGATGCGCTCCATCTGCGGCACCCGCCGGAGTTTGCCGTTGCACGCTGACACCTCGCGCACGGGTCTTCGCGCGGCGCGACCCTAAAGCGCGTCCACGTATCGATGCAACTCCGCCAGCATCGCCGTGTCGGTCAGTGCGTCCTGCTCGTGCGCCTGCTTCAGCCCACGCAGCCAGTCCCGAGACGCAACACCGAGCCGCACGCCATTGGTGAGCGTGATCAGTGGGCCAACGAGCACCTCGCGATACGCATTCGCCGCCGCGCCATCACCCAGCTGCTGCAGTGCTTCGGCCCTGTCATGCTCGATTGACGCGAGGATCGACTTGAACACCGCGAGCTGCGCTTCAACCGCACCGAGTTCGGAATCGACGACTGCTCCCAGCCCCTCGCCGCCCAGTCGATTGGTGAAGAAGAGCTTCAGCAGCAGCGGCTCGCGGCGGACGACCGAGGCGGCGGGCAACACCAACCAGGCGTCGAGCTCAGCGACCCCGGCGGGAGTGATGTGGTAGAGCTTCCGGTCTGGTCGAGTCTGTTGCTCGACCCGCTCGTGTCCGACCAGATGGTCGGTCTCGAGGTCCGCCAGAGTCCGATAGATCGCGGCCTGGTCGGCACTCCAGAAATGCCGTACCGAGTTGTCGAAATAGCGCTTGATGTCGTAGCCGCTGAACGGCCTGATGGTCAGAAACCCGAGAATTGCATACCGGAGCGACATCGTCATCCCGAGGAGGGGGGTTGCGCATGATTCACGAATGAGTGAATATAGGATCATCTATCTATATGTAAAGTCCTATATTTTATACGTCATATGAAAACCCCGCTCCTTTCCCGGCATCCTCACACGGCCTTCGCGCTCGCGATTGCCCTGCTGTTCTCCGCCTGCCATTCCGTACCGGCGGTGGTGACGCACCCCCGAATTCGCGCCGCAGACAGCGTCGAAATCGCGGCCGACGTGATCCTGCCGCTGGTGTTGCCCGACAGCGGGGTGCCGGTGGTCCTGATCCAGACCCGCTACTGGCGCAGCTTCAGCCTGCGCGGCGGCAAGCGGAAAAACGTGGTACCGATGGGTCCTCGAGAGGCGATCGTCGAGAAGCTGGTGTTGGCGGGCTTCGGCGTGGTGGTGACCGACGTTCGTGGCACCGGTGCGTCGGCCGGGACGTGGCCCTGGCCATGGTCGCAGGGGGAAGTGCGCGACATGGGACCGATCATCGACTGGATCGTGGCGCAGCGCTGGTCCAACGGTGCGGTTGGCGCGACAGGCGTGTCGTACGAAGGCACGACGGCGCTGCTGACGGCAACCGCTGGCCGGCCGGCGCTGCGTGCCATTCTCGCACGGGAGCTGGAGTGGAATCTGGTCGACGAGATCATTGCGCCAGGCAATGTGCGCAACGTGGGTTTCGTCGATTCGTGGAGCCGGTCGGTCGATGCACTCGATCATGGAAAGCTGCCCGAAATTTTCCCGCGTCTGGCCCGATTCGGTATCCGCGGCGTGCACCCCACTGATGACGACGAGAAGGGTGCTGCACTGCAGGCGCTGCAGCAGCGGCGCCCGCCGACTGAGGTTGCGGGACGCGTGTCTGCGGTGCGCAGTGGGAGTGATCGTTTTGGCATCGACGGTCCGCCGTCCGATTCGCTTTCCCCATCCGGGCATGTCGCAACGCTGGCCGCAACGACTGCGGTCGTCGGGATGTGGGGCAGCTGGTGGGATGGCGCCACCGCTGACGCAGTGTTTCGTGCACAGCAGCACATGCCGGTGCGTGAAGCGGTCATTGGTCCGTGGGCGCATGAGGGCACGAGCAATGCGAGTCCACTTCGGAGCGAAGAAAGTGAACGGGCGATGGTCGATCTCGATGTCGTGGTGTCGTTCTTTCGCCGACATCTGATGGAGCGCACTGCGGCACCGGCGCCGCGCAATTCGTGGTACGTCGCTGGCGCCGAGGAGTGGCAGTCGGCTGAGGAGTGGCCGACGACCACGCCGAGGACACTGCATCTCGTCGGGGAGCGACTCGCGAGTGCACCTGCAGCGGGCGCGCCGCGGGCGCTCACGGTTGACTTTGCGGCATCCACCGGAAAGAACACGCGCTGGACGACCGGGCTCGCGCGGCCGGTGGATGCGCCTGATCGCGCCGACACCCGCGGCGTGATCTCGTGGCAATCAGCGGCACTCGACTCGCCATTGTCCGTCTTCGGCGCGTCGGAGTTCGTCTGTGAGGTGACACTCGACGCACCGGAAGCGGCATTGCACGTGTATGTCGAGTCAGTCGATCGGTCGCAGCGTGTGCGGCTGCTGACGGAAGGCGTGCAGCGCATCAGGGCCGGACTCGCAACGGTGCGTATCCGGCCGGTGGCCTTCGAGCTGCCGCCGGGGTGGCGGCTGCGATTGTCGGTCGCGGGCGCTGACGCGCCGAGCTTCGAGCGTGTACCGGCGACCGGCGCGCAGCGGATTCAGTTCGCGGGTGACGGGTGCCGGCTGGTGCTGCCGGTGGTCAGGTGAGCCACATGCCTGCCGCTGGCGACGCGCTACTTGCCACGTAGTCAGACCGCGGTGTGACGTGACTCGTCGCAGCGCGCGATCAAGGCCGACGAGGCGAACGCGCATTCAGAGGGCAGATGAGTACGGTGACAGCGGTGTGCTCACTGGCGTGAGCCATTTCGGGGGGATTCCACGCGTGGTGGGATGAACGGGTGCAGCACCCGTTCGGACCTCCCGTGCCATTTCTCTCCGAGGACATCATGCCACACGCCGTAGATTGCGCTTCGTCGGCTGCCCGTGCCGCTCCCGCGCTGCGAATCATCCGAACTCGCCACCGCAGCCCGGTCCGGGTGCTCTCCATCGTCGTTTTGACGCTCGTCATCGTCGGCTGCTCGAAGAAGAAGGCCCCGACGGAGTCGAGCGTCCCCAGGACGACGTCGCGTTCTTCGCTGGTGCCGGCCTCGAACGGCACGATCATCGAAGCCAGAACCTCGCAGATCTATGCCAATGGTTCATTGCCGGCATTGGTCACCGACGACTTCATCTTCACCGGCTCGTCCAACATCACCAAGGTTGGCTGGCAAGGCATTTATTGCGTGCAGACGCCGGGTGCCGCCGCACCGGCACCGACGGCGACTGGGTTCACGATCACGTTCTACGCCGACAATGCAGGGCGGCCGAATGTGGCTGCACCGCTGCAATCGCAGACGTTCACACTGGCGCAGGCGAACCAGACCCTCGACAAGAACGTGCCGGGATTGACCTGCGGCACTGCGGCCAATACCACCTGGCCCTACTACAGCTACTCGGCCACACTCACGACGGCCTTCCCCGCGGCGGCCAACACCAAGTACTGGATCGGCATTCAGGCGCTCTCGCCATCGTTTGCGGTGTTCTGGGGCTGGCGTGACGGCGTCCCGGACAACAACCAGTCATGGCAGTTGTTCAACGGGATGTTCACGAGCTTTCCGTTCGACCGCGCGTATTCGCTCGCGCCGTAAGCGGCGTTTGTTACCAGGCCGGCCAGCGACGGTGACGCCGCTGGCCGGCTGCAGGCGACGGCCGCGGGTAAGGCTCACCGATATACCGGTGACACCATCCGGTACTCTACTCGCGCATCGAGATCGTTCAGTTTGCTGCCGACCGTCTGCATTGGCGGCAGACGTCCTTCGTACCGGCCGAGGCCGCGGTCCGAGTTCGCGAACAGGACATACAGTGGCTTGATGCCAGGCGCAGCAGCGCACTGCTCGGCCTGGAACTGAACGTCGTCTGACCGTTGGCCTGGCTCTTCATCCGGAGATCGAAGCCATAGCTCGACTTCCGCTTGAGCACGATCATGCGCGCCTGGATCATGCCGCGTGTGGTAAACTCATCCCAATGCTGGCGGATGAAGCCATGCACCGACGGCCCGGTGACCACGGGATCCTCGACATCCTCGGACGAAATTGAAACGCGCCCATTGTCATTGAGCGTGTACTCGAGGTGCCGTCCGCGCTGACTCGAGATCACTGAGCCGCTGATACCGGCCTGTGCGTTCGCAACATCGAAGGGCTGGAAGTCATAGGCATCTGACAGCTGCGCAGACTCGTCGATGATCAGGGCGCCAGCGGGATCACGTGTGGCGTGTGTGACTGAGCTCACCACCTTCGATCAACATGCCACGGCGACACTGGCAGCGTTGGACAATCGCGCTTCACTTGTTGGCCGTGTGAATCAGGAGCTCGTTACCCAGCTCAAGGGCGAAGCGCCGACGATCACGATGGTTGCCAGTGCGCTGGCGATGCGTGCCCGGAACCTGCAGCGCGGTCTGGCGGCGGAAGGCACGACGTTTCAAGTGCTGCTGGATGATGCTCGGCACGAGCTGGCCGTGCGACATCTGCCAGAGCCGAACGCCACCGTTGCCAAGGTGGCGTGGCTGGTGGGATTTTCCGAGCCGAGCGCGTTTCATCGCGCGTTTCGTCGATGGACAGGGCATTCGCCGCGCGCACTGAGTCTGACGTAGCTGCGCGACGTGCCACGCAGGCAGGCAAGCCTGCTGGATGTCGAACTACGGCATCCGCCCATACTTCCGCAACGCCGCCAGCATCCGATCCACCGGCAACGCATGAATCCGGAGATCATTCGCACCCGTCGTCGTTTCGGCCGCCAGCATGGCATTCGTGATCGCCGCTTCGGTAGCCTGCGCCGTGGCCTTGAACAGCGGCGAGATCGCGTCGTTCGACATCAGGCGCACCGTGGACACGGTGTCACTGCTCCATGTCTTCGGATTCGCGGTGCTGAACGCGACGAAAATGTCGCCCGAGCCATTGCCGCCGAATCCACCCTGTCGGCCGATACCGAGTGACACGCGTGTTGCCAGACGCTTGAGCTGGTGCGGCATCAGCGGTGCATCGGTCGCGACCACGACGATGATCGATCCCTGCTCGGCCGCGTCGGCATCACCGGGCCGCGCGGGCGCGCTGCAGCGGCGAACCAAGCCCACTTCCTGAGGCAACGGGCGATCGTTCGCGATGCAGGGCGATAGATCGGTGATCTCCTCGCCCACCGGCGCGCCGGCGATGCGCAGGTCGGCGCGCGATCCGAAGTTGCACTGCACCAGTACACCGACGGTGTAGTCTCCCTTCGTCGTCGTCAGGACACGCGACGCCGTCCCGATGCCGCCCTTGAAACCAAGGCAGCGCATTCCGGTGCCGCCGCCGACGACGCCCTCAGGCACCGGACCGCCACGCGCGCTGTCGAGGGCTGCGAAGACATGTTCAGTCTTCACGTGAAAACCATTGATGTCGTTCAGGCCGCCGTCGTACGTCTCGGCCACCACCGGCAGCCACCAGGGCTGCAGCACGTTCTTGCGCCCCACTTCCCATCGGATAATCGCATCGCGCACGACGCCGACGCTGTGCGTGTTCGTGATGCCGATGGGGCCTTCGAGATAGCCGCTCTCCTGAATCCAGGTGGTGCCGGTCATCTCGCCGTTGCCGTTGAGCGTGAACCACGACGCGAACACCGGATCCGCATTGTCCTTGCCACGCGGGTGCACGATGGTGACACCGGTGCGAACCGGGCCCTTGCCGACCACCAGCGGACCACTACCCGAGATGATAGTGCTGTGGCCGACCTCGACACCGGCCACGTCGGTGATCGCATCGAGCCGGCCAGGCGTACCCCCGATAGGGAGCTTGAGGTCGTTTTCGCGCGGCTTGGATTGCGCCAGGAGTGCGTGGGTGCTGAGGGTCGTCGCGACGACGACGAGGGCAACGCGATGTGCCAGGCTACGACGAGAGACCGACATGTGGACACCGGGCAGGACGGAGGCGAGGTGGTGACAGGGCGAACGCGAGAAACGTCGCCATCAGTCTGCGCGTACGCCAGCGGCGGGTGCCACAACCATACGGATTTGCGTCATCGCCGACTACTGCACGGCACACGCATCCCGTACTACTGTCATGGCGACAGCGCAGAGAGATTCTCGTGCGGGCGCATCTGACGGCACTTCAGTGCCCTCGTTGTGTTTCTTTGCCACGACTGCCCCGTTCATTCACTCACACACTGCCAGGTCTCATGACGCTCGATCGCCGATCCTTCCTGACGTCCGCCGCCCTGGCTGCGGCCGCCGTCGCGCTCCCCGGCACTGAGGCGGAAGCCGAGTCGGTACGAGACGCGCGTGTTTACATCGAGCTGCGATCCTATCGGTTGAAGCCAGGCGCGCCGCACACGCTGCTGGATGGGTACCTGGAGAAGGCGTTGATTCCTGCGCTCAACCGCCGGGCCATTGGCGCAGTCGGTGTGTTCACGGAGCCCGAAGCAGCGGACGGTCCAGCGGTGTGGGTGCTGATCTCGCATCCGTCACTGGCGTCGGTGAGTACGGTAAATGCCTCGATCAATGCCGATGCGGCCGTTCTCGCCGCCGGCGCCGACTATCTGAGCGGGCCGACGAAGGAAAATCCAGCGTTCGACCGTGTCGACAGCTGGGTGCATATCGCGTTTGCCGGCATGCCGCGCCTTGAAGTCCCGGCGCTGACACGCGCCAAGAAGGCGCGCGTGTTCGAGCTGCGCATCTACGAGAGCTTCTCCGAATTGAAGGCGCTGAAGAAGGTCGCGATGTTCAACGCGGGTGAGATCGACGTGATGAAGGAGGTGCAACTTTCACCGGTGTACTACGGTCAGGCCCTGGTCGGTCGCGACCTGCCGCAGCTGTCGTACCTGCTCTGCAGTCCCGACCGCGAAACGCACAAGGCGAACTTTGAGCGGTTTCTGGCGCACCCGACCTGGAAGCGGCTCTTCGCGGATCCGCAGTATGCGGACACGGTGTCGAAGATCACGAGCCGGTTTCTGGTGCCGACGGCGTACTCGCAGATCTGACGGGGCGTGTCGTCCTGGTCGAGGCTGCCGTCGTCGTCGAGCTCGAGTCAGCACCGACGCGTGACCCCGTCTCCGAACGGCAGCTCCTCACCGATCTCCGCGGGATGGGGCGTCCGGTGGTGCTCGTGCCGAACTTCGGCCTTCAGACAGCACCGTTGGCCTTCTGCAGCCCCGCGGCGTCCGTCGCCGCGCTGACGCATCAATCGCCCTCTCTACGGTTGCGGCGGCGGCAACTTCATGGCGGATTCTATCATCCGGATGTACTCTGCCACCGGCTTCAGCCCCATCTCTGCGCGCCGTGTGTCCACATTGGCCGAGTCGTCAATGGGGTCGAGCACGACCTTGCCATCACGCATCGTCATCTGCGTGCCATACCGCTGTTTGTGTCCCGCCTGCACTTCGACGCGGTCAGCGAGCAGCGCCACGGCCTGCAGGTCGAGGTCGCCGTTCCGTGCCGCCTGCATGACAGCCGGCAGCATCGCGCGCATGAACGCCGTGTCACCGTCGGCATGCTGCACGATCAGGAACGCACTCTCCACGTTTTCCTTCCCCACCTGCGCCACCGTCGGCCACTGCCAGCGCGCAACGTACGCCTTGAGCCAGTTCGTGTTCGCCGAGTCCACCTGATTCATGCGCCGACCCTGCGCGGTGTCGACCTCACCGCCCTCACCAAATCCTTCGCGTATCGACTGGTCCTCCTTCCCGCGCGCCGCCAGCTGCTTGCGCGCCTCGGCCAGCACGCTCTCCGACGCCACTTCCGGCGCTTTACCACACCCACCGAGCATCACCGTCACTGCCAACAGCAGTGTCCCACCGAGCGCCCTGATAACCCGTGCGGGCATCATGGCACCACCCCCGGCGCCACCGCCGGATACTTGATCCCGAGCTGCTCGAGATACGTCCCGAACCTGGTCGCATCGTAGTAGAACGGTCGCATCAGCTCACGGTACCGCGCCATCTTCTCGGCATTCAGCCAGATCGCCGGCTGGTCACTCGCGGCCATCAGTGGCCGGTACTTGATGTCCTTCGTCTGCACGTTGACGAAATAGTCCTTCGCGTCGCGGATCAGCGTCGGCTGCATCATCAGGTCGAGCAGCGTCATCGCCTGGACCTTTGCGCCCGCCACCACGCCCTTGTGCGCGATCGGCGTCGCCATCGCAATGCCGTCCACCCAGTTGTGCCCCGGGGTGCCTGGAATGTTGCTCGGATAGTAGAGCGTCACACTCGGCACGGTCCAGGTCACGTCGCCGATGTCATCGCTGCCGGTGCCGCCGGTGGGCGTGTCCGCCGGCGAGCGCAGCGGACCGACCTTCGTCACCAACCCGCTGTCCGGCTGCTGCATCAGACGTTGCACCGACTTCGCCATCACCTGATCATCCGCACTCCAGGCGGGCATGCCGACACGCGTCGCGTTGCGGTGCATGGCGGTGGCAATCGGCTTGTTGAAGTGTGGGCGCCAGGCGGATCCGATTACCTGTACCGTATCGAGTTTCGTGAACGTGGCCGCCGCCGAGGCGCGCGCGATCACCTTCGCGTCGTCGAACATCTTCGACACCCGTTCCACGTCGCGCTCGCGAAAGAAGAACCAGATCGACGCGGTGGCCGGTACCACATTGGGCTGATCGCCACCATCGGTAATGACATAGTGCGAGCGTGTTGCAAGCTCCATGTGCTCGCGATGGTACTCCCACGCATTCGCCATCGCCATCACGGCGTCGAGCGCGCTCCGTCCACGCCATGGCGCGCCGGCCGCATGCGATGCCGTGCCACTGAACTTGAACTGTGCCGAGATCAACGTCAGTGCCGATTCGTCGCCCCACGAAACGCCGAATTCATCGCTGACATGTGCGAACAGGTTTGCATCGACGTTCTTGAACACACCGGCCCGCACCAGGTACGCCTTGCTCGCCAGCTGCTCCTCGGCCACACCCGGCCAGAGCACGATGGTACCCGACATCTTCTCGCGCGTCATGATGTCCTTCACCGCCAGCGCGGCGATGATGTTGAGCGGCACGCCGCTGTTGTGCCCCTCACCATGCCCGGGCGCGCCGGTCACCATCGGCGTGCGGCCTGCGGTCCCCGGAAACTGGTTCGCCTGCGGAATGCCGTCGATGTCGGAACCGAGTGCAATCACTGGTGACCCGCTGCCCCACTTCGCAACCCACGCCGTCGGCATCCCGGCCACGCCGCGCTCGACGGAGAAGCCATTCTGTTCCAGTACCCCGGTCAGGTATTTCGACGTCTCGACCTCCTGCATGCCGAGTTCACCGAACGAGAAGACCCTGTCTCTTATACACATCTCCGAGCCCACGAGACTAAGGCGAATCTCGTATGCCGTCTTCTGCTTGAA
>ENA-ORBV01004017-ORBV01004017.1-microbial-mat-metagenome-genome-assembly--contig:-NODE-4017-length-28792-cov-6.823611_pt1 | contig 28792 bp, 18 predicted proteins | sample MGYA00237777_ERZ505514 | MGnify/ENA primary metagenome ERZ505514 (study PRJEB26160, sample SAMN06269048) | microbial mat metagenome | isolation source: Oligotrophic lake microbial mat | place...
ACCTGGCGAAGCCTGTCGCAAGAACCGAAATCATCACCGCCAACCTGATCGGCCCGACTGCCCTCGGCTTCCGCCACCGCGACGACATCACCGAAGTGACGCGCCTGCTGGCCGACATGGGCATTGCCGTCAACGTCGTGGCGCCAATGACCGCCCGCCCCTCCGACGAACTCTGGATCTCCAACTCCATCGTCAACGTCGCCGGCTACTGGCAGGACGGCATGGATGTGAAGCTCGATTACAAATACAACGCCGGGAACCTCGGCACCTTCGACCTCTCCACCGCCGGCACCTTCCTCCGCCAATACGTGGTGCAGGTTCTGCCGACCACCCCGGCCCAAGGCTACCAAGACGGCTATTTCAACGCCGCCACGTCCAGCACCGGCGTCTTCCCCCGCTACCGCCTCAGCAGCCGTCTGGATTGGTCCCTCAAGAGCTGGAACGCCGGCATCGGCCACACCTACGTGCCCAGCCTGGACGACCTCTCGAACGCCACGGCCTTCCGGGTCGCGAAGTATCACAACTTCGACCTTCAGGTCGGCTACAGCTTCAAGAACTCGGCGAACAGGTGGCTCAAGGGTCTCACCACCACCGTCGGCGTGAACAACGTCTTCAACAAGTTCCCGCCGCTCATCCCCTCCGAGGGCAATCAATCGGCGGACATCAACGCCTACGACCCCATCGGCCGCTTCGTTTATGTGCAGGCCAAGTATAAGTTCTAACTGACTCCGGCAACACTGCCGCCGTCCGACTCGGGCCGGGCTCCTCGGAGCCCGGCCTTTTTTTGTCCGATCGCGCCGCTTCGGCTCTTCGGTTGCGCCTCCGGCCCCGTCGCCCATCCTTGTTTCATCGTAAATTTCGCAGTCGGAGCTGATTTTTAAGCGGTGATTTGCGATGTAGAGACAGGAGGATGCGGCGGGAAAGCGCGCGGCGGTGGCGAGGTTGGCTGCGAGGGTGGCGACCTACGCGGGCGGGATGGCGGAGATCGGTTTGAGGAGAACATGGACGCCGTCGTGGCAACCGAGGCCGACGCCCCGGACGAGGTCGTTTTCCGAAGAGGTATCGTAGGTGACGAGTTCTGCTTATCCGGTGGCGGCGACGCGATGGGCGCGGACGAGGACGGCTTCTTCGAGGCAGCCGCCGCTGATAGAGCCGAGGCGCTCGCCTCCGGCGGTCACGAGCAGGCGCGCGCCGGGCCGGCGGCAGGAAGACCCGACGACGGCGACGAGGATGACGAGGACGCGGCGGTTTGAGCCGGGGGCCGGCCGGATTAATTCGGCGATGAGCGATGAAAATTCTTCCACAAAAGTTGAGGAGGCTGGTGTGAAATCGACTGCGATTGCGGGAGTAAACGCGCCGTCGGAGGGAATTAAGGCGAATTCCAGCCCCGGCGCCACGATTCTAGATACAGGAATTCGCGCTTGCGAAATGTAACGCGTTTATGACAGGTCTTGGCGGTTACACAACGAAACGGCCGCCCACAACCGGCCTCTCTTCAACCACAACACCACTGCCAGTTATGAACACACTGCTGCCTAAGGTAGCGTTGGACGCCCTGCGTCTTGCGCTTGTCACGGGATTGACCGCCGGCGTCCTCGCCGCGCAAACGACCCCTGTTACGACCACAACCGCGCCGAAAGCGCCCGTCGCCCAGGAGACCCAGACGCTCGAGAAATTCGAAGTCACGGGCTCGCGCATCAAGCGCCTCGACGTCGAGACGCCCCAGCCCGTCGTGACCTTCACGTCCGCGAGCATCGAAGATTCCGGCTACCGGACGATCGGCGAGTTCGTGCAGAGTCTTCCGTTCAACTCCGGATCGGCGAACTCGATCTTCCAAGGCGCCAGCTTCACGCGCGGGGCCGTTACCGCCAATCCCCGCGGCTTGGGCAGCAATCGCTTTTTGACGCTCGTCAACGGTCGTCGCGCCGTGACCTACGCGCTCACCAATAGCTTCAACCAGTCGATCTTCGACTTTAACAGCATCCCGCTTACGGCCGTCGACAGCATCGAGTTCCTGAAGGACGGCGCCTCGGCCATTTACGGCTCCGATGCGATCACCGGGGTAATGAACATCAAGCTGAAGAAGAACTACACCGGCGTCCGCACCGAAGCTTTCGTCGGCAACACCCAAGGCCATGACAGCTTGGTCAAGTCCACCAGCCTCTTGGCCGGTGCGCAAACGGGCAAAACATCGATTCTCGTCACTGCAAATTACCAAGGGGGCAACTCTAGCTTCGCTCGTGACTATGATCGTTCCAAAGCGACCGACTACTCCAGCGCCGCCCCCAAGGGCATCAATCAGAACAGTTCCTTCAACTACCCGGCCAACGTCAATCTGACGGCGGCTCAGGCCACGGCTGCCGGCTTCACCGGTGGCTCGGGCCTTTACGCCATTGTCGGCGGCAAACCCACCGCGACGCCCCAGCGCTCGCAGTTCGCCCGCTTCGCGGTCCTCCCCAACGAGAACCGCTATGACTTCGCGCAGACCTTCCAGCTCAATCCCGATTTCGATTACATCAGCCTTTACAGCCGCCTTAACCACGATTTCTCCGACCGCCTGACGGCTTTCGTGGAAGTGTCCCTGTCGAATAACCTGACGAAGTTTGGTTTTACTCCATCGGTCATTCAGAGCACGCAGAATGCGGGCACGGGTCCTACCGGCTTGCTCAACGTTCCGGCTAACAATCCCTATAATCCGCTGGGTATCGATCTGACGAATTTTCTCTATCGCACCAGTTTCGGTCCGGCCCGCCAATTCGACACCGAATCCTCCGGTGCGAACTATCTGGTGGGTCTGAAAGGCATTCTCAATGCCGATTGGTCTTGGGAACTCGGCACCGCCTACGGCTATGGCGTGGTCGCTACTACGACCCGTAACCAGATCCGCGCGGTGGACCTGCAGAACGCGCTCAACGGCACCACGCGGGCGACCGCGCTGAATCCGTTCGGCCCGTCGGACAATGCCGAGTTGGTCAACAGGCTCTTCACGATCTCGAACGCGAGCGCCAAGGTTCTCGCTTACGGCACGGATCTTACGGTCGGCGGCAACATCTCCCAATTCTCGCTGCCCGGGGGCGAAATCGGAGTGGCGGCGGGCGGCGAGGTGCGCAAAGAGAAGCTGGACACGCGCCCGGACACCGCGGCTTACGTGGGATCGGGTGGCGGTCTGCCGCTCACCGGTTCCCGCACGGTCAGGTCGGCCTATGTTGAAATTTCTTTGCCGGTTCTCAAATCGGTCGAATTGCAGGTCGCCGGCCGGCATGAGAGCTACAGCGACTTCGGCAAGACCAACAAGCCGAAGTTTGGCGGCAAGATTCGCCTCCCGGAGAATCCATTCCTCGATGTGGTCCTCCGCGGTTCCTATTCCAAATCCTTCAAGGCTCCCGACCTCGGCCGCCTCTACGCTTCCCAAACCGTCGGCTTCTCGTCGACAGTCTTGCAGGATCCGCTTCGCCCCCAGGATCCGGCCACGCAATTGCGCCTGATCTCCGGTGGTAATCCCCTCCTCAAGCCCGAGGACGGCCGGGTGCAATACCTCGGCGTTGTGATCGAGTTGCCAAAGAGCGTGAAGAACCCGTGGCTAAAGGGCCTCAGTTTCTCCGCCGACTACTTCAACTACCGCATCGACGACGTGATCAGTTCGCCCTCCGTCAATTTCCTCCTCGGCGCGACGGGCCGGGCGCAGTTCCCGAGCGCCATCGTGCGTGACAACTCGACCGAGAATCCCGGTCCGATCCGGAATATCTTCACGGTTCCGGTGAACTTGGCCCAGCAGACTTACATCGGCTACGACTTCGAGGTCGTCTACAAGACCCCGGTCACGCGCCTCGGCACGTTTGGCACGACGATCCGCGCGACCTACATCGACACGATCGCGTCCGACTCCGGTCTCGGTAGCGGACAGGCGAAATTCCAAGGCCTCTATGGCAGCCCCCGTCTCAACATGACGGGCGAATTCAACTGGCGGCACAAGGACTGGGGCGCGGCGGTCTACGTCAACCGCTCCGGTCAATACTTCAACGACGGCTACACGGCCGCCGGTTGGGGCGAAAACGCCGTCACGTCGGTCAGCCCCTCGGTCAACTACCGCGGCCTGTGGAACACCACCATCACGCTCGGTGCTTCCAACGTGATGGATCAGGAGCCGCCACGTAACGGTTATCAGACGTTGAATTTCGATCCCAACCTCTACGGCAATCTGGCCACGGGTCGTTTCATCTACGTCCGCATCAGCAAGGAATTCTAAGCCCGAGCCCATGAGTGGCCCGGCCCTTTGATTTCGAGCGCGCTCTCCCGACGGAGAGCGCGCTTTTTTTGCATTTGGTCCAACCCAGTGTCTGTTGATCGCCTACTACCCATGAATCTTCTCCTCCGCTTCGCCCTCGTCGGCCTGTTGGCCGTCGCCGCGCTCCGCCTCCCCGCCGCACCGGCGCCGGAGCTGCCGGTCGCCACGTTCTTCAAGAAACCCTCGCTCGCTTCGCTGCACTTCTCGCCCGACGGCAAGCGCATCGCCTGCCTTATTCCCTATGAGCGGCGGATGAATCTCGCGGTCATCGACCTCGAGAAGAAGACCAAGAATCTCCTCACCAACTTCACCGACAACGACGTCGGCTCGCTCCAGTGGGTCAGTAACGACCGGCTGGTTTTCACCCAGGATATCGACGGCCAGGAAGTGCCCTCGGTTTTTGCGGTGAACCGCGACGGCACGGAGCCGACAAAGCTTTTTGGCTACGACAGCACCGCGCAAAGCAGCGCCGTGAACGTGAAGTTTCGCGGGCTCCTGCGTCGGTTGGAAAACGAGCCGCGCAATATTCTGGTGCTGGCGAGCCTCACCGGCGCCCAAGGTCCCGATGTCGGCAAGATGAACCTCAAGACCGGGCGCATCACGGTCTTTGTGCCCAACCCCGGGTTTGTCAGCCGTTGGATCCTCGACCGCAGCGACACCGTGCGCATCGGCATCTCCTCGGAAAACGGTCGCACCAAGATTCTCTTTCGCCCCGAGGGCAGCTCCACTTGGGAAACGCTCGACAACGGCATGGGTTCCGAGGCCGAGAGCGACAGCGACGGCAACGCGACCGGCACTTGGATGCCCATGGCATTCGACGGTGACAACCGCACGCTCTTCGTCGTCAGCCGTATCGGCCGCGACCGCGCGGCGGTTTATCGCTACGACACCCGGACGCGCCAACTCGGCGAACTCGTGGCCGAGGACGACGTTTACGATGTCGTGGACGGCAACCCCGACTACAATCCCTTCCCTGTCCGGGGCCTGCTCTACGACGACACCAAGCAGCGCGTCGTGGGCCTCGCCTACCGTGCGGCGAAACCGAAAGTCATCTGGTTCGACGAGGATTTTGCCCGCCTCCAGAAGCAGATCGATTCTTCGCTGCCGGACACGGTGAACTTCATCCTCGACGCTTCGCCCGACGACTCCAAGCAGCTCATCCTGGCGCAGAGCGATCGCGATCCCGGAGTTTATTACCTCTTTGACCGCGCGAAGAAGAAGCTCGAGGAACTGGCCGTGATCGCGCCCGGCGTCGACCCCGACCAGATGGCGGCGATGACGCCTGTCTCCTATCAGGCGCGCGACGGGCTCACGCTGCGCGGCTACCTCACCTTGCCGCGCGGCCGTGAGCCGAAAAATCTTCCGCTCATCGTCAACCCCCATGGCGGCCCCTACGGCATCCGCGACGACTGGCGTTTCAAAGCGGAGATCCAGTTCTACGCCAATCGCGGTTTCGCGGTGCTTCAAGTGGACTATCGCGGTTCGGGCGGCTACGGCACGAAGTTTGAGCGCGCCGGTTATCACAAATGGGGCTTGGAGATGCAGGACGACCTCACCGACGGCGTGAAGTGGGCCATCGCCCAAGGTATCGTCGATCCGAAGCGCGTCGTCATCAGCGGAGCCAGCTACGGCGGCTATGCCACGATGGCCGGGCTGGCATTCACCCCGGAACTCTACGTCGCCGGGGTCAACTACGTCGGCGTGACCAACCTCACCTCGCAATGGGGCAAGTATAAAGGCACCGACAACCAACTCCGCACGGTGCACCGCCTGTTCGGCGATATGGACAAAGCCGCCGACCGCAAACGTGCCTTCGACACGTCGCCGTCCAATTTTGCCGACCGGATTACCGTTCCGGTGCTGATGGCGTATGGCAAAAATGATCCGCGCGTGCTCATCGACCAAGGCTACGATATGGAGTCGGCCCTCAAGAAACACGGCAAAGCCTTTGAGCTGATCATCGAGCGCGATGAAGGCCACGGCTTCCGCAAAGAGGAGCTGAGCATCGCGTTCTTCACCAAGGTGGACGAGTTCCTCAAAAAGCACGTCCCCGGCGTGGGAGAGAATGTCAAAATCGGGCCGACCAAGGTCATCGAGATGCCGGCCAAGTCCGATTGAACCGGCTTTCCCTGCCCATCGCTCGCATTCGCCTACGCTCCTCCCAAACAGGGTTTCCTTTAACTTCCCACCATGACCATCCTGCGCCAACGCACCCTGCTCACCGCCCTGAGCGCCCTCGCCTTTGCCGGCGCGAGCGCCCAGTCCTCAGCCGACATCAAGGGCTTCGCGCCCGTCTCGGTCTCTTCGGCCAATTACCGCGAGACCCCGCGCGACCAACTGGTGTTGCTCAACAACAAACCGAACGCGCTCAACCCCGATGCCAAGCCGCTGGCGACGCTGGCGACGCCCCGGCATTTCATCTTTTTGCCCGGGGAAGTCTTCGAGGCCGACCTCACCTACGAGGAAGTCTGCGAGCGACTCACGCCGGCGCTCGCGACCAAGGGTTACATCAACGGAGCCGATGCCCAGGGTCTGATCAAAGACCCGGCCAAGGTCACCATGGTCCTACGGGTGAGTTTTGGCGCGCGGCCTTGGCGGCTGCCGACCGTGCGGACCGAGCAACTCGCCTGGCGGGACGGGATGCAGCCCCGCACGCGGGATCCGCGGAGCTTGAACAATCTGGGTGGTGACACGGTGTTTGAAAATCGCGCCGGCGGTGCCGACGGTGCCCTCGCGGCCGCAGCCCAGAACGAATCCAACACGAGCAGCGTCTGGAGTGGTGGTGGTGGCCGGCCCGCTCCTTCAGCGGGAGGCGGCGAACCCGGCGGCGGCGGCTCCGCCGTAATCGCCCCCGGAACCGCGTATAACTCCACCGCAGTCGGCGCGGTTGCCGAATACGGTGGCACCCGCGAATTTGATCTCATCGTGGTGGACGCCTTCGACTACGCCGAGTTGAAGGCCAAGGGCAAAGCCGCCACGCGCCTCTGGACGACCTTTGTCGCCGCGCCCTCCGAGCCCGGGAAGAAATTTTCCGCCTCGCTCGTCGCTTTGTTGCGCGCCGCCGGCCCCTTCTGGGGCGAGACCACCTCCGGAATGCAGGTCTACAACGATACGCGCGCCGAGGTGAAGATCGGTGAAATCATCGAAGTGAAACCCGACGCCTCATTGGAGAAAAAATAGTCCGGCGACTGGGCGATCATCGGCCCGCTCGCTCGCGAACGGGCAAAAAAATGGAGGGCCGGCTACCCCTAGCCGGCCCTCCTGCTGACCTAACCCTAACACCAAACAAACCTTTGAACTACGCGGGGGAAGACGCGGGTCGGTGGCGAAGTGTTCAAAGAAAAGAACACGATTTTTTCGTTCACATGTTTGTAACGAACCTGGTCGGAAGCGGCCGTTCTTCGGCGGCATTTTCTTAGTCGCGAACCCGCGTTGCGCTCGACCGGTCGGCGGTCATCGTTTCCCCGATGAATCGAAGTCACCGCCGTCGATGGATGGGGCTCCTCTTGGTGCTGGGCGCCGGGGCCGTGATGTGGTGGCTACGGGAGATACCGCCCGGTGGTGCCGAATCCAAGGATCGCAACGTTCTGGCGCCCGCGAACCCTGCGGCACCGGCTCCGGCTTCTGCTCCTGAAATGGCTTCGGCAACGGTGCCGAAATCGGGAACCGAATCGGGCGCGGGGGTAAACGGCACTTTGGCCGACCGGACTTTGTTCGCCTACGTGGAGCCGGCCGACGCGACCGAGCTGGATCGCGCCCTTCCGGCCCCGACGGAGAAAATCCGTTATGTGCGGCTCAATTCCGCCCTCATCGCCGGCAAGCAATCGCCTTTTTGGGCCAAAGCCGGCACGGGTCGCGTCGAGGTGCCGTTGCCGGGCGGCGCGCTCCTCCGCGTAGCGATCACAGAGACCATCTCGCTCGGGCCGGATCGTTTCACGAGCACGGGCACGATCGAGGGCAGGCCGCAGAGCCGGGCGCATTTTTCCTACAACGCCGGGTTTCTCCACGCGACGATCCAAGACGTGGAATTGGGCGACTATACGCTGCGGACCGCGACGGCCGAACTGGCCCAGTTCTACGAGGTGGACGACGCGCTGATCCCCGCCTGCGCGGCCGAGCGGGCGCCCCGCCCGATCCTCGATGCCGATGCCCGCGCCGAACTGGCGCGTCGCGAGGCCGCCTTGAGCTCTGCCCCTGCGGGTGAGCCGACCGGCGGCACCGTCACTCCCGCCGCCGGCAGCGCCGGAGCCAACGTCACGGTCGACGTCATGTTTCTCCACACCAAGAGCGTTCTGCCCACGCTCACGGGCTCGGCCCGCACGGCGGCGTTGCAGAGCCTCTTCGACAACGCTGTCGCCAAGACCAACGGCGACTTCGCCGCCAGTCGGATCGCGGCGCGCGTCCGCCTCGTGCGCGTGGCCGAGGTCGATTACAACGAAGCCGCCAGTTCCGGCACCCTCGTGCAATCCGACGCCCTCAATGCGCTGCGCCTCACCCGGGACGGTAAGATGGACGAGATCCACGCCCTGCGCGACCAAGTCGGCGCCGATCTCGTGTGCCTCGTCCTCCAGCGGGTGGATTCGACGAGCAGCGGGCTGGGCTACGTCCTCGAGACCCCCGGGGAGAACACCAATCCGCTCTTCGGACTTTCCGTCGTCGAGTATTCCTACGTGAGCGGCACCGATGTGGTCTCGCATGAACTCGGCCATAATTTCGGCTGCGCCCATGATCGCGAAAACTCGCGGACCTCCGCCGGTGCGCTTTCCTACGGCGCGTATCCCTATAGTTTCGGCTACCGGTTTCGCGGCCAGAACCAGTTTACTTACCGCACGATCATGGCCTACGCGCCGGGCTCGCGCGTCAGCTATTTCTCCAATCCCGCGGTCGTCGCCCCGGCCCCGATCGGCGTGCCGGTCGGCGTCCCCATCGGCGAGCCGGGTGAGGCGCACAACGCCCTCACCGTCGACCAAGGCGCGTTCGAAGTGGCCAACTTCCGGCTGCAAACGCAGGCGGCGAACGCCACCGGAACGTTGATCAACGTCGCGACCCGCGCGTTCAGCGGGGTCGGCGAGCAACAGCTCATCGGGGGATTCATCATTCAGGGCACCGGGCCCAAGCGGATGCTCTTGCGCGCGGCGGGCCCGGCGCTCGCCCTCGCCCCGTTTGGTGTGCCGGACGTCCTCGCGGATCCCCGCCTCACGTTGTTCACGACCGACACCAACCCGCCGCGTCTGCTCGTGGCCAACAACGACTGGGGGTTGCCGTCCGCGGGTGCCGCGAGCGCGGCCGAGATCACCGCCTCCGCCGCGTCTACCGGGGCTTTTCCCTTCGCCGTCGGCAGTCGCGACGCCGCGCTCCTCGTCACGCTCGCGCCCGGCAGCTACACCGCGAACGTCGAGGGGGCCGACGGCGGCACCGGCACCGCGCTCGTCGAGGCCTACGAGGTGGATCGCTCGGGCAATCGCATTTTCAACCTCTCAACCCGCGGTTACGCCGACAAGGGCCGCGAGATGATCGGCGGCTTTGTGGTGCAAGCGGGCGCGGGCCCGACGAAGCGCATCCTGATCCGCGTGCAGGGACCCTCGCTGGCCCGATTCGGCCTCTCGGCGATGGACGATCCCTACATGGAGATCTACAATTCCGCCGGCGCGCTCGTTTTTAAAAACGACGATTGGAGCACGGGGGCTGGGGTCACCTCCGGCGCGCGCGATGATTTCAAGCCCAACGTGACCTATTACAACGAGCAGCAGATTTTCGCGACCGGCTTTGCGCCCGGCAACCGGCGCGAGCCCTGCGTGATGGCTGACCTCGCGCCGGGCAGCTATACGGTCGTGGTGCAACCTTTTGAGCGGCTGCCCGAGCAACCTGCCAAACCCGGCGTGGCGATCGTCGAGGTGTTCGAGGTCGTGCCGAAGTGATGCGCAGCCCGCCCGTCCACGTTGGGCCGAAGTGGCGCTCTGTGCGGCGGCCATGGCCGCAAGCTGACCCAATTTCCGACCCTCGGCGCATCTCTCCCCCGGCGACGGCACTGGCGCGAAGTCTGCAGGTCGGAGATTAACCACTATGGACCTCAATAAATTCACCCAGATGTCGCGTCAGGCCGTCACCGACGCGCAGGCCATCGCCCGTCGCCTCAACCACCACGAGGTGGACACGTGGCACCTGCTCTCCGCGTTGCTCACGCAGGAAAACGGTCTCGTCTCCGGCATCGTCGACAAGCTCGGCCTGACCGCGAGCGCGTTGGCGATGGCCGTGGACCGCGAGTTGGAGCGCCTGCCGAGCGTCACGGGCAGCGTGGATGCGTCCAAAGTCTACGTCACGCAGGCGATGAACGACGTGCTCACGCGCGCCGAGTCCGAGGCGAAGTCGCTCAAAGACGAGTTTGTCTCGGTCGAGCACCTGCTGCTCGGCCTGCTCGACGTGGCCAAGCCCGAGGCGTTGAAGAAAATCTTCCAGAGCTTCGGTCTCGAGCGCGCCAAGGTCCTTAAAACGCTCAAGGAAATCCGCGGCAACCAGCGCGTCACCACCGACAATCCCGAAGCCACCTACGCCGCGCTGGAAAAATACGGCGTCGATCTCGTGGCGCAGGCGCGCAAAGGGAAAATGGACCCCGTGATCGGCCGTGACGACGAGATCCGCCGCACCATCCGCATCCTTTCGCGCAAGACCAAGAACAACCCCGTCCTCATCGGCGAACCCGGCGTCGGCAAGACCGCCATCGTCGAGGGCCTCGCCCAGCGCATCCTCCGTGGCGACGTGCCCGAGGGACTCAAAGACAAGACGATCTTCTCCCTCGACATGGGCGCGCTCGTCGCCGGCGCCAAGTATCGCGGCGAGTTCGAGGAACGTCTCAAGGCCGTGCTCAACGAGGTGAAGTCGGCCGACGGCCGCATCATTCTGTTCATCGACGAACTCCACACCATCGTCGGCGCCGGCAAGACCGAGGGCGCGATGGACGCGGGCAATCTTCTCAAGCCCATGCTCGCGCGCGGCGAGTTGCACTGCATCGGCGCGACCACACTCGACGAGTATCGCCGGCACATCGAGAAGGACGCCGCGCTCGAGCGCCGCTTCCAGCCCGTCGTCGTCGACCAGCCGAGCGTCGAGGACGCGCTCTCGATTCTGCGCGGCATCAAGGAGCGTTTCGAACTGCACCATGGCGTGCACATCCAGGACAACGCGCTCGTCGCCGCCGTCACTCTTTCCAACCGCTACATCACCGACCGATTCCTGCCCGACAAGGCCATCGACCTCATGGACGAGGCCTGCGCGATGATCCGCACCGAGATGGATTCGATGCCGCAGGAGCTCGACGAGCTCACGCGGAAAGTGCTCCGCCTTGAGATCGAGGAGACTGCGCTCGCGAAGGAAAAGGACGACGCCAGCAAGCGCCGGCTCGAAACCTTGCGCCAGGAACTCGCCGAGTCCCGGGAGAAAGCCAAAGGCATCAAGCTCCACTGGGAAAAGGAAAAGGCCGCCGTGCAAAAAACGCGCAAGCTGCGCGAAGAAATCGAAGCCCTGCGTATCGAGATGGAAAAAGCCGAGCGCGCCTACGACCTCAACAAGGTGGCGGAGCTGCGCCACGGGACGATTCCGCAAATGGAGGAGGAGTTGAAGCGGCTCGAAAAAAAGGGCCGCGACACGGAGACGACCCTGTTCAAAGAAGAAGTTTCCGAAGAGGAGATCGCCGAAATCGTTTCGAAGTGGAGCGGCGTGCCGGTGACGCGGCTCGTCGAGGGCGAAAAAGACAAACTGCTCCGGCTTGAGGACGTGCTTCACGAGCGCGTGGTCGGCCAACACGAGGCGGTCACGCTCGTGACCGAGGCGATCTTGCGCGCGCGCAGCGGCATCAAGGACCCGCGACGGCCGGTGGGGAGTTTTCTGTTCCTCGGCCCGACGGGCGTCGGCAAGACCGAGCTCGCGAAGACGCTTGCCGAGACGCTCTTCGACACCGAGGCGGCGATGGTGAGGATCGACATGTCGGAATACATGGAGAAGCACAGCGTCGCGCGAATGATCGGCGCGCCTCCCGGCTACGTCGGCTACGACGAGGGCGGGCAGCTCACCGAGGCGGTGCGGCGGAAGCCCTACGCGGTGGTGCTCTTCGACGAAATCGAGAAGGCGCACCCGGATGTGTTCAACGTCCTGCTGCAAGTCCTCGACGACGGACGTATCACGGATTCGCAGGGGCGGACGGTGGATTTCAAGAACACGATCATCATCATGACCTCGAACCTCGGCTCGCGGTTTCTCCTCGACGGTGTGACCGGCGACACGATCCCCGAAAGCGTGCGGGAAAGCGTGATGATGGAACTGCGGAAGAGTTTCCGTCCCGAGTTTCTCAACCGCATCGACGAGACGATCCTCTTCAAGCCGCTGACGCTCGAGGAAATCACCATCATCGTGGATCTGCTGCTGGCCGACCTTAACAAGCGCCTCGCCGACCGCCGCGTGACCGTGGTGCTCGACAAGAAAGCAAAAGACTGGGCGGCTGAAAAAGGCTACGACCCGGTGTTCGGCGCGCGACCGTTGAAGCGTTTCCTCCAGCGGAACATTGAGACGAAGTTGGCCCGCGCGCTCATCGCGGGCACGGTAGCCGAGGGTGCCGCGGTGAAGTTCACGGTGAAGGGTGACGGACTCGTGATGGCGGACCTCTGATTGTAGCCGGGGTCGTTGACCCCGGTCGGGTGAGTTCCGGGGTCGGCGACCCCGGCTACAGTGAATGTTGCTCTACAATCGGCTTGCCCGTGCGGCGCGGAGACGGGCGCGTTCGCGTTGTGGGCGAATTGCGGCATCTCCGGCGATTGCATCAGACGTGGGAACGGCAGCCGGTTTACTTCATCACCGCGTGTGTCGTGGATCGCCGCCCGGTTTTGGCGAACGAATCCGCTCGCCTCATTTTGCATGAAGAATGGTCGGGTCTGCGGGAACGCCACGGATGGGCGGTCGGCAGTTATGTCGTGATGCCCGATCATGTGCATTTTTTCGTCACGCCGGTCCTCGGTTTGCGCAAGCCGCTTTCCGTCGCGGTAGGGAAGTGGAAAGAATGGACGGCCAAACGGATTTTGCCGACTGGCAATGGACCCCGAAAGCTGTGGCAAGCGGAGTTTTTCGACCACGTGTTGCGGTCGACGGAGTCGCGGGCCGAGAAATGGGCGTAGGTGCGCGAGAATCCGGTTCGGGCCGGGTTGGTTGCGCGTGCGGAAGATTGGCCCTACTCCGGCTCGGTGGACTTCGCGTAACGGGTCGAAAATGTAGCCGGGGTCGTTGACCCCGGTCCGGGCTAGGCAAACCGGGGTCGGCGACCTCGGCTACACCGCATCAATCCCGGCCCGCCGCTTTTCTCCTTTGCGCGCGTGCGCCGATGCTTGAGCCTGCCCACGCATGTCCGCCGAACCCATCCGTTACTACGACCGCTATGCCCGTGAGCTGAAGACCGAGCAGATCTACGGCGAGGGCTGGCTGCGCTTCGCCTACGAGTATCCGGCGGGGCGCTTTTTCGTGTGGGCAGTGGCCCGGCGCGCGTGGTTCTCGCGTTGGTATGGCTGGAAGATGAGCCAGGGCTCCTCGGAAAAAACCTCGGCGTTTTTGCAGCTTTTCTTTTTGGCGCTCGGCCTGACCGACAGTTCGGTGCGGATTTTCCCCTTCATCGAGAAGTATGGTCTGGATGTGGACGAATTCGCGAAGTCGCCCTTCGATTTCAAGACGTTCAACGAATTTTTCTATCGCGCGCTCAAGCCGGAGGCGCGGCCGATCTCCGGCGGCGAGCGGGTCGCGACGCTGCCGGCCGACGGCAGGCACCTCGTGTTTCCCGAGGTCGAGACGGCCGGCGGATTTTATGTGAAAGGCCAGCGGCTTTCTCTTGCGGAGTTGCTCGGCGACGCCGCGCCGGCCGAAAAGTTTGCGGGCGGGGCGATGCTCATCTCGCGGCTCTGTCCGGTGGACTACCATCGGTTTCACTTTCCCGTGGGCGGCACCCCGAACGAGGCGAAGCTGATCAACGGCTGGCTCTACTCGGTCAGCCCGGTGGCGCTGCGGCGCAATCTGCGGTTCCTCGTCGAGAACAAGCGGGAGATCACCCTGATCGAGTCGGCGGAGTTCGGCACGGTGGCCAGCATCGAGGTGGGCGCGACGAATGTGGGGAAGATCCTGCAAAGTTACGTGCCCGGCCGCGACTACGCCAAGGGCGACGAGAAGGGGCTCTTCGCCTTCGGCGGCTCGTGCGTGATCACGCTCTTTCAGGCGGGGCGTATCCGGTTCGACGCCGACATCGCGGCGCAGAGCGCGCAGCACATCGAGACCTACGCCAAGATGGGCGACCGGCTCGGCGTCGCGCCGTGATTGCCAACGGTCGGTGAGAACAAGAATTTTTTGGGAAGGCTTGGAACCGGGCCCGATCGGTTTTGCCGGTCGCGGGTCGGTTTGCACTGTGGGAGCGGCTTTATGCCGCGAGGTTTGCGGGAGCCCGACGGAATCGCGGCGTAAATCCGCTTCTGCCTTCGATCAGCAATCAAGCTGACCCGCTACCGTTTTGCCGGAGGCTCCCTTTGAACCGGGCCCGGAGGGGCGCATTTCCGAGTTGGCGGTGGTTCGGCTCGGCTTCTGTAGGCCGCTCGCTTGCGAGCGCTCGGCGACCGGAGCGCTCGCAAGCGAGCTGCCTACCGCCAATCGGCAGATGCACCCGGCCCGGAGGTCCCGGCGCTACCTTCGACCCCGGAAGTTTAAAAATTAAGTGTCGGCGGGATAAATCTGAAGCTTTGCTTTTTTGACCGCGCGCGGGGGCGGGCCGGCGGAGCTACTTCCCGAGGATCTCGTCGGTGGGTTTCACGAGGCTCTTCTCATGCTTGTCGGCGTTCTGCCGGGCTTTCTCGACGGCCTTGCCGTAAGTGGATTCAGCCTTGCGCGGGGGCGGGGCGGGATTCGCGGCCTCCGGTTTCTTGGCTTCGGTTTTCTTTGCCTCGGGTTTCTTGGGTTCTGGTTTCGCGTCCGCGGGTGCGCCGCCGATGCTGGCGACCGGAATCTTGCCGGTCACTTCGTTGAAACGAACCGTAAGATTTTGATCATCGCGGGCGAGCAACTCGACGACGGTGCCGGCTTTGAGCGAGACGATGCTGCGCTCGGCTTTGAGCATGGCGGACTTGGTGAGGGTGACGGTTTCGGCGCGAGCGGCGAGGGCGGCGACCGCGAGGAAGAGAACAAGGGCGAGGGTGGGTCGAGGCATGGGGTTGAGAATCAGGATTTCGCGGCGCAGGGCAAGGAGACGAGCGTCAGTCGAAGGCAAATCTGGTGCTCGGGACAGGACTCGAACCTGCACACCTTACGGCAAAGGCTTCTAAGACCTTCGTGTCTGCCATTCCACCACCCGAGCGCGATTGCGCTCGGAGATTGCCGGGGCGCGGCGGTGCGAGGCAAGAGGGGAAATCCCTGCATGAAGGCACTCTTGCCTTGGCATGGAGGGCCTGTCCTTACTCCTGCGCCCCCCGGTTTTGGCCGCCACAATTCAGGACCACACGTTTATGAATGCTCCGATGCTTTTTCGCCGGTTTACGCTCGGGCTGACGCTCGCCTCCTTCCTCCCGTCGCTCTACGCGGTGGACATCGCCGCGGTCACGGGTGATGCGGTGGTCACGCTTCCGGTCTATACGGTCACCGATGCACGCGACCTGCCGCCGCCCGAGGCGTGGCGCCATACCGAGATCCCGGGCTTCGAGATCATTTCCAACGCCAGCGATCGCACGACGAAGGGGCTCCTCAGGGATTTTGATCTTTTCAACCAGGCCGTTGGCATCGTGTGGCCCGCGCTCATCGGCCGTAGCCCGACGCCGGTCACGATCATCCTTTGCGGCAGGGGCGGGAAGTTCGGTGCGTTTGTCCCCAAAAACGCCGACGCCGGCCCGCAGCAGGGCATGGCCAGTCTCTTTCTCCGCAACCCCGAACGCGCGACCATCGTGGTCGATCTGCAGACGAAAGAGCTCAACCTGACGGGGCTCGATATCGGCCTCAACGGCGTCGAGAACAACGGCGCCATCGAGGTCGATTCCTACAAGCAGCTCTACCGAGAATACGTCCGCTCGTTGCTCGTCCGCTCCACACCGCGGATGGCGGCGTGGCTTGAGGAAGGGCTCACGCAGTTGCTCATGGACATGCAGGTGAGCCCCACCCTGATCGAATTCGGCAAGCTCGAAGACCCCAACACCGTCTCCATCAGCCAGGCCAACGCGGCGACCCTCAACGCGCTCGGCTCGGCCGACGACCCCACGGCCGTCGCGCTCACCGCCGCCGCCGAGGACCGCGGTTTCAACGCCGCGCTCGCGCGCTCCGGGCTGATGCCGCTCGCGGAGATGTTTGCCGTCACCCACGACTCCGCCGTCGCGCGCAATTCCATCGGCAGCAAGTGGTCGAAGCAGGCCACCGCATTTGTCCACATGTGCCTCTATCAGACCGGGCAGCGTTATCAGAAGGGTTTCGTGGCCTTCATCACGCGGTCGGCCAGGGAGCCCGTCACCGAGCCGATGTTCAAGGACTGCTTCGGCATCGGTTACAAAGACATGCTGCTGGAAGTGCGCGGCTATATCGAGTTCACGAATTACAAATCCCTCGGCTGGAGCTCAAAAAAAGGCGAGGGCCTGAGTGCGGGCGGACCGCTCGTGCTGCGCGACGCCACCGAATCCGAGGTGGGCCGGATCAAGGGCGAGGCGCTCCTGCTCGCCGGGCACGCGGACCCGGCGCGCGCGGCGCTGATCACGCCCTACACGCGCGGCGAGCGCGACCCGCGCCTGTTGGCGGCCCTCGGCCTCTACGAGCGCGAGGCGGGCAACGCCGACCGCGCAAAAAAATTCCTCGAAGCCGCCACAGCCGCCAAAGTCGTCCGGCCGCTGGCGTATCTGGAGCTGGCGCGCCTGCGCTCGGAAGCCGCCCTGGCGGCGCCCGGCGCGCCCGAGGGGAAGTTCTCCCCGGCGCAGACGGCCGGGATCGTCGCGCCGCTTTTCATCGCGCGCCTGCAGCCGCCGCCGATGCCGGAGCTTTACGAACTCATCGGCGACACTTACGCGCGGAGCGTGGACAAACCAAAACCGGATGTCTTGGGCATGCTTTTCGAGGGCGTGGACCTGAATCCGAAGCGTCTCAAGCTCGTGTATCTCGCCGCCCAGCTCTGCATCAACACCGGGGAATTTCAGGGCGCCGCGGATCTCATCGAGCACGGTCTGCGCTATGCCCCGGCCGGGCCGGCGCAGACGCGGTTCGCCGATTTGAAGGCGACGCTGCCACCGGGCACCGTCGCCACGCCCAAGACCAAGGCGGCGACACCCGCGCCGGCAAAATCGTGAGCCGAGCCCCGCTTTTTCCCCGATGACCCGCAAAGCTTTCGTCATGTCGGTAAACGCCGGTTCCGAGCCGGAGTATCGCCATCGCCATCAGCCGATCTGGCCCGAATTGGAGGCTGTGCTCAAAGCCCATGGCGTGCACAACTACTCGATTTTCCTGCACCCGGGGACGCGGCAGCTCTTCGGCTATGCCGAGATCGAGGACGAGGCGCGATGGGCCGCCATTGCGCGGACCGAGGTGTGCCGGCGCTGGTGGGTCCACATGCGCGACGTCATGCCGAGCAACGCGGACAACAGCCCGGCGGCGCGGGATCTCGAAGAGGTTTTCCATCTGGAGTGATGGCCGCGTGCGCAGCGGTGGCGTTTGCCCAACGTCCGGTGAGAATCAGACTTTCCCGGGTAACTTCGGGACCTCAGGGCCCGGCGGATTTTGCCGGATGCTCCCTTTGAACCGGGCCCGGAGGTCCCGGTTCTACCTTCGTTCTCCTAAAGTCTAAAAATCAAGGGCCGCTGGTATTGAGAGATGTCTTGAGCTTCGGGCGCGCGGCCCGTTGCCCGCGTTACATGCAACGTCCCGCCTACGGCAGTCGGCTGAGACCCTCGGCGCGGACCGTCCACGAGCCGTCGCGGGGAAACCCGGGAGCGGTGCCCGGGGGCGAGTCGTCCCAGCCGCCGGCCATCATGGCGAGGGCGGAAAGGAGCGCCCCGTTGGCGGCGAGATGGACCGGGGAACCGCCGGCCTGCGGGTTGTGCCCGCTGGTGTGATAGGTGTTGTTGGCGTCGGACTTAAACAAGATATCGAGGGCCAGCTTGGGTGCGCCGAGCCGCGCCGCCGTCATCGCGATGATCGGGTAATCGCGCCCGTTGGTGCGCGTCGCCCAATCCCAGTTCGCCAGGGTCGCATCGAGGGTGCGGCGCATGATCGCGCGATCCACGCCGGTTCCGGGCAGTCGTCCGAAGGCCATGAGAAAAGAAGGGCACCCTCGGCGGCTGGCGGGATGGTCCCAAGTGTCGGGCTTGGTCTCGAGGGTGACATATCGCCCGTCCTTTTGAGGCAGTGGCGCGAGCGCGTTGCGCATCTTTTCCCAGGCGCCTTCGCGGGCGAGGCCGAGCCGGTCCCGCCATTCCTGCGCGATTTCGAGACCGCGCGACCAAAGGGCGAGTTCGTAGGTGGGATTCGCGCCGGTTGCGGGATCGAAGTCACCGGAGTTGACGGCCACGGGCGGCCCGAGGCCGTAGACCGAGCGGGTTTTATCCCAAAAGAGCATGGAGGCCATGCCCTCGGCGGTTTCCTGCACGAGCTCGCGGTAACGCTCGAGCGTGGCGGTGGTCGGGGAATTGCGGTAGAGCAGCTCGGCCAGCTGGACGATATGCGGCTGGTTCGAGATGACGAGGGTGTGACGCCCGGGGGTTTCGCGTCCGTCCGGGCCGACGAGAGCCGGCCAGCGGGCACCGCGGCGACCGCGCTCGGCGCCGAGGGCGCGGGCGGCGGGGAGTTGGCTTTGATACCAAGCGAGCGACCGGGCGAGCGCCTCGTCGCGACCCCAGAGCGCAAAGTGCGCCTGCAGGCACCAGAGTTGCTCGGAGGCATGTTTCCCGTCGGCGGTGACGACGGTGAGACCGCCGGAGGACGGGGGAAGGTCGCCGCCGTTTTGGAGGGCGGTGAGGTATTGGGAAAGCACGACGCGGCGCTCGAGCTCGGCGGCGCGGGGATCGGTGCTGCCCGTGAAGTCCACGGCTCCGCCCGTCGACCAGAATTTCCCCCACTGGGTCGCGCTCGCAATCCGCACCGCGGCCGGGGCGGGTATCTGGGAAGTGGCCTCGGACCCGAAGGCGAGGGTGAACTCGAGGGTATCGCCCGACGCGGCGCGGACGACGAACCCATGGGGCCCGGTGGGCGTGAAACGGGCCGGTCCGGTCGTGGCCAGCGCGGCGTGGTAGCGTGCGGTATCGCGGGTGCGGACGAGAACGATCGAGCGATCGGTCTGGCCCGTCACGGTGGTGCGGTGGGTTTCGGGCTGGGTCCAGTCGAGGGCGGGATTCTCGGCGGTGGCGGCGTTAAATCCGCGGGGGAAGGTGAGGCGGACCCCGAGTTTGCCCGCGGTGACGTGCGGTGAATTCACGCGCACCGAGAGGGTATCGGTGGCGGGATCGCACGCGGTCGTCACGGTAACGGGAAGCCCGACGAGAGTGAACCGGCTGGTGACGGTGCCGGACCAAAGATCGAGGGACTGGCTGATCGCGCGGATATCGTCGGGCTTGAGGGGCGTGCCGGTGGCGCGGGTGAAGTCGAGCGCGAGCTGCGCGAGCGGCAGCACGCGCGGCGAGGACCGCAGGTAGCGACCGGCGGGAGTTTCGGTCTCGACGGCAAAGTTGAGCGTGCGGCCGTGCTGGTCGTAGGGCTTGTAGGTATCGGCGAGTTTGAAGCCCTCGGGATTGGGCGCCTCGTGCCAGGCCCAGCGCGCGAGGGTATTCAGCGGGATGCCGTTGGTCTGGTAATAGTCGGCGAAGGTCTGGAGGCCGGTGACATCGGCGGTGAAGGCGAAGCGGCCGTTGCCGACCGAAACGGGGGCCCACGCGTCGACCTTGGTGAGCGTGGGGTTGTGGCGGGTGACGAGGGCACGGCGGTCAATCGGCTGGGCCGAAAGCGCGGACGCGAGCGCGGCGGCGAGAAAAAATACGAGGGATAGGCGACGCATGATGACGATCAAACTTAGTCCGGAGAAATGAGGTTGGCCCCGGGCGGGAATGGAGTCCAGCCTGTGGCCTATTATGGTCAAAAAACTTCTGCACACGCGGATGCGGGTCAACGATCTGGCGCGCACGGTGACGTTTTACGTGGACGCGCTCGGCCTAAAGGTCCTGCGGCGGCACACTTCGCCGCGCGGGGCGCAGCTCGCGTTCATCGGGACGCCGAACAGCGACGAAGAAATCGAGATCTGCCAGATGCCGCCGGGTGCGCCGAGCGTGGCGGTGCAGCCGGATCTGATGCACCTCGCGTTCGAGGTGGAAGACCTCACGGCGTTCGCGGCGGCGGCGAAGGCGAAGGGCTATGCGCTCAGCGACGGGCCGACGCTGACCGGGAGCGGTTCGATGATCGGCTTCATCGACGCCCCCGAGGGCTACGAGGTGGAGTTGATCCAGCGCGCGAAGTGAGCGCGGGCGGTCGGCGCGGCGCGGGGCCTATCTGAATGGCCCAAGATAGGTTCCGGGTAGGCCAGCGCGCTTGCGCGCGCTCCGGTCGCGGCGCGGGCGCGCGCTGGCGCGCGGACCTACGGTGCGCCGATGTTCGGAGAGGCTCTTGGCGGGAGCTTGGGCGGCGGGGGCGGGGCCTCGTCGCCCGTGGTCTTTCACTATGTCTTAATCTTTCTCTTTCTCTCCCGCGGGCAAACGCTGACGAAAGACGAAAGCGGAAAGATCGGTGAAACGAATTTGACGACGCCTTGGCCTAGGCGCGGCGCGGGTCGCAAATAAATTTGCTCCTACACGGAGGCGCGGAACGCCTACTTTTTCTTGGTGATGAACTGGGGGGCGGTCTCCATCTGGCCGCGCGTGACGCCGAGCTGATTGAGGAGTTTGAGTTCGCGCCAGACGTCGGCCCCGGTGATCTCGCCGCGGAGGAGTTGTTGGTAACGCGCGACGGTGCGGCGGACCTCGTCGGCGCCCTCGTTGACGAACTCGACGCGGAAGCTGCGGGCGCCGAGTTCGAGAAGGCGGGCGACGTAATCGGCGCCGGTCTGGGCGCGGTTGTTGTAAACGGTGTTGCGGCAGCCGGCGTCGGCCTTGAGCGGCAGCTCGGCCCCGACGCGATCGCGGAGGGTGACGCGGTGGGTGTCGCAGGGCCGGCCGCAGTCGCGGTAGTCTTTGCCCGTGGAGAGAAACGCGCAGAAGACGCAGTGCTCCATGTGAAACATGGGCATGTGCTGGTGGATGGTGAGGTCGAACCACGCGCCGGGTGCGGCCAGGAGGAGGGCTTCGAGCTGGGTGATGTTGAGATCGTAGCTGGCGGTGACGCGCTCGAGGCCGTGGCGCCGGAGGTAGTGCGTGGCGGTGAGGGGATTGGCGACGTTGAGGGAGAAGTCACCGCGTTTGCGGTCGGCGGCGAAGTAAGCGAGGTGGTCGTAGTTGCGGACGAGGTAGCCGTCGGCTTCGCAGGAGCGGACCTGTTGGAGAATCCATTCTTCGCCGGGTTTGGTGATGCGGGGCGGAGCGACCCAGATGGAGGCCGCCGGCGGCGGCGAAAGCCGAGAGTTGAGAGCTGAGAGTTGAGAGCCTGAAACGGAATCAGAGGCGGACCGGGCCTGCCAGGCGCGGAATTTTTGGACGGCGTCGCGGTAGTGCTTGGGATTTTCGAACTCGCAGTAGACGGTCGCGATCCCGGGGCAGGTGAGGGCTGCGTCGAGTTGCTCGAGACTGCGGACGACAATGATGAGCTCGGGCTGGACCGCCGCAGACGGCGGAGTTGAAAGTTGAGCGTTGAGCGTTGAGAGGCCGGAGGCGGCGGAGAGCGACCAGCGGGGCGGCTGCGCGGCGAGTTGCGCGAGGGCGGCGATGGTTTCGCGGCGGAGGCGGTTCAATTCGCTGACGGGCAAGATGACCTCGCCCTCGAGGTGGTTGTGCAGCTCGCCGAGGGTGAAGGGTGTGCCGCCGAGGCGGCCGAGTTGGTCGCGGAGGCGCTCGGTCGACAGCGGTTGTTTGTCGGCGGCGGCGAGGGGCAGGGTCGAGGCGGATTGCGCGACGTGACCGAGGGCGTCGCGGGCGATGAGGGTGAGCGCGGTGCCGGCATGACCGTGGACCTCGAGCGTGACCGGGCGTTGAAAACGGATTTTCTCCCCTTCAAAGGTGGCGCGGAGCTCGCGGTCGAGGGCGGGGTCGTTGGTTTTCCAGACGAGCTGGCCGGCGCGGACGCGGGACCAGTTGATGTCGCCGTGGCCGAAGCGCAGCACGGTGTCGCCGGAAGCATCGCGGGCGGGCTCGACCTGATAGATGCGGCCGCCCTCTTCGCGTTCGGCGGGATTGCCGGCGTCAAAGACGATGCCGTCGCCGGGCTTCACGGGTCCGGCCGGGCGAAACGTGATGGACTCGCCGCTGACGCGCGTGATCGGGCCGAGGAAGACGCCGCGCTTGGTGCCGAAGCGACCGTGGGCGAGTTCCTGGTTATCGATGCCGCGGAACCAGCCGGTGTATTGGCCGCGAGAGAACGCCATCTGGAGTTCGTAGTGTGCGGAGGCGGAGGCCGAGGTGGAGCTGAGAGCCGAGGGCTGAGAGCCGAGAGCCGGAACAGAGGGACCGCAGATTTTGTCGAGGGCCTGGCGGTAAACGCGCGTGATGCTGGCGACGTATTCGGGGGATTTGAGGCGGCCCTCGATTTTGAGGGAAGCGACGCCGGCGCGCACGAGATCGGGGAGGACGTCGAGGCCGGCGAGATCCTGCGGGCTGAGGAGGTAGCGACGGTCGCCGAGATCGACCTTCTGGCCGTCGGAGATGAGGTCGTAGGGAAGACGGCAGGCTTGGGCGCATTCGCCGCGGTTGGCGGAGCGACCGCCAAGGGCTTCGCTCGTGAGGCATTGGCCGGAGTAGGCGACGCAGAGGGCACCGTGGACGAAAACCTCAAGCGGGAGGGCTGGGCCGGAGGCCGTTTGCGCGGTTTGGATTTTTTCGATCTCGACGATGGAGTTCTCGCGGGCGAGGACGACGAGCTGGGCGCCGAGGTCGCGGGCGAAGTCCACGCCGGCGGCGCTGGTGACGGTCATCTGCGTCGACGTGTGGATCGGGAAATCGGGCGAGAGCGCGCGGATGAGCCGGCAGATGCCGACGTCCTGCACGATCGCGGCGTCGACGCCGGCGGCGATGATGGCGCGGAGGTAGGCCTCGGCGTCGGGCAGTTCGGCGGTGAAGACGAGGGTGTTGAAGGTGACGTAGCCGCGCACGCCGCGGCCGTGGAGAAACGCCATGAGCGCGGGCAGGTCGGCCTGGGTGAAATTTTTCGCGCGCATCCGGGCGTTGAAACGCTCGAGGCCGAAGTAGATGGCGTCGGCGCCGTTCTCGACGGCGGCGCGGGCGCACTCCCAGTCGCCGGCGGGTGCGAGCAACTCGGGCCGGGCGGGCGGACGGGGCGACGCGGCGGCAGGGATGGGCGCGGTGAGGGTTGCGGGCATGGCAGAGTGGTAGGCGGGGCGGGCGTCGTCGCAACCGCATTCAGGTCGGCGCGAGGTTTGCGGTCACGGCCGGGTCACGGGCCGCGCGGGCGACGTGGGGCGCGGCGCGGCGGAGACGGGCGGCGCAGACGAGGGTAAGGCCAAAGAAGCTGACCGAGACAAGACCCAGCACCGGGAACCCGACCAGCCGGCCGCCCGCTCCGGTCGTGATGAAAACGCCGGCGAGAAGGTTGGCGGCGCCGCTGCACGCCTGTTGCAGGGCGGAGTTCACGCTCATGAAACCGCCCCGGTAGCGGGCCTCGACCGCGTCGGTAACCATGGCCATCGCCGGCGCGAAACGGCCCGACATCGTGACCATGAACGCGGCCATGATCGCGCAGGCGACCGGCACGGTGGCGGAGGTGAGATTGGTCAGGATCAACACGACGACGGAGGCGACGGCGGAGAGGCCGGCGAGGAGGTGCAGCCGGTCGATCCGATCCGCGAGCCGACCGACGATCGGGGCGCTGATGAAGGCGGCGATGCCGCCGACGGCGTAGATCTTGGGCAGATCGGACTCGGCGAGGCCGAAATTGATCACGAACGACGGGGCGAGAAACGGAATGATGCAGCCGCCGGCCATGACGAGAAACCCGGTGACGGCGAAGGCTCGCAGGTGGATGCCATGGGTGAGGATCTCGCGCATCTGCCGGATGGGCTCGTGGTTCTTCACGGCGGTGCGCAGATGGGGCAGGGCGAGCGCGGCGCCGAGGAGAATCACGGCCGAGCAGCCCGCGAGCATGAAGAACGGAGCGTGCCAGTCGAATTTGCCGGCGAGGATCAGGCCGATGGGCACGCCCAACACCGAGGCCAAGGGGAAAGCCGACATCACGAACCCCATCGCGCGGCCCCGGCGGGTCGGCGGGATGATGTCGCCGATCATCGCGGTGACCAGAGACCCGGAGATACCGCCGAAGGCGCCGGCGGCGAGCCGGGCGAGCAGGAGGGTGTCGTGGGTCGGCGCGAGCCCGCAGGCGAACGTGGCGAGCCCGAAGCCGGCGTAAACCCAAAGGAGCGCACGCTTCCGATCAATGCGGTCCAGCACGAATCCGCCCGCGAAACCGCTCAGCGCCGCCGCCAGCCCGTAGGCGGCGACGAGGTAGGTGAACTGGGCCGGGCTCATCGCAAACGTGCGCATGAGCTGGGGCCCGAGCGGCAGCATGATCATGAAATCGAGCACGTGCGTGAATTGCACGGCGGCGAGGACCATCAGCGTGACGAGCTCGCGCTTGGGCGTGAGGGCGTGAGGTTCGTCGGGCGCGGGCATGGATCGTCGGAGGGTCGGTCGTTTCCGGTAAAGAGCAACTCCGCCGACGGCCGGCGGCCCGGGCGGGGTCGGCTCCGAGGTTATCCGGTTTGATCTCACAAACGGCTCCGGCGTGGGCCAGCGCGCTTGCGCGCGCCAAACCGCGCCCGCAAGCGGGCTGCCTACGCTTACGAAACCAAACCGGAAAATCGTGACACGCGCCTCACGAGACAGCGCCGGTCCCCGGAGGCGGCGATCATTTCCGGGCGGTAAGCTCGGCCGCGTAGTCGCGAAGCAAGGTCAGGAACTGCTCGGCCCCGCGGCTTTGGTAGCGCTGTTGGTGGCGGATGATGGCGAGTTCACGGGTCGGCGAGCCGCCCGAGAGTTCGATGTAGACAAGAGAGCGGGCGTCGTCGGGATCACGGGCGACCTGCGGCAAGATCGATATACCCACCCCGAGGCCGACCAAGGCCTTGACCGTCGCGACCTGCGCGCAGCGAAAACCGATGCGCGGTTCGAAATGGTGGTCGCCGCAGAAACGCTGAATTTGTCCGGCGAGGGAGCTGGAGGTGCCGAGGATCACAAAGGTCTCGCCGGCGAGATCGGGGGCTTTGACGCGGGGCTTTGCGGCCAAGGGGTGGTTCTTGGCGACGACGAGGAGGAGAGGTTCCGTGAGCAGCGGTTCGATCGAAAGTCGGGCGTCGCGGATGGGTAGGACCACGACGGCGAGATCGACTTCACCTTCGACGGCGGCGCGGGTCAAATGGGTGAGAAAATCTTCGCGGACATCGATTTGGAGGTTGGGATGCCGCTCTCGGCACCGCGTGATCAGCGTCGGCAGCAGATAGGGAGCGACGGTCGGGATGGCTCCGACGGTGATCCGGCGCTCCAATGTGGGGTGATCGCCCAATTCTTTGGCTGCATTTTCAATCTCAAAGAGGATTCGCCGCGCGCGTTCGAGGAAAACCTCGCCGGCTTCGGTGAGCACAGCCTTGCGGCCTAAGCGGTGGAAAAGCTTACGCCCAACCTCGGTTTCAAGATTTATTATTTGTTGGCTTAGTGAGGGTTGACTTACGTTAGCGCGTTCGGAGGCGCGGGTGAAGTTGCCCGTTTCGGCGACGGCGACGACGTAGCGCAATTGATGCAGTTCCATAGGTTATGACTATGGTTGAGATAGGTAGATGCGATTTCAACTATTGAAGCAGATGCCGTATTATACGTGACCTGACTCATCGGGAGTCGGGTTTAAAAAAGGACACATACCTATGAAAAACATCATCAACACCACTGCGGTCATCCCCGGCGTCATCGCTGCGACCCTGCTGCTGCTTTCTTTCGTTACCGTATCGAACGTGGAATTCGTCGTCGGCTTCTCCGCAGTGCTCGCACTGCTCGGGATTGCGACGCTTGAATACCGCCTCAACTGGAAGCGCTTGCTGGGCCTCTGATCGAGACCTGACCAAGTGACCTTTACGCAACGGGGCCGGAGCAATCCGGCCCCGTTTTTTTGTGCCCATTCATCCGGGGCGGAAGCCGTCGGGAGCCTGCCAGCGAGCCAGCTTCAAGACCGGGCCGGCTGGGCGTCCGTGCGGGCGAGGCGGAGGTAGATGATGATGTGGGTCGCGATCAGAATCGGGACGAGGAATGTCGGAAGCAGACTGAGCGGCAAGTGCGTGAGGGCGCGGATCGATTGCGGGTCGGCGAGTCCGAGGCGCGCGGCGGTGAAGACGACGAGAACAAGGTCGACGAGCCCGACAACATTCCAGATGCGGACAGCCCGGAGCCGGAAAGCAGGCGCGAAGGGAACCAAGGCCACGACCAGCGCGAAAAACGCGACGACGATGTCGCCCCAACCCCCGGGCACGGCGAAGGCGTAGGGGAGTTCTCCGCGATGATGAAGAATCAGGAAATAGACGCCCACGAAGCGGGTAACATGGACGAGAACGAGGGTGCGGAGCGACAGACTGTCGATCCACGTCCGCACCGGATTGAACCGGAAATAAAGGCCGACGAGGCCGGCCGTGATGATCACGATGATGGCCGGGATCGCCGCCGGCGGGAGGCGCTGCAGGAGCTGGAACTTGCCGACGGTAACGGCGGCGAGGAGCCACCAAAGGAGGAGACGGACGACGATGGCGGCGGAGATCACGAGATAAGACAATAGGCGGGGAGGCGGGGGGCGAGCCGTTTGTCGCACAAGATCGGCCAAACGGGAACCGGCTCAAAAAACAGCGCGGGATCGGTGCCGAGAGCCGGAGTTACACGAGAGGGAAGAGCGACGCGGCGACGAGCACGATCACGAAACCGACCACGCCCATCACGGAAAACATCACCGACATCGTGCGGAGGGTTTCGCGCTCGGTCAGGCCGGAGGTTTTGGAGACGACCCAGAAGCCGCTGTCGTTCATCCACGGGACAATCTTCGACGCGCAGCCGATGGTGAGGGCGAGATAGACCGGGTGACAGCCCAGCGTCGCGGGCGTCGCGAAGGCCCCGACGATGCCGACGCTCGTGACCATCGCCACGGTCGCCGAGCCTTGGGCGGTGCGGATCAACGCCGTGACGATGAAGGCGAGCGGCAGCACGCCGATGCGATACTCGCGGGCGAGGCCCTGGATGCGTTCGCCCACGCCGGTTTCCTGCAAGACGCCGCCAAAAACGCCGCCTGCAGCGGTGATCAAAATGATCAAGCCCGCGTCGGCCAGCGAGGCTTGGACGGTGTCTTTGACGGTTTTGGGATCGCTGCCGGGTCGGGTCGCGACCGTGACGAGCGCGATGGCGGCGGCGATGGCGAGGGCGATGTTGGGATGACCGAGGGCGTCGACGACGGCGTTGAGGGCGGGCGGGAGCGCGACGATGTCCGCCAAGGTGGAGCCCGAGATCAGGACCACGGGGATTACGATCGGGGCGAGGGCGAGCCAGAGCGGGGGCAACGCGGAATCGTCGCGCACGGCGAGCGGCGCGGCGGCGGATTGGTCGGACGGCGCGCGCACTTCGGTCGGCCAGCGGCGGTTGGCCCAGAAGGCGTAGAGGAGCCCGGCGCCGGCGGTGAAGGCGCTGAGCAGGAGGCCGGCGATCATCATGGTGCCGAGGTCGACCTTGAGGGCGTTGGCGACGAAGAGCGGGCCGGGCGTCGGCGGAACGAGCGAGTGGGTCATCGTCGTGCCGACGGCGATCGCGAGGACGTAGAGCAGGTAGTTTTTCCCGGTGCGCGTCGCCATCGCGCGGGCGAGCGGAATCAGCAGGAGAAAGACCGTGTCGAAAAACACCGGCACGCCGAGCACAAGGCCGCTAGTGGCGAAAACGAGGGGCGAGCGTTTTTCCCCGAAGAGGCCGAGCGTCGAGCGCACGATGCGATCGGCGCCGCCGCTGTGGAGGAGGCAGACGCCGACGATAGAGGCCATGGCGATGAGGACGCCGAGGCTGGTGCAGGTGGCGCCGAAGCGGTTGGCGAGTTTCGCGCCGAGAGGTTCGTCGGCGCGGGCCTTGGCCTCGGCCGCAGGGCGTTTCTGCGCGAGCACGGCCTGCTCGATGGTGGCGCGCGGGGTGAGCGCGGACACGACGATCGCGGCGGCGAAGAGCGCGATGAAAGCGTGGAGTTTGAGGAAGACGATACCGCCGACAACGATCACGATGCCGATCAGGAGCAGGAGAAACGGATCCATGAGGCGGGGTGGAGGCGGGGGACTGTCTCTTATACACATCTCCGAGCCCACGAGACTAAGGCGAATCTCGTATG
>ENA-ORBV01004019-ORBV01004019.1-microbial-mat-metagenome-genome-assembly--contig:-NODE-4019-length-28788-cov-5.332973_pt1 | contig 28788 bp, 15 predicted proteins | sample MGYA00237777_ERZ505514 | MGnify/ENA primary metagenome ERZ505514 (study PRJEB26160, sample SAMN06269048) | microbial mat metagenome | isolation source: Oligotrophic lake microbial mat | place...
CCCCTTATGTGACCCACCCACCCACAGACAAACCCACAAACAAACGTCACACCGGGACTCAAAAAAAAGAATAACCCTACCTACCGTTGAGGGATGTGCATCTACTCAACAATCCCGATAAACAAGAGTTTTACATTGCGGCGCGACACCCCTCGCTTACATAATTATAATACATGGCTCTTCATTCAATTGATTACTGTCAGGGGAGTGGCGGACCACAGACAGGCCGGCATAGGCTAGCTAGCTACTAGGAGTCACACACCCAGGCACAGCCTCAACAACAGCACTAGCCAGATGAACAACAAGGGATCTTCCCACTCTTTCCTTTTGCTTAACACTTAGCATCATGAAATATTGAATTTACTCTAGCTCAGACTAGACAGGAAGGGTCGCCCAACAAGAATCCGCCTTGCTTGAGTCTGTTGGATCATGCTCCAGGAGAGTGAGAGACAGGGCATTCAAATCTTCAATCTTCATTGTGTTGTCTCATCCCACTTCTGCTGCTCTTGGCACCCATTCACTTTGCAAATCCCCATCAGCTTGGATGAAGAGTTTGGGTGACATCTAAGATGACAGGGCAAAGTGTTTCCACAACGACATGTTTTTGCACCCAGCGAGGTCCAGCAAAATCAATGACAGTTGTTTCAGTCGTGCAGGTTGAGCCCCTCTTGAAACCTGCTCTTGAAACTCTTGCTATGTCTTGAAACCTCTTGAAATGCTCTTGAAACATCATGCTATCTCTTGAAACTCTTGAAACACGCTTGGAACTCTTGAAACTCTTGAAACGGCCAGCGCACAATTGTTAAGTGCAAAACGCCCTTTGACACGAGTTTGAAATTGGCGCGCCCGCAGATGCTCTTGAAACTCTTGAAACCCTCTTGAAACTCTTGCTATCTCTTGAAACTTCTTGAAATGCTATTGAAACCTCTTGCTATCTCTTGAAACACTTGAAATGCGCTTGAAACTATTGAAACGGCCCGGCGAGCATGCGCTGTCAAGGCATGGTTTACTGGACCTTGCGGAGAGCAATTTGTGAAGTCTTCAAGGTGCACACTTTCACTGTTTTCGAACATGGTATCTTAACAAGATTTTCGATGACCCTCATTTTTTTTGGTTTCACCAGATGCTGTTATCATACAATATTGAGTTTTCTCTAGCTTAGACTAGATAGGAAGGGTCGCCCAACAGGTTATGCTGCCCAACATGCTACGCCTGTAACCAGCTATTACTATCATCATCATCCCATCGGTCATCGTGGTCGTATCGAAACGAGACCGACGAGAACCATACGGCTGTCTGCCGAAGAACCTTACACCGGAGTACAGTCCCCGTGTTAACGATCGACTTTGCCGAAGCCATCGGCTCTCTTAAGCCGAAGGGTTTAAAGAATTAATCGGCTCTTTGCCGAAGAAGGCACGATACGGCCGGTCATCTACCTAAGAAGACAAAGAACGAATCACCGGCTCTGTGCCCACCTTTGTGTCAAGACGAAAAAGAATCGACTGCATCGTTCGCTCCACTCATCGTTCTTCCCAAGGGCTTATAGAATCGATCGGATCTTTGCCAAAGGAAGCCAACGTTTGTTGCCAAAGAAGCACGAGACGGTCATCGATTCGGAACCGACCGCACCAGTCAATCCAGCCGGAAAAGACAGACGCAAGAACTGCACCAGTTATTTCAAGCCGGAACGACGCTTACAACAAATCCAACCGTGGTTTAACCCGCCGAATTACAGAAACATTGCTGAGAAGAATACGAATTATCGCAACGTTCGAGCGCTTGGATCTCCATCGCATCGACACAAAACGACACAGGATACTATACTAGTAGCAGAAAGCTCTGGGCTTGATGCTGTGGTCAGCATTATAAGAATAGAACCCACCACTCACTACCATGGCCACTAGTACTACCACCAACAAACGCGATGATTCGCACAAGATTTTTGACCAAATGGATGCGGATCACAGCAAGTCGATCACACGAGACGAAATGACGGAATTTGCTTCTTCGGTCTTTGATGAACAAATGTGCCAGAATTTGGCCGCTCGTCTCAAACAATCCCCCGATGAAGCCATTCAAGTGGCGACACGAGTCGCCATGGAATTGGCCACTGGTAAAACGGGTCCAGACGCCTGGAATGCGGAATTAACCGTGGATCAATTTCATGCCTTTCGAAAGAATTACGTCTTGAATCCCGATGGAACCGAAGAATTCTTTCAACGGGCCTTGTTTGCCAATTTTGACAAAGATGAAAGTGGAGAGTTGGACAGTGAAGAATTGGGACACATGCTCGAATCGATCATGTCCTCGAGCAATGCCGCCCGTCGCAAACGATTGAGTTATATGCCCGGGACGCAAAATGATTTGGAAAAGTTGAAAAAGGCCATTTTCAAGCGCTACGATGTCAATGGCGACAAGACTCTGTCCTTTAAAGAAGTCAGGGGCATTCTCAGTGGAGGTGCCTCGGCCTTGGTAGCGTTAAAGGTATTGGCGGAAGATGATGTGGACGAGGAAGAGGAGGAAGAGGAAAGCAGTGAGGGAGAGAGTGATGAGGAAGATGGAACCGACAAGGACTTTACCGACTTTTCCGAGCTAGGCGACGACCGAATGCAAGAAGAACTCATCAATAAAGCAAACGACTCGGACGGCAATAAGGTGGAAGCTACAAAGGACTCGGACAACAAACAGGAAGCAAACGAACCCAACACAGAAATGACTACAGCCAAAGCAGAACACCAGTCGCCTAAGAGAATAACTGCTAATGGTCGCACTGGAGCCGCAGTGGATCCAAGAATGCAAGCTAGCAGGCTATTGGCGCTTCTGGAAACTCCCGAAGAAGCTGAGGCCAAAAAGGCAGAAGAGGACGCTATACGAGAGTTGCAATCGGACTCGGAAGACGAAGACGAAGAAGAAACACAAGTAGACCTTGACTTTAGCAACATGGATGTGCATGATGTCGACAAGCAAGAAGTGGACGATGAAGAGGCGGAGGACAACGCAAGAAAAGAGGAGGAAGAGAGGATGTTAGCAGAAACGGCAAGAGCTAGTATTCAGGCAAAGGAAATGACCCGAATCGTGGCTGAGGCACAGGAGGCACAACAAGCTACTAAAAAGGAAGCAGAAGACGCCGAAAAGAGCAGGATCGAGACTGAAGAAAAGGAAGCAGAAGCAGAAGAAGCGGCTAGGAAAGAAGCAGAAGAGGCTGAGGAGCAGGCTAATAAAATAGCAGAACAAGTGGAACAGGCCCGTATTCAGGCAGAAGAAATGGCCCGAATCGTGGCTGAGGCACAGGAGGCACAAGCAGCTGCTAAAAAGGAAGCAGAAGAAGCTGAGCAGCTCAGGATGGCGGCCGAAGCAAAGGAAGCAGAAGAAAAGGCAAGGGTTGAGGCAGAGGTTAAGGCCAAGAAGGAGGAGGAGGAAAGGATTGCAGCCAGGATTGAGGCTGAGGAACAGGCTAGAAGGGAGGAAGAAGAAAGGGCCCGGCTCAAGGCTGAGAAGAAGGAAGCAGAAGAAAACGCTAGGAACGAGGCAAGGATCAGGGCTGAGGAAACAGCCAGAAGGGAGGAGGAAGAACGAGTAGCAGGAGAAGTAGCAGCGCAATCTCAAGCACCGGAAACAGCTCCCGAATTGACGCCGGCTGCAGTTAACGATCCCGAATTGTCGCCAGAACCGGAGAAGGAAGTACCAGGCGCAACACAGGCTACGCTCGACGATTCATCCGTCACGTCGGTGTCCAAACATGTTAGTTTGGGTGCAGACGCTAACTCACAGAATGCAGCAAGAAAAGCCATAAAACAAACGGAGGTCATAGTCATGCCCGAGGATGAGGAGGAAAAGCAAATCGTTTTCAACCGAGGAGGTGGCAGCTGTGTCCTTTGCGACTTTATCAAGAGCGCCGTATTCGGACGTTAGCTATTCCGTGGCCATTCATGAAACATGAGAATAAATATGTGGGCCACCTAACATAGTATTGCAGTAAATTAGTCAACCCATTCTTTCATCCGCTGACATCAAAGTTGAAGCAACCGAGGATTCACCAGAGGAAACCACTCCTGTTGGTTCATAAGTACAGTAGTTGCTTCGCTGCCATTGCCATTGCCTGCTGTTGTGCTGGGACCGGTCAGCCAAGTTTTCTTCCAGGCGACGGAGGGTGAAGAACCCGACGACTCGGAAAGTAATGTATGAACTCAACTAACGACTTGGGAACAAGCCTGTGTTGAGGTAGTCTCATCTATATTAGAATCTGTGGGTACTAGTACTATGCAAAGACTTGAGGTAAAAGTTGCATGGGGCTGACACATGGCAGAAAGGCCTACAGTGAGCACGTACAGTATAATTACTGATGAAACGGCACAGTACCACACACATACAATGGACAGTGATTTAGTTACACGGCCGTGTTTCGTAGTATGCATGCGATTGGTGGCGCACACTATTTCTACTGTACAGTATGCAAGTGCAGAGCACGAAAAGAAAAGTTAAACCACAAAATTAACAAGGACGCTTAGATTAATAAGACTTATTTATTGACTTGATCATCGTGCCAGTACGCTTTCTGTCGTCCATCACGAGGAGGACTCTTGCGCGTGCACCCATGCGTGTTTGTATGTATCAAAGTAGGCTAGTCACTTCCGCACAATCATTGACTGGAGCGACCACGCGGCCGCCTTGTTCAGTTTGAGCAACGATTGACGATCTAAGCACTGCTGCATATTCGGCTAGCCAAACTGATTTCCTTCAACGTCGCGATTCAATATACTAGGGCCCTAACCTTGCTGGGAGTAGCAACATGTACAAGGCATGATTCCAATCCCTCAGAAGTTTGCGGGATGGAACCGTTTCAGTCTCGTCCTTCCACAAGGCTCTGCAAGTACAGTACGCATCCGTCCATTACTATCACGGTGCCACAGCGGTCTTGGTGGAAAACCTTACGCTGGCATAATCGAAACTGGCATCATCCTCATCGTCGTCCTCGTCATAGTTCGACCCCCGCATCCATCGATACACTCGATAAATCCAGCAGCGCCGCCGCCGCCGCCGTCGAAGTCTCAAGATTTCGACATCATCGGGACCTTCGGTAGGATCTTCCTTGTTGGCACAAAGCTTCTTGGGCGACACCACCGAGGATGCGGACGTATCGGACTTGCCGGCCAAGGTATAGACATGTGTGGCACTCATACTGTATTGTTCCACGACTTCGCACAAGTGATTCTCGGCCCATTGAATGTGCAGATCGGCTACTTGAGAAGCATCTTCCAAAAAGGGAATCTCGGGATCGACGACGGTCAAATGAACCATGTAGGTACAATCATCCTTGCCGTGACCATGCGTTTCAAACCATTTGGCCAAGGGATTGGCCGGATCGTGTTCGCCCATGCGAAAGACCTTGGTGCCCAGTATGAAATACAAGTCGCCTTCGACACTGCCTCGCGCACACATTTTCAAGTACTTGGCAAAGGAAATCTTGGGGACACGTTTGGCGACGGGAAAGCTAAAGTAATCGTCGGGTTTTCGATTGGGAATGAAAGGACAAGCTTCAATTTGGTCGGTCACGTAGTCTTCGTCGACTTTGTACTTGCGCATGCCTTGTGCAATGAGTTTGAGATACCGTTCTTGAGGCAACCGTTCAATGGGAGCTTCTAATAAAGTATCTTCGACGTTTTCGGAGTGTTCAATCAAGTAGGCTTGAATGGCACCGGTGGAAGAGGACGGACCAAAGTCATCATCGGCATTGTGTGGATGTTGTGGTCCGGAGGAGGAGGATTGCAATTCCTCCGAGTCTTCTTCTTGCAGGAGCGTACTTTCCGTACCACTGTTGTTCCCATCGACGCTTGCTACTTTGTGAATGGCATTGTAGGGCACGACCGTCCGAATGGTGGGAATCTTACCCGAATCAAAGGACATGAGCTTTTCCCAATCATCTTTGGACTTGATTCTCATGAGGAGGCCATGAACTTCATAGCCTACTTTGGGCACAATGTTGGCAATTCCACCAATGGCAAAGGTCAATCGATAGTCATAGACAACACCGGGTTGGATGTCCACCACTTCAATGTCACGACGCTTCCGTACCATGTCGTGAACAATGGGACCAAACCCAAAGTAGTAAATGTCTTTGGAGGAGGAGCTGCCACTGCTGCGAGTAGAGTCGTTGTGTTGGCGGACCATGATTGTGTGGATTGTGGCTTTGGAGTTGCGAACTAACTACACTAGTATGGGCTACAGCTCGGTTACGTTTGGTGGAGGCTGCCAGATGTTCCAGCGGAAGCCTTCCTCTTGTTTTATGGGTGTATTGCTGCTACAAACACCGAGATGGACTTAATAGCTAACTATATAGTAGCTAAAGCCAGGATTGTCTATCTCAGAATGGGAAAGACACTACAGTGTACGGGAACGCTATGAACCAAGCTCAGGTAGCACTCTCGAATCAAAATGTTTGTATTGTTTCACCGAAAAAAAAGGCGCAAACGATTGAGATATTTATTAGCTTCCTTTAATTTGCGCGTGCTATTCTGGTGCAGGGGAAGGGGAATGACATTGCCGCTTCTCGCCGTTGCTACGTACTAGTAGTACATGCAAGTACGTCGTACGTACCAGTGCTACGAACAAGCAGCTGCAAATTGAAAGTACAGGTGCTACGTAAGCTGTTCTACAAGTAGTACGAGTACTTACTGCAAGGAACGAACACGTCTTGTTAGACCAACACGACTTCTTCACTGGCTGGAAGGTTGCCCGTGCAGTTTTGAACTTCGCTCGATGGTTAAAAAGTACTTTTCAGTACCAGTGGTACCTGTTTCTACCTAGTATAAGATAGTACTCTATTTGAAGAGTGCTCGTAAGTTGGATATTACTCAACTAGATAGAGATCCAGTAAGGAGGAGGTTCACGTACCGTGCCGCTTAAGGGAAAGGTAGAATTAAAGTACTCCGCTTACGTCACTCCATTTTACGAGACAGATGGGTTTAAGGAATGGCATTGCCGGGTTACTCTTAAGGAAACACATTACTTATTACTTTGAATCTCCGTTCAGTAGTCATGGTGGTCACTGGTGAGACATTATTAAAGCTCTTCTACAGTAAAGTGGATAGTAGCTAGTACAGTGTACTCGTATTAAAAAGTTTGGTCGTACCGCCTGACACGATTATTCCTTTCTCGGAGTTCTCGGAGTAGACTACATAGTGAATAAGCAGTTTGCACAGTAGTACAGTAATCTATAACCGAGGACTCGGAGAAGTGACCAGCTAAAGAACATGGTTAAGTAGAAGCGGTTATCTCGGAGAAGTACTGGGAGAAAAAACCTTAAATATGTGTTGCGATGTTTGCGATTAATAGCCACCAGCGGGGATGAAAGCCTGAGCAGGGAGCAGGCTGAAGGAAGGGTCGGAATCTTCTGCAGTACTCGTCGCTGCTACTAGTACTTCCTCCGTTCCATTTATGCTATACCCAATAAGTAAAACCAAGCTAGCTGACTTTGGATAAGTAGCTACACCCCTATTTTAAATACATCATTTAATAGATCTAATCTAGCTGCACACATCCATATATAATATGTAATAGCTAAAAGCTAGTTATGACTATCTAACTAGCCATATTCGTACTGTAATTTGAGGTACTTGGTTTTTACAGTCAGCATGATAGCATTCCTATAGTAGCAGAGTAGCGAGCCATTGGTCATTTAGGTTTTCAAACATGCTGAATCCGAATCTGGCAACTAAAGTAGGTACTACAATTGTATGTAGTTGAGCTACTGCATGTCCGTTGTGAATTTTATATGTTACACATGTGCATAGACATTTGAAAAATTATTTAGCGACCCAAATTCTTACTATGAGTCTTTAATGTGCAATGTTTTTGCCGGCACGCGCGACAGAACGGTGTAAATGGAACGGAGGAAGTAGCTACCAGTAGCGACTAGCAAGGGACACAGGATAACAGAGTGGCAGAACAGACCTCAGGCTGCTGTGTGGTCCTGCACTAGCTAGCAGAGCAGTAGCAAAAGCATCCAACATTCCAAAACAATGATCTTGGGAACAGGAAGACCAGGCACACACAAAAGAAGGATGGAGGACAAGAGATGCGGCACAAGAAAGGATGATCTGCATGACAGCTTTTCTGGAAGATTGAACTTCTTGAAAATCTTGAATTGGCACAATGGAGAACACAGCGGTTTTTGACCACTGCATGAAGACAAAGGTCAAAAAAACTGTCATCAAATGTCTCTGGACGACCAATTTCTGAGCAGATCAACATTGCTAAAAAAGAACTTGAATGCTGAGATTTGACAGTCACAAAATCATTGAAGGAATGACAAAATCATCTGAAAATGTCAAATGACGCATGACAAGATGAACTGATTCAAATCCCCTCTGAAATGTTTTCCTGCTGCTGTCAGCCATGAGAACATGAACATTTTGTCAACGTGAACTCTTGATGACAAGCACAAAAATCAAGAAACAAGTGTGAAGCACACACCAGAGAAAGTTTTCAACAGCAGCACGGGAGTGACAGCGTCTGGCAGGGGTTTGATTGTGGCAAGAAAAGAATCAAATGCAACACACTCAAGAGAAGCTCATGGAAGCCGTGTTGTGCATCTTCGCACAAAAAACAACAGCCAGGAATGTGCCACACCATCTTCTCAAAATGCAATGCACAGGACAATTGAGGGTAAGAGAGCGTGTCTCCCTGCCCTAACCCTAACAAAACCGGTGCTAACCGGCGCCCTCAATCCGGTGCTAACCGGTGCTAACCGGTGCCCTCATTCAAAACAGTCACATAGCTGATTCGCACAGCAAAACAGTGCGCAAATGCAACTTTTATCGCCATCGATCCTTAAAGAATTCCTTCGGAGAACGGTTTCGATCCTTAAAGAATTCATTCCGAGAACCGTTGTTCATGCCAACAAGTTGATGTGCTGTTACACATTTGAACGGAACGAGCCAGCCTACACAATCTTCCAAATGTCGAAACGCAACCGTGAACGCACGAGCACTGTTTCACCCACAGCAGCGCGCGTGGTTTTCATTTGAATTTTGCCTCTTACAAACTCCCTTACTCAACGATCTCTAACAGGAGACCGAATTGGTGTCTGAAACGAAGATCCAAATTGACACCACACGTGCACCACAGCAAACAACCTTGGCCATGGCCAACATACAGGGCCAACAAAGGATGCACGCAATGCCATTCGTGATTCATTCGCATTGATGCTACTGCATGCAGGATCGGTCGGGTTCACCATGTTGAATTCAACGGCATTAACGCCAAAAACGTGATATGACTTAAATACTTCATCCCATTCGTTCGACTTCGGTGGATGCACGTTTGGGAATTTTGGGCCCGCGCGCGGTCTCCGTATCCACAATCATTCATTTGCAAACGAAGATGTATCTCTATCTTGCCGTCCTGTATTGCCTGATTTCATTCTGCCAAGGGCAACCTGATACTGATTGCAGCACATCGTGTTGCCTGGACGCGCAGATGGAAAAGCGCAAGGTTTGTATTGAAGCCGTGCCGCCGGGGATTTCCCCGAGTCAATACGCGACTCATTCTTTGCAAGAGATCCATTCATCCCGTCTATCCGTCTCGGCAGGCCGCCACCATCAGAATACATTTGCAGTAACACCCGCTCATACCCAGCTAGTGGACCGAAAAGGTGTCAAGTTTAACGTCGAGACTCTACCAGATCCTTTGCCTGAGCACTTTAAGAAGAAAAGAATTAGCCGCCATGATGAACTCGACTTTATTCGGCATCGAACAGAGTTAGCTTGTGTCCGTGAAGGTTTTGAAAAACCACAGGGGGGTATCAACATTGAGGCAACATCAAAGCACAACCCGAATCTTTTTTACATGGGAGGCAATGGCTTCATTGTGGCTGTGGTTACCGCATTCGCACAACATTTGCCTCTCGAACTCGCTCCAGATCATATCTGGGCGCTTATCACATACGCTTTTGCCAAACACGTCGATAAGCACCCCGAGGAATTGCGTCATAATTTTGTCAGCCATGAGGGCAAACGACGAATTATGATACACACAAGTGATGGTTTCCAGATGAGTCAAAAAAACAATCCTGATACTGGCGCAACGCCTGAGGAATGGGAAGAGGAAGTGTTTGCTCAATTTTCGGCTGAGATTAGAAGTTATATTGGAGAGAAGACACACGATGCCTTGGTGGCGAAGTTTACTTCCACTACACCATCATCCAAGGCCGCATCTGAGGTGGTGCTCATGGCAGCCATGAAGCACTATTTTAGCTATGGTATGCAGACCGAGTGCGGCATTCCCGAAATTACCTTGCTCGGGACAGAACAGGATTGGATTGCTTTGCGCCAGCGTGCCGAGACGCTGGGTAAGTTGATGATGCCTGAATTTGAGCAATACTGGATGCCGGCACTTCTACCTGTCCTTGACAAGTTCTTGGAAAGCTATAAAGGACAAGTCGATCATGGTTTTTGGCAGTCCATGGTTAAGTTGCGTCATAATGGTTGGGGTTCTGGCCACAGAAAGTTTATCAGTGGATGGGTTCAAATCTTCTTTCCGCCTAGTGAATACCCCGGCATTACCGATAAAGAAGTAACCGCGATGCGCCAGTGGAATGAATTCTACTTTTCTGGTCCAAAACCGGATGAGTTTCCCTCTGTGCAATCATTTGCTCCCTGTGACTGGAACTATCACGGGTCGAAGCACGATTTGGAATTTCATGCTGGTATAGTGGGTGCAAGTCAAGATCCTAAGACTGGGTGTCTTTCTCCTGTTACCGGTTGGTATGTCATCCACACTCCACCAAAAGACAAGGCCAGAAGCATGGAGGATATCTTTAAAGAGATTGACGACCTTGAACGTGGACACAAAGACGACCCTGAACGCGGAGATGACCAACCGTGGCAAAAGCGCATCAATGATCTTTGGAAGGAGTGTGGCGATTTGGAAAGGGCCATGCAAGGGTAAGGAAGGTGTTGCATGGGCTTGTTTGGTAGGATGATGTCTATGGAAAGATCGGTTACCTTCAGCTTGACACGAAGTTCACCCGGAGCAACGTCGTGATCGACCGTGGCAAGAGCGTATCCAGGATCTTAGGTATTGATGACGTAGCTAACAATAAAATGGTGGATGAAGCAGTTATTAGCAAATCGTTCTTAACTATTTGATGACTTAGCTAACAATATAATGGAATGGGTGTCGTGACTTGTGTTGGAGAAGGGTGCTCCAATGCGTTCAACTTTCTGGTAGGAAGCTCTGGGGTACTGGGCGGTACTATTGGAAGGTCATTCAGGGGGACGAGCTCCTCCTCGCCGCATCCTCTGCTGCTGTCGTCACTGTCAGAGCCAAGATAAAAGTTGAAATAATCATCTTCTTCCTCTTCGTTGTTTTCCTTGTCCTCGTTATCATCGTCGTCGTCGTCATCATCATCATCGTCAGAATCCGAGTCCCAATCCGAGTCACTCGCTTCATCATCCTCTTCTTGGTTCAGTTTACTTGCCGACGCCATTGCCGCCAAGGAAGATGAATGACTGACTGCTTTGACCAGCAAATGTTTGATGGCATTTTCGACCACAGACCCAATCGCATTTTCAATACTTCGCGACACAATGGATGCCAGTCGGTACCGACTTCTACTGCCACTAGCGTTCTCTTTTTGTGGCTGTTCCTGTTCCTCCTCTTCCCATCCGAATTGGGCACACCGTACTTCTGCATTCTTATACAAGGTTTCATGCCATGCATCAACATCAAAGTCGACAGTCAATTGTCCATGATCGACTTTTTGTTTGAGAGAGTGTCGCAATTCCCGCAACCACCCCTTGTGTGTGACCAACGCCACGGAATCGACGTCCGCATGTGCCGAGTATTGGGCAGCAAAGGTTTCTTCCAAAAACAGGCGGCCGCGTTCCCGTACAGCCTCGTTGTTTTCCCCTACCATGACGTGCAATGCATCATGACCCCGAAGATCGGAAAAGTCGACGTGCGGAAACTCTTGTTCAAGTGCCTCCACAGAACTTCGTTCATCGGCCGCAAAGCCGGTTCGCTTTTCGCGTAAGGCTTCCAAGGCAATGAATTTGGGCATGGGTGTACTACTCGTAGTACTACTACTATCTCCCTGATTTGTATTGTAAAACAACTCCGTAGCCGTTTCGAGGGCTCTTCGCAGTGGTGACACCAGCACCAGTTGCGGCGGTGCAAACTTGTTGCAGCTGTTGCTGCCATGGTCAATGTCTTGAAGATTGCCATTGCTGCTGCTGCTGCGGCTATTGGAAATCTTGTGCAGGAGCGACAAGGTGGACGATTGGCCTCGCACTTCTAATTTACCACCTTCCGACAAGCGTGCATCTTTGAGTCGTTCGTCGTTCAAGACGGCTCGCCGCGCACGTTCTTGCTCTTCCCAGGTACATTCCGCTATGGCTGCCTTGGCCGCTTGGACAGCTTTTTTCTCTTCAATGTTGTGAACGGCTTCCGCATGACGAATCAAGTAGACGGTTTGTTGCTTCATCCTCGTTGTCATCGTACAGTAGTAAGTGGATAGTCAAGTTAGTTGGCTGGTTGGCGACTACTAGTAGCTGGCTGCTTTTACTATTGTGAAGCAAGCAACGAAATATTGACTTGATCCGAAGAGGAAGAAAAAGTGAGAAGCCAAAGAATGCTTTTGGGCGGGATTGTCCACAGAGGAGACATACTCAACTGAAAGACTGATATGCCTTGATTGGATCGGCACGTCCTGTACGTACTATCGTCGTACTCGTTGGGTACCTGGTGGTACTCGTGCTTTTGTGGTTCGCCAATGCATGGCGCAAATCCGAAGAACTAGTGAAGCGAAAAAGTGACGAACTGTGTTCCGCTCAGCTAGCCATCCTGCTTGGTTCTCAATTTAAACTTTTTTCAGAATCCGCATCAATTAGTCGTTTTTGCGTTACGGTCTGTTGAAGAGTTTGACCGAAGATCAATTGTTTTTTATTTTGTCAAAACAGCTATGTCAAAACGATCATGACGCTTTCCTTTGCATACTTATGTATTTTAGTCAACGTCAGCATGCGAATTTTTACTGTAAAGACACTGTACACTTGCAATCAGCTTTTGTCACTTCCTCGTCACTTTGGGCATCTGTTGATGTCAATGATCACCTCAAAATTGGCAACTGGCTGTACGTAGTACTTGTAGTGTGGTATCATACTCTACTACTAGCTAGCTAGCTAGTACTTACACAATACCGTTCGGCGTCGGTTGGTTCAAGTACCGCGCATTGTGTTCGTGACTCACTTCCCATGCAACAACAATGACAAAGAACCAAAAAACTAGCATGAGGGCACTGGTAGCAATGCTGCTTCAGAACAGATTAGATTAGATCAGACAACTTATCAGCACTAGCTAGCTAGAAGTGTTGTAGTCTTGCTACAGCAGCAACAACTGGTCTGGGCTTGCTTATTTGTTGTTAGGAAGAGGGCGGTTCATGTTGGATGAAAAAGCATGACAAAGGTGCGATTTCATCCGTGATTCAGCCTAAGAACACAGGTCGTGTCCCAAGTTCTAGACCCGGAACTACTGTGAATCCCAAGGAGCAAGATACAAGATCTAATCCGGAACATTTGAAGAGAACGAAATGATGAGTTCCCATGCCATGTTCTGTCACGATGTTGTGCATTCCCACGGACTTGTGGCAACAAAAGTGTGTCACAATGATGAAACATGCGCACCGCGTGATCAATCTTGCCAATGAGATGTCAATCTTGTTGGAGATGATCGATGGAAATGTAGCTGTTTCTAGTGTGTGGCAATGCTCATAACTTTCAAATTTGTGCAAAATCGCATCTGCTTCGTTGGTGAAACATCAGAGAAAGAAAGTTTCTTTTTGAGGCAATGTCACTGCATTTCGTCCCTTGTTTGCGGTCGATTTGACAGTGAAGAATTTTCGTTTATCAAGCATAGCAATGGTGGGTCTCCCATTGAGACCTTTGATGATGCACAGTGTGATCTCCAAACATTTTTGCACGACTGAGTTGCAACATGGTGTCATTGGGCAAAAACAACAGTCTGAGGGTGCAACTTGATCATCAGACAGGGACATGCTAGCTTGTCATTCATAACATGCTGTCATCGGACAATGTCTTTTGTGCACACCAATGACAAACAATTGTTCTTCACCATTAAATCAACCGCAATCAAGGGGGGAAATCAGCATGGACAAGACCTCAAAACAAAGTTTGCTGCTCCGATGTTTCACCAACAAAACAGATGTGATTTTGCACAAATAAGAAACTTGCGGCTGTTACAATGCACTTGATGTGGCTCCATCTTTGATCATTAACTCCAACAAGATTGGCATCTCGTTAGCAAGCTTGATTGCGCGGTGTGCATGTTTAGTCATTGCAACATCCGTTTGTTACCACAAGTCCGCATGAATGCACAACATCATGATAGGACACGCAGTGGAAACTCAGTTGAGTGTCTCCGTCAAATGTTCTGCTTTGAATCTTACATCTTCTTCCTTTGGATGCACAGCAGTTCCAGGTCTAGAACTTGTGTCACAACTCGAATTCTGGGGCTGGATCATGGGTGAGGTGCTGGTTCTGTTTTGATACTTCCTTGATTTTTTTGGCAGTTAGAAATGCCAAAAAAATGAGCATTTTAAATGAAGATTCACAAGGTGTCACATGCCAAGAAAAACCATGTGTGCAAACTAGGATAGAACTGCAATCCCTTTCTTGGTCCTGTGTTTTCTGCTCCAGCGCAAAAACAGACAGATTGATCAGCAACAAGTTGGGAGTCAATTTCCATTGACAAGGTTTTGTGGGGCAATGCAAACAAAATGAGTCATTTGTTGCAAGCTAAGCACCAACTAAGAGAGGCAAAAAGATCAAGACACCTCTTTTGATGACAATGACAAACAAGTTGATTCACAAAAAAGGTTCAAAGCGCAGAAAAGACCATTGCAATGTGCCACTTGCGTCTCAGGTGAGGCCTGCTGCATGTTAGGCAGGAATGCAACCTGTGTGCTGAACAGGAATCGATTGGGACAAAACTGAACATTCAATTTTGATGAAGCAATGTCATCATCTCTTAATTTGTTTGCTGCTTGCCACAGTCCACATCTCACCAAAAGAATGATCAAAACAGATGTTGTTTTTTGCAAAAAAGCACAGGAAAAATTGTTGGAGCACTGAATTGTTGATCAGTGATTGATTTGCTCCTTGGATTCATCAACGCAATGGAACGGATGTCAGAGAGCTTCTTTTGCTGCAGAATAACTCATGGTTGACACCCTTTGGATGCAGTGACACTGCATGGCATCAAGTGAAGTTGTGCCAATCTCCACTCTTTACGAACTGCATCCTAAATGAATGTTGGCAAGCAAAACATTTTACCATGCATCAGAACCAAGCTGTCACTGTCTGGCTCTCGCCTAGTAACATGTTTTTAAAGGTTGCTCCTACAGTGATGCCTTTGGAAGAAATTTGGCAATGTTTTGCTGCCTGTTGCTCTTCAAGTGCCCTCAGTTGTCTAGTGGTCAGGTGAACAGAACTGCACCTGTTTGTTGTGTGTAACATGTGTGCATTGGGATGGAAGGTGCAAGGTGCTAAATTTGGTGTTGGCAATCACGTTGCCAATTGCTGCTGACAGGAGGATTCTTCAGAGATGAAGGTTTTTAAAGGTGGGTTTTACTGAGTCGTCACAATTATCAAACTGATTGTTTGAAAACCTTGGCCATGGTGAGAAAGCCTTGGCCCGACACAAAGCTATTTTCATGTGTACGCTTGTGTTTATGGGATGAATTTGGATTTGGCCGATCTATTAAGTAGGGATCAATGCTTCAAGTAACGACGCACATGTAAACAATTCTCTCTAGATGAACTTGTTGAGGAAACTGGCGAATTAAAGTCAATTGGGATGGGAGAGTGGCGGAGTGAATATTTATTGTTAACGCTAAAACCTTCTTATTTTGTGTGAAAGTGAATAATGATGTTGATTGCTGCCAGGGGACCTTTTCCGACCATGTTTCGAAAAATATTTTGTAGCCTTGTGGCAGTGGCAGCTAGCCAATGAATAACGCTTGTCAACTTGAACTATTTTGTGACCTTGACGAAATAAATTTACTGCCATGGGGTTCCAGCTGGTGCGCCGCTCCCAGCCGGAACACGAGCGGCAGCAGCCTTGGCCTCCGCCTTATCCACGAGAACCTTTGACACCCTGACTAATGCTTTTCAATACGTCAATAGTTGATTGTTGGTTCTGTCTCATGTTGCTGTTTAATTTTCCAATGGCATTCAAAACTTCGTTGCCGCTACTAGAGCTACTAGTAACGGCGGCGGGGGCATAACCACCCTTAGCAACAGAGCTCTTCGTTGGAGTAAAACTGCTTGCCTTCACAGCAGAGCCACCTCCCATGGAAGCCAAGTATCCTCCAAGCCCAGCTCCTCCAGGAGTAACCTCAGTCCTCAAAACAGAGAGATATCCTGGCATACCAGGGCCATTGATAGCAGTATTTGCCGTAGACACCACATCAAGGTACCCTTTAGGTCCAGTTCCAGAAGGAGCACCTGCAGCACCTCCCAAAACAGACAAATAGGCTGCAGAAGTAGGAGCAGAGGCGCCAGCAGGAGCACTGCTAGAGTAGGCAGCAGGAGCAGCTGGGGGAGCAGCAGCAGCGACAGGTGCTGCTGGAGCTGGAGGGGCGGCAGCAGCGGCTGGTGCTGCAGAAGCAAAATTGTCGAGATAATTTCCAGGAACACCTTTCGTTGGGGCCTGTGGCTTCTTGCCGCCACCTGGAGCAAAGCCTCCTGCCTTGACCGACGCCTTGGTTCCACTCATTTTATCGGCGTACGAGGTAAAGCCATGCGCAGGAGCCAATGTGGCGAGAACAAGGACAATAACAGACGATATCTTCATTTTTTCGATTTGGAGGTTGCTATAATTGAAACTGCTTGGCAAAAGACGAACTGCGCTTTATGAGTAATGATAAAAAACAATTCTGTTCTTTTTGACAAGATACACGGGAAGCGAATCTGAAATCGAGATTAATATCGCTATGCCCATCAAAAACAAAAATCCACTTCTCGCATCGGGAAGCCATCAGTTGGCTAATTTTGACACCCATAGCGCCTTTAGACTCGTTGACTGACGTCAGTCGCAAACTACGAAATAACGACTGGCAACCGAGGTACTAGTCTAGCTACTAGCTAGCTAGTAGTAGCTAATAGCTAGTCTACTAGTACTAGCTAGGGCTACTACTACTACTCTAGCTAGTAGCTACTACTAGCTAGCTAGTTATTGGTTTTCCCGTGGTGGGTCTCACTCCACCCGGGCGAAGTCCCAGGGCAGGCTCCAACGTTAACCTAAAAGGGAGCATACGAAGGTTAAATGCTCATGGTACCTTCAACATTACTACTAGTCCTAAGAATTTAAATGATTTAGTTATACATTTCTTGTCTACAATTACATTCTCAATGGAGTTTTCTACCAGTGCCGCGGTTCAGTTTTCAGGGCGATTTGAAGCTAACTCTCCCTTCTTCTATTCCTCGACGTTATTGGACTTCTTGCCGCCCTCGGTTTTCTCGAATTTCGCCTTTCTGAAATCATTGCCGCTGCCGACTTTCCATGCTTCCATGCGGCGTCGCCACTTGAATCTGTCACGAGGACTGAGATCGTCTAGTTTTGCTTCCATCCGTGGCGCGACAGCGGAATCTAACAGGCTGTATATACCCATCATGCCAAGGTGTTTCATCCCCTCTAAAAAAGCTGGAGGACCTGCCTCTTGGACAACAGGAGGCAGCATTTTCGAGTCATTGCTGACGGTTCTTGCAAAGGGTTCCATAAGCGTGCCAAAACGGGCGATGTCTTGGAGGAATGGGTTAATAGTCTGTGGCCCAACGTCTTTCATTGCCTTGAAATTTCCGGCAAGGAGGCGGTCGACGAACTTAGGATCAACTTCATTTCCCATACGAGCTGATAATGCCTCGTGAAACGTGTGAGCTACATTTTGAGACGGCATATACGCGTTGATCGCAGCCAAATCATCTTTGTGCAAACATTGATTGTCCAACGCCTCTGAGATGGCTCCACTAATGCGGCCGATGTGGCGGACAAGTGGACCAAACCCTCCGAAGTTCATCGGGTTTTGAATGTCCACAGCTAACATGCGCGACCATGAATATTTCAGCGGCGAGTCTCGATACGTAGGGAAATAAGCAAACAACACTCGCTTGACGTCAAGATCCTTGGCAGGGTCCTTGATTGTTGGTTGGACATCAGAAAGCATCTTCCAATAATCATTCATCAAGGATGCAAGAGACGTCCGGCGCTCTTCGGCGTCCATGTAAGTGTACAAATATGTCGTTTTCACGTCACTTTCGGCACTGACTTCATTTTTATAACCTGGAAGAAAGCCAAACATTCCTTTCTTCTTGGTCTTTCCGACCTCCGAAGGGTAAGACTCCCAAAAGTACTGTTGCTTTCCGTTCTTACTATTTTGAAGTTTGGGTGTCATGAACCGGCTTTCACCTTTTTTGTCGCTTTCCTTCTTAAATCCTGCCGCACAAGAACCAACAACGGCGCAGACACCATCAGGTTTCATTCCGTACCGTTGTTGCCGAGCCATGGGGGAATTGTAACCTAAGCAGTCGATCACTAAGCTGGCAGTGAGAGGCTCTTTGTCCTCTCCAAGGTCCACGGCGACGCCAGTGTACTCGGATACAGCAACCCCCATCAGAGGGCTTTGTTCAAAAATGCTGCCACCTCTCAGTTGGAAACGAGTTGCGACACGTTCCAGCAAAATCCTCGGAGATACACTGACGTCCTTGACTCCCTTGGTTTCAGGAAGGACAGTTTGTATGGCGGCGTCGATATCTGCCTGGTCTAGGATGCCCAAAGACTTCAATTCATTGAGTTCATCCATGCTGACGTGCCATTCAGTGTCATCACTAACTAGATCGGCGCCATCTACAACACAAACACTGAAACCTTTCATTTGCAAAGCCATTGCTAAGAAAATACCCATTTCCCCACCCGCAACAATTACGTCAAAGTCCAATGGTTTGTCTCTCTGAGAACGAAGCTTCTCCCAACAATGAGCACGCGACCAAGTAGCGTCCTCTGTCACGAATTGAAAAGGCGGCGGGACACCATGCTGTAGTTTCTTGAGCCACTTGGTATCATAATCGACCGCCTTTGAAGACTTCAAAGCTTTCCATTCGTTCTCAAGCTTTTTGAAGGCGTCCCATGCAGTGTAACTGAAATAACAAAATGATAAATACCACGAATGAGAATAGAACTAGCAACGCTAAACAATCAAACGGCCTGCCAGTCCACGACTCACTCCTTGGCGATTTCTGTTTTCTTCAGAATTTGCTCGGTCACGCTGCTTTTTTCTCTAGCAAACGCGATTAGAGGCTTCGTGTTCTTGGCCTTGGCAGCTAATGCTTCCTCGGTTTTAATAGGAGCAGTCAACTTTTTCGGCGAGAAACCAGCTGCTCTGTTCCAAAGATTACTTGATAGGTCGGGTTTGTCTTGCAAAACAGATTCAACAGAGTCCGCATCGTTCGACACCATGATGGAGGGATCGTCCGTGGTAGACGCAGAACCCACTTTTTCTGCCTTGAGGTTCATCATGAGCATGGTTGGTTCATTAATGTTGGTCAAGAATGGATCTGGATCATTGGTTTTATCTTGCGTGACGCGTCGTTCATATGGCTGGTACGATTCCTCATTGCCAAAAATGGAATCCTCCACTGTCGATTCTTGACCTTCAGCAACGTGCTCGGCCATCTCTTTGAGGGAATTCTGCACCACTTCCTGCAATTCCGTGTCCTCTTCAAAAAGCTCCATCGCCTCATTGTACTCCTCCATGGCTTTGTCGATCTGGGCAATTAATTCTTTCTCGCTCATTGATGAAACTGGGGGTGTCATACGACTAGTACCTTCGCCCTCCATCGACATGAGCGAGAGAGACAGTTCTTCATCAATTTCACTTTCTTCTACCTTGTCACTGGAAGCCGAAGGAGCTTCGTCGCCGCTTGATTCATTGGCTTCTGCCTCAAGTTGGGCAAGTGCAGTTGCAAAGTCGATTAGTGCTCTTTCGATAGAGGATTCAGTGGTAGTAGCATCGTCACTTGATTTCAAGTCTGCTGCCATCATTTCTTCCAAATAGGAAAAGCCAATTCCTTCAATTTCAGCATCCAACCCATTAGTTGTACTTTCCGGCAGTTTCTTCGCTGAATCCGGGCTTGCTGCATGCGTCTCGATCTCATTTTTCGATAAACCCACAGCAATATCTTCAACCTCAACACAAAGAGAGCTAGTAGTTCCCACCTCGATTTCAGCATTTAGAGCGCTGGCATTTGCAAGTAACGTCTCAATGGCTTCCAAGCTTGTTGAATGTTCTTCGGCTCTTTCTTCCATTCTGCCAATCAATGTCCTAGTTGCTTGCTCGGGCAATGTCTCTTCATATTCGACGGCATTCAAAAAGTCTTCCCCTTTGTCGAACAATTTGGCCAACGCTGCAATTTGGTCATCTAGTAGGGAAACAGCAGTATTCTCTGCCTCTTTCGTAGCAGCTTCAGCTTCCACCGTTTCAAGCTCCGATTTCTCCTCTGTAGACAGCTTGGCCAAATATTCAATTCCATCATCTAACGCGGTGGCAGTATTCTTTGCCTCTTTCGTAGCAGCTTCAGCTTCCACCGTTTCAAGCTCCGATTTCTCCTCTGTAGACAGCTTGGCCAAATATACAATTCCATCATCTAACGAGGTGGCAGTATTCTCTGCCTCTTTCGTAGCAGCTTCAGCTTCCACCGTTTCAAGCTCAGATTTCTCCTCTGCAGACAGCTTGGACAAATATACAATTCCATCACCTAACGAGGTGGCACTATTCTCTGGCGCAAGTGCGGCGGCCTCGGTTTCAGCTTTGATCGGTTCCTTCTCTTTCAACCACTTCTTGACGTTTGCCAGTTCATCATCAAAACCGTGTAATAAAGCCTCTGATAAGGGAAGCGCGCGGTGATTGGTGACTGGTGGGTCCTTTGTAAGTCTGTCGTAGGCAGAAGATCCATCATTGCTACCTTCACTCTTGATGGGGACTACAAGCGGGCGCTTCATTTCCCTCTCCACTTGTGGTGCGTTCTTAGTCAGAGTTGATTCGACACGGTCTTTTTCTAGCACCATTGTTTCCTTCTGCTCAGACTCCTCTGAAGACGAAATTTGGAGTTTTGCTTCGGCGACATCAATCTCAGATGAATGAGCTTTCAGCGTGGGGACCTCAGACCGTTCTTTTACTTCCGAGACAACTTCCTCAGTTTCAGCACCCGATACATCGCTAGCTTCGCCCAATGTTGCTTCCTCGGTCTTCTCTAGTGGCGCCATGGGCCTTCCACTTATTTGTTCTATCTGCGTCATTTCGCCCATGTAATTTGTCATGGCACGATCCATGCGTAGTTGTCGTTCGAGACAATGTCTCTCGGTTCTCCTCTTCTCAGCGGGGTCTAAGGTTTCAATGGCATTCTTGATGGCAAAATCTAGTTGTTTCTTTTTTGCCAAGGATTTTGGGTCCTCTGTCTCCTTTTCTCTTGTTGACGAAGCAATCGAAGTGGGACTATGCTCTTGTTTCTTCCTTTCGTCGGCTTTTGGAGCGGTGCTGCGATGGCCTCGAAGAGCGACTGGATCCTCTTTCATCGCAGTTGGCAACTTCTCTGACATCAAAGGAACGGGATCTTCAGTAGCCATATCTCTGGGAACAGAAGGATCGATTTTTTCTTGTTCGTCCATCCGAGTGGTCGCTGTGGATTCCGTTTCCAGTGCTTTCTTGGAAAATTCTGCAACCACTGGCTTGCTAGTAGTTTTCGAAGACAAGGCATCCACTGTAATCACAGGCGCATCTTCTGGGATTTCAGCCTCTTCCATCTGCGCGGGTGAGTCCAGGTATCGTTTCATCGCCTCTTCCGTCAACTTATCCCTCGAGGAACATTCTTCTGGAAGTATGTCTTCCCCAGGAATAATCACTTGGCCTCCCATTCGAACCATGACTTCTGTTTCCATCTTTTTTGTTAGATCCTGCAATTGCTGTTCCGCTTGCTTTCCGTACGCCTGCGTCAACTCCTCTAAACGATCTATTTCTTGGGTGATGACATCTGCTGCCGTAGTTTCCGTGGCGGCATTGTCATCATCATTATTGTCCGGGATGTTGAGAGGTATTTCTTCTTCTTCCTCTGGATCAACGTCCATGACCGCCGTTTTCGGGAAGTCGTTGTTCTCGTCTTGCGATCGGCTGGGCTGCTGCACAGTTGGAATTGTTGTCTCTTCCTCCAAAGCTACTGTCAACGGATCGTCAAACGTTGTCTCTTTCGTCACGGCCTTTTCCAAAGACGACACGGTTTCTTGTTCGACTTTCTCCTCTAATATTTTTTTCTTGTAAATGTACGCGTCCTTGTTCGGTGATAGGACGGCAGTAGCTTCGACCGGAGTTTCCGGTGGTGGTGCAAGTTCCTCCACTACCGAGTCCACGACGGGAAGAGGCAATGTCATGTCCTGCTTCCTTGTCTCTTTCGCATCCTCCTCATGGGTTGATACGCTTCTAGTAGGACGCTTCGCGTTCGCTGTGTATGGTTTCGTGTCTTGTTCCAAAATGGATGGCTCTACTATAGCTTTTGGCGTGGCAATATTCTGCGAGTCCGTCGTCGTGATGCCGCTCAGAATAGATGCATACGTGTTTGGATCAATTTGTGGAAGGATGGTGCTGGGTCCACTTTGGGTGGTGCGCCTAGCCGCGGTTGCTTCTTCCTCTTCTTCCAAGGCCGTTGCTGCCATGGGCTTTTCCTGCTCTCCGCCCTCGATTTTGGAGTTGTCTTGTCCCAACAAAAGAGACGCGGTTTCCTCTTCTTGTTGTTGCTCCATATTTGCCAGTTCGTCAAAATAGGCTTTGGAAGCGTGCACCACATGTTCCTCTTCGGCCGAAACGTGTTGTCGTTGCATTTCGGCCATTTCCTCAAAATACGATTTACTGGCAAAATCAACTTGTTCTTCCATGGACATGCCCGTAGGTTTATTGTTGACGTCATCCACTACGACGGGTCCCTTCTCTTTACCTGCCACATTGTTGTTGTTGTTATTTTTATTCTTGTTGCGGACAGAGGCTTTGGACATGGCGTTCAAATACGCCGACATGGTGTGGTCATCAGTGGCATATTGTTTGCCCTGTTGTCGGCCATTGGTGGGCGGTGGTTCATCTTGCTGTTTTGGTGGTTGTGGTTGTGGCATGACAACCGTGTTGTTTTCTCGGTGGCGATCATCGTGAATCCATCGGATGCCATCCGGTTGCATGATTTGAAACCGTTTCACGGCGTTATTGTACGAGTCCATGGTGTTGTCCTTGTCCGTATGATTATTGTCAGAGGCGGCGGCCCACAACTTTGACGATGTGCTTCGTTTTCTCGTTGATGGAGCATGCTGCAGCTGAAAGGACCACGCCTTGTCATGGCCAGACAAGGCCAGACACAAAAAAAGACAGACTTTCATCATGTAGCACTTGTGGTGCTGTCGTTCAAAATTGACTTTTGTCGCTCTAATAAAAAATGCTTCAATCAATTCAGCGGCGCCTTAGCTTCTGCGTCTCGACTACTGTACTGTAATGTCTCTCTCTCTGTCAGCGAAGGCTCAGATATGAAAATGGATGTTAGATAGTGGGTTGTTGCCTTCTTGATGTAAGGGCCATCAAAAATAATGATGGATGATTAATTCGAAAGATCTTTCATCCGTCAATCAGTTGGTCGAGTGTTTGATGGAGCAATAATGAACGATGCATGGTGCAGATGGCCACTGTTGATTTTCACCAACGTCTTGTTGGACAGCTGCCCGAAGAACCCTTTGTGATTGGCTGCCTTAAATACTAGTAGTGCTAACCCTAATGAATACTAAAACATTTGAAAATAGCAGCCCAGGGATTCCCGTTTCCGTCTGCCATCGACCGCTTTTGACGGCAACAACCACATGCATGTACAACGACCACAACAACAACACACACACTGACAACACGCTATTATCATCCATCCAAACTCCAGGGTTTTGTGTTTAGTTGATTAGCTACATACCCTCCTCCACCTAGCTACTAGTAGTTGCAAGTAGTTACAAAAGGATAACCTGGAATAGTTGATTTGTCGACAGAGATTTTGATAAAAAGAGCGGGCTACAAACGATTTGAAACAGAATTAGTTGTTATCTTCAATCCTATCGGTATCACCCCTACTGCATAAACATCATTTTGCAAACCATGCTGTCGATTGCCTCCAAATTCTCTCGTGGATGTCTGCCACAGGGTCCTCTGTCAAGGATGACAGTGGCAGCTTCCACAACAACAACAAACTCGCTATTTGGTATACCACAAAATCCATATCCAAGTTCATCATCACCATCACCATTACAACCCACCAACACGAATACGACGTGTATTATTCGATGGAAACATTCCGAACGACAAATCAAACGCTTGTTTCGAAAACATCCTGCCATTCTTCGTGTCAATCAACGATTAGGTAATAATACAGATATGTACGAACCTGTCCAACCACTCAAGTTTGCGCCCATTTGGGAACCCACCTTTCTACAAAATGGATGGTCGGCACCTCCTTCGGCCGAGATGGAAATTCCCGACTATCCCTTTGCGGTGCGACGAACCTCGGAGAAACCAAATGATGCCACGGGATTTTTGCCCGTGTATTCCAATGTTCGGTAAGAAACAAAAAGGAATGAAAGATTGGAAAAATTTGCATGCGGCTCGAAATTTAAAGTGAATGGAGCAATCCTTCATTTTTCAAGCCACGCGCCTCGTCTTTTACCTTGACGTTGGTCTGACTGATTCCTTCGTCTTCTTTCACTCTCTTTACAACTGTCCAAAATTGCACCGGTACAATATATACGATACGGAAAACTCTACGAACATGATAATACTTTATATAATAACAGCAAGGATGGATCCAAAATCACCACTCGCATTAAAAAAGTAACCGGAGATCGAGATTTGTTTATCCGAGAATTACGATCGGTACTGGCTTTGCCTCCACCCAAAAATGGTGATTCCCGTTTGGATGCCATTCGCATTCGTGTGGGAGGGACCATTGAAGTCAAGGGCAATCGAACGAGGGAAGTCAAACTGTGGTTGGCAGGACTTGGTTTTTGAAAAAGAAAAAGTGCCATGGAGCTACCTTGGCAGCATTGAAATGGAGTAAAAATGCCCATTCAGAAGATGCAGCGTGCTTTCCATCATGGATGCACGCCCCATCTAAAATTTAAGCAGTATATTAGTACGCAGCTTTCCGAAGATGCCCGCGGTGTCCAGATGAGAAAACACTCCAAATTTAATAGCTATTGGGGGATCGAACCTATTAGGTAATGCTGAGAAAGGCTTACGTAGAATTGTAGACTGACGGGACCTGAAGCACAGGAGATTATCCGTCTTTGACAAAACCTGTTATTGTACTGCAGGTAACCACACCTTCAAACGTAGTTATTAGCGCTACAGCCCTCTAGCCAATATGTGATTCCCAACAGTACGATACAATACTAGCTAGCTAGTAGCTATTAGTACTGTATGTTACTTATTGTGAAGTTGTTGCCTGAAAACAGAGACGTCGACGGGACAAATACGGACGATATCTTTGGTCGTCACAACCGCTTTCTGTAATGTTTCTACGCAGAACATTAGAAGCACAAGAGCCCAATAAATTCTTACGATCCACCAGAATTGCGGTTTCCCATCATGCATCAAATTGCTGACGAATCGAACTCGAAGCCACAAATCATCAACCAATGAGATCCGCCATCTGCAACCCAACCACAAGAGGTGAGAGAAAGACACACTCACTCAAAGAAGTTAGTAACGTAACAGAGAAAGGTGCCATCAAGCCCATCAGATAGTTTCTGGTAGCTAGCTACTAGTAGTAGGGGCCTTAGTCATCAGAGAAAACAACCGGTAGCAGGCCAGAGACCTGAAGATAGTAGTTATCTACTATCTATGTCTGGCCAATCAGTTGCTAGCAAGAGTGACAACAAAAACGCATCCAATTCGCACAACAGTATTAGCAGTAGTATCGATAGTACTAGGAGGCTATTGCAGTTGGCATCTTTTGTCGTGAGTGCAGAGCGATAGAGAGATATACAGTACGAGTAGTTGTTAGTCAAGTCAAAGCAGTGCGGTCGCATATATCTATCCAATAAATGCTACCGCCACGAGAGGACTGTGTAGTTAGTTAATTAGATCAGCAACAACAACAAGCAAAAAGAAGAGCAAAGACATTTTGACACAATACTTGCTCAGTAAAGCACCCAACATCAACAGCATGTCATCCCCGGTCCCACCAGCGTCGGCTCCTCACAACTATGAGGGCAATAGCCCGTCTTCGCTTCCTGATGGATCGAATTTGGATACAATGTTATTGGAGAGTCTCTTTTACAACGAAATGTTGATGCTGGACGATTCCTCCGACTTGTTGACTTCTGTCACTGCAGGAGTTGCAGCTGCCATGGGAGGATCCGAAGTAGCACCAGGAGCACCTGTTACGTCAGAAGAGGGCGCCGCCGAAGCTGAAGCGGCTCCTGCACAGGAAGGGGAGAGCACCCCGGAACACGTCTCAGCTTCAACTGATAACCTTGTATCCCCCAATCCTGTCACAGGAGAGTCTGAAGGAGCAGAAGTGAACTCAGACCCCAACGCTGATCACTCCGAAGACCCGTTTACTTATGCTGAGCAGTCCCTTTTTAGAGACTTTGGAGTTTCAGAAGCACCCCTTCCGGATATCAGCGACTCTAAATCTGGGCAACCGCAGAGTGGACAGCAACCCCCACCAGCACATAGCCAACAACCTCCACAGTATCAGCAACCGCCAAATCATAGTACAACTCCTTATCATCCCCACCCTCAAAGTTATCCGGGCCATTACCAGCAGCATCCTGGGGCTCCACATTATCAACCCAATGCTCATCCTCCACAGCAGCATCCGCCTCCCCAACAGCAACACTATCAGCAACAACCATACATCCAGCCAAGACCGCCCACGACACAAACCAGAAAGGGTATAAAACATTCTGTTGTACCAAAGCAAGCTGCACCAGTAGGGGCAACCCAGGCACCTCCTCCTGCTCCACAACCACAAGCATCTCACCCAGCACATCATCATCCACAGCAGCCACCGCACCATCCACTTGCATACAATCCACATGCCCCACACCAGCACCAACAGCCCGGCCAGACCCACCCACATCATCAACCTCCACCAAGCTATCACCAACCACCACATCACAATCAGCACCATTATCCTCCCCATCACTATCAATCTAAAGCAGGACACATGCCTTCGCTCGTACCGGTCCCCGCTCCAGCACCTCACCTTCCTCCTCATGCACATCATCATCCTTCGGCGTTTGGTGCGCCACCAACCATGGTGAGCGTACAGCACTCTCCGCATTCCGCACAGTCCACTCACACATCTCCTTTCAGCAGCCCAGAAGGGACGACGCCTATGGCGACGTCCGTGTCAGCCCATCCTCCTCTTCCACTGGGTTCGCAAGGAACCTATTCTCGGCCTCATCTACCTCATCATCAGAGTCATTACAGTGCTCATCCACAACAGGCACACCATCATCAGCACGCACATCCACAATCTTACGCACAACCTCCTCCAAAGGACCAACTGGTGTCTCAGTTTGCAACGTTAGCGAATCGTTTGGGCATCAACTTGCCTCCGAATTTACTGTCCTCGTTAACCAAATCGGCGGGCAAGTCGTCTACCGCAACAGGAAAGAAAGGTGCTTCCAAGGGAGAAAAGAAAAAGGGCAAATCGAAAGCTGCGAAAGCGGCGGCGGCAAAAGCAGAAGACTCCGATTCGGGTGAATCGGGAGACGAAGAATCGACTGTGACAGAGCCAGCCGGAGTCACATCTTCCACCAGCAACGCCAATATCGCGGACCTTGTGCGCAAGTCGGCAGAAGACGCCTTTGCGGCAGTGACTCGAAAGCGTTCTCATGACGATACAATGAGTGGAAGGTCGCCTAGTCGTATGTCCAAGAGCAGCGGTGCTGGCAGCGACGCCGGCAGCGATACCAATAACAACAGCAGAGACCAAGGCGGAAATAGTAAATCGGCATATGCCAAGCGTCGAAAAAAGCCACGCATGGAGGACTGCGAACAGCGGTTGGCCAGACTCAAGGCCGAAAATGAAAAATTGAAACGCCACTTGGATAACGTAACAAACCGAACAGAAAAGTTCGAGCAAGATCGCGTCAAGGCAGAGGAAACAATGAAACAAATGTTGAAAAATGATGACGTCTCGGACGAGGAGCTTGACAAGGTCATTTGCGACTACTCGGAGGCTTATTCGGACTACGGAAAGCGACGACATGAGGAGCTATCGTTTCATCTCGAACAATTACAAAAGTGAGTGTTGACCGTATTTCTATTTCGACTTTCTTTACTTTCTGACGACTGCACCAATAACTAATTTCTTGTTGTTGTTGTCCCGGCTAGGCTTGCAAATCCCACAAATTTCACAAAAATGGGACTTTGGACAATTGCAAAGGCTAATGATAGCAAAGATCCCAGCAAACAGAATCCGCTTATTGGCATACTGCAAAAGGAACTAGACATTTCTTCCCATCAAACACGCCAGATCTTGAACCAACGTCAAAAGATTCGCGATCTATGTCAGAATTTGAATGCCACTTTTTCTCTTCTCGAGAAGCTAAAAGATCTTTGTGAACAGAAAAATAAGACATTCAACGATAGGCTCAACAAGACCCGACAGATCCTTACACCGAGACAGGTTGTGAAAC
>ENA-ORBV01004020-ORBV01004020.1-microbial-mat-metagenome-genome-assembly--contig:-NODE-4020-length-28783-cov-9.162893_pt1 | contig 28783 bp, 18 predicted proteins | sample MGYA00237777_ERZ505514 | MGnify/ENA primary metagenome ERZ505514 (study PRJEB26160, sample SAMN06269048) | microbial mat metagenome | isolation source: Oligotrophic lake microbial mat | place...
GGCGCGAAGGGAGGGTGGTGGGTGGGGCGACGTACGTTTTCGGGACGCTGCTTCCATCGGCACGCCGTGGCGCTGAAGCGCCCGGCTGGGCGGGCGCGCAAAGGACGCCGGTGCGGCCTCACCAGCCCGCGCAGGCGGGCTTCGGCACCCTAGCCGCGGCTTCAGCCGCCAGGCAAGCGCGCGCACGAAACAATACGCCGCACCCGGTGGTGGGTGGGACTGCGCCGCTGTGCTTTCGTTGCTGGTGGTATACTTTACGGATTATGAATACTCCTGTGCTGTACAATCTTACGCTGCCTGAGCTTGAGGATTTGCTGCGGGGCTGGGGCGAGCCCGCCTTCCGCGCGAAGCAGATCTACCGGCAGCTTTACGTAAAACTCGCCGACGACCCAGCGACGATGACCGACCTACCTGCTGCGCTGCGTGATCGCCTTGGCAGCGAGGCCCGTCTTGGGAGCCTTGCGCTTGATCGGGTGCAAGTAGCCGATGATGGCCTCACACGCAAGGCGCTGTTTCGCCTCGACGACGGCGCTGTCGTGGAGACGGTGCTGATGATTTACCCCGACCGGGCCACTGTTTGTGTCTCTACCCAGGCCGGCTGCGGCATGGGCTGCGTCTTCTGCGCCACGGGCCGCATGGGGCTGCTGCGCAACCTCAGCACGGGCGAGATCGTCGAGCAGGCGCTCTGGGCCTCACGCGAGCTGCGGCGCTGGCAGGCGGGCGGGCGGCCGGGCGAGGCGAAGGGGAACCGGTGGCACGTTGATGTTCCCGACGAGACGCAGTGGTGGGGCGGCGAGGGCGAGTCGTTCAGCGGGCGGATCACGGCGGGCGCGGGCCGCATTACCAACTTAGTCTTTATGGGCATGGGCGAGCCGTTTGCAAACTATGATCGCTGGTGGGCCGCCGTGGAGCGCCTGCACGATCCGCTGGGCTTCAACCTTGGCGCCCGCAGCATGACGGTCTCCACCGTGGGCCTGGTGCCAGGCATTCGGCGCCTCACCGAGCAGCGCATACCGATCAACCTGGCGATCTCGCTGCACGCGCCCACGGATGAGCTGCGCTCTGAGCTGATGCCGGTGAACCGCAAATTTCCTTTGGACGAGCTGCTAGGGGCCACGCGCGAGTATACCGAGCATACCGGGCGGCGCGTGAGCTTTGAGTATGTGCTGCTCCAGGGGCGCAACGATCACCCGCACCAGGCCCTGGCCCTGGCAAAACTCCTGCGCGGGCACGATGCGCCTGGCAGGCACCGGGGTGTACCATTGCTCTGCCACGTCAACCTGATCCCGTGGAACCCGGTGCCTGGCACAGCGCTCGGCCGCTCGGAGCGCGAGCGGGTGCTGGCCTTCCAGCGCGTGCTGCTGGACTACGGCGTGATCTGCACGGTGCGCGTGGAGCGCGGCGTCGCCATCGCGGCCGCCTGCGGCCAGCTGGCCGGGGCCAGCGAGACGATCCCCCTGGCGACGGTGTAGTGCAAGCGTGAATGGGAGCGGGCTATGGCGAAGCTTCAAAACATCAAGGGGATGCGCGATCATCTCGGGCAGGCCATGCTGCTGCGCCAGCATATTGTTGCCGTGCTCACGCAGGTGGCTGAACGTCACGGCTTCGAGCCGCTCCAGACCCCGGTTGTGGAGTATGCCGAGCTGCTGGAGGGCAAGCTCGGCGACGACGAGAAGCTGATCTATCGCTTCGAGGACAATGGCGGCCGACGCCTGGCGCTGCGCTACGATCAGACGGTGCCGCTTGCGCGCGTGGTGGCGCAGTACGCCGGGCAGCTGGTATTTCCCTGGCGGCGCTACGCCTACGGCCCGAGCTACCGGGGCGAGCGGCCCGCCCGTGGGCGCTACCGCGAGTTCTACCAGTTCGACGCCGACATTGTGGGCAGCGCCTCGCCCCTGGCCGACGCCGAGATCGTCGCGATTCTGACCGAGTCGCTGGAGGCGCTGGGCTTCCCCGGCTTCACCACGCTGCTCAACCATCGCCAGGTGATCGGCGGGATCGCACGGGCGAGCGGGCTGGACGAGGCCGCCGCCAGCGGGGTGTATCGCAGCATCGACAAGTTCGACAAGCTCGGCGCCGACGGCGTGCGCGAGGAGCTGCTCAAAATGGGCGTTGCGCCTGAGTCTGCCGCGCAGATCCTGGCGCTGGTGCAGATCGACGGCGACCCGCGCGATGTGCTGGAGGAGCTCTCTGGCCGCCTCGGCGACGACGAGCGGGCCGCGCAGGCGCTGGAGAATCTGCGCGCCGTGATCAGCGGCCTGGTGGAGATGGGCGTTGCGCCCGAGCGCTACAAGGTGGCGCCGCGCCTGGCCCGCGGCCTGTCGTACTACACCGGCCTGGTGTTCGAGGCGGCCACACCGCACTGGCCTGAGGGCTCGCTGCTAGGCGGCGGTCGCTACGACGAGCTGATCGGCCAGTTCGCGGGTCGCGCAATTCCTACTGTGGGACTGGCATTCGGCATCGACCGGCTGCACGACGTGATGGAGGAGCTTGGCCTTGGCCCGCGCCCGACCAGCACCGCGACGGCGTATGTCACGATCTTTGCCGCTGGCCTGGAGGCGGACAGCCTGGCGCTGGCGCGTGAGCTGCGGGCCGGCGGCGTGAACACGCTGATCAGCCTGGAGGCAGGCGGTGGACTGGGCAAGCAGCTGAAGGACGCCGACCGCAAGGGCGTGCGCTTCGCGCTGGTGCTCGGCCCCGACGAGCTGGCCCGTGGCGAGGTGGTGCTGAAGGATCTGCGCGGCGGCGCGCAGCGCAGCGTGGCGCGGGGCGAGGTTGTGGCGGCGCTAGCAGACGGTAGACAGTAGACGGTGGACGGTGGGCGCTGAAGACGGTGGACGGTGCCCAAAGGCACGCGCCTACCGTCCACCGTCCACCGTCTACCGTCTGGCTTCACACGCCTTGGGGCAGACTGAAGGAGCCGTCGGGGGTTGGGGGGAAAGGGTGAGCGGCGAGGACGGCGTCGAGGTTGAGGGGGCCGTAGAGGTGCGGGAAGTGCTGGCCCGGCTCCGACTGCTCGTAGCGCAGCTCGGCTGTGAGCAGCTGCGTGTCGACTGCGAGCAGCAGCAGGCCGGGCTGACCGTGGTAGAAGCGGTTGGCCGTGGCGAGGAGCTGGGCACTGGTCGAGAGGTGGATGAAGCCCTCGCTGGCGAGGCTGTCGGCGCTGTAGGTGCCTGCGGCGCAGGCTGATGCCCAGGCGTCCGCGCTGGTGATGTGATAGATCGTGCTCATGGTTTGCTGGAGGCCTCCAGGTTGATGAGGCCGGCCTGAAGCGTCGAGGCGGTGCGCAGCGTAGCGAGATCCACGCCGAGCTGCACGAGTGTCTGGGCGACCTCGGGGCGAATGCCGACGAGCATCGTCTCGGCACCCATCAGGCGGGCGGCGGCGGCAACGCGCAGCATAGAAGCGGCCACCTGGGTGTCTACAATCGCCACGCCGGTAACATCGAGCACCACGGTACGGGCGCCGCTGGACTCCACGCGCTCGAGCACGGTTTCGAGCAACTGGTTGGCGCGGGCGCTGTCGATGTTACCGATCAGAGGCACCACCAGGGTCGTGCTGCTGATCGGGATGATCGGCATGGAGAGCTCGGCGATCACCTGATTGAGATCCTGCTGGGCGGTGAGGCTGGCCTGGAGCTGAGCGCTGGCAGCGCGTTGCTCGTCGGCGATCAGGCGCAGGGCGGCGGTGCGCTCCTCTACACGCGCCTCCAGGGAGGCATTGCTTGCCGCAAGGGCCGCATTCGCCTGCTCGGCCTCGTCGCGGGCCTGCCGGGCGGCGGCGAGGGCCTTGCTTGCGCCTTGCGAGCTGAGAAAGGCGAGCAGCGCGACGATTATCAGCAGGAGCGGTGCGCCCACAGAGGCCTGGCGCCAGGCGAGCCCTGTGCGCAGTTCGGCAGGCAGCAGGCTGAAGCCAAGGGCAATGCCGAGGATGCTCGCGACGAGCATGCCCCAGATCTGCATTGGCGGCAGCAGCGCCCCGGCGAGCATAACGATGAGGATCATGTAGAAGGGCGTGTTGGCGGTAGGGGTGCCGCCGATCATCCCGCCGGTGACGCCGAGCAGCGATACGCCGATCACAAGATAGGCGCCAAGGGTGACGCGCCCAGCGCGCCCGAGCAGCGCGGCAATGATGAAGACCACGATGGCTATGCCGATAATGGCTAGCTCCACCGCGCCGCGCGTAGTGCTGAGGATTACCGGGATGAAGGCGATGGCGAGCAGAGCCATGCCGATGGCGACGGTGATCAGCACGCGGCCACGCCGTTGCGTGTCGGCATCAGATGAATGGACGGTGGTGAGCGCTGCGCCCCACATTCGCATAAAAGTCTCCAGACTCGCGAGCTATATCGCTATTGCTGACATTATAGCGGCAAGGCATACCGCCTTGACAGGCGCCCGCCCGGCGCGGTAAGCTGCCGGGGCACATGCCGCCTACCGATTGATGAAACTTATGCTGCGACCGCTCACTGTGCTCGTGCTATCGGTGTGTAGCTTTCTGGCCGCCCAGGGCACCGGCATCAGGCTGTTCTTCCATCTCAGCTATCTTCTGCTCGCCCTGCTCGCACTCTCGCTGCTCTGGGCCTGGCTGAACCTGCGCGGCCTGGACGTAGAGCGTGAGACGCTAACCCATCGCGCCACGGTGGGCGAGTATGCTCGCGAGCGGATTGGCATTCGCAACCGCTGGCTGCTGCCCAAGCTTTGGGTGGAGCTGCGCGATCAGTCGGAGCTGCCGGAGCACGGCGGAGGCTTTGTGGCCTCGCTGGCGGGGCGCGAGCGCGGCCGCTGGACGGCGCGCACCTTGTGTACGCAGCGTGGGCGCTTTCGGCTTGGCCCGGCCACGCTGATCAGCGGCGACCCTTTTGGGATCGTGCGCCTAAGCCGCAGCATCGCCTCGACGAGCGAGATCATCGTCTACCCGCAGATGGTAGACCTGCCAGAGTTCAAGCTGCCCAGCGCCGAGTTGTCTGGCGGCCAGGCCACCCGATCACGCGCCTTCAACATTACGCCGAACGTGGCCACGGTGCGCGAGTACGCGCCAGGCGATAGTATGAACCGCATCCACTGGCGCACCACGGCGCGCACCGGCCGCATGATGGTGAAGGAGTTCGAGCTCGACCCGAGCGCTGATGTGTATCTGGTGCTGGATATGCAGGAGCGCGCCGTGGTGCGCGACACGCGGGCCGTGGAGGCCGCCCGCGCAGTCGAGGACGAGCGCGAGCGCGGCCCCTGGTGGACGCGCAGGCCGAGCGAGCGGCGCAGTCCGCCGACAACGCTTGCCAGCACCGAGGAGTACGCGGTGATGGCGACGGCCTCGCTGGCGCGGGCCATGCTTACGAAGAACCGCGTGGTGGGCCTGGTGGCCTGGGGCCAGCACCGCGAGGTGATCCCGGCCGAGCGCGAGTCGCGGCAGCTGTTCAAGATTCTGGAGGCGCTGGCGGTGCTGCGCGCGCACAGCGCCCAGTCGCTGGCGGAGGTGCTCACGGCGGAGAGCCAGCGCTTTGGGCGCAACTCCACCCTGGTGGTGATCACCTCGTCGCTGGACGAGCGCTGGGTGGGCGCGTTGCAGCAGCAGCTCTACCGAGGCGTGCGCTCGGCGGTGCTGTTTGTGGACCCGCAGAGCTTTGGCGGCTGGCGCGACCCTGAGCCCCTGCTGCTCCGACTGGCCGAGCTGCGCGTGCCCACGTTTCGGCTGCGGCAGGGCCAGCCGCTCCCCGATGCGCTGCGCGAGCCGCTGGGCGTGGCGGCGTGGGATAGCCGCTAGCCGCTAGCCGATAGTGCTACAGTGGTAGTTGTCTTTGCAGGAAGGCCCAGGGCAGAAAGACCGCTCCGAGAGCAAGAGAAACCCCACTTCTCTTGCAGGATCACCGCCCTCAAATCTGCGTCAAGAGCGGCGATACAACAACTACCACAATAACTAAGGTAGCTCAGACTTGGGGCGCGCGAGGGCGGCCCAGCAGGCGTCGGCGATTACCTGATCGTGAGCGTGCGAGGTGAGCAGATCAAGGGCGCCAGGCTGCGCCAGCTGCGACACGATGATCGGGCGCAGGACGCAGCCCAGCACAATCGCTGCCAGCAGGTTGGGCTGGCCGTCCCGGATCACCCCGACGCCCTGGCCCGCCACAATCAGCTGCTCGATCAGCTCAACAGGGTAGATCGTCTCGGGTGGCAGGGTTGGCATGAAGCCTGGCTGGCGCAGCAGCACGAACGTGAAGGCGTCTGGGTGCGCCCGATAGCTTGCCAGGATGGCCGCAAGCGCTGCGCGTAGCTGGAGCTCGACCGGCTGCTCGCTGCCTAGCGCCGCTTGCAGTGCAAGGCTAAACTGGTGAAACGAGCGAGCGTACAGCGCCTGGGCGACGGCCTCTTTGGATGGGTAGTGGCGGTACAGGGCGCCCTCGGAGACGTTGGCGGCCTCGGCGATCTGCCTGATCCGCGTCGCGTCGTAGCCGCGCTCGGCGAAGCAGCTGAGGGCGGCGGCAAGGATAGTCTCTGCCTGGCTTGGGCGTGGCATCGGCGCTCCCTCGGTTCAGCGTGCGGGGTTACTCGGCCCAAAGGTGATGGCCTGACGGGCCTCCAGGCGCGCTGCGGCGGCGGGATCGTGGCTGGGCAGGTAGACCAGGGGCTGCTCACGGGCCAGCTGCTTGATGCGGAGCAGCGTCTGGCGGGCGGCGCCCACGTCGGTGCTCACGCCATCGATCACACCGTCCAACATCAGCTGCTCGCTATAGGACGTATCCCCGGCGAAAAAGAGGGTGCTGGGGCCGTCGTGGAGCAGCAGCGACAGGTGGCCCATGGTATGGCCAGGCGTGGGAACAAGCAACACGTCGCCCGCACGGGTCAGCGGAAAGCTGGAGGGGAAGGGGCCAACGGGCTGCTCGGCAAACTGGATCAGGCGCGGCGCGAACCAGGCGGGCTAGCGCTGCGGCAGGCTGCCACGGAGCTGTCCGCCAAGCCCGGCGGCGTCATCGTACTCACGGCGGCTCACGAGGGTCTCGGCATGGGGGAAGTGAGCCAGGCCGCCAGCATGATCGGTGTGAACGTGGGTCAGCACCAGCCAGCGCACATCCTTGGGCGAGAGGCCACGGGCACGCAGCTGCGGCCCGATCTCGTGCTCTGGCGCAACCTTGAGGCGCACGCCGAAGCGATAATAAGGGTTCCAGCGCGGAAAGTAGCCGGCGGTGCTGGCCTGCGCCGTCTCACCGGTGTCAACGACGATCAGGCCTTCGGGGTGCTCAATCACCCAAGCGTAGATCGGCAGCTCCGCGCTCCATGTCGGGTCGAGCAGCGTGGTGATGCGCCTGAGCGGGCCGCGCCCGCTGCCTTGCAGCTGCCGGGTTTTGATCGCTACGGTGCCGGTCTGGATCGCGTGGGTTCGCATACGGTCGCCGCTCGTATTCTGTTTGTAAGTAAACATTTGCTTACTAACGAGAGTATACGCCTCTGCCCACCGCTTGTCAAGCAGGAGTTCTCTTCTTATGGCCGACGAGATCGTAACGCAGAGCCCGTGGCGGGGGCTGCGCCGCTTCACCGCCGCGCGCATTGGCCTGGGACGCGCGGGCGACAGCCTGCCCACCGATGCGCTGCTGGCCTTTCAGCTCGACCACGCCCGCGCCCGCGACGCCGTGCATCTGCCGTTCGAGGCCGAGACGCTGCGCGAGGAGTTGGAGGCGGCGGGCCGCGAGGTGCTGATGCTGCACAGCGACGCTGAGAGCCGCGCCGTCTACCTGCGCCGGCCCGACCTCGGTCGCCGCCTGAGCGCCGCCTCGCGCCTGGCCCTGGAGGAGCGCGCCACCGCAAGCGCCGTCAGCTACGATATCGCCTTCGTGATCGCCGATGGCCTCTCGGCGCTGGCGACGCATAGCCACGCCGTGCCACTGCTCACTAGCACCGCCGCAGCGCTCCAGGCGATGGGCTGGCGCGTGGCCCCGGTGGTGGTGGCGAGCCAGGCGCGCGTGGCTCTGGCCGACGAGATCGGGCAGCTGCTGGGGGCGGAGCAGGTAGCGATCCTTATCGGCGAGCGGCCCGGCCTGAGCGTCGCGGACAGCCTGGGGGTCTACCTTACCTATGGGCCGCGCCCAGGCCGCAGCGACGCCGAGCGCAACTGCATCTCCAACATTCACGGCCAGGGCCTTGGCTACGCCGACGCGCAGGCCACGCTGATCTACCTGCTGAGCCAGGCCCGCCGCCTGCGCCTCACGGGTGTGGCGCTGAAGGACAATCGCGGCGAGGCCGACGCCGCCGCGCAGCTCCCGTAAGGGAACAGGGAACAGGGAACAGGGGACAGGGGGCGCAGTAAGCCCGCCCGCGCGAGCCCGCGCAGGCGGGCTTGGAACACCTAGCCGCGGCTTCAGCCGCCAGGCGCCGGGCTGCGTTCAATCTGCAATCTCAATCCCGACCCGGCTGGCACGCTTTATGCTTTTTAACGAGCAAACAGCCTGCCTCCGCTACCGCGTGGTCAGGCCCCGCAGGTCGGTACGCAGCTGTGCCGCGCATCACAGGAGGAGCCGATAATGGCGAAGACAGTGCTTGGACTTTTTGACAGCTTTAGCGAGGCCCAGAACGCGGTGGAGGATCTGAAGCGCTTTGGGGTGGGCCAGGATGCCATTAGCTTGGTGGCCCGCGACGCGCAGGGCGACGCTACGGACGCGCAGGAGGTTGGCAGCAAGGGCGCGGCAGAGGGCGCCGGTGCAGGCGCGGTGGGCGGCACGCTGGTGGGCGGCGCACTTGGGCTGCTTGTCGGCGCGGGGCTGCTGGCGATCCCCGGGATTGGCCCGGTGCTCGCCGCCGGCCCGCTCGCTGCCAGCATCGGCACCATCGCTGCCGCCGCCGGGGCCACAGCCATTGGCGCCGGCTTTGGCGCCGCTGCGGGCGGCCTGCTCGGCGGCCTGATGGGCTCCGGCATCCCGGAGGACGAGGCCCATACCTATGTGGAGGGTGTGCGCCGTGGCGGCAGCCTGCTTTCCGTGAGCGCCAGCGATGTGGAGGCCGACGACGTGCGCCAGATCCTGCTGCGCAACGGCGCCGTGGATATGGGTCGCCGCGCCGATGAGTGGCGCGCCGCTGGCTGGGGCAGCCCCGCCACTGGCGACAACGGCCTCGCCAGGCCCGACGTTGGCGACGGCACACGCCGCGAGGCTGGTGCGGCCAACGACGACTGGCAGGATAGCAGCAAGCTCGGCACTACAGGCGGCACCGTGGCGGGCGCGGCCACCGGCGCGGCCATTGGCGCGGCGGGCGGCCCCGTCGGCGCCGTGATTGGCGGGATTGCGGGCGCTGCAACTGGCGCTGCAAGCGGCGCTGCGGGCGATGTGGCTGGCGAACGTGCCGAGGACAGCACAACGCGCGCGGGCCGTACCGATAACCTGCCCGACGCCGACCTCACGAGCGAGAGTGGTCGCCGCAGCGCCCGCTACGCCGGCGCCGACGAGATGGGCGACGCGCTGTCCAACATGGGCGCGGGCGATGGCTCGGCTCAGCCCGGCCGCATGGCCCCGCAACCCGGCGTAAGCACAGGCAGCGAACGGCTCGGTACGCTGATGAGCGGTGAGGCCTCGGCCACCCAGCCCAGTGCCAAGCCGCGTGGCGGCGCCCGCATCTACGACAGCAGCGCAAAGCACGACGCAGCTATGGTGAGCGAGGGCGCCGCCCTGCCCGCCCACGGCGATTTCGCGCGTGGCATGCGCGACCAGCCCGCCGCCGCTGTCGAGCCCGACTTCGCGCGCGGCATGCATAACGAGGCGGTCGCAAGCGCCCCCGACAACGCCGAACTGCCCGCCCATGGCGACTTCGCGCGCGGCATGCGCGACGAGAGCGCCGCGCCTGTGGCGCCCGACTTCGCGCGCGGCCAGCGCAGCTTCGAGCTCTACGACAACGACTTCCTGGCGCACTACAAGTCGCTCACTGGCGCTGGCGGGCAGCCCTACGATTACTACAAGCCTAGCTACCAGTTCGGCTTCGACATGGCCAACGACCGCAGCCATAGCCACGATAGCTGGGAGCGCGCCGAGGCCGACGCCCGCCAGGGCTGGCAGCACGACGCGCGCGGCAGCTGGGAGGAGTTCAAGCAGAGCATTCGCTACGGCTGGGAGAAGGCGCGCGGCCAGATCTAGGGTGTTTGGCACGAGAATTGCTCATAGGAACTACGGATAGGCCCGGATAGTCCGGGCCACCAGTTTCGACACTTTTCTAAAGGGGAAACGTCCATGATCAACTTCATTCTGTGGCTCCTGTTCGGCGCTCTGGTGGGCTGGCTCGCGAGCATGGTGATGCGGACCGACGGCCAGCAGGGCGCGCTGCTCAACATTGTGGTCGGCATCGTCGGCGCCTTCCTCGGCGGCTTCATCTTCAACGCGCTCGGCATCGGCGGCAGCAACCTCAACAACAACGACTTCAGCCTCAGCGCGCTGCTCGTGTCGTTCGTCGGCGCCGTCGTGCTGCTCGGCATCGTGAACCTGGTTCGCCGCGGCAGTGTCCGCTAACGGCTTGATCTGACCCTCAGGTAGCGTTCGGTCGCCCCGCCCCCTCCCCAACTCTGGCGAGGGGGCGAGCTTTTGAAGGAGCAGACTATGCAAAGCGAGAATGGCCAGACCGTCTCGATCTGGATGGATAGCGCCGATGTGCCGACCTACGCGCCGCTTGCCACATCGCTGCGCACCGGCGTGGCCGTTGTGGGCGCGGGCCTCGCAGGCCTCAGCACCGCCTACATGCTGGCGAAGCTTGGTTTCGAGGTTGCGGTGCTAGACGACGGGCCGATCGGCGGTGGCGACACCGGCCGCACCACGGCGCAGATCACCTGCATGCTGGACAAAGGCTACACCGAGACCGAAGCGCTGCGCGGTGAGGATGGCGCCCGCCTGGCCGCCGAGAGCCATATGGCCGCCATCGCCACCATCGAGCGCATCGCGCAGGAGGAGAATATCAGCTGCGATTTTGCCCGCCTGGATGGCTACCTCTTCCTGGCCGAGGGCGACACGCGCAAGACTCTGACCGACGAGCTGGAGGCGGCCAGCCGCGCTGGCCTGGATGTGGAGCTCTTAAGCACCGGGCTTACCGTGGGCAGTGGCTCGCTTGGGCCGGCCCTGCGTTTCCCGCGCCAGGCCCACTTCCACCCCCTCAAGTATCTTGCCGGCCTCGCCCGCGCGGCTGAGCGCATGGGCGTGAAGATCTACTGTGGCACCCAGATCACCAAGGTACACGGCGGCGATCTGCCCAGCCTGGAGACCGTCGACGGCCTGACGATCTCCGCCGACAGCATTGTGCTGGCGACGCACGCGCCGATCAACGACGTGCTCGGCTACAGCTCGCGTATCTCCCCCTACATAACGTACGTAGTAGGCCTGAGCGTCCCCAAGGGCAGCCTGCCGCCATTCCTCGCCTTCGACACCGAGGATCCGTACCATTACGTCCGCATTCAGCAGGAGGCCGCGCGCGACGTGCTGATCGTTGGTGGCGAAGACCACAAGACCGGCCAGGCCGACGATATGGACGTGCGCTACATCAGGCTGGAGACGTGGGCGCGCGAGCAGTTCCCCCTGGCTGGCGAGCTGCTCTACCACTGGTCGGGCCAGGTTCACAACTCGCTGGACGGGCTAGCCATGGCCGGTCACGACTTGGTCTCGCCCAATGTCTATGTGATCACCGGCCAGAGTGGCATCGGCATGACGCACAGCACCATCGGCGCGATGATCGTCTCCGACCAGATCGGTGGGCGCGCCAATGCCTGGGCCGAGCTGTACGAGCCCAATCGCGTGCCCGTGCGCGGCCTCGGCGAGCTGGTCAAGGAAGGCCTGAACGTGGTCGCCCAGTACACCGAGCTGCTGAAGGGCGGCGATGTGAGCTCCGAGGCGGAGATCCCGGCGGGCAGTGGCGCCGTAATCGGCTGGGGCCCTGGCAAGGTCGCTGTCTACCGCGACGAGCAGGGGCTGGTGCATCGTCACTCGGCGATCTGCACCCATCTGGGCTGTGTAGTGGGCTGGAACGACTCCGAGAAGACGTGGGACTGCCCCTGCCACGGCGCACGCTTCGACGCCCACGGCCAGGTGGTGAACGGCCCCGCTGCGGCGAATCTGGCGCCTGTGAAGATAGCCGATAGCCGATAGCCGAACACCGGGCATATTGTCCACAGATGCCACCGATTTCCGGGCTGTTGCTGGCCCCACCGTCCACCGTCCACCGTCCACCTCCTCCGGCTATCGGCTATCGGCTATTCCGTCTGCCCCGTATCGTTGCGGAGCTTGGCGGCGTTTATACTCTACGAGCGCCGTCCCCCGGCGCGTGGATTCGCCTATGTTCGGGGCATGGTGTGAGCTACGTCGCCTCTCCGCGACCGAGCGCAGAATTGCAGCAGCGTCGTGCATGCCTCAAACGCGTGCGCGCCGCTGTTATGCCGCCTGCCAGCTTCCGCCCCTTGGCCCGTGTGCTCGTAAGTGATGACGACCCCGACATCCGCCAGATCTACGCCACGCTCCTGTTGCAGCACGGCTTCGCGTATCTTGGCGCCCCGGCCGGCGACGGCCCCGCCACCCTGGCGCTCGCGCTGCGCGCCCGCCCACACCTCCTGATCACGGATGTGAACAAGCCGGGGCTAGACGGCCACGCGCTGCGCGACGCGCTGCGCGCCGACCCGCGCACCGCCAAGATCCCTGTGCTCACTGTGACAGCGATGGAGCCCTGGAGCGCGCCGCGCCGCCCCACGCCAAGCCCCCTGGACGATTACTTCCTTAAGCCCTTCAGCTTCGAGGCGCTGCTCTACCGTGTGGTGGCCCTGCTGCCCTTGGACGCCGCAGGCCACGACGGGCTGGTGGAGCGGGCGCAGCGGTTACCCTGCTACGAGCATTTCCACCCCGTGACCGGGCTGCCCTGCCTGCACACCCTCGCCAATCGCCTGCCGGAAGCCACGGCTGCACCCGGCTGGGCCGCGCTCAGCGTCGAGCTCGCCGCCTTCCCACGCCTGGTGCGTGGGCTTGGCAGGCCCGCAGCCGATGGCCTGCTCGCGCGCCTCGGGGGCATCGTGCGCGGCGCCGCCGGGCCACAGCTGCTCGCCGCCCACCCCGGCTTCGACGCGCGCATCGCTCTGGTAGGCCCAGCAGAGCAGGTGGCCGCAGCCAGGGCGCGCATCCTCGCCCGCTTCGAGGCCGTGCAGCAGCGCGCAGCCATGCTCGCTCCCCAGCTACCCCCGCTACGCCTACATCTGCGCCACGCCGCGTCGGGCGCTGGCCTCGCCATCAGGCTGAGCACCCTGCGCGGCGCGCTGCGCGGGTAATTCCATCTACCGGCGTACAGACGGCAGGTAGAGACAGCTTAGGCAGGCCGGTCGCTCCTGCACAAGCGCCCAGGTGCCGAGCCGCTTGGTCTGAACTGTCACCTGGTTCACGAGCAGGTTGGCGACGAAGGACTCGGCCGGATCCCAGCGCTCCTCAACCAGCGCGGCGGGGCGCAGCCGATGCTCTTGGAGATTGTTAAGCAGATAGTCGCGGGCGTCGTAGCGCAGGGTGATCCTGGCGGGCGACAGTAGAGCCTCGCTGATCGGGCGGTTGCTCGCCACCGCCACCAGCGCGATGTCGTAGCCATACCAGTTCGCCGCAGCATACTGGCTGGTCGGAAAGATGTTGATCGTCGGGCTCACGCTGATCCGCAGCCGGGTGCCGTCGGCGCTGGCGAGCGGCACGGAGCTCGGCGCGATCTCCACGCGGGTGCCGTCGGGGAGCGTGGCGCTCCAGCCGTTGGCCTGATCGAACTCCGCGACCAGGCCGCCTGGCAGGCCCGCGAAGGGATCGCCCTCCAGCTTGGGCAGCTCCCCCGTCTGCGCGGCGCTCAGCTGGCCCGCAAGCTGCGCAAGGTTGACGGTGAGGTTCGTGAAGCGAATGACTGCACTCCCTACCGCTAAGTTGCCGCCAAGCTCGGTGGGAGACCTATTCTTCTTGTAGGAGATATTAATAGTGAATGTGCCGTCGCCTGCGGCTGTGCTCTTGACGATCTTGGCTACATCACCGATCTCGCCGCCCTTCACGAGTGTGCCGGGAGAGACGCCGCTGCCGGTAAGCTGCGCGCCGCCGGTGGCCTTCGTAGCGCCCAGATCGAGGTTCTGCTGAAGCTCATCGCTGGCCGTCGCTCTTTTAGCGAGCGGAGTAACGACAATGGGCTCGATGTCGAGAAAGCAGGCGCTGAGCGACTCGCAGCTGAAGTCGCTGCCCAGCGTGTAGCTCGCCGCAGTGCCGTCGGGGTTGGTGAGCGGCACGGGAATGCTGAAGTCGCCGCTCGCGTCGGTGAGGGCGCTGGCGCTGAAGAAGTCGTTGCTCACCCACACGAGCTGCTCTGGCAGGGGTGTGCCTTCATCGGTTACTTTGCCATTGATCACACCGTCGAGGCGCTGGAGCACAATGTCGGAGGTGGCTGTGCCGCCTGCAGCGACGGTCACCGCAACCGGCTCGCTGTAGGGGACGCTGAACGGCTGCTTGTCATCGTCCACGTCGGCGCTCAGGTACCAGGTACCGGCCCGCACCGGGAGCGTAAACGTGCCAGTGCTCTCGTCCACATCGGCCCACTGCCAGGCGGCGCCCGCGCTCGCCGGGGTGAGGCTCACATCCACGGGCACGTTGGTGAGAATATTGCCCGCTGTGTCGCGTAGCTTGCCGGTGATCACGGCGTTGTTCACGCCAAGCGTGAGCACCACATTCAGGTTTGCGGCCGGGTTACCGGCGGTGTTGGGCGCTACAACCACCTGCTGCTCGAACGGCGCCTGCACCATCGCCTCTAGCGTGAATGGGGCGAACGCATTTGCCGAGCTGACGTCCGTCTCGGCCAGAAACGAGTAAGTGCTGCCCGATGCCAGCTGCACGCCCACGCGCAAATTTCCGGCTGGCACATTCAGCGCGAACGCGCCGCCGTTCACGTAGTCCCAGGCCACATACTCCTCGGTTACAGGGTCGCGTGCATAGGCCCAGCCGCGCACATCCAGCAAGGGCGAGCCAGGCTTGCCCTCCTCGATGAAGCTGCCGACCAGGGTGTTCGCAGCCTTGGTAAGCGTGAAGCTCACATCGGTCGGCGCGGCGGCGGAGGTTGTCACCTGCTGGGTGGTGTCGCTCTCAAGAAAGCCGAGGTACTGTTCGGGCAAGACGGCGAGCTCCCAGGTGGCGGCGGCGAGCTTGAGCTGGAAGCGCCCGTCGTTGCCGGTGCGAACGCTACGGTAGGTGCCGCCCGCGCGGTAGGCCTGCACAAGCGTATTGGGCAGCGGCGCGCCCGTGCTGTCGCGCACCAGGCCGTTGAGCACGCTGTCGCGCAGCTCTAGCGGCAGGTTGCCCACACTGGTTGGGCCGCTCGTCACAGTGACTTTCTTGGTGGGCGCGGGGCCGTAGATCTTGTAAAAATCTTCGTCGATCGACGTGTAGAGCGTGTAGGTGTCGGCAACAACAGGCACTGTGAAGGCGCCGGTGGCATCGAGGATCTCGAGGCGCCCGAAGTAGCTGTTCTCACCGGAGACATACACATAGTCGGAATAGGTCTTCCCGCTTGTAGCGGGATTGAAGGGTTTGCCATCGGGGAGCACCACGCGGCCAACAATGCTGCCAACCGTCGGCGGTACGTTAAACGTAACCGTGCGCGTCTCTGGGGTGGTGTTCGCATCGAAGCTCAGCTCGGTTGGCGCGTCCACAAACTGCCAGTTGGCGCCCCGCACATTGTCGACGTAGACCTGCCAGCTCGCGGCCTCCACGCCGAGCCTGAAGTTGCCATCAATGTCTGTGCGCGTATAGCGGCGGCTGAGGCTGGTGCCTGGGATGTTGGCGTACACCCAGACGTAAGGCAGCCCAACGCCGCTGCGCTGCAGGCTGCCGATGATCTGCTTGTCGGCGCGGGGCAGCGCGATGTCGCCGAGGTTCAGGGGCGCCGTGGAGTCGGCGGGAACCTGAAAGGTGTAGCCGCGCAGCGACCGCACCGAGGAATCATTCTCTGGTGGGATGATCTCAAGCCCGTATAGCCCAGGTGGCAGGGTGATGGTGAAGATGCCAGTATAAAACGAGGTGAAGATAAAGCTCTGCTTGTCGTAGTCGAAGCTCCCCGAGCTGGTGAGCGGCGCATACCAGACCAGCGTGTTGTTTGCCGGGGTCATGTTATCGCTGAGCAGCACGCGCCCAGTGACGGTTACATTTGGCGGAGTCTGATTTACAGTAGTGGCGGCGCGGCCCACGGGCACTGCGGCGGGCAGCAGCGTGAGCAGCAGCAGGGCCAGCAGGGGTCCATAGAATGCTCGCATGTGCAGGCGCATGTTTTTTCTCCTTCGCTTGGTCCGACTACTTGTTGCCCTCGGCGCTGAGGCTCTGAAGCACACTAGCATCGTATGGGTTGGCGCCAGCGGCGAGGGCGGCGGCCCAGCTCTCGCGCAGCGCGATCTGTGCTTCGTCGCGACCCGTTGCGCGTGCCCAGGCCAGGTACAGCTCCAGGTCGGCTGCCGCGCCCGCCAGGTTATTTGTGCGCGCTCGATTTAGTGCACGCCAATCGTAAAGCAATCCGTCTTCGGAGTCAAGCGCAATCGCAGCGTCGCATGCGTTGCCCACGGCCGCCGCGCCGTCGCCCAGGCTGGCCGCGCGGCAGAGGCGCCCCCAGGAGCGGGCCGGCAGCTCCTCGACCACACCCAGCGCTCTGGCCCGCTGCGCCAGGGCGGTCGCCGCGCCAAGCTCGCCAAAGCTCGCCAGCTCGGCTGCGGCGTCGATCAGGGTGGGCGAGACTGGCAGGCTCGCGCATGTCTTGCGGTAGGGCGCGGGGCCAAAGGCGCGCTGCCACTCATCGAGCTGTAGGTTGCGGCCGGCGACGGCGCAGGCGGTGGCGGCGAGCCCATCGCTGTGCACGGGCCAGAGCCGCACGCGCCCCAGGCTGTCGCCGCTGGCGAGCAGCGCGCCGTCCGGGCTGAAGGCCACGCTGCTAAGGCTGGCGCCCTGCCCGCTCAACACCACCGGGTCGCTCGTGGGCCGACGCAGATCCCAGAGGCGGGCCGTGCTGTCGATGCTGGCCGTGGCGAGGGTGCTGCTGTCGGGGCTAAAGGCCAGCGCCTGCACTGTGCCATCGTGGCCGCGCAGCACCAGCCCCGCCCGCAGCTCGCGCCCAACCTGCCAGAGCCGCACGGCGCCCGACGCGTCGCCGCTAGCGAGCGCGGCGCCATCAGGGCTGAAGGCCAGGGCCGTGATCCGGAAGACAGAGCCGCTCTGCGCGGGTGCGGCCGCGTCGGGCTGCGCCAGGTTCCACAGCCGCACGGCGCCGTCGGCATCGCCTGCCGCCAGCAGCTGGCCGCCGGGCTGAAAGGCGAGCTTGGTGATCGGCGTGGCCTGGGCCGGGAGTGGCTGGGGCGGGCCGGGGTTTGCGGCGTCGTAGAGCAGCAGGGCGCCAGCATCGTCGGAGGTGGCGACGCGCCGCCCGTCCGGGCTGATCGCCACGGCGAGGATGCGCGCTGCGGCTTGGCCGATCAGCGTGGGCGCGGCGGCGGGCTGGCTCAGATCCCAGAGCTGAAGCTGGCCGTCGTTATTGGCGCCCAAGAGCAGGCGCCCGTCGGGGGTGGCGGCCAGCTTGTGAGCCTGCCCAGTGGAGGCGACCAGCGTCTCCGGCGGGAGCGGGGCGGCGAGCCCCCAGCGCGTGCTGCTGGCGTCGGCTGCGCCTGCGGTAAGCGCTTGCCCCTCCGGCGCAAAGCTCAGGGTGAGGATCTGATCCTGCGGGCCGCGCAGCCAGGCCACGGGGCCAAGGCGCTCGCTGGGCCAGACGCGCACGCTGCCGTCGTCGCTGGCCGTGGCGATCAGGCTGGCGCCCGTGGCCAGCGCCTCCAGTGGCCCCTCGTGGCCGCGCAGCACGATCTGGCCCGCATCGCCGAAGGCCAGGCTCCAGAGGCGCAGCGTGCTGTCGGCGCTGGCGCTGCGCAGCGTGCCGCCGTCTGCGCTGAAATCCAGGCCTACAATAGTGGTGGTGTGCCCGACAAGCGACTGCGGGGGCGTGTCGCTGTCGCTGGGTAGGCTCCAAAGCAGGATCTTGCCATCCAGGCCGCCGCTCGCCAGTGTGGCCCCGTCGGGGCTGAAGGCGAGGGCGAACACGGCGGAGCCCTGGCCTGCGAGGACGCCCTGATCAGCGCCTGTGGCTGCGTCCCACAGCCGGAGCGTGTTGTCCTGCGCGCCCGTGGCCAAGCGTGCGCCGTCGGGGCTGAAGGCGAGGGCGCTAAGCTGATCCGTGTGGCCCTCCAGCAGCAGCGGCGGGGCAGCGAGGCTGCCGAGATCCCAGATGCGCGCCGTAGTGTCGGCGCTGGCCGAGGCGAGGCGCCCGTCGGCGCTAAACAGCAGCGCCGTGATCGCGTCGCTGTGGCCGGCGAGCGCGCGCGGCGGGGCCTCCAGGCTCGCGGTGGGGCGGGCGAGGATGCTGCCCGCACTGTCGCCCGTCACCAGCCAGGCGCCGTCGGGGCTGAAGGCCAGGCGACTCAGTGGTGCGTCGCCACTGAGGATCAGGGGCGCTGCGGCGGGGCGGCCCAAGTCCCAGACGCGGGCCGTGGCGTCGTCGCTGGCGCTGGCAAGCAGGCGCCCGTCGGGGCTGAAGGCCACGGCATTTACATAATCGCTGTGGCCGACGAGCAGCAGCGGGGGCGCCGCGAGGTCGGCGGTCGCCCAGAGCCGCACGCTGCCGTCCTCGCCGGAGGCCGCCACCCGGTCGCCCGCCGGGCTGATCGCCACCGCCAGCACGCGCCCGGCGAAGCCGGGGAGCGGCGTGCCGCCCGCCTCGGCGAGCGCCTGCTGCATGGCGCTGATCGTCTCTGGGAGCGGCGGGAGCGGCGCGGTACGCTGCATCGCCTCTGCGGCGAGCAGCAGCGCACGCGGCCCGCTCGTGCTGAGCGCCTGGGTTGAGAGGCTGGACAGCTCGCGCGCGGAGGCCTCGTTACGGGCGATCGTGGCGAGCACGGCGAGCGTGGCGGCCACAAGCGCGCCAATGCTGGCGACCACGGCGAGGACGCGGATCAGGCGGTTGCGGCGCCGCTCGCGCGCCTCGGCCCGCGCCAGCGCCTGGCAGGCGTCGAGAAACTCATGCTCCAGAGGCGTCACGACCACATCATCGCGCACGGCCCATCCAGCCGCCGCCTGAAGCGCCTCGCCGCGCAGCAGCAGGCCAGCGGGGCGACCCTGAGCCTCCCAGACGCCGGCCTGCATCTGGGCGGGCACCAGGCGCTCGCGGCGCCACTGGTCGTTGCTGGCGCGCACCGGGCGAATCAGCCTGTCGTGAGCCAGCTCATACCAGGTGCGGCCGCCGCGCCGCTCCGAGCGCACCAGGTAGGCGTTCACCAGGCGACGAATATCGTTGTTGGCGAGGCCCTCGGTTGTCTGGAAGCCCTGGAGCACCTGGCCGCGGATGCCCTCGGGCGTGATCAGGTGGCGGTCGAACCACTCGCGCACGGCGCGCTCGCGGGCGGCGAGCTGGGGCGGGGGCGGGGCCGAATCGCCCTCAGGCACGGTGGCGGCGGTGTCGGCCACGCGCTCATCGTAGTAGGCGCGCAGCGCGTCGCCGACATTGTCCACAGCGCCGAGGTCGGCCTCGGTGATGATGAGGCTGTCGGGGGCGCGCTTTGCGACCCACTCGCGCCAGAGGCGCAGGCAGACCACCTGAAGCTGCACGGGCTCCACATACGGGCCGGGCTGCTCCACGGCCTTGCCGTCGGGGCCTTGCACCTGGATGCGGCGCAGGTCGTCGACCAGGCGGGCGACGGCGACGGGCTCGAAGCTGACGCCGCGGGCTTTGGCCGGCCCGCTGATCGCCTGGGCGGCGGCGCGCTCGCCGAGCAGATCAAGGCGGTAGGTGCTGCTCAGGCGGGTGGGCATAAAGCGCAGGAACGGGTCGAGCGCGGCCACATAATCCTCACGCATGGAGAACAGCGCCCAGCGGCCACGGTCGAGCAGGGCGCGGCCAACCTGCTGGAAGAACTCGCGCTTGGCGGCGATGTCGGTGGGGTCGAGGGTGAGGATCTCCTCAAACTGGTCGAAGATCAGTACTTCGTCACGCGCAAGCTCGCCATCGTGGCGCTCGGCGGCGAGCTGCCCCAGGAATTGCTCGAACGACACGCCAGCTGGTAGGCCGGGGCTGGGCTCGTCCTCGGGCTGGAGCGAGCGGGCGAGGCTGTTGAGGTAGCGATTGCCCTGGGCGCCGGGGAGGTCGCGGCTTACGCGCAGCACCGGGCGCACGCTGAACTCGCGGCGCTCGAGCTCGGGGATCACCTTAGCCTCGACCAGGGAGCTCTTGCCGGCGCCGGAGGGCGAGTAGAGCAGCACGATCCGCTCGCTGATCAGCAGGCCGGTGAGATCCTGGGCCTCGCGGTCGCGGCCATAGAGCGTCTCCTTGCGGGTGAAGGGGACGGGGCCGACGTAGGGTGGGTTGGCGAGGTCGATTGTTTCGGAAATCACACGCTGAGTATAGCCGAAGTGCCGGGCGTGTTCTCCACAGATGACACAGATTTCCGGCCTATTTCTGGCTCCCCAACAGCGTCTCTTTATAGCTTTGGGGCCAAGCATGGACCGGAAATCTGTGTCATCTGTGGATAAACATGCCCGACGCGCTGATGTTTCCTCCGCCGCACCCTCCTCAAACGCCCAGCTTGCCGAGCCACCCCAGCCTGTGCGATACTTCGCGCATTCAAGTACACGCGCACTGTGCGCGGGAGGAGCGTCCGATGTCCGATCTTCGGCGGGCCCTTGGGTACCTGCGCCTCTACTGGCGCGGCACCCTGGGCGCCTTTGTGAGCCTGCTGTTTGTAACCGCCGCCAGCCTGCTTGTGCCCCAGGCCCTGGCCTACATCGTGGATCGCGGCATTAGCGCCCAGGACAGCCGCGCCCTCGTGGTCGGCTGCCTCGTCCTGCTCGCCCTCGCCGCCGTGCGCGACCTCTTCACTTTTGTGCAGACCTACCTGATCGAGCGGGCCGGCCAGGGCGTGGCCTTCTCGCTGCGCAACGCGCTCTTCCGCCGCCTCTCCGCCCTCAGCTTCAGCTACCACGACCGCGCCCAGACCGGCCAGCTGATGACGCGAGTGACGAGCGATGTAGACACTGCGCGCCAGTTCATCGCCGGCGGCCTGCTGCAGCTCGTCAACGCCGTGCTGCTGCTGATCGGCAGCGCGGCCATCCTGCTCGCCACCAGCTGGAGCCTGGCCCTGCTCACTCTGCTGATGATTCCCGCCATCGGGCTAGTCTTCTTCAGCTTCTTCCGCACCGTCGGCCCGCGCTTCCGCGCCGTGGCCCAGAAGCTCGGTGGCCTTAACACGGTGCTCCAGGAGAACCTGGCAGGCGTGCGCGTGGTCAAGGCCTTCGCCCGCGAGCCGTATGAGTCGCAGCGCTTCCGCGCCTCGAACGACGACCTGCTCGGCGAGAACCTGGCCGTGGTGCGCGGCACGGCCCGCACCTTCCCGCTGATCTTCTTCATCGCCAACCTCGGCACGCTCGGTGTGATCTGGCTCGGCGGCGCCCAGGTGGTGGGCGGCACACTTAGCATCGGCGACCTTGTGGCCTTCAACACCTACCTGAGCTTCCTGCTGATGCCGATCTTCATTCTCGGCGGCACGCTCGCCTCGATCGCCCAGGCCGACGCTTCGGCCCGCCGCATCTTCGAGGTGCTTGACGCTCCGCAGGAGGTGGCCGATCAGCCAGGCTCCGCCACCCTCCCGCGCGTGCAGGGCCGCGTTGCCTTCGAGCAGGTAAGCTTCGCCTACAGCGGCAGCGAGCGCGCCTCGATCGACCAGGTCTCGTTTGTGGCCGAGCCAGGCCAGACGCTCGCGATCCTTGGGCGCACCGGCGCCGGCAAGAGCACGATCATCAATATGATCCCGCGCTTCTACGATGTGACGGGCGGCCGTGTGCTGATCGACGGCCACGATGTACGCGACGTGACGCTCGCCAGCCTGCGCGGCCAGATCGGGATTGTGCTACAGGAGACGAACCTCTTTAGCGGCCCGATCCGCGACAACATCGCCTACGGTCGCCCTGGCGCCACCCAGGCCGAGGTCGAGGCGGCCGCACAGGCGGCCCAGGCCCACGCCTTCATCACCGCAATGCCCCAGGGCTACGACACCGTAGTGGGCGAGCGTGGCGTGGGGCTGTCCGGCGGGCAGCGTCAGCGCGTCGCCATCGCCCGCGCGCTCCTGGTCGATCCCTCGATCCTGATCATGGACGACAGCACCTCGGCGGTGGATTCAAACACCGAGTACCAGATCCAGCAGGCGCTCGCCGGGCTGCGCAAGGGTCGGACGACCTTCATCATCGCCCAGCGCATGAGCACCGTGCGCGCCGCCGACCGCATCCTGGTGATGGAGGAGGGCCGCCTGATCGCGCAGGGCACGCACACCGAGCTGACGATCAACTGCGGGCCGTACTGCGAGCTAATCGCCGCGTTGGCGGGCGAGCCTGCGGCGGTTGCTGCGTGAGGCCATTTTGGATTTTGGATTGCCGCAGCGTCCGAGCCCTTTGGACCACGAACGGCGCGAACAGCTGCGAACCCCCGCGAATCCGACCACGCGCATGCAGTTTCGCGTTCGTGCGGTTCGTGCCACTTCGCGCCGTTCGTGGTCCAGACGTTCGTGCCACTTCGCGCCATTCGTGGTCCAGACGGCCCAGTCCCCTGTCCCCTTGAACTAAGAGAGCCATAATGACAATTACTGCCGAGCTGCCCGCGCCTGCCGCAAAGCCGCCCTCCGTGCTCGTTCGCCTTGTCCCCTACCTCGCCCCGTATCGCGTCCGGCTGCTTGGCACGCTGGCTCTAGTGACGCTCAGCGCAGCGGCTCAGGCAGGCGCCCCCGCCCTAATCGGCTACGCTATCGATACCAACATCACTGCGAGCGACCTGGACGGCCTTGCGCGCACGATGCTGCTGCTGCTTGGGCTTTACATCGTCGGCATGCTCGCAACAGGTGGCCAGGTCTTCCTGATGGGCATTGTGGGCCAGCGCTTCTTGTCTGATCTGCGCATGCTGGTGTTCGACCGCGTGCAGTCGCTGCCGCTGAGCTACTTTGACCGCAGCAAGGCCGGCGATCTGATGTCGCGCCTGGTGAACGATATTCAGCAGATCAACCAGGTGATCAGCCAGGGGCTCGTGCAGGTAGTCGGCAACCTGTTCGCCCTGGTAGGCATCATCATAGCGATGTTTTTGCTCAGCGTGCCTCTGGCGCTGGCGAGCCTTGTGGTGGTGCCCGTGATGATCCTGGCCACAGTGCTGATCGCGCGCCGCTCGCGCACGGCCTTCCAGCGCACGCGTGAGACGATCGGCGACGTGTCGGCCCAGCTCCAGGAGGATCTGGCCGGGGTGCGCGTGTCTCAGGCCTACAATCGGGGCGAGGACAGCGCCCGCAACTTTGCCGCGCAGAACGCCGCCAACCGCGACGCCAATGTGCAGGCCGCCGCCGTGAGCGCCGCCTTCACGCCCGCCATCGGCCTGCTCAGCAGCGTGGCCACCGTGATCGTCGCCGGGCTGGGCGGCTGGCTCACCTTCAACGGCGACATGCCGGTGGGCACCGTGGTAGCCTTCTTTATCTACGTGCAGCAGTTCTTCCGCCCCATCCAGATCATCTCCAGCCTCTACAACCAGCTCCAGGCGGCCGCTGCCGGTGCCGAGCGCATCTTCGATCTGCTCGACGAGCCCGACGCCGAGGCCGACGAGCCCGATGCCTACGTGCTGCCGCCCGTCCAAGGCCTGGTCGCCTTCGAGGGCGTAAGCTTCGGCTATCAGGGCGCGCGCGGCGGGCTCCAGCTAGAGGGGGTGGATCTGCTGGCTGAGCCAGGGCAGACGATCGCGCTGGTGGGGCCAACGGGGGCGGGCAAGAGCACGCTGGTGAACCTCATCCCACGCTTCTACGACGTGACGCTCGGGCGCGTGACGCTTGACGGCCACGATGTGCGCGCGGTGACGCGCCCCAGCCTGCGCAGCCAGATCGGCATTGTGCTGCAGGAGAGCTTTCTGTTCGCGGGCACGATCGCCGAGAACCTGCGCTACGGCAGGCTGGAGGCGAGCGACGCAGAGCTAGAGGCGGCGGCGACAGCGGTGGGCGCCCACGGCTTTATCGCGGAACTGCCCGACGGCTACGCCACAAAGCTGGGCGAGCGCGGCGGCGGGCTAAGCCAGGGCCAGCGCCAGCTGCTCACCATCGCCCGCGCGCTGCTGGCCAACCCGCGCATCCTCATCCTCGACGAGGCTACCTCCAACGTGGATAGCGCCACCGAGGCGCTGATCCAGCAGGCCTTTGAGCGCCTGCTCGCTGGGCGCACCTCGTTCGTGATCGCCCACCGCCTCTCAACCATCCAGGGCGCCGACCAGGTGCTGGTGATCGACGACGGGCGCATCGCTGAGCGCGGCACCCACGCCGAGCTGCTGGCGCTGGGCGGGCTCTACGCGGAGCTGTACCGGCGCCAGTTTCGGGAGGAGTAGGGGGCGAAAGCTGACGGTAGACGGAGGACGGAGGACGGTAGGGTCCGGCACCGTCCATCGTCCACCGTCCACCGTCCACCGTCCATCGTCCACCGTCTAATTCTCGACCTTATGAAACGTCTCCGCCATCGGCACGCCGAAGGGCTCGCCGCGCTCGGCGGCCCACTCGCGCATGCGCTTGGCGAGCTCGGTCTGATCCTCGCCGAGCTGGCTCACGTGGCAGTGCAGCGCGGCCAGCTTCTGCTCCATGGTCGCGCTGATGTCGGTGGCGTAGTTGAGGTGCGGGGCGCCCACCACGTAGAGCTCCTTCACCTTGCTGGGGGCCAGGCCCTCGGCCAGGAGCTCGGGGAAATCCCAGCTGTTCTGGGCGGCGGGGTAGACGGCGGCGAGGGCGGCGGTGGCGGCGGCCAGATGGTCGGGGTGGAAGCGACCGATCGCGTAGCTCGGCGTCCAGACGCGGTCTGGCGACTGGCAGACGAAGCGGTAGGCGCGTGTGCGGCGGATCTGGCGCACGATCTCGCGGCGCAGCGCGATCGTCGGCTCCAGCTGGCCGTCGGGCAGATCGAGGAACACCACCTCGCGGATGCCGAGCACGTCGGCGGCGGCGCGCTGCTCGGCCTTGCGGGTGGCGTTGAGCCGTTTGCGGGCCTCGGCGGTCACTTCGGTGGCACCGTCGGGGCCGCCCGAGCCGCCGTCGGTGCAGATCACCAGGGTAACCTCCCAGCCCTCGCTAGCCCAGGCGGCGATGGTGCCGCCGCAGCCGAACTCGGCGTCGTCGGGGTGGGCCACCACAACCAGCGCTGTTCTGGGACGCTCCTCAGCCTCAGTAGTCACGGTCGCGCTCCTCTTATATTGATCATTCTTGCGCCGCTAGTCTAGCATACTCTAATCCAAAATCCTTAATACCCCTCGGGCGCGCGGTAGCGCTCCAGGTTCTGGAACTGCGTGGTGCGCGCCTCGAAGCGCAGCGGGATCACGCCGAGCGGCCCGTTGCGGTGCTTGGCGATGTGGATCTCCGCGATGCCCTTCTTGTCCGTCTCGCGGTCGTACAGCTCCTCGCGGTAGATGAACATCACGATGTCGGCATCCTGCTCGATCGAGTTTTTGACCACTATATCAAGCGCTACGAAATTATGTAGATCTTCCACGGTAAGGTCGTAAACTGGCGCCTCGCCATCAGACTCGACGCTCACGATCTCATCCCAATAGACATCGCTTGTGGCAAGGCGTCGAAGTTCATCAGACTGAAGTACTTCGGCGATGCGCAACGCGCGCTCACGACTAAGATTCTGCTTCAAGACAGCAGCGCCGCTGCTAGCCCCTACCGCAAGCGCTCTTGCCTGCGCGAAGCCTAATCCTCTTACTTGCAATGAAGGAAACACGCACGATTCCCACACCAAGCTAGGAATTGTGTCCTGAGATGCTTTGCCGCCACGCTCTGCGAAATACATCATTACTGCAGCGAGGCTCTGATTCTTACGTTTGCCTACGGCCATAATCACCGTTGCGAAACGCTCCATGTCTGCGCGCCCGCCAATAATCACATGGTATTGATCACGCCCCTTGTTGATCTGGGGTGTTCGCCGCAAGCGAGCTATGATACCAAGCCGCAGCAAGAGGGATTGCACACCACGCGCCAGGCGCTCGCTGCTTGTCGCATAATACATCGCCGGGTAGTGATTTCCATTGCCACTGTTGATACACCCATCCGTCGCCCACAGATGGCGCAGGAAGTGGGCGATCTGTGCGTCGGGCTGGGCAAAGACGCGCTCGGGCACGAACTTCTCGTAGGAGCGCAGGTTGAAGGCGCCGAGTGTGTCGAGCCAGGCCGCTATAGGATTGCGCACGCCGTGGGTGAGCCGCGCGCTGACGGCGAGATAGACCTGAATCCAGGTGCGCTCAGGGCTCACGCGGGGCCTCACGGCAGCGCCGAAGATGCGCGTCGCCAGGGTGGCCGCAAGCTCCGCCATGTCGCTATCGGCGGTCGTAAAGTGGATGGGCTGGCGCGCGAGCGTGCAGCCATCGCCGATCAGCAGGCCGAGCAGCGCCAGCTCGTCGTCGCTCATGGTTGGCGCGGCGGGGCCAGGCAGGCGGCGGGGCATGGCCAGGCGTCCGCCGGGCACCAGCTTGTCCAGCCGCTCCCAGCCGTTGATGGTGAGGAACTTGTGGTTGCCGGTGGCGCGGATCGTGCGCCCAAGGCGCGTGGTAAGCTTGAAGACAGGTTTCACGCCGGTGCTGAAGGCGTTCGTCACGGGGCGCGGCTCTAGCTTCCAGGTCGCCGTGTCGAGCGCCAGCACGTTAAAGCCCGTCTTCCCGACCAGCGCGTCGATACGGCGATAGACGCCCTCGTCGGGCAGGTAGACCAAGCTCTCGCCCGTGAGGCAGCCCGACTCACGCAGGTCGCTGAGCATCGGTATATGGCTTTGGCGCCCCTCGACGGCGCGGGAGAGCTGCGAGAGCGCGATCACCGGCACGTTGAGCTCGCGGGCCAGCGCCTTGAGCCCGCGGCTGATCTCGCTCACCTCCTGCACGCGGTTGTCGCTGCGGCGCCCCGACATCAGCTGCAGGTAGTCGATCATCAGCAGCTTCACGCCTGTCTCAGAGGCCAGGCGGCGGGCCTTGGAGCGCACCTCGGTGATGCTGAGGCCGGGCGTGTCTTCGATGTAGATCGGCAGCTCGGAGAGCACGCCCATGCCCTCAAAGACCAAATTCAGCTCGTCGCCGCGCAGGTTGCCGGTGCGCAGGCGCTGCATATCGATGCCGGTGTGCATGGCGAGGATGCGCTGCACCAGCTGGTCGCGGCTCATCTCCAGGCTGAACACGCCCACCGTGTGGTGGCCGGTCAGCGCCACGTTGTAGGCCAGGGAGAGCGCTAAACTCGTTTTACCGACACTCGGCCGGGCTGCCAGGATAATCAGGTCGCTGGGCTGGAGGCCGCCGGTGATCTCGTCGAGGTCGGTGTAGCCGGTGGCGACGCCAGCCACCTCGCCGCGGCGCTCCTGGAGGCTCTCGATCTGGGTGAAGAGCTGGTTGACGATCTGCCCGATCGGCACAAAGTCCTGGGTGCTGCGGCGCTGCGAGACGCCGAACAGCTCGGCCTCGGCCTTGTCGAGCGTGGCCTCGAGGTCCTCGGTCTGGTTGTAGCCGATCGCGGAGATCTTGCCGCCGGCCTCGATCAGGCGCCTGCGCACAGCGCTGCTCTCTACAGCGCGGGCGTAGTACTCGATGTGGACAGCGGTAGGCACCTCGGAGACGATCTCGCCGAGGAAGGCGATGCCACCCACAAGGTCGAGGCGCTCCTGGCGGCGCAACTCTGCGGCGACAGTAGCGAGGTCGGGGGGCTCGCGCCGGTTGTAGCACGCCAGCATAGCCTCGTAGAGCATGGCGTGCTTCTCGAGGTAGAAGTAATCGGGGGGCAGCCAGGGCGCCACCGCCACGATCGCGTCGCGGTCGAGCAGGATCGCGCCGAGCACAGCGCGCTCTGAGGGCAGGTCGAACGGTACGGAGCGATCCATCGGCTCTCCCCCGGCTCTCCACCATACTCCCCGGTTTATCCAGAGACTATCCACATTGGGCGGAGAAACGACGATGTGCCGCAGCATACGCCACGGCACATCACAGCGTCACTCAATTGTAGCACGGGCGTTTGGGCCTGACGGGCAGGACTACGGGGCGGCGGGCTCCTCGGGCTCGGCGGCGGGCTGCGCATCGGCGGGGCTCTCGGTGACGAGGCCGCCCTCGCCGATGACCACCACATGCACCACCGGCTCGACGCCGGCCACGAGGCGGATCTTCACATCGTGGGTGCCGGTCGTCTTGATCGGCTCGTCCAGCTCGATCTTGCGCCGGTCTAGCTCGACCTTGAGCTGCTGCGCGATCTGCTCGGCGATGTCGGCGCTGGTAACGGAGCCATAGAGCCGGCCCTGCTCGCCAACCTTCACGGTGAAGCTCAGAGTCTTCCCGTTGATGCGCGCAGCCAGAGCCTCGGCGTCCTTGCGGGCGACGTCGACGCGCTTGAGGCCAGCGTTGAGGCGCTCCTCGGCCTGCTTCACCTGGCCCCTGGTGGCGAGGACAGCGAAGCCCTTCGGCATCAGGTAGTTGCGGCCAAAACCGCTGGCCACAGTTTTAATTTCGCCCGCCTTGCCCAGGTGCTCAACATCCTGAACGAGCAGGATCTTCATCTTTGTGCTCACAACGCCACTCCTCAGATCACGCTTCTATCAGACATCGGCGGCTATCATACCACAGGGGCGGGCGGCCCGTCAATTCGCCCGGCACGTGGTTCAGGGCGGGTGCAAAGTCCCGAGCCAAGGCCAGTTGGGGTCGAAAATAGGCCGGAAATCTGCGTCATCTGCGGATAAAACGCCCGG
>ENA-ORBV01004021-ORBV01004021.1-microbial-mat-metagenome-genome-assembly--contig:-NODE-4021-length-28783-cov-6.881453_pt1 | contig 28783 bp, 23 predicted proteins | sample MGYA00237777_ERZ505514 | MGnify/ENA primary metagenome ERZ505514 (study PRJEB26160, sample SAMN06269048) | microbial mat metagenome | isolation source: Oligotrophic lake microbial mat | place...
CCCACGCATCAGCCCCCACGCATCATTGCCAAGCAATCAGCGGATATCATCCTGCTCCAAAAGTCGCTGCTGGTGCGGGTGGAGGGCAGACTCGACACAGCCATTCGAGCAAGAGTTCTTATCAGAACAGAAGAATATCCGCAATTTTTGAGGATTTTAGCTTGCAAATTCGCCACCAAATGGCGAATATTTCGCCATGAAAAAGCGAAATGTCGAGCGTTCCCTTCGCCTCGCAATGGCCGACACGCCCGTCGTCTTGCTGAATGGCGCCCGCCAAACCGGAAAGACGACGCTGGCGCGCCAGATCGCCAAGGAGCATGGCGCCCAATATTTCACCTTCGATGACCCCACATCGCTAGGCCTCGCTTCAAACGACCCGGTCGGCTTTGTGCAAAGCCTCTCACGCATGGCCGTACTGGATGAAATTCAGAAAGTGCCAGAGCTTATCCTGGCGCTCAATGTGAGCATCGATTCCCGGCCTGCCCCGGGACGTTTTCTGCTGACAAGCTCAGCCAACGTGCGGATGCAGTCTCGATACTATGAATCTCTGGCAGGGCGGGTGGAAGTTATTCCGGTATTCCCTTTCTCTACAGGCGAATTAGCGGGCGCGCGTGAGACCTTTTTAGAGCGGGTTTCAAAGGGGATTCCGTGGGGCCGTCGTCGCCGCCCAGCGGATAGACAAGGGGTCATTCGACGTTTGGTTATCGGCGGGTATCCAGAAGCACAGGTCCGTAAATCTGAGGAACGCCGGGCGGCCTGGTTCATGTCCTACTTGGGCACCACGCTGGGTGGCGACGTTCGCGATATTGTGAAAGTTGACGCGCTTCGGGCGCTGCCGACGCTGCTCAAGTTGCTGGCAAAATCCACGGCGGGCCTGTTGAACCTCGCCGATATGGTGCGAGCTACAGGCCTGCCTCACACGACTCTGAGAAGATATCTTGCTCTGCTTGAAACCGTGTTCATCGTCCAATCATTGCCTGCTTGGTCTGGAAATTCAGCGCAAAGAATCGTCAAATCGCCAAAGCTCCATTTGCTGGATACGGGCCTGGCGTGCCACCTCCTGGGAGTCGACGGACATGGATTGGCCGGCGATACCTATCTTTTGGGTCGCGTGCTTGAAACCTTCGTCGTGCAGGAAATCCGAAAGCAGGCAAGCTTTGGCTTTCCGCAGGTGAAGCTTTGTCACTACAAGAGCGCAACTGGTGGTGAGGCGGCCCTCCTCCTTGAGTGGCCAAACGGCTCGATGGTGGCGTTTGAGGTCAAAGCCAGTGCGACAGTCAAAGCTGCTGATTTCGCAGGCCTGAAAAGCTTGCGTGAAGAATTTGGAGCGGCTCTCCGAGCGGGCGTTGTCATTTACTTGGGTGAGCAAGTGGTTCCGTTTGGCGACGGGCTGTGGTGCGAGCCCATCTCTGCATTGTGGTCAGTGGACGCGGATTGAACGCTCGGATCCCCTAGCTGCGGTTGCCCGGTGGCCAAGCCGTGCAAGGCTCGGTAAGGTCACCGGCTAATGGCTTACGACCACCGAACGATCGAGAAGCGCTGGCAGACTTATTGGGACGAGCATCAGAGCTTCAAGGCTCAGCGTCACCCCAATCGCCCGAAGTTCTATGTGCTGGATATGTTTCCGTATCCTTCGGGTTCCGGGCTCCATGTCGGACACCCAGAAGGATACACAGCTACAGATATCATTGCTCGCTACAAGCGCATGCGGGGCTTCGATGTCCTGCATCCCATGGGTTGGGATGCCTTCGGATTGCCAGCAGAGCAGCACGCGATCCGCACGGGCGCGCACCCCGCCAAAACGACTGCAGAAAACGTCGAGAACTTTCGGCGGCAGCTCAAGTCACTTGGCTTTAGCGTGGACTGGGAGCGTGAGGTGAACACCACCGATCCGGCGTACGTGCGCTGGACGCAGTGGATTTTCCTCCAGCTATTCAACCGCGGACTGGCATTTCAGGCTGAAATTCCAGTCAATTGGTGTCCTGAATTGGGCACCGTGTTGTCGAACGAGGAGGTCGTCGATGGTGTGAGTGAGGTGGGCGGGCACCCGGTCGTGCGTCGGCCGCTCCGCCAATGGCAACTGAGAATCACTGCCTATGCCGATCGTTTGGCGAGTGAGCTCGAAGGGCTTGATTGGCCAGAAACGAAGCAGAAGCAGCGCGAGTGGATCGGTCGCAGCGAGGGTGCCGAAGTGGAGTTCCCGGTTATCGGCTCGCCAGAGAAGCTGACGGTGTTTACGACCCGCCCAGATACGCTGTACGGCGCCACGTACCTGGTGATCGCGCCCGATCATCGCCTCACCGGCACACTCACCACGCCTGAGCAACGTGACGCGGTGACTCAGTATGTCGCAGCAACTGAACGCAAGAGCGATCTCGAACGCACGTCGCTTGGGAAGCAAAAAACCGGAGTATTTACCGGGTCTTATGCCGTGAACGCACTCTCGGGCATTCAGATCCCTATCTACACGGCAGATTACGTATTAGGCTCGTACGGCACCGGTGCGATCATGGCCGTGCCCGCACACGATGAGCGCGATTTTGAGTTTGCAAAGGCTTTTGGGTTGCCGATCCGTACGGTGGTGAGCAGCGACGGCACGATACCTGAACAGCTAGAAAGCGCCTTCACGGCGCCGGGCATCAGCGTGCAGAGCGGACCTCATTCAGGGCTTCCCACCGCCGAGATGAAAGCTCAGATCCTAGACTTTCTCGAGGCCAAAAGCTTGGGGAAGCGCCAGATTAACTACAAATTGCGAGATTGGGTATTCAGTCGACAGCGCTACTGGGGCGAACCCATTCCCATCTATTTCCCGGTGAAAACAGCAGGAGATCCGCGTTCAGGAGCGGCTTTCGAAATTGACTATGCTCGCCCGTTGGCGCTCACTGAGCTAGAATTGCCACTTCGTCTGCCCGAGCTTGAAGACTATAAGCCCGGCGATCCGGCGGGGCCCCTCGCGAAAGCTCTGGATTGGCGCTTCTTTCAGAGAGATGGCGAGTGGTTCGCGCGCGAAACGAACACCATGCCGCAGTGGGCTGGCTCCTGCTGGTATTATCTGCGCTACCTCGACCCCAGGAACGAGCAGGAGATCTTCAGTCAGGCTGCGTACGACGCTTGGATGCCGGTGGATCTCTACGTGGGTGGGTCGGAGCATGCGGTGCTGCATTTGATGTACGCGCGCTTTTGGCACAAAGTCCTGTTCGACATCGGCGTCGTGAAACACCCTGAGCCATTCACGAAGCTGGTTCACCAAGGACTCATCTTGGGAATGGTGTACCGCTGGTACGCGGTGTTGGACTCCGAGGGTCGCTTGGTTCGCGCCTTGGCCGGTGACGATTCGAGGGTGGAACCCTCGGGTGACGGACTGCGATTTCAACCAAGTGGCGAGCACGCCGAGGCTCGCTATGAGGTCGAGAGCCAGATTGTCCTCAAGGAAGGCAGGCCGTTCCACGCGGAGCACGACGTAGCCCTGTTCGGTATGGCCGAAAAAATGAGCAAATCGCGCGGAAATGTCGTGAATCCCGACCCCGTGATCGAAGAACACGGCGCAGATAGCCTGCGCGTTTACGAGATGTTTATGGGCCCGCTCGAACAATCCAAGCCCTGGCAAACCAGTGGGATCCTGGGATGTCGAAGATTTCTAGACAGAGTGCACGCCCTTGCGACCCGTGAGCTCTCGGATGCGCCGATGGACGCAGAAACAGCCAAGGAAGTGCATCGCACGGTGAAACGTGTGACAGAGCACATCGAGACATTGCGCTTTAACACGGCTATTGCGTTCATGATGGAGCTCGTCAAGTTCCTGGGCGCGCAAGTAGCGCCGGCGCGCGAAGCCGTAGAAAGGCTGATTCTGTGTGTTTCACCCTTTGCGCCCCATTTGGCTGAGGAGCTTTGGGTAGGGCTTGGTCACCCCGAAACCCTGACGCAGGTGACGTGGCCAAGCTTCGACGAAGCGCTCTGTGTCGACTCTGAGGTCGAGATGCCCGTGCAGATCAACGGGAAAGTCCGCAGTCGCGTGCGATTGGCCGTGGATGCCACCGAAGCCGACGCGGAGCGTGCAGCCCTCGCGGATGAGACCATTCTGAAGCTGCTCGACGGAAAATCAGTGAAGAAGCTCGTCTACGTTAAAGGACGTATTCTCAATTTGATCGTTGGCTAGCCCTCGATATTCCCCCTATTTTTAGCGCCGTTTTACGTTGACCGTTGCCTTTGCCCGGTGCAGGCTGCAAGTGAAATGCGTCTGCCGCTGGCCCCGTTGACGGTCCCTTTGTTGGGGACATGGTTGGTGGCTTCCGGATGCCAAAAAGGTTCTCCTGATGACGCCTCGGGGCCCAAGACCGAGCCCGCTGTCATAGCATTTGCGGATTGCCAAGCGGGTCCGGTGCCTGGGGACGCGCCATTGCGTTTGCTCACGCGGCGCGCTTACGACAACAGCGTCGCAGATATTCTGGGCGACGTAGGCAACGCTTCCGCGGCTTTTCCTCCAGAGAATCAGCTGCTCGGTTTCAACACGAGCGCTGAGGCGCACCAGGCTTCGCCGCTTCTGGTTTCGGAAATGTTGAGCGCGGCCGAGGGGATCGCGGAGCGAACAGTCGCTACCAAGCTGGACCAAGTTGCGCCCTGCGCCTCGGGTGCCACGATGGACTGCGGGGCGGAGTTTGTGCGCGAAATCGGCCGAAAGCTGTTTCGACGCCCGCTTGTCGCGGCTGAAGAGTTAGTGTTTCTGCGTCTTTTTACGGAGGCCCTGGAGCAAAACTCGTACGCGAACGCGATATCAGTCGCGCTCCAGGCGATGCTCCAAGCGCCACAGTTTCTCTACCGCGTGGAAAGTATCCGGCCGCCGCTAGTCGAAAGCGGGCCCCAACTTTTGGGCCCTTACGAGATCGCGACTCGGCTCAGCTATTTCCTAACCGAAAGTGCTCCCGACGACACGCTGCTCGAAGCCGCCGCGCAAAATGCACTCGGCACGCGCGACGAGCTCGAAATGCAGGCCCGGCGCTTGCTGCAGCTGCCCCACGCACGCAGCATGGTCGCGAATTTTCACGCACAGTGGCTAGGCACCGAAGAGCTGGGTCGAGTGATCCGCGAGCAGGCGGGAGTGACACCACCGGCCAATTTCGGGAGCCTTCTACAGGCTTCGCTCGCGGGCTACATGGATGCAGCATTCTGGGAGAAAGGCACATTTGAGAATCTGTTTTCTTCGGATGAGATTTTTCTGGATGCAAAGCTCGCTCCATTTTTTGGGCACGCTGCTACGCGAGAGGGATTTTCGGCGGTCTCTGAACCGACGCAGCGCTTTGGCCTGCTCACCCAACCAGCTTTGATGGTAGCGCTGGCCCACCCGAATCAGACGGCACCGGTTTTTCGCGGAGTCTTTCTGCGTCAGCATTTTCTGTGCAACGAGGTGCCGCCACCGCCGCCGACTGTTAACGCTGTGGCTCCTGAGCCCGATCCCAAGGCCACCACCCGCGAACGCTTCCGGCAACACACGGAAAGCCCTGTCTGCGCTAGCTGTCACACGCTGATCGATCCGGTGGGTTTTGGCTTTGAAAACTACGATCAGTTTGGGCGCTTCCGTACCGAGGAAAACGGGCTGCCAGTGGACGCGAGCGGGGCCTTGAATGATTTGCCCGAAACGAGCTTGAACGGGCCCTTTAGTGGCCCGGCGGAACTCGCGCAGCGCATCTCTCAGAGTACCAGCGCGCGCGATTGCTTGGCGACTCAGTGGTATCGATTTGCGGCAGGTAGAGCCGAAACAGCGGCTGATCGTTGTAGCTTGAGGCCGATTCAGGCGGAGTTCCAAGCCTCGGGCGCGTTGCCAGAGGTTCCGCTAAAGATCGCGCTTTCCGATGCGTTTCGGTATCGTCCGCCCTACGTGCTGAATGGAGGGGTCAAACCATGAAGCTCGGTCGACGGCATTTCCTGCATGGTGCGGCGGGCACGCTGGTCGCGCTGCCGATGCTTGATTCGCTTCAGGTTAACGCCCAGCCAGCAGCGCCACCCAAACGCTTGGTGCTGATGTACACGCCCAATGGCACGATTCAGGATGCCTGGTGGCCCAAGAATGTCACGAGCCCGACGGCTTTTGACCTCAATACGATCCACGCTCCTCTGGAATCTCACAAATCCCGTCTCACATTCTTGGGTGGCGTTGATCTGGCGGTGACGGGCGTCGGCCCCGGCGGGCCGCACCAACGCGGTATTGGTTCCCTCTTTACAGGGCGAGAGCTACAAGTGGGTCAGTTCTTGGATGGCTGTGGGCGCGCCGCCGGCTGGGCCAACGGCATCAGCGTGGATCAGCGCATCGCTGCAGAAGTGGGCGCCAGCGTTCCGATCAAGAGTCTCGAGTTGGCGGCCCGTTCCACCCAAGCCGATGTTCAGGCTCGTATCAGCTACGCCGGCCCCGGAAGCCCGCTGCCCCCCACGAATACCCCACTGGAGGTTTACAATCGGCTTTTTTCCCGATTGGATGTGCCGGTCAATGTAGCAGCCCAGGTGATCGCTCGGCGGAAATCCGTGCTGGATAGTGTTCAGCAGCAGTACGCCATTTTGAAGGCCCAAGTCAGTAGCCACGACGCTGAAAAGCTGGAGAAGCATCTGAGCCTGGTGCGGGATCTAGAATCACGGTTGAGTGCCTCGGCCGGCGGCGGAGCGATCTGCGCAAAGCCAATGCCGCCCCTGAGCCAAGATCCAGAAGGTGAACCAGAAATGCCAGAAATTGTACGGCTGCATTTCGAGTTTCTTGCGCTCGCGTTCGCTTGCGACCTCACTCGCGTCGGGAGTCTGCAGATCTCAACGGCTCTCAACCGAATTCGCTATCCTTGGCTGGGTAGCCTGGGCAACGGCCACACGCTCTCCCACTCGGGCGATAGCGACACGGCGGCGAACACAGAAATCGTGACACGCCACACCTGGCATTCGCAAATGCTGGCGCATTTTCTGGATTCATTGGCGGCGATTGCTGAGGGTGAGGGGAGCGCGCTCGACAACACGCTTCTAGTGTGGGGCAGCGAGGTTTCCAAAGGGAACCTCCACACGCTCACGAATATGCCGTGGGTGATCGCAGGCACGCTCGGTAGCCGTATTCCAGGTGGGCGTTATCTACAATTCAACGGCGCTCCGCACAGTCAACTTCTGCTTTCCCTTCTGCACGCGTTTGATGTTGCGGATAACAGCTTCGGGCATCCGGACTACGCGAGTGGCGAGCTACCTGGTTTGCTGACGTAGCGGCCGTTGATTAACCGGCGTTTAACTAGCATGGGTAAAGCTGAGCGTCTGCAGGGTGGACAAGCGTTTAGGAGCTGGACACCCGGCGAGGTGTGGATAAGCTGTTGTTTCCCGTGAAACTTGGCCCTCTTTTCTGCATCGTGCTCACCGTGCTGAGCGGTTGCAGCTATCGCTCGATTTACGCGGAATCACCGGGGAAACAAACGCTTTCCGTTGGTACTCCGAAGTCTCGAGTGGCCTACCTCGCGGCTGCTCTTGGGGCTGTGGATGGATTGAGGGCAGAGCTTTCGGAGCGAGCCGCCTACAACTGGTCGGATGGCTATCCAAGGGTTGAGCTTGAGGTGCTACGCATCGATGAGCATCCGCTTGGGATTTTGGTCGCACCGGGGGGAGTGCCACTCGCGCGCGGGACCCGGATCTCGGTTACGGCGCAAGCGTGGGTCGTTGAACTCCCGGGAGCGGAGCCAACCCGTCGAACTGGTGATCTTCGGAGAAGCGCCGCTTACGGCCATGCTCCGGCAGCAGCTGCAGACTCCGCGGAACGTAAGAAGGCGCTGCGCGGGGCGGCGCGTGCACTCGGGAAGGCGTTGGCCGGGCGGATCCTGGGGTTGCCCGTGGCCACGGACGACGCACTCTGAAATCGGGGTCCAGATGCAGCCGCTCCGTTTCCAGAAGCGTCCCGAACGCCAGGACTGAAGATCTGGCGCCTCAGGGACCAGTAGGAAGGCCCATGGCCTTCTTGAAGCGCTTGGCGTCGGCAAACATGTCGACATTGGCGAAGACATATGTGGCCCGCTGATTTGCATCTTCACGTGCAATATCCGCAAGCCGATCGATCGCAGGATCTTCGTAACGGGACTTCCTGCCAGCAGGGCCGGGAAGCCTGTAATAGGCCACTTCGCGCTTAGAGAGCCCTTGGTGCAAAGGATCGCGCACGGCCAACGTGTCCGTTTCGGCAGCCAGCTTATCCAAATCGTCTGCCTTCCACGCGGGGCCGGCTTCGAACACCACCGTGTCGAAGCGCGAGCGAGCTTCCTTCAGAAAATCCTTGAGCGCGGACTTATTCGCGCGGCTATTCGTGAAGTCGGGTGGCGCAACAAACACGGCTGTTTTAGCGCTGAGATCGGCAGCCACGGAAACGAGGATAGCCAAGGCCGCGTCCATTTCAGCCCCGGTACGGAATGCTTCGGCTCCCACCTGACGTGGCCCCAGCACGGCAAAATCAAAGCCTTCGGGCGCTTCTCTTCGCCAGCGTCGTACGGTGCCGGGCCCCGGCACAGCGACGTGCGTCTCTTGAACTTCAACGAACAGGTATTCTTTGAAATACCGCGTTGCTGGAACTGCGAACCCAGCACATCCAACCGTTAGCATTGCGGGCGGAGGGTATCACACTCGCACGGTGTGGGTGAGGGGAACACCCACAAAAAAGCAAAAGGGCCGGTCCAAACGGATCCAGGCCCAATTGCCAATTAGCCTGATCGCTCAAGGCACGCCGATATGTTGTTACTGGAAGCACTCCATGAGGCAACCGGTCATGATCAGCTCGGGAGTAGTGCCTGGATTCAAGCAATTAATCAGAGTGTCCGTGGCCGGATCGAGCTTCGTACAGGCCGTGGTCTGGCACTTGGTGCGGCATTCGGTGAAGCTCGCCTCGTCAGCCCCGAAGCCGAGTTTGAGGACGCAAGCTTGGATGCACAGTGCCTCGCCCATTCCATCCGGCGCACCATAGCCACAGGGCGTCTTCGGCGAGCCGCCGTTGCACGCTTCGAACTGCGTACAGCACTTCTCGGCAATGCATTTCTTGCACGGGTTGTCTGAGTTGGGATCGCACATCGCGATGGTGGTCGTCGGCACCCGCGTTCCTGCGTCATTGCACATCACAGCTTCAGCACCGCCGGTCCCCGCGCCGCCCGAGGCCGTTGCGCCACCAGCCGCCGAGCCTCCCATCGTTCCAGTTGCGCCCCCCATAGCTGCGCCTCCGGTCGACTTCCCACCCGTTCCGCCGGCTTTGGACCCGCCCGTCGCTCCGCCGCTATTGCCCCCTCCTGTGCCGCCCGGCCCAAAATCACCATCTCCATCACCCGTGGTGACAGTACAGGCAAGGGCGATAAAGGAGCTGAGTGTGCCGCAGAGTAAGAGTTTTGCGTAAGCAGACGAGGTCATGTGGGGAATTCCTCCAATTTTAGGCGAATGTTGCTAATCCTACACTACCCAGCGCCTTACTGAAACCTTCCTCGCGCACGCTGGGTGTGCCGAGGCGTTTTTGGGCGCAGAGTTCGCTTCAATCGATGCGGCGGATCACGTGGAAGCCGAACTGTGTTTCAACGACCTGGCTCACCTGCCCAGGAGCCAGCGCAAAAGCGGCATCGGCAAAGGGCTTCACCATGCCCCCGCGTTGGAAGTGCCCCAGATCGCCGCCCTTTGGACGCGACCCCGGATCGTCCGAATGCTGCTGCGCGAGCTTGGAAAAGGTCGCCGCATCCGTGGCTTGGTTCCGGTACCTTTCGGCGAGCTGGCGCGCTTCTTCCTTGGTACGAGTTATCGCGGCTTGAGCCCTGAGCGCCCCCTTGTATGCGATCAGAATATGGGCTGCATGGAGGTCCGATACTGGGCCCGGCGGAGGGATCGCCCTGTTGACCGGGGCAGCCAGTACCCCATTGGTGGGTGAGGGCGCGATGGCGATGGGCTTGGCCTCCGGGGCTGAGGTGCTGCCCACTCGCTCATCGAGATGTCCCCGGGGAGGTGCGGTGAGGCATGAACAACTGAGAGTCAAAAAAAGCGTGGGGAAGGCGGCGTAGCTGAGGCTCGGCATGCGCAAAAAGTATTGCGAATCATGCTATGGGTTCAACCCCTGCCATGCCGCGGATCCTGCATATCGAAGACGACGCTGCGAATCAGCTGTTGGTCCGGAAGCTGCTGACGATGGCCGGGTTTGAAGTGGTCGAGGCCCTGGATGGTCTCGAAGGCATCAAGAAAGCCCGGGAATGTAAGCCCGATTTGATCTTGGTGGATATCGCGATCCCCGGCTTGGACGGTTACGAAGTGACGCTCCGCTTGCGAGCGGAGCCGGCGCTTCGGAACGTGCCGATTGTGGCGATCACGGCCGAAGGAAACCGGGAAACGAGCTTGGCGGTGGGCTGTGATGGGTATCTCCAGAAGCCGATTGATGCCCGCTCTTTTGCGCAGACTCTCCAAAATTATTTGGGAGGACACCGCGAGCAAGCAACGCCCCAATCTGCTGGGGATCATTTGCGAGCGCAGGGGCAGCGCATCGTGGCCCATCTTGAGCAAAAAATAGCGGAGCTCAGCGATGCCAACGGGCGTTTACTTGAAGCCGATCAGGCGCGCCGTGAGTTTTATCGCAACATTTCCCACGAATTGGCCACTCCCATGACCCCCATTGTGGGTTATCTCAAGTTGCTTCTGGATAACGAGCTGGGCCCGATCGCTGTGCCACAGGCCAAAGCCCTGAAAGCGATGGACGATTGCGTGCAGCGCCTGCGGCGCCTGATTGATAGTCTTTTGGACGTCACCGGGCTCGAAACCGGACGGATGCAGTTTATCTTTCGCGAGTACGACATGGTCGATGTGGTCCATCGCTCGATCGCCCGTCAGTCACGCGCGTTCGAGGAGTCCGGAGTGCAGTTGGTGACTGATTTGCCCCGAATGGGGTCGCTTTCCGCCCTCGGTGATCCAGAGCGCTTGTCGCGCGCGATCGACCATCTGCTCGAAAATGCCGCGAAATTTACGCCGGCTGGGGGCAAAGTGGGTGTGCGCTTGAGGCGTTTGGAGTCAGGCCATTTGGAGCTCTGCGTGGCGGATAGTGGCCCAGGGGTCCCCCAAGATAAGTTAGAGCGGCTTTTTGAGCCGTTTTACCAGGTAGATGGTTCCCCAACGCGGGCTCACGGTGGGACGGGCATAGGATTGGCGATTGTGCGCGGTGTGGCTCGCGGTCATTCGGGAGATGTGCGCGTTGCATCGCCGGCGCAAGAAGAAGTGATCGGGGTGCCCTTGCGAGGGGCCGCATTTTATTTGGTGATTGCGGAGCGCGCGGGCCGAGCTCCGAGTGGGGAATACAGCGCCGCGATCGCTCCCGTTCGCGCTCAGTAGGTATAAATCCTCCGGATGGCGCCTGAAAATCCTGAAATCTATTTGGATTGGAACGCCACCACTCCGCTCTGCGACGAGGCTCGCGCCGCGCAAGAGTTGGCAGCTCGGGAAGCATGGGGGAATCCAAGCAGCGTGCATGGGAGCGGGCGGCGGGCACGTCGCTTGCTGGACGAAGTGCGTGAAGCTCTTGCTGGAATACTCGGGGTCCATCGGCGAGACGTCCTGTTCACTTCGGGGGGCACCGAGGCGAATAACCTTGCCCTGGGTGACGTAGGAGCTCTCGTCACTAGCCGAATGGAGCACCCTTCGGTGGTGCGAGTCGCAGAGCAGCACGCGCGCCAAGGGCGAACGGTGCGCTGGCTGGCTGCGCCCCCCAGCGGGCAGTTGCGTCCCGAGCAAGTTGCCGAACAATTAGCCGATTTGCCTGCTAATTCGTGGGTTTCAGTGATGGCTGCCAATCACGAAACAGGGGTGATTCAGCCCATTCGTGCCATCGCCGATGCCGTGCATGCGGCGGGGCTCCGCCTCCATGTGGACGCCGTTCAGGCCCTCGGGAAGCTTCCCGCAAGCCACTGGTCGGGTGCCGACCGCGTATCGCTAGCTGCTCACAAGCTTGGGGGGCCGAAAGGCATAGGCGCTTTGGCGTGGGTCCCGGGGTCAGCTCCACATCCCGTGTTGCTGGGCGGTGCTCAGGAGCGGGGCTTGCGACCAGGGACTTTGGATGCCTCGCTCGTAGCTGGTTTTGGGGCAGCACTCACTCGGGCGGAACTGCTCCGCGAAGGTCGTTCTCGGTTGGCCGTTTTGCGTGATGGTTTGGAAGCTGAACTGGTTGGAAGGGTCGAGGTGAACGGCACCCCATCCGAGAGACTGGGACACGTGAGCAATCTTTCGTTTAATGGCTGGCATGGCGACGAGATGGTCGCAGCATTGGACCTAGAGGGGATCTGTGTTTCGAGTGGGAGTGCGTGTAGCGCTGGCACCACAGAACTGTCGCCAGTGATCGAAGCCATGCTGGGACGCGAGCGCGCACTAGGCGCCGTGAGGATCAGTCTCGGCGAGGCGACCACTGCCCTAGACGTCGAACGCTTGCTGGGCTCGATCCACGGGATTTTAGCCGCTCAGCCGCACCCTTGAAGTAAGACTTCACGCTCCAGCCAATGTACGAGCGCCGGCGTCAGGGGTTGTTTCTCAACTTGCTAAATTGATTGAACTTCTTGCGTCGCTTACAGCTTGAATTCAAAATACACTGAATAGAAGAAGCCAGTATCTCACACTAACGTCTGTTCAGGTGGGATAGGGCTCCGCACCAAACCCAACAATTCCCCTCAGACAAACGCTGTTAAGTGTTTGAAATGACACGCTGCGACGCCACTTCATATAGCGCAATCGCTGCAGCCACTGAAGCATTCAGGGATGCCACGCCCTGCGCCATGGGGAGCTTCGCGAGCGACGTACATTCTTTGCGCACGCCCCTCGATAGACCCTCGTGTTCGCTGCCAAGCACCAGAATCGTGGGTCCGCGTAGATCACATTCTCGAATCGACTTCGTGCCGTTCGAATCCAGCCCAACGACCGAAATTCCCGCAGCCGCAGCCTCTGAGAGCGCACTGCGCAGGGACCGAACCCTACATAAGCGCGCGTGCTCAATCGCCCCGGCCGAGGCTCGAAAGGTGGCCAGGCTGAGCGGGGCTGAATCGTGTTCGGCCCAAAGGACGGCAGCGGCGGCAACACCAACAGCACTTCGAATTGCGGCTCCGAAATTCTGTGGGTCCTGGATCGAGTCCAAGGCCAGCATGAGATCGCAACCCACGATCAGATCGAGCAGCTCCGTGAAGGCTAGCAAGGGTGCCCAAGCGGCCACGCCCTGGTGCACGGCTCCTTGGCTCAACCGATCCAGCTCGGCCCGCGGAACACGACGAATCAAGGGAGCGCCTTGGTCACTCGCGAAGCGTTGCACGGCCTCCAGGCGAGGGGAGCCGCCGTTCTCGATCAGCACCTCAAACACTCGCTCCTTGTGCACGCGGATCACCTCGCGCACAGGCTGTAGGCCTACGACTAGGCGGTTTTTATCCTGAAAATTCACCACTCTGGGCTCAAACCAAGGCTTCCGCGATTTCGCGGCGGATAGCCTCGGCAGCCGCCCTAGGATCAGCGGCGTCACGGATCGGCCGACCGACAACTAGAAGGCTCGAGCCCGCCGCCATCGCTTGCGCCGGAGTTCCGACGCGCTTTTGATCCTGGCTGCCGGCTCCAGCGGGACGGATCCCGGGTGTCACCAGAATCATTTCGGGCCCGAGATTCTGCCGCAGCATGGAGACTTCCGCCACCGAGCTGACTAGGCCTCGAATGCCACTCCGCTGAGCCAAGACTGCGAGCCTGAGCGCTTGCTCGTTCGGCGGACTGCTGACTCCAGTCGCGACCAGATCCGACTCATCAAGGGACGTAAGAACCGTGACGGCGAGCAGAGCCAACTGGGCGTGTTCTCGCTCCACCCGGTCCGCGGCGAGCTCCAACATTTTCGGCCCGCCGCTCGCATGGAGGGTCAAATAGCGAACTCCAAGCGAAATCGCGGAGGCGACGGCGCGTTCAACGGTCGCCGGGATATCGTGCAGCTTGAGATCGAGGAACACCTCGCAGCCCAATTGGCGCCCGAGCTGGAGCGCCAGCGGCCCCTCCTTCACGAACAATTCCAGCCCAATCTTGAGCACCCCCACGTGCTCCGCCACCGCCTCGGCACCGGGCCGAGCTTCTTCGAGCGTTGGATAATCGAGAGGGAAGACTAGGCGCCGGCGCGCTTCGTCGAAGTTCGCTGAATTCACGTGTTAGCCTGTAGTTGCTAGGGCCGGAGCATCCGGGGGGCATTACAAACAAGAACACAACGGATCGCCCGGCGGACAACTGCAAGGCTTGCCTTCCGTCTTACCGCTACCACTGGGGCGGGGGCGACCGCCGCCGCCCATGTTCTTCTGCTGATCTTTATTGAGCTTGATTTGTTGCTCCAAGAGCGCGCGCTCCGCGTCGTCTTTCACAGATCGCAGTTTGCTTTCAAGATCGGCCCCCGCCTCTTCAAGCGCCTTCATCTTGCGATCGCTTTCCTTGACTCGCTCCTCGGCCTCCTGGGAGCGTTTGGCCAGCGCTCCCTCGCGTTTTTCGCTCTCTTCCGCGTTTTTCACGTACATGGCAGTGCCGCCCACAGCGAGCAGCACCAGTGATGCAACAGCAGCCCCGATCATGACCTTCAGCTTCTTCTGCGACTTGTCGCCCTTCATCGCCGCAAGCTGCTGCTCGTGCGCTTGCTGTGCACCCATCGCTTCCATGCGTGCTCGGTGCTCGGCTTCCGTTCGAACCTTCTCGATTTCGCCATGTCGAATGGCTTCGAGGCGAGTTTCTTCTTCGCGGCGCCGTTGCTCTTCTTGCCGGCGAGATTCTTCCTCGCCGCGAATCCTGGCCTCTTCAGCCTCACGCTTCGCGTGCTCCGCTGCGGCGCTCCGTTCCTGAACCTGGCGTTGCGCCGAAACTTTCGCGTCCTCCTCGGACTTGATCCGATCTTCCTCAAGATTCATCAACTCTTTGAGGGAGAAGAGTACGGAGCTTTCTTTCTGTTCAGCCATGGGTGGACAATTCCTATCTAGATTCAACAATAGTGCGGCGCTAGAGCCGTGAATGAAAGTCCAAACACGGCGAATACCAATCTAAAGATTGTCGCGTCAAGCGTGATCCTGATTGAACCGCCGTGCCGAAGGGACATTAAGTTTAGTGATGTAGGTATAGGTACGAGATGTTTCGCGTCGCGTGGGGATCGCGAGAGCAGGTTTTTGACGTCCTGCTGGGATGGAGATTGGGTGCTCGCGATCTTTGTGTGTAACGTTGTTGCATGAGTGAGGTTGGCGCGCACATTACCGGCACAGTTTGGAAGATCGTGGTCCAGGTGGGGCAGCAGGTGTCCGAGGGGGAAACGCTCGTCATTCTGGAGTCGATGAAGATGGAGATGCCCGTGGAAGCGCCCGAAGCTGGTCTCGTCAGCGCGGTCTTGGTGGCCGAGGGGCAAGCGGTTGAAGAGGGGGACGTGCTCGTCACGCTTGGGTAGGGATAGGGGAGGTGTCGGGTTCGGGAATTGAGTGAAACTTTCTGCGCGTGCTCTGCCAGAGCCACAGAGTGCTGGCGAGCAGCAAGAGATTGAGAGTGAGGGCTCCACCGACGATCACTTTCAGCAAAGGGGCGGAGGAGCGAGTCACGGTGATGGGACCGAGCTGGCGCAGCTCAAGCCGTGGCGGGGGCTTCTCGGCGGCAGATTGGCGAGAAATCACCGTGACATCCCCTGGTGCGAGTCCTGTGACGGCACCCGCAACGAGCCGCTGGATCTGAGACTCGCTGAGCGGCAGCTCTCCACGGCTCGTCAACAACACGGAAGCCGTCGGGCGCGCAGGTGCCGCCTTCGGAACGTCGAGGGCGTCGACAACTGGCACGGCGAGGTGCACTCGCACTGTCAGCACGCCTCCAAGACCCGAGAGTGAGCGCTCCAGCTCTCCGGCGATCCCGGCCAGCCATTTGGCGCGCTCCGTCTCGCGAGAGGGGATTATCGAGCCTTCCCCAAGCGCTTCAAGCACGCCCGGGGGGCGGCGGTGTGGGAATCCTGCCTGTGCCAGGATCTGGGCTGTGGTGGTTGCTTCATCCGAACTGACCGAAAGCCGAAAATGCCCTTCAGCATCGGGATCTGGCTCCTTCCTCGCGACCACACCGTGTTCTTGCAGCTTCGAGAGCGCCTGGTTGGCGTCCGCTTCCTCCAGCCCGCCCGCTACTTGCGCATTGCAGCCAACTAGGCTCAGACCCAGCAGCAAGCCAGCAAGCATTGCCCCGGGTCTTAGACAAATACCAATTAACATCTGCACAAAAAGCCCGAACGTTCTAGAAGCTGGTGCGCGTCACGTCGAGCTTGGGATGGCTGGGAAAAGAAAGCCTTCGAACGGCTGACGCAACGCAGCTGGACTTGCCGGCGTCCCTCGGCGAAGTGGTGATCGATACGCCGACGGCGCGCCCGTTCTGCACGGCGGCACAAATGCTGAGCTTCATGGAATCAGGAATGCCACAGTGCGAGAAGTAACTCCCACTGTTAAGGATCGAGCCATATTGCCCTGCGGTTAGGTCCGCTTGGCCTTTTGGTCCGCCAATAGACATCTCCTCCACGTAGGCAGCTTGCGCGCCTTCGCAGCTCATTCCCCCACCCAAAATGGGGATGCCACCCTGGCTGCCCACCACGCGGCCGCGTTTGCCGGAGCCCGTTTTCTTGCCGGTAAGCCCCTCGTTGGTTTCGACGCTCGATTGGCTGGCCTCCTGCACAATGATCGAATCGTTCTTTTGCCCGCGTGCGGTGAGAAACCACGCGCCAGCTGCCACCAGGAGAGCAGCCAGCGCGGCTACGCCCAGAAACGCCTTGCTACGGGTGCTGCGTCCCTCTTGAACGACCACGCGCTGAATGGCTTCTTTTTCGGCCTTGATGTCGCGATGACGGCGAGCGTGATCGGCGAAAGGAGCAAACTCTTCCCAGTCTTTGATCGTGCGTTCGTCGCCGCCGAGGGTATCGCGGAGGATGTCTTCTTCCACGAATGTGTGGGTCGCGATCTGCTGCAGAAGCTCCACGGCACTGAAGGGGCCGTGATCCATTCCATCTTTGGCAATCACGTAGCGGGGTCGCTGATCGGCTTCCAACCGTGCTTTTAGCGACAAAAGTTCGTTGGAGGCGTCGTCCATCCTTGGCCGTGCAGCGCGTATTGGTTCTTGGACTTGCACTTGCATTTCGAAGGGACTCGAGCCGACCGCCTTGGGGGTCTTCGGGATCGGTGGCAGCATGGATAGCGACACGTCCACGTCTAAATTATTGTCGTGATCGAGGTGTGTCACGTCGGCGGGTGGAGGCGTCATGCTGTGCTTCGGGGCCAACTCGTGCAGTGCCTGCGCCAGCGCGTTCAAATCGTCAGGGCGATGGGTTGGGTCGGCTACCAACGCCTTGCTGAGAATGAGCTCGAGTGCGGCAGGCAAGCCCTGAACGACCTCGCTCGGTCGCAGCATTCCAGGGCCGACGCTTTTGCCCGTGATCAGCTCGTAGAGGATGGCTCCAATAGAGTAGATGCTCGCGCGGGAACCGCCTCGCGTGCCGTGCCGACTTTCTGGTGACAAACACGCCAGGTCATGCGGATTCGGGGGAAGCGCTTGGGAAAGGTCGGGTGCGACAGCCAGCATGCCACCGAGAAGGCGCAGGCTCGATGGATGGACGTGCAGGCTTTGACCTTGCCTGTGCAGTTCCGCCAATTCGACGCACAGAGGAACGATCAGGCCCAGAGCTTCGCGAAAGTCGAACGCGGGTGTGGACGCAGTTGCACTTGAGAGGCGTGCTCGCAGGGTTCCGGCGCTTGTCTGCGGCCTCGGGCTTCCCACTTGGGGGGCGGTTGTCATGGGGCGCGGAGTCTATCAAAAGTCTTTGCGGGTGCCGACCCGCTTTTAGTGTGGACGCAATTGTTGGTCGCTTGGCCGGTTACGGTGGTGTCAAAATTGCTTTATTGCCGTGTGTTGGCCCCAAATGCTAGCTTCTGCCAGGGATGGACCAGGTTTCGCTTGATGCACTAGTAGTTCGCTTGGTGAGTGACCCCCACGACGGGGAGGCGTTGGCACTGGCTTACGAGGTGGGGACCCTCGATCCGAAGCGCTACGCCGAGTTTTTGGAAACTGTCGCTGGAAAGAGCACGGAGGGTGCCATCGCCAGCCATTGGTACACGGAAGCTGCAAGTGTTTGGTCGACCTCGCTCGGCGATGCGCCTGCGGCGGCCCGTGCCCTGATGAAGGCTGTGGATCGCGACCCCACCCAGGACGTGGCGTCCGAGCGGCTTGCCGAGATGTATCGAGAGAAGGGCGAAGTGAAAGCACTCTGTGCTCTCTTGGAGCGCCGGGCGAAGGCACTCGACCCCTTAGCAGCGGAAGATCCAGCGCTCAAACCCATGGCCGCCGCGATTCACCGAGAATTGGGGCGTTTGTGGCGTGAAGCTCCGCTCGCTCAGCAGCCGAAAGCCATCGAGAATTATCGGAGAGCGATCGAGTTTAACGATCAGAGCCTTTCTACGATTTCGACACTGCGGGAGCTCTACCGGGCTGACAATCGCGCCCGTGACGCGCTCCCTTACTACGAAAAGGAACAGCGACTCCTCTCGGACCCCGAGCGAAAGGTGGCCCTTTACCTTGAAGAAGCAGAGGTTCGGCGCGAAACGGCGGACTTGCCTGCGGCTGCCCAGGCGCTCAGGGAGGCACGAGCCATCGAAGGCGGCACCGATGCCAGTTTGAAGCAGCAGCTCGGTGCCGTCATCTTGGAGCGTGTTCAGCTGGAGCAGCCGGTTTCAACGACTGAGCGGGCCGAAGCGGTCCAGCTATTTGTCGAGCTGGCAGAGGAATTCCCTGGAGAACACGGCTATTCGTATTCAGCCTGCGCGCTTGAGCTTGCGCCCGAGCACGAACGCGCCGCGCAGCTCGTGATGTACTACGGAGCGGAACTCGGGCAAGATGAGGATGTTGCGCCTCGTGTCGCCGAATACCTCCGGATCAATCCGGATGGGGTGATGTCGGGGGAAGCCCAGGCTTTAGTGACGCGCATTCTGGGCCAAGCGGCGACTGACGCCTGTTTGGCGGAAGGTCGCGCTAACTTTGCCGCCAGAGCGATTGGAACCGGGCATTTGAGTGAACCAGCCCCTGCCGCAAAGCCTGCCGAGACTTCTGTCGTCGCGCGTGCACCCGAAACGGACGCGCGCGAGCAATCGGTGGTGCTGCGGTTATTGGGTGAAGGGCAAGCTCTGGCGCGTAAGGCGCGAAAGCATGATGCCGCAGCCACGTATCAAAGTGTGCTCCAACATGACCCTGCCAACGCTGAATCCATCGCCTTTTTGCAGAGCTACTTGAGGCAAACGCGCAAGTTTAAAGAGTTGCGTGAGATGCTCGTGAACGCGTCGCGCGCCACACGCGTTGAGGCCCACACTCGGCTCGAATGGTTGCGAGAGGTGGCGGCTCTCAGTGAAACGCAGCTGAAGGATCTGGAGACCGCCGTTTGGGCGTGGAGCCAAGTATCCGTTCTCGCACCGGAAGACGAACAGGCCTCGACGCAGCTCGCGCTCCTGCTCGAAAAAAGCGCACGGTGGGATGAGCTTGCGGCGCTCTTAGAGCAACGCGCTGAGCTCATCACGGATCTTGAGGAACGGCTGGTGGTTGAAAAGAAAGCTGCCAAGATCCACGAAGAAAAACGCGGCGACGCTACGGCCGCTGGGGGTGTTTGGGCGCGCATCGCCACACTGGCTCCGGATGACGACGCGGCGATTCAAACCGCCCTACGGCACTTCGGTGTGGCGAAGCGGGATGATTTAGCCGCTCAGGCACTCACGGAAATAGTGGGAACGGTTGAGAATGAAACGGCTCGGGCAGCGCTTTTCGCTAAGCTCGGCGCGTTGCGCGATGAGCTTGGGGACGCCGAAGCTGCGGGCGATGCCTTCACGGAGGCAGGAGGGATCTCAGCCGATCCCAGCCACTACCAGGCCGCTGAGGCCTGCTATGTTCGAGCACAGGCCTGGAACCAGGCGGCGACATGCGTGGAGGCCCGATTAGAAAAGGCGAAATCGCCCACTGAGCAGGCCGCGCTTTTAGCCACGGTGGCGGGGTACCTTCTGAACGCTGGCGAGCGCGACGAAAGCCTCGTGCGCCTGGAGAGAGCCGTAGAGCTGGACCCTCAAGCGGCAGAGCCAGCGGCTCAGCTTGAGGCAGGCTATCGGGCGGACAACAGGCTTGAAGACATCGTGACGGTGCTTTTGCAGCGCGCGGATGCGGTGGTCGATCTTGAACTCAAGATCAGCCTGCGAAAACGCGCTGCGACCCTTCAACGCGTTGAGCTCAAGGACGTGGAGGGTTCGCGCGACACGCTGGGTTTGATTCTTGAGGATGCGGAGGACCTTGACGTCCTTGAGCAGCTGGCTAACGACGAAATCGAGCAGGGCAACTGGGCCGAAGTGGCTCAATATCTGCATCGGCAGGTTGCCGTGCAGCCGGATGTCGCACAGAAGACGGCCCTCATGCTCCGTGAAGGCGCAATTTTAGGTCACCAGCTTGCCGATCCAGCGGGGGCGACTGAGCGCTATGAGCTCATCCTCAATCAGCTGGATCCCACGAACCAGGAAGCGCTGCAGCGCATTGCGGACCTGAAAGCAGCCGAGCAAGATCATGTGGGGCTGGCCAAGACCCTTGAACGCTTGTTGCCGCTCATTGAAAACGCAGAGCCCAAGCTTCAGATAGCCAATCAGCTCGCGGATCTGTACGAAGACACACTTGAATTGCCCAAGGAGGCCGTGCGGGTCCTTTTGTTGGTACGGCAGCTCGACGCCGAGGATTTTAGCGCCATTCAGCGTCTGGCGACGCTATCCGAAGCACTCGGTGACTGGAATGCGCTCGCCGAATATATGATCGAGCTCATTGAGGTTGAGGGGGACGAAACAGAGATCAGTCAGATGACCCGGCGCCGTGCTGAGATCCTGAACGAACACCTGGCACGGCCGGAAGAGGCGCTCTCCGCGCTGAAAAAAGTGGCTGATTCGGGTGATGAAGCCTGTCGTGCCGAGTACGTCGCGCTCGGAGATAAGCTTGGGAGAGAGCCTGATGTCGCGCAAGCGTTGTTAGACTGGTACCGGGGTGCGGCGCCGAGTGAGGCGCGCCAGGAAGCGTTGCGGGGCGCGTTTGAACGTTTTCTGAAGGCTGAAAAGACCGAAGCGTTGTTGGGTGTGGCGGAGGATCTCGTGCGTTCAGGGGGTGCTACTCTGAGCATTGCTTCCAAGCTTGAGGAGCTGGCAGCGAAGGGCCAGCAGCTCGGGGCTCTCCAGCTGGCTCAGCAGTTTCTCGTGCGTGAGCTGAGCGGTCCGTTGCGTGCCGAAGAAATGGTGCGGCAAGCAGGCGTTCTTCGAGCAGCACGGGTTCCGGTCGACCAGTGTTTGGAGCACGGCGAATCTGGGCTCGCGAGTATGGGACCCAGGGATGTTGAGCCGCTCCTGGAACGCCTTTCGGAATACACCGAATCTCCGGAACAAACGGTGGATCTGTATGAGCATCAAGTGATGCGCTGCAAAGATCCGGGTGACAAATTGAGGGCTCTCGCGCGCGCAGCCGGGGTTGCGGCGCGACATGGGCAGCTGCCGCGTGCTCAGCAGTTCTTCGAGATTGCCTTGGGATCCCCGCTCGACGATGAAGGACTGGAGCTTCTCGTAAAGAGTGCCGCCGATAGCGATAGCGGAGTCGGGGGCCACGCCGTGGTCAAACTCCTCGCGCAGGTGCTTTCAGCCTCGGGTCAGTCAGCGCGCGATGGGGGGCGGATGAGGTCACGCTTTTTAGCGCGGGCCGCGACACTCGCGGCATTGGTGCTGGAAGACAATGCTCAGGCGTTTACCTGGATGGGTGACGCCCTGATCGCCCACGTTGATGACGAACGGATATCGGGCGTGATCAGGCTAGCTCGAGAACTCGGGGACTTGAAACAGGCCGAGGCGGTTCTGGAGCGCGCGCTTCAGGAAGTTTTTGATGGCCCGCACGTGCGGCTCCTCTTGGCTAGTCGGGCTAAGCTTCGCCGCACGGAGCTTGACGACGTTGCCGGTGCCGGAGCCGATCTCAAACGCTTGCATGAACTCGCTCCAGCAGATCAAGAAGTCTCTGACCAGCTCATCCTCCTCTATCACGAAACGCAGGATCATGCTGGATTGGTGCACCTGTATGAAGATTTGGTGCTTCGCACCAAAGACAAGGAGTTGCGTGCACAGTTATCGCGGAAAGTCGCGAGCCTTTGGGAGTCCAAGCTCGCGGACCCACGAGAAGCTGCCGACGCTTGGCGCCGCGTGCTGCGCCTGATCCCGAATGATCCTGAGGCAACGGCTGGGCTCGACCGGGCGAAGCGAAACATGTTGCACCCCGCAGCACCGGAAGGGGTAGGGGATGACCAGTTCGACGAAGCTCCGCCGCTCCTGGTATCACCTGCCGTGGCGTCGCCCGTTGAAGCATCGCCCGTTGAAGCATCGCCCGTTGAAGCAGAAATGCAGCAAGCTGACTCCTCCGCAGAAGGAGAAGCCAGGGAGAGTGCCTCGGCTGAGATGGCATCCGAGCCGCTCGCTACTGAACCGGTACTACTGCCCTTTGAAATTGAAGCACCCCAAGAAGCGCGAGCGGTTGATGTGTCGGCACCCTTCAATCCAGAAGAGGGGATCGACGGCGACGGGCTGGCAGACGAACTTTCGGCAATTTTTAAACGCATTGAAGTGCCAGCGTCCGCTCCCAATCTAGACAGCCGTATTGAGATTGACCTGGCGTCGAATGCTGAAATTGGCGTCGGAGGCGATCTGAGCCTGGAGGCAAGTGTGCGGGAGGCCGTCGCGAGCCATGTCGCGGCCGGTGGAGCGCTTGCGGCCGCTGTTGCGCGAGCGCCCGCGCCCAGCTCCGAAGAGATCGATGTTGATTTTGATGAAGGTGCCGAACCGGCGGCGCTACCGCCACGTCGGCTTTCTCCTCCGCCGCGCCCTCCTGAGGGGCGACGCTCAAACGGGCCGCCTCCGCCTCCGCGCCGACCCTCAGCTGATCCACCAGCCACGGGTGCAATTGCGGTCGACGATTCGGATGAAGAGGCGATGGACCTCGATGATGAAGAGCTGCTCGAAGGCCCGACAACTTAGGCTCGCCGCAGAGCTATTGGCCTTTCGGCTGAACGATCATTGTGAGTGTCTGGGTATCGAGGGTGGCGTGTGCGCCGAGCAGCAATGGTTCATTCTGTGCGCCGTGACCAAACGGGAGCCCACCTAGAATCGGTAATCTGAGGTGGCCCAAGCAATGGTGAAGCATTTCCGGTACCGGAACGCCGAATTTTCCAGGTGAGCAGTCGGTGAAGTCGCCGAACGCCAGTCCGGCACACTGATCGAGAACACCGCCCGCGAGCAGCGCCATGAGCATTCGATCCAGTCGATAGCTGGCCTCTCCGATGTCCTCTAACATCAGGATATACCCCTCCGGGAGCTGCACCCGCCCCGCTGCCCACGCCGCAAACCACACGCTCAGGTTCCCTCCTACGAGCGTCCCAGAGGCTCGTCCGCTGACGACCGCTTCGCTACCCAAATACTTGCGCCGCAGCTCCGGTGCTTCGAGGGCGGCTAGCCAAGGGCCCCAGACCCGCCTGTGTGCCCGACCAAGGCCCGCAACGTTGTGAGCATGTAACGACATCACGCCCACGCGAGCCGCCTCCACATGCAGGGCCGTAAAGTCCGAGAAACCGACGAGCCATTTCGGGCAAGCACGTAGCGCAGAAAAATCGGCCCGAAAGCTGAGCCTCGACGCTCCGTATCCCCCGCGGGCCGCGACGATCGCTCGCGTATCAAGGTCCCGGAGCGCCCCGTCGAGCTCCGCTAGGCGTCGCTCATCACTACCAGCCAAATAACCCTCCCGATCAAATATCCCGGGCTCGAAGACGACGTCAAAACGTTCGGAAAGAAAGCCAAGCCCCCGATACACCAACGCCCGGTCGAATGGGCTCGACGGCGCGATCACGCGCACCCGGTCGCCGGGCTTTAACGGAGGCGGAATGATCACACCACGAGTCTCTGCCACGGGCATCACAAGTTGCCAACCCGGCATAGCTGTCGCAACCTTCGGTCCCGGTTCACCCGGAACCGTCTGCCGCATGAATCCTTTAACCGCCCTTGCCCGCCTTTCTCAGGTTGCGGAAACACGTTTGCTACCGCTTGCGGGGGAGGCGTTGGCGTTCGTGGAGCGTTCACGCCGTGAATTGGGGGTGCGATTGCTGGGTCATGACTTTGAGCGACGCGCTCAGCTGCTCCGCGAGCGGTATGCAGGCGTGGGAGGGGATCCGTTTGGTCTGAACCCAGAAACGGCGGCACGCGTCGTTAAGATTGCGGCATTTTTTCACCGCTTCTACTTCCGGACGGAATGTCAGGGGCTTGAACGGCTCCCAGCAGGGCGTCTGCTAATTGTTGCCAATCATTCAGGTCAGCTGCCTTGGGATGGAGCGGTACTCGCGGCGGCGCTTTTCTTAGACGCTGAGCCTCCGCGGGTGACACGCGCTTTGGTGGACAAGTGGGCGTTTGGGCTACCGTTCGTTTCGACGCTGTTCAGCCGCATCGGCCAGGTGCCTGGTTTGCCTGAAAATGCACGCCGTTTGCTGCGCATGGGCGAGACGGTTCTCGTCTTTCCTGAGGGCATGCGGGGCATCAACAAGCCTTTTTCAGAACGTTATCAATTGCAAGAATTCTCCCGGGGCTTCATGCGGCTCGCCCTGGAAACGGACACTCCGATCGTGCCGGTGGCGATCGTGGGTGCCGAGGAACAATACGTGAACGTTGGTAACCTGAAGTGGGCAGCCAAGGCGTTCGGACTTGAATCGCTGCCCATCATTCCGCAGATGTTGGTCCCCGGTGGGCAGCTGCCCCTCCCGACGAAATACCACATTAAGTTTGGTGAGCCGATGTATTTTAATGAAAGTGCGGACGACAACAGGGCGTCACTCGAGCACAAGGTTTGGCTTGTTCGTGAGGAGATCCAGAATCTGTTGAATGAAACACTCAAGCAGCGAAAAGGGATATTTCGCTGACTGTGTCGCATTCTACGCCGAAGAAGGTGATACTCACCGGGGTGTGCGGGCGCTTAGGCCGGCGGGTTGCGCGTCACTTGCATCGCAGCTGCGAGGTTGTCGGAGTGGATGAGCGGCCATTCGAGGGGGCGCCGAAGGATCTGGAACACCACCGCCTAGCGCTGACAAGCCATCGCATTCGCGAGATATTTTCTCCGGGAGACGACCAGGCCCTGATTCATTTGGGGATCTCCCACAACAAGCATCAAAACACCGCCGAGCAACATAGCGAGAATCTGAGGGCATTTCAGGGCTTACTCGAGTGTGCTCGGGAAGCCGGATTCAAGAAAATTGTCCTGCTTTCCAGTGCTAATGTGTATGGGCCACGTGCCGACAACCCTCAATTTTTGACTGAAACTGCGCCGCTCCTAGCAGCGGGTCCCTTCACGGACATCCGTGATCTGGTCGAGATGGATATGCTGGCGCAATCGTTCTTGTGGCAACACACCGGGATTGAAACCGTCATTCTCCGGCCCACTCATATTCTTGGAACGGTGCACAACGCGCCGAGCAATTATCTGAGGCTCGCTGTGGTCCCAACAATTTTTGGCTTTGATCCGATGGTGCAGGTGGTTCACGAAGAGGATGTAGCCCAGGCCATCGTCGCCTCGCTGAAACCGGGAGTGCGGGGCACCTTCAATCTGGGTGGCCCACCGGCGGTGCCTCTTTCCCAGGCCTTGAAGCTGCTCGGGCGAACCAGCGTGAGTCTGCCGCACGGTTTGGCCAAGCTCACACTGGAGGGGCTATTTAAGGCAAAAATGAGCAACTTTCCTGCGCCTGAGCTCGATTTCATTCGGTATGTGTGCATGGTGGATGATTCGCTGGCGCGTGGCCAGCTCGGCTACTCGCCCCGCTTTGGGCTATCAGAGACGCTGGGTTCGGTTGATGCGGAGCGCTGGGTAGCCTGAAGTGACGCGTGCAATAGAAAAGAGATGTGGTCATGTTTCTCGCTAGATCCGCTGGTTTTATACGGGCGTTCGGCCTCTCTGCGACAGCGCTGCTGACCAGTTGCGAGCGTCCGCCGCGTCCGTCGGGACCCCCACCGGAATACGTTCGCCCGTCCGTCCCAGCTGCACCCATCACGACAGCACCCGCAGATCCCTTCGCAAACCTGAACGACGCCGTTATCCACGAGCCACCCCCTGGAGCAGCAGCCGGTGCGGGGGGCGCTGTTTCTAGTAAAAAATCCCGGTAAAACTCGACCCCGTCCCCGGGAAATACAAGCGTTGCGCGTGGGAGCTGAGTACACTAAGCCGAGAGCCCCTTCGCCAATGATGCACACTGAGCCCGGAAAGAACCGATTGTGAGTTCCGTTCGAAAGCAAGCTGAACTGGCTCGCCTTGCCGCGCGAAAGATCGCCCCGCTCCGGCGTGCCGTCAAAGACGTCGCACTCCTGGCGATCGCCTCGAAATTGCGCGCGAACGTTGCGGAGATAGCGCAAACGAACCAAAGAGATTTGGACAAAGCTCGAGCTTCAGGTTTGGGTGAAGCGCTCTTGCAGCGCCTCACGTTAGGGCCGGCCGAGGTTGAGGCGACGGCAAAGGGCGTCGAATACATTGTCTCGCTCCCTGATCCAGTGGGTTCGCGCAGCGAGGCGCGACGGCTGGACAATGGACTTTTAGCAGGTAAGCAGCGTTTGCCTCTCGGAGTGATCGCGATGATCTACGAAGCTCGTCCGAACGTGACCGTCGATGCCGCCGCGCTCTGCTTGAAGTCCGGCAATGCCGTGCTGCTGCGCGGAGGCAAGGAGGCAGAAGAGACGAATCAACTCCTCGGGCGCCTGATCGGCGAAGCGTTGACTGCCAGCGGTCTCCCCAACGATGCGGTTCAGATCATTCCGGCCACCGATCGGGAGGGCATCAAGGAGCTGCTCTCCTTGAGTGATTTGGTGGATCTCGCCATCCCGCGTGGAGGGGAAGGTTTAATCCGGTTTGTCGCCGAGCATGCGCGCGTGCCCGTGGTGAAGCATTATCAGGGCATTTGCCACATGTTCCTGGATGCGAGCGCTGATCCGGAGAAGGCGGTGCCTCTCGTTCTGAATTCAAAGGTGCAGCGGCCGGGTGTGTGCAATGCCCTCGAGTGCCTTTTGGTACACGAAGACGCGGCGACAGCTCTCTTGCCTAAGCTTTGGACCGCACTCAAAGAAGCAGAGGTTGAGGTGCGCGGCTGCGAGAAAACCCTGAAGCTCTTGCCCTTGGCTCGCATTGCCACCGAGGCCGACTTTGGCGCGGAATTTCTAGCGAAAATATTGGCGGTGCGTGTGGTTCGCGATCTGGATGACGCACTGTTGCACATTGGTCGTTACGGCTCCAACCACACGGAGAGCATCTGTACGGAGAGCTACGCCAACGCGGAACGCTGGGTCAATGAAGTCGACGCGAGCTGTGTGCTCGTGAACGCCTCCACGCGTTTTAATGATGGTGGGCAGCTCGGATTAGGTGCCGAAATTGGCATCAGCACCTCCAAGTTGCACGCGTACGGCCCCATGGGTCTCGAGAGTTTGACTGCAGAGAAATGGGTCGTGTATGGCTCAGGCCAGGTTCGGGTTTAATCAATGAAAATCAAGGCGCCGGTAAGGAAAGATTCAACCCTGCGAAAGGGTATGCCCCGGCAAATGCCGAGCGAGGATGCGCGCAAGCTTGCGCTGCTTGCCGCTGAAGCGGGGCTCGAAAAACAGGCGTTAGACATTGAGATCATCGATGTGACCGGCAAGGTAGATTATGCCGATTTTCTGGTGATCATGACCGGTCAGAGTTCTCGGCAGGTGTCAGCAATTGCAGGTGAGGTTGATGAGCGCTTAGCCAAGAGTGGCACTAACGCTATTTCGATTGAAGGCTTGCCGAAAGCCCACTGGGTGCTGATCGACTTCGTTGATGTTGTGGTGCACGTCTTCTTGGACGAGGAGCGTGCTCTCTACGATCTGGGTGGGCTTTGGATGGATGCGCGCCGGGTACCCGTCCCGGAAACCCCACCCGATTCGGGTTCCGGGGCTAAGCGCTAACACAGAAATTCGAACACGCGCCTTCGTGGGCAAGTGCCACTCACATGAAAATAGTCATTGTTGCGGAAGGTAAGCTCAAGGAGCCGGCCTATCGGGCCCTCGCGGATGACTACGGAGCGAGGCTGCTGCGCTATTGCCGCGTGGAAGAAAAAGAGGTGGCTTCTCGAGAGAAGCTTGAGCGCGCCATCCCGGAATCCGCCCAGATCGTGGCACTCGAGGTCGAAGGGGAGGCGCTTTCGAGTTTGGAGTTGGCGCGCAAGGTGGGGACGTGGAGCGCCCAGGGCAAAGGGATCTTGGCATTTGTGATCGGGGGCGCGGAGGGGATCCCAAAAGAACTGAGCGCGCGAGCGAATTATCGATTGAGCCTTTCCAAGCTAACGCTACCGCATCGTCTGGCAAGAATTGTTTTGTTGGAACAGCTGTATCGCGCTATGACCATCCTGAACAACGAACCGTACGCCCGCGAAGGTTAGAGTGAGTTAAATCCAATGACGCTGTTGCCAAAAAAGCCCGAGAAATTCCAGTCTGAGCGGCGTGCTCCAAGTACTGCGGGGGGTACATCGCGAGCCAACACCAACCCATCGCGAGCCAACACCAACCCATCGCGAGCCAACACCAACCCGTCGCGAGCCAACACCAACCCGTCGCGAGCCAATACTAATGACGAACGGGAGCGATCAAGCCCTAGCCCCCTCGGCAGTCGACGGGACGATATCGGGGGAGGGGGTGCTCGCAGCGGCAATTTTGCTGTCTCTTAT
>ENA-ORBV01004022-ORBV01004022.1-microbial-mat-metagenome-genome-assembly--contig:-NODE-4022-length-28779-cov-7.170267_pt1 | contig 28779 bp, 22 predicted proteins | sample MGYA00237777_ERZ505514 | MGnify/ENA primary metagenome ERZ505514 (study PRJEB26160, sample SAMN06269048) | microbial mat metagenome | isolation source: Oligotrophic lake microbial mat | place...
GATGATGCCGGCCAGCGTGACGTTCGCAATGTCGTGGCCTTTGGCGATCATCTGCGTTCCCACGAGGATGTCGAAGTTGCCTTCGCGAAAACTCGACAGTACGGATTCGAACTTCTTTTTCGCGGCCGCCACATCGCGATCCAACCGCGCGATGCGGGCTTCGGGAAACTCGCGATGCAGTTCGTCTTCGGCACGTTCTGAACCCACACCCAGAAAATGCACATGCTCACTCTGGCATTTCGGGCAAGACGACGGAACTTTTTCCGCGTAATTGCAGTAGTGGCAAAGCATCCGGCGATCGCGCTTGTGATAAGTCAGTGTGACGGAACAATTGACGCACTGCAAACGCTCGCCACACGATCTGCATGCCACAAAGCTCGAGAATCCGCGGCGATTCAACACCAACATCGTCTGCTCTTTGTTTTCGACACGTTGCTGCAGCGCTTCGAGCATCCGCCGCGAATACGTGGCCTGCTTTCGCGTTTCGAGGAACTCAAGCCGCATGTCGATCAGCTCGACGGCGGGCATCGGACGATTCTCAATTCGCTCAGGCAACTCAAGCATCGTGTACTTGCCCTTATCCGCGTTGTAGCGCGTCTCAATCGACGGCGTTGCGGATCCCAATACCACCACCGCGCCTCTCTGATGCGCCCGCATCACCGCGACATCGCGCCCGTTGTAGCGCGGCGTTTCGCCCTGTTTGTAACTGTTGTCGTGCTCTTCGTCGACCAGGATAAGACCGAGGTTTTGGATCGGCGCAAAGATGCCCGACCGCGTGCCCACGATCACGCCCGCCTTGCCCGCACGAATCCGACGCCACTGTTCCGCGCGTTCGGAATCATTGAACGCCGAATGCAAAATCGCCACTCGATCGCCGAACCGCGAGAAGAACTGCCCCGCCACCGCCGGGGTCAAGGCGATTTCCGGAACCAGCAGCAAAGCATTGCGGCCCAATGCCAGCGCCGCGTCGATGCACTTCAGATAGACTTCGGTCTTGCCCGATCCTGTCACGCCCTGCAACAAAAACGCCTGAAACACGCCCGCTTCCAACGAAGCAGCAATCGCATCGTAGGCTTTTTTCTGATGCTCGTTCAGCACCTTCGGAACCACGGGGTGGGCCGACGCCTTCAACAACGGCTCAGTCCTCAGAGACACATGACCTTTGCGCGCCAAGGCCCGCGCCGACACGCTCGCCGACTTCACCATGGCTTCGATTTCCTGCAGATTATGAGACCCCGGATGCAGTTCCAGGAACGACAACAGTTCGCGCTCCGGCTTGGGAAACTTACCGTCCGCGGGATAGAGGATCAGTTCTACCCTGAGCCGCTCGGCCGAAATCCGCAGCGGGTCGCGATCGGCTTCGACATCTTCCACCTCAACGAAGCCCTTTTTCTCGAGCCCCTGTAACAGGCGTTTGGCGTTCTCTAACTTGGTCTTGAGATACGCTTCCGTGAGAGGGCGCGTTTCCAATAACCGCAGCAGTTGCAGTGACGGATCCGTGTCCGCATCGCCCAAAATCAACTGCCGCGCCACATCGCGCCCACCATCCGTCAACGAATACACCTTGCCTTTGCGAGTCTCGCCGCTGAGTGGCATCATGCCGCGATAGACTTCGCCGACGGGCGCGCAATAGTAGCTCGCAATCCACGCGCCGAGCTTCAACAACTCTTCATCGAGCACCGGCTCTTCATCGACGAGCTTCAACGCCTCTTTGATCGCATAGCGCGACGACGGCGCAGTGTTGTGAACATCGACAATCACTCCGGTGAGCTTGCGGCCCCCGAACGGCACAGTGATGCGGCATCCACGTTGCGCTCGATGACGAAGCGTCATCGGAAGCCGGTAGGTAAAGGCCTGATCCACCGGCACGGGCAGACTAACGTCGCAATATTCACTTGAAGTAGAGATGCTATCAGCCTAACAAGCTCCGCACCTTTCGAGCAGAAGATCGATGTCCGCAGGTCGCAACGCCAGGAATAGACCGGGGCATGACATGATGGATGTTTCGCCCGAAGCGAAGCAACGAAACAACATGAGCTACAAACCCCTCGATCTGGACGGCAAAGTCGCTGTCGTCATTGGTGGCACCTCCGGCATCGGACTCGCCATCGCCATGGGCCTCGCCGACGCCGGTGCCGATGTCGTTGCCAGTTCACGCCGTCAAAGCGAAGTGGATGCCGCATCCGCGCAAATCGAGGCCAAGGGCCGCAAATCGATGCAAGTGACCTCCGACGTGAGCGATCGCGCATCGATCGAGCATTTGTTGGCGAAGTCGCTTGCCAGGTTCGGCAAAGTGGACATACTCGTCAACTGCGCCGGACGCACCAAGCGCACGCCCACGTTGGATGTCAGCGAAGAGGAGTGGGGAGGCATCATCGATACCAACCTCACGGGCATTCTGCGCTCCTGTCAAATTTTCGGCAGGCACATGCTGGAACGAGGCTATGGGAGAATCGTGAACATCGCTTCGCTATCGTCGTTCGTCGCGCTGTATGAAGTCGCGGCGTATGCAGCGAGCAAGGCCGCAGTGGCTTCGTTGACGAAATCGTTAGCTGTGGAATGGGGATCCCGCGGCGTACTCGTGAACGCCATTGCGCCGGGCGTATTCCCAACGCCGTTGAATGCGGCGTTGTTGAATGGAACTTCGCGAGGACAAGAATTCATCACCCGGACGCCGCTGAAGCGCTTCGGCAGGACGGAAGAACTTGCCGGCGCAGCGGTGTTTTTGTCGAGCGATGCGGCAAGCTTCGTCAATGGTGAAGTGATCGCCGTGGACGGTGGATTTCTCGCCAGCGGCGTGAACCAATAAATAGGGAGCGCTCGGGCTCCGCCCGCTAAGCGGTATCGTCACCGGGCGTAACAACGCCCAGATCATTCCGCAGCCAAGCCTTGGCAAAGGTCCATTCGCGCTTGACTGTGCGCGGCGAAACGTCCATCGCTTCGGCGGTTTCTTCGATGGAAAGCCCCCCGAAGAAGCGTAATTCCACAACTTTTGCAGCCCGTGGATCGGACTCTTCGAGCCGCGTGAGCTCATCGTCGAGCCTCACCATATCCTGCGATCTGGCGGGTGCGAACACGAGTGCCTCATCGAGCTGCAGCACGCCATGACCGCCTCCGCGTTTTTCAGCGATGTTCTCGCGGGCGTGGTCCACCAGAATGCGCCGCATCATCTGCGCGGCGACGGCAAAGAAGTGCGAACGGTCATTCCACTGGGCGTCTTTGACGTTGACCAGCTTCACGTAGGCTTCGTTGACGAGCGCCGTGGTTTGCAGCGAATGATCTTCTTTTTCGCGTCGCATTTAGCGGGCCGCGATGATCTTCAGTTCGGAATACACCCTGGAAACCAGCAGTTCTTTCGCCTGCGCGTCTCCCTGTTGGAAGCGATGCAAGAGGCCGGTGATGTCAGAATCGGCGTCGCATTCCGCGGCAGCGGCCGCAGCGGCGTTTGGCATGGCTCTAGCGTAATCCATTCGCTACCGGGCTGGAAAGAGCGGATCCCAATGAAGGCAGCCTCTGTGCGAAGGCATTCGCTGGATGCCCATTCCGCAAGTGAGGAGGTCGCAAGCTGACGACGGCCTTTCGAACGCCGCGATAGGCCCAATAGTACGCATTTCCTCGGGTGACATACTGTCGGGTTTCGAGCACCAGGCGCCTGATGACTCGGATCGGCATTGGGTTTCGAGGTCTCTGCAGCCTTGCGAGCATAGCGAGATTCCCCGCGACGGGCTCGCAAGATGCGATCGTTGCGATTGCGAGCTTGCCATCGGTGGTGCCACCGGAAAGCGCTGGGCGATCGAGCAACGTGAGACGGCTCAGGCATTGTGCGGCAGAGAGGTCGTTGAGCACCTTGCTGCGTTCCCTATCTAGAAATTCGTCGACTCGATGCGTCAGCGAGAGCCGGTTCCAATCGAAGGCGATGCCGATGTCGTGCGTTGCCGCGGCCACCCAAAGCGGCTCTTCCGTTCCCGTTGGATCTTCGATGCGCCAGAAGCGGATATGGTGCCGCTTGGACATGGAATTAAAGCTCTTTTGGTAGACGAGATCGGGTTGGCGGTGCTGATAGAAGAGCGGCGAAACCGGCGCTGTTTCATAGCCTCGCAGCGATGTAAAGGCGGCGTAGGATTTTGCAAAACTTTTGCGTGTGAGAGCGTCGGCTGTGGTCCAACCGGCAGCAGCGAAGGCCGTTGCGACCGCCTGCCGGGTTCCGCGAAAAACAAAGTTGATCCGGTCTGAGACCACGTTGCTGGAAGCGTTCTTGATCTCAGTGGGGATGCCCTGAAAATAGGCGTGCTCGTGTGGCTCGAACGTTTCGGACTGGGGCAGGGGCGACGCGACAGGCAGCAGCGCATGATCGGCAACATCGGAGACTTGGACGCGCACAATCAGTTCCGTTCCCGTGGGAAGCTCAACGTCCGAATTGGGCAGGCTGAAGAGCAACAGCTTCGTAGTGATCGCGATGGCCGCGCCCAAAGGATTCGGCGCAATGCGGCTTTGCAGTGCGCCTACGGGTCCCGTGAGCCCGGTGGGGCTGCGGTGGAAGAACGCGCCTGCGGGACGGAACCAGATGCCCTGGAAGAGCGAATTGGGATTGCTGGCAGCGAGGATGCCGTGAATGCGATTGCCTCGAGCGACCTGCTCACGAGCGTTTTCGATTTCGATTAGTTCCACAGAGCAGGCCGCGGCCGGGTGGCCGGGAGGCGCGCATCGCTGGAACTCGAGTTCCACTTGCGCTCGTTCCCGGCGGATGCCGATACCAACCCCTTTGGCACTGCGAATCTTGCCGCGCAGTATTGTGCCTTCGGCCAGTATGGAATCCATACCGAATTCCACCGGGGGACCGGTGCGGATCTCGAAATACTGTCCGGGCTTCGAGTAACTGGCGATGGGCGTGAGCAGCTTGGCATGTAAATCCTGCCGCACTTGCGCTTGGATCGTGACGAGAGAGAGAGCAAACAGCACAAGTCCGTTAGACTTCATCCGAAACGCTCCATTTTCGATTTTGAGTAAAAAGCCAAGCCGCCGCTGCAATGGCGATGCTCGCCAAGCCGTCAACAGCGTAATGATAGCGGCCATAAATCGTGGCCAGATAGACGAGTGTCCCCATGACGAATGCTGCGATGGGCAAACCAAGCGACCGGCTGCGACGGGTTGCAAACCCGAGCAAGCCGAACGCGGTAGAGTAAGCGACGGCGACGTGACCACTCGGAAAGACGCCGGTGGAGATATCCATGTGGTTAAGCAAATAGGTGTTGATCTGGCGCGGCGCGGTGACAATACGGGGTTCGTCCTGGTGAGGAAAGACGCGACGGGGAGATTCCACCGCAATCAGCGGGAGTAGCGCATAGACCGAGAAGGTTCCCAGAAACAGGGTGTAGAGAAACTGCCGCCGGTCGCTGCGGTTACCTGCGAGTTGTAACGCGATCAAGGCGATGGGCGGCACTATGTAGAGCATTAGATGCGCGATTTCTACAGTGAAAGGAATGACCGCACCGAGGGATTCAATGGCGCCTCGGAGTCCGTAGTGCTCGAGCAGGGCTCGATCCCAGCCGAGCCAGAGATTCTGCAGAGACTCGATTTTTGTAGGCGTAGCGAACCACTCGATACTCCAATAGGCGAGCAAAATGACGCAGAGCGAGAGCCATTCCCGCAGAATGCGCGTCAAGGGCGTTGAGTAGTGGGCTTCCAAAATGGCGCTGCTGAACAGCAGGGCGGCGATCGCGAGAAGTATCGACACGTGCGAGGCGGTGTTGTGGCGCAAGGCGGCGAGAAAGGCGAGGAATACGAAGAGCCCAACCGAAAGGCATTCCGACGGCCACAGATTTCGTAGCGCCAACACTCGCGGGTTTGTTTGCTCGGATGGGTTCGCCGATAGAGCCGATTCCATAGTGTTAGGCGCCTATGATACAGAATCGCGAAGTGGGAATGCAAAGAGAGCAGATGGCTGCTATGGAGACAAGCGCTTTCCTTGGCCATGATGTTTATGCGAGGCGCTTTTCTGCGTTTTTGTGGTGTTTGAATGAGTGGTCTTTGAATGATTGGAATGATGAGAAGATACGGAGATGGCACGCGCGGGTGTGATTGGTTTTCTGCATGAATCGAATACTTTTCTCAACGTTTCGACGGTTTGGGAGGACTTCGCAGCGACCTCGATGACGGCGGGCAGCGAGATGAGATCCCGCTGGTTGGAAGCGCATCACGAGTTGGGGGGGATGCTAGTGGGCTGCGATGCGGAGGGCCTCGAATGCGTGCCGGGATTTGCAACCTATGCGGTTCCGAGCGGGACGATTTCTGCAGACTGCTTTGAGCGGGTCGCGGAAGCGCTGGTCGATTCCGTTCTTCGTATGGGTTCCGTCGATGGGCTGCTGGTGGCACTGCACGGGGCTGCGGTGAGCGAGCGTTATCGCGACGCAGATGGCGAGATTCTGCGGCGGTTGCGTGAGGTCGTGGGTCCGCGGATACCGCTGATCGTGACGCTCGATCTACATGCGAATGTTTCGGAATCGATGGTTTCGCACGCGACGGCGATGATTGCGTATCGGACGAATCCGCATCTCGATCAGCGTGCGCGCGGGCTGGAAGCTGCTGCGTTGCTGGCGCGGGTGCTGCGGGGCGAAGTGGAGCCGGTGATGTATTTGGAGGCACCACCACTGGCGATTCCCATCGCGGCCCAGCATACGGCTGTGGATCCTGCAAGACGGCTGTATGCGGAGGATCTGGCGGAGGTTTTGCGTTGGCCCGGCATCTTATCCGCGAGTATCTGCCTTGGCTTCTACTACGCGGACACCAAAGAAATGGGGACTTCTTTCCTGGTGGTGGCCAATTACAATCTGGAACTTGCGAGGCGAGGGGCGCGTTTTCTGGCAGCCCGATGCTGGGGACGGCGGTCGGAATTCGTACCGTCGTTGCCGTCGGTTTCGGATGCGGTTCGATATGCGCTGTCGCCGGATGCGAAACGTCCGGTGGCTTTGATGGACGTTGGCGACAATATCGGAGGTGGCAGTTCCGCATCGTCGACTGTCGTGTTCGAAGAGATGCTGCGGCAGGGTGCTTCGAATGGATTGGTTGTGTTGCATGATCCTGAGGCCGTTCGGATTTGTGCGGCAGTTGGAGTTCGGGCTACGGTCGATTTGCCGCTCGTGGGACGTGCCAGGGTTCGTACACTCTCCGATGGTTGGTTTACCGAAACGCAAGTGCGGCATGGCGGTTGGACGCACTGCGATCAGGGCATTACGGCGGTAGTGGAAACCGATGTGGGCGGACATACGGTGGTGTATACGAGTCGGCGAATGGCTCCGATGAGCTTGGAGCAGTTGATCGGTTTGGGGATTCATCCGGAGCGAAAGGACATCCTGGTTGTGAAGGGGGTGGTGGCTCCGAGGGCAGCGTATGAGCCAGTGGTGGGGGAGTTCGTTTTGGTGGATTCCCCGGGTCCGACGGCGAACGATCCGAGGAGCTTTGCGTATCGCCACCGGCGGAAACCCATGTTTCCGATGGAAGATATTGTGGATTGATCAGGGGCCTCACCGATCGTGAAGCTTTCGACGGACTGCGAACGCCGTCCAGCCAGTAGTCAGAGGAATCGCCCACACTACCTGGGTGTGTGTTTTTGGCGTGCGGGCGAAGAATTGCACCTGCTGATCGTTTTTGCCGCGATTCGGTTCAAAGGCAATTGATCCGAGTGCAGGGATTGCAGCCAGGAAAAATAGTGCGAAAAAAGGAAAGTCCCGAAAAAACGCGTGTGGCGCTCGTCCAGGACGGAAACTTTTCTCACATCGGGCAGGCGGATTATTTGCGGTTGCGCTTGTGGGCGGCGGCAAACAGCGCGAGTAGCGCGCCACCGGCAGACATGGCGATGGTCGAGGGTTCTGGAATCGTTGTAGCCTCCAATCGGAGATAGAGATTGCCTTCACCGACGGCCGTCGAGGAAGCCGTAAAGTTTGTGACCAGACCGCTGGTAACGCCGGTGATGATCGACGCGTTGTTACTGGATCCGACCGATGGAGGCTCAAAAGCGTTCAGACCGAGATCGAGTCCGGCTGTCACGTTCGAGACGCCAACCGTAAAGATGAGGTTGTTGGGAACGAGTAGGTTCAGGCTCCCGAAGTTGACCGTCAGGATGTCGAGGGCGTTGATCGAAATTCCGTTCAGGACATAGGATGCGCCGATCTGCGAACCAACCGGACCGCCTACGTTCCAGAAGGTGAGCGTCGCGGTGAAGGTTCCTGCGGAACTGCCTAAGTTGTAGAACTGGATGGCTGCGTCCGTCAGTGTACGATCGGTTCCACCCAGAGTGATGGAATCACCGATCTGACTGGAAGGACCCACGGAGTAAAAATACGTGATGAGCGTATCTGTTGTCGTGTTGTTGTAGATCGTCCCGGCGAGGCTTGAGGCCGCGCTGGCAAGCGCCAGAGCGACTACGGCGAAAAACGGCGTTTTCATGAAAACTCTATGCTCCTAAGTTTTGCGAATGGTTCCTTGGCGCTGGTCCGGACCGAGGACAACAGAGTACGAAATCGCGCTTGGGCTAGACTTAGTACCTCAGTACCATTATTGACGACTTGCATCCATCCTGCAAGCGTTTTTGTGTTTCATTTTGAAGAGGTTAGAGTGGGAGTACCGTTACTCCCACTCATTCCGCTCTCTATCGGGAACCGGCGCCGAGGGCACGGGGCGTGTAGGTGAAGGCCGGGGTTCCGACGCGGGTGAACTCGACCGCGAAGGTCACGCTCGTGCCCGCTCCGATCGCGCCAATCTCGTTGTACGGGCTTCCGGCTGGCGGCGCCAGGCTGGTGACACCGCTCGGCAGGAACATGGTGTATCCGGCCGCGAGGTTGTCGATCACGTAGGCTGCTGCAGCCAGGGCGGTGCCGTTGTTCACGATTGTCACCGTCTGGCTGAACCTTCGGGTGCCGCGATTGAAGGCGAGGACGCCTTGGGTGGCGGTGAGTTGCGAGGTGACATCGGGAGCCGACGAAACCACGGCGAACACTGCGGACACTGTGGCCGGAGTGTTCATCGTGACTATGGTAGGAAAAATCCTGCTGTTCGGCGGGCAGTTTGAGATTCAGGGTTGGGCGTTGTGTGACGGACGACTGCTGTCGATCGCCCAGAACTCAGCCATCGGCTCACTCAATGACCCGGACTTTCGCCTTACAACGAAGGTCAGGTGGGCGGAACGGAGAAGGTGACGTTGACGCAACAGGGATTGCCAGCGCACAACCATGTGGTGAGTGTTGGCGGGAGCAATGGTGCTCCATCCTCGAGCCGTCCAATCGGGAGTGTCTACGCGAGTGGAACGATGTACGACGTTGCGGCGAACGCGGGCGGCAGCCTCGGCGCGGTGACGGTCGCAAACGCGGGTAGCAACGGCGCGCCCAACAATATGGAACCCTATCTCGCGATGAACTACATGATCGCGTTGGAGGGCATCTTCCCATCTCGCAACTAACGTGAGCCCGGAAATCCATCTCCGGTCTCATGCGGAATTCGGCGACCGCGACTTCCTGTTCAAGGTTTTCGCGGCCGCCGGCCCCGCGTTGGAACTGGCGGCTTTGCCGGAGTCGCCGGTGAAATCCATGTTGTTGGCGCAACAATTTCAAGGGTGGCTGCAGTCTTATTCCTCACACTTTCGTATCGATGGCTTAGCGATCGTGGAATGTCCTTTGGGCGAGCGCGTGGGATTTGTTTGGCTGTTCCGAAACAGTGAGGAATATCGTATCGCCGATCTCGCATTCACCCCGGCGGTTCGCGGCAAGGGTATCGGCACAGCGCTGGTGCAGCAAATCGCCGCGGAGGCGTTCCGTGCGGGACTGCCGTTGCGGGCAAGTGTAGCGAAGTCCAATGCCGGGTCGCATCGGTTCAACCTGCGTCTGGGATATGTGGTGACTCACGACAGTCTGACGCATTGGGCGATTGAATGGCGGCCTGAGCAGGCGTAATTGCCCCTTGTATTCTACTTGCAACGGATGTATAGTCCTGATAGCTCTTGGTCGACTCACCTTCACCTGATGTAGATGCGTGGTTTTGCTACGGCCTCATAACTTAGTGTGTCCCTGTCTGAATTTCTTTAAGTTGAGGCGCATCCCAGGGAGGGTTTGATCCATGTTTGACAGCCTGGAAGATCAGATGAAGCACGATGATCAACGCGAGGGTTCGAAGAAGGAGCGAATGATGGTATGGGCGGCGATCGCCGTCGTGTCACTGGCGCTCTTCGGTGGGCTTTTGCTCGGAATAACGAAACTAGCCTGAATAGGCTTTCTGGAGGATGGGCCGGTCTACTTCGCCGATGCGGGAGTGGCTGGCCCTATCGAAGCGTCAAGGGCCGGTCCGATCGACGACATGATTCCCTGCACGTGCGTCGCATAGCTTTTATTGACAGGATTGTAAGCTCGCAGCTTGCCTTCTGTGGTCTTGTTCCGATAAGGGAGTGCATTTGTGAGCCGTTCGGCAATCAGATGGATGCTTTCTGAGATAGACGAAAACTGAACTCGCCCGTTTCCCCAACCGAAGACATTGTTGTTGCGACTCACGCCACCGGTTTCCACCATAGCCAGACTCGGCAGCAGACGCCAATCCAAACCATGCTTTTCCGAAGCCCCTAAGAAAACTTCCGCATGCTTGGCAAGGGGAGAGCGTTGGGCGAGAAAGAAGTTGCGGAGCTTAGTGATCCGGTCGTCTTCCGGCTTGTTCGAATCGGCACCCCTGGCACTAGGCCAGAAGCCGCAGGCCAAAACCGCGAAACATGCGATGCGTTTGATCGTCATTCGGTTCTTTAGAACTGATCGGCGTTCCGGACCCAGACTGTAGGTCCAAAGCGTCGAAGCCGGAACACTTGGTCAGTATAGCCACGTTTCCCTTGGTTGCAACCTTTTTGTCACCATCTGTCGCCAGTTTCATTCAGTCTGACTACTACAAGTTTAAGTTGTAATAAACTTCAGGTGCTAATCACAACAATCTTTACCGTCCGTCCCATTAGGAAAGCATCATAGGGGGAAGTGCGATTCACCCTCTCCTTCTTTCTAATCGTTGCCACCCTTACAATTGCAGCCCCAAAGAAGGTCACCAAGCCTGCTGTCTGGCATCAGTGGCGCGGACCGGATCGGACGGGGGTCGCCCCGGGCATCGCGTTCCCTGACAAGTTAGAAGGACTCCAGCAACTTTGGCGAGTGGATCTCGATAAGGGCTATCCGGGTCCGATTGTGGCCGAAGATCGGGTCTTTACCGCCGAAACCGCGAACACGGATACGGAAATCGTGCGCGCCCTCGATCGAGCCACCGGCAAGGAACTCTGGCGGGCGGAATGGAAGGGAAAGATCAGTGTCCCGTTCTATGCCAAGAGAAGCGGAGACTGGATCCGTGCCACGCCTCTATATGACGGCAAGACGCTGTTCGTCGCCGGGATGGAAGAGGTTTTGGTGGCGCTCGATGGCAAAAGTGGCAAGGAGTTGTGGCGGGTGGACTTTCCCAAGCGCTTCTCAACACCCAAGCCTGAGTTCGGCTTTGCGAGTTCTCCGCTGCTCGACGGGGAATTTCTGTTTCTACAGGCCGCAAACTCGCTGGTGAAGATCCGGAAGAGCACCGGCGAGACAGTGTGGCGGGCGCTCGAACATTCGGCCAACGTGATGGAATCCGGCGCATTCTCGTCCCCCTATCTGGGGACCATTGCGGGACGGAGGCAGTTGCTGGTGCAGAATCGAGTCCACCTGCATGGCATAGACCCCGAGACTGGCCAAGAGCTTTGGAGACAGGAAGTGCCTAACTTTCGGGGGATGAATATCCTGACGCCGCTTGTCTACAAAGACACCGTCTTTACCAGCACACACCAAAACAACTCCTATCTGTACCGCGTCCAGAAGGGCGAGGCGGGCTATGCGTCCACCGAAGTTTGGAAGAACAAGGCCAAAGGATATATGTCGACGCCGGTAGTGAAGGATAAGTACGTTTACCTGCATCTCGGCAATCAGCGGATGACTTGCATCGATCTGGAAACAGGCGAGTCGAAGTGGACATCCGAGCCATTTGGGCAATATTGGTCGATGGTGCTGCGCGACGACAAGATCCTGGCACTGGATGAACGGGGCACGCTGCACCTGTTGCGGGCGAATCCTGAGCAATTTGAGTTACTAGATTCGAAGGAACTCACCAAATCGCCAGCCTGGGGGCATTTGGCAGTCGCCGGTGACGAACTGTTTGTCCGCGAATTGAACGCCATCACGGCCTATCGCATCGTTCGCTGAAGAACGCGCGTTAAAATGTGAAAGAATGGCGGACATGAAACTCACCCGCCGCAACGCCGCGAGCGCGATGCTGGCCGCATCGGCAGCGTCAGCCGTCCTCGCCCAATCGAAGAAGATCCAATGGCCTCCTGAAGCAGGCGTCACTGCGGGACTACCCCACCTCTGTCTCATCTCGCCTTCGACGGCCGCGCAACTCCGTCACCTCAAACAATTGGGCATTAACTATGCGATTGGCGGTGGAATGGGTCCGACACCGTGGACCGAAGACAATCTCCGCACCGCGATGGACGCCTACAAAACAGGCGGCGTGCAAGTGGTGAACTTCATGATTGGCGGCATCGAGGACGTCATTCGCGGTGGCCCGAAGCGCGATGAAGAGATCGATAAGGTCATTCAATCGATCCGGGCAGCGGGGCGCGTCGGACTTCCGGTAATCGAATACAATTTCTACGCCCATCGCATCGTGGAAGGATATTACGAGGAACTCGGCCGCGGAGGCGCCGGCATGACCGCGTTTTCCTACGATCGAATCAAAGATCTGCCGCCGATTGAGGGCCGGGGCGTGCATACGAAGGAACAGTTGTTTCAGCGCGCCGGGTATTTTCTGAAAGCGGTTGTACCGGAGGCGGCGAAGGCGAACGTGCGGCTGGCATTGCATCCGAACGACCCACCGTCGCCGAAAAGCCGCGGATCCGAACAACTGATGGCCACCTTTGCGGATTGGAAGCGCTATCTCGATCTGGTGAAGAGCCCCTACAATGGCATGACATACGATTGCGGGGTGTCGGCGGAAATCGGCGAAGATCCGGTGGCCGTTTGCAAGTATTTGGGCGATCGCGACGTGATCAATCACGCGCACTACCGCAACGTGAAGGTGCGCAAGGCGAACCTCGACTACGCGGAGGTCTTCATCGATGAGGGCACCGTCAATATGTTTGCGGTGATGAAAGAGCTGGTGCGACAAAAGTATTCGCGCGGTCTTTATCCGGAACATCCTCGGGCGGTGGATTTGGATCGCGAGCGCACGAACAGCATCGTTGGCCAGTACGCCAAGGTCGGAGGCGGTGGACTCGCTGCCGAGATGTACAGCGTCGGGTACACGCGCGCGATGCTGCAGGCGGCGCTGGCCTCCTAGCGGCGAAGCCCGGTCTTGTTTCGCTCCACTCGATCCTCCGCGTTGGTAAGATGTGGGCAGATGAATCGTCGATCTCTCATCCTCTCCGCAGCCGGAATCACCTCGGCATTGGCCCAATCCACTGTGGCAGCCACGAAGACACGCACAGCCTTCATCGGTGTCGGCAATCGGGGATCTTATCTTCTCGAAGGCGTCCTCACTCAGGCGGACGCCGCAGTCGTCACCGCCATCTGCGACAACCAGCCAGACCGCTTGGACAAGGCCGCAACCGCGGCCAAACGGGACAATCCCAAGACCTACACCGACTGGCGGCGCGTCATCGAACGCACCGATATCGATGCCGTGTACATCGCGACGCCCCCGTATTTGCACGCCGAAATGGCCGTCGCCGCGCTCAAGAGCGGCAAGCATGTCTATTGCGAAAAACCCATTGGCATCAACCCCGAACAGGTGCAAGCCGTGGTCGATGCCGTCCGCCGCAATCCCCGCAGCACCTTCACCGCGGGCCAGCAGTTGCGTTCGACCCGCCAGATGCGCGATGCGATGCGCCGCATACACGCGGGAGACATCGGCGACATCCTGATGCTCAAGGCGCAACGCCATGCCGTTGCCGATCTTCCTTACAACGGATCTTCCGCTGATTGGTATTACGACGTCACAAAGTCAGGCGGTTATCTGATTGAACAATCCGTGCACAATCTCGATCTCTGCAATTGGGCGATGCAGGCTCCGCCGAAGCGGGCTGTGGGATTCGGATCGATCAACCTGCATAAGAACGAGCCCACGGGCCGCACCATCTACGATTGCGGCAGCATGGTGTTCGAGTATCCGGGCGCTGTCCAGATGTCGTTCACGCAAAATGTTTTTCATCCGCGCCAGATGCCCGCCGGCGGACAGTACCTTCATGTTTTCGGGTCGAAAGCTACAGTCGATCTCATGCAGAACTACACAATGTATCCACAATCGCCCGCGGCGTCACCGGGGCAACCGTTGGCGGAAAAGCCGGACGCAGGCGAGCATCCGCATGCGCATATCGCCGCTTTCTATGATTGTCTGCGCAACGCCCAGACGAATCCGGCGGATATCCGTATCGGTGCGACTGCGGCGCTCACCGCCATCCTCGGTCATTGGGCGATGAGCAAAGAGCGGCTTGTCGAATGGAAGGAGTTGGGCGTAACACTTTAGGCGTGGATTACCATCGAATGCATGACCCGCCTCATTGCTTTCTTCTTGCTGGTTTCTTCTTTCGAGTTTGCTACCGCGCAATCGATCCGCACCAACGCCGGATTCCGCCGCAACATCGTCCCGCGCAACGATGACGGATCTTCGTTTTCGCAAAACCTTGGCTTCAATATCAATTTCTTCGGACGCCAACGTTCGAGTGTCTTCGTCAACAATAACGGCAATCTGACCTTCGATCTGCCGCTCTCCGAATACACGCCCATCGGCCTCGTCGGCATCCGCCGCGAAATCATCGCAGGCTTCTGGGCCGATGTGGACACCCGCGGCTTCGGCTCGCAAACTGTGACCTTTGGACCCGACACTGTCGACGGGCGCCGCGCTTTTGGAGCCAATTACATCGACGTCGGTTACTTCATCGCCAACAGCGAAAAGCTGAACCGCTTTCAGATCATTCTCATCGACCGTTCAGACACAGGCCCCGGCAACTTCGACATCGAATACAACTACGAACGGATCCGCTGGGAAACCGGCGATGTCAGCGGCGGCTACTTCGGCTTTGGAGGCATCTCCGGACGCGTCGGCTATTCGAACGGCACAGGCCAGCCAGGCACGTCCTTCGAGCTCAACGGATCCGCCATTCCAGGCAGCTTTCTCGATTCCAACCCCAACGGACTGATCTACCGCCGCATCAATTCCGACATCCCCGGCCGGCTGGTGTTTCAAGCCCGCAACGGCATCGTCCAGCAGAATCTCAACAGCTCGATTCCCACGATATCGTTTCTCGCGCCATTCAACGGCGACGCCCCTCCACCGCAAACCGTGATCGTGACGAGCAACGGCAATTCCAGCACGTTCACCGCCGCACCCGCCGCTGGCGCGCCTTGGCTGAGCGTCAACCCCACGAGCGGAACCACGCCCGCCACGCTGCGCATCGGCATCAACACGACCGGTCTCAACGCCGGCACTTACACCGGCAGTATCATTGTTACGCCGCCCCCGGCATCGGGAATCACGCCGCTCATCATCCCCGTAAGTTTGGTCGTCGCACTGCCCGCATCCGAATGCAGCTACCGGATCTTACCCGGCAGCTTCACCGCAGGTTCCGCCGCCACCTCTGGAACCATGCGTATTTCCGCACCGGCCGGCTGCCTTTGGACCGTCAACTCCAACGCCGGTTTTTTCACCATCACCAGTGGCAATATCGGCAGCGGCGATAGCGCGGTGAGCTTCAACGTTGCAGCCAATTCCGGCAGTTGGCGCGCCGGAACCATCACCGTCGGCGGCGTCAGCTATACGGTTGTGCAGTCCGCCAATATCGCACTCATTCAGGAACAGATCTGCCGCGTCAACACCATTGTTGGATCCGGCGAAACCGGCAACACGGGCGACAATGGACCTGCGCTAGCGGCTCGCTTGAATGCGCCGCGCGCCGTTGTGCCCACGCCTGTCAACGATGTCCTGATCGGCGACACCGGCAACACACGACTCCGCAAGTGGACCCAGGATCTCATCGTGCGCGCCTTTCCGGATGCCAATCCGCAGGCCGGTCCGTTTCAGCCTTCGGCGATGGTTCTGGATTCGTTTGCCAACCTCTATATCGCCGATGAAGTGAATCACGTCATCCGCCGTGTCGACTTCTTGGGCCGCGTCACCACCATCGCCGGTGTTTCCGGACGCGCAGGCTTTTCCACCAATGGAATGCCAGCCAATGAAGCGGTGCTCAACAGTCCGCGGGGCGTCGCTATTGGACCGGGCGATCAGGTATTCATCGCCGATACCGGCAATCATGTGATCCGGGTCGTTGAACGCGACGGCACAATCAAGACCTTTGCAGGCAGTGGATCCCCTGGATTCGGTGGGGATTTCGGCTTCGCTTCCAACGCCGTGTTCAACACCCCCACAGGGCTTGCGATGAACGCGGCGGGCGACCTTTTTATCGCCGACACCGGCAACCATCGCGTGCGGGTCATCGATTCCATGGCGAATGTTCGCACCGTCGCCGGAACCGGTGTCGCGGGCTTTTCGGGCGACAATGGACCAGCCGCGCAAGCGCGCCTCAACACGCCTGTCTCGCTGGCGCTCGATGCGCAGAACCGCATTTACATCGCCGATCGCGGCAACAACCGCATCCGGCAGGTTTCCGGCAATACCATCGTGACCGTCGCGGGTACCGGAACGGGGGCGTTCAATGGCGACGGCATTGGTCCGCAGACCGCTTTCAACGCGCCTTCGAGCGTGGCCGTCGATAGCGATTCCAAGATCTGGGTGGCCGATACTGGCAACCATCGCGTGCGGCGAATTGCCTGTGGATTGGGCATCCCTCCGAATCTCGAACTGCCCCGCATCACATCGGTGAGCAGTGCGGCGAGTGTTGCTGTTCCGGCTGTGACGCCATTTACGCGCGTCCTGATCGAAGGCGAGAATCTCGCGGCAGATACGTTGGCGTGGGATGAAGCCGCGCCGGAACTGCCTGCGGAATTGGGATTGTCATCCCTCCGCATCGATGGCAAGACCGCTTATCTGCTGTCGGTCAGTCCCAAGCAAATTGTCGCCATGGTTCCCGGCACCGATCTCCGTGGCACTGCGCCGCTCGAACTCACCACCCGCCGGGGCACGACGATTGCGCCCATCGAAATCGATGCCTTTGCGCCTGCGTTGTTTGTGGATCGCGCCGATGGTTTGGATTTCGCACGCGCCACGCTGGCGGACGATGCATCGGTGGTGATTGGTCCTGGTGGGCGGGCCGCGAAGGCAGGCGAGCGCCTCGCTTTGTTGGCCACAGGGCTCGGCGCGACGGGACCCGCACTAGCGGACGGCGCGGCCCTTCTCGCTCCACTTCCTGTGCTCGATTTGGCCGGGTTTTCGTTCACCATTGCGGAAACTCCCGCCGTTCTGGAAGCGGCTGCGATGATTGCGCCGGGGCTGTACCGCGTTGTGATCGTGATTCCCGATGGGGTCTCCGGAAACATGCCCGTCACGCTCGAAGTCGCGGGACGCAGAAGCCAAAGTGGCGTGCTGTTGGGGCTAGAATAACGGCATGGCAACCCTCTACGCCGGAGCTTCGGGCTTCGCATACCCTGCATGGAAACCGGTCTTCTACCCGGAAAAGCTGCCCGCGAAGAAGTTTCTGAACCACTACGCGACCGTGCTCAACGCGGTGGAAATCAACTACACGTTTCGTCGCCTACCGTCGGCTTCGACGCTGCAGGGCTGGGTGGAACAGACGCCCGCGCATTTCAAGTTCGCTCTAAAGGCACATCAACGGCTGACGCATATCCAACGTCTGCAGGTCACCGAATTCAATGAGATCTTCTTCAAGGCGATTGACCCGCTGCGGGTGACGGGACGACTGGGTCCCGTTCTGTTTCAACTTGCGCCGAACTTGAAGCTGGATCTCGATCTGTTGAAGAGTTTCCTGGCGAGCGTTCCTGAAGACCTGCCGCTGACGTTCGAGTTCCGCAACAAGAGCTGGTTTATTGAGGAAGTCTACGAGGCGCTCGAAGCCCGCAATTTTGCGCTGTGTCTGGCGGAATCGGAGAAACTGGTCGCGCCTGAGCGCATCACTGCGGACTTCGTCTACTTCCGCTTGCGCAAGGATTTCTACTCGGCGGAGGAAGTGGCCGAGATCCGCGCCAAATGCGATTCGCTATTGGCGCTGGGCAAGGATGTTTACGTGTTTTTCAAGCATGAAGAGACTCCCGATGGCGCGCTTTGCGCGAAGCAGCTTCTCGCGTAGATCGCAGACTGCTTCACCAGTCCATCGCGATGGAAATAGGTCACCATCGCGGCGCAAAGGCCGTGTCGTACGAATCAGGTTGAATGCCGAACTGGTGGCCGCCGGCAAGACTCGAATCATTGTGCCCGCGGTACTTCGGAGTAATTGCAATACGGCTGTAGATCTTGCGGATTTGGACTGGACCGGTTTTGTACTCGATCAGAACCATGCATTCATGGACCCGAGTTTTCGATTGCCGTTGCCGACACCCGGGCTTCTCGCGCCAACCTAGCGCAAATCTTGGCGCGCCTCCTAGTTGAATCGCAGAGTGACTGGCCATGATGTTATCGATCACGCGAAAGCGTAGTTTTTTGAACTATGGCCGACCGGTGGCGCGTCGCCGTCGCTTGGCTAGCCGGTAGTAGGGGTTGATCCAGCGGCTCGACTCCCCACAAACTGCGCATCGAGTCATCGAAGGCGTTGCCGCTGGCGCCGACGGTGCGATTGGCGCCATAGCTTGATGCGTCACCGGCGTTTCATGGCGGTCCCGATAACTTTGTTGGCGGCTGCAGTGCGCACGCCTACCAACTTCTGACGATTGGTAGCGCTTGCCAGCAGCGCGGACTTGCTGCTGCCGCCTGCTGCTCCGGCACGCCTCGCTGCATTACCGCTGGCCGCGATCACAATTGGCGCACACCGAAGACATCGTTCCGCAACTCGGTTCGCAGCACTGGCGCGGTCGAAGGCCTTCAATGTGATCATGCGAGGTTGTCGTCGCCATCTACATTCGCGATACTCAAGAAACGCGATGATTGAAAGAAGATTTGCGCCTTCGGCGCAGATGATGTTGAGCTTCACCTCCGGCCATGGTTCAGAAAACTACGTTTTCAGATGATCGACTACACATGACGATGGAATAGTTGATTATTATTGAAGAGCACAGAAACGCTTTGCTGCCAGTTCGGGCGACGAACGTTAAACAAGCTCGTTCGTGAGAACGCGTCCGTGTGCAGACGGTGAGAACACGTGGAAATAATCAAACGCTATTGGGCTGGATTTGGACAGTGCGAGATCCAAATCAGGCCAGCATCTGGTAGTGGTGCAAGCGGGTTTGCCTCGATTCACGCTGCGAAGCTTGCGAGATTGCTGAGCAATCTGAAGCTGGGAACTCTCCGCTTCGCGGTGGATCCCGCATGGGTCCAAGATCCCGCTCGAGCAGGAGATGTACCTATCGCCGGGACCTTTTTGGCACGGTATGGTCAAACGTTACAGAACGAGCGCCGAAGCGCACTACCGCGCGACAAGAGCGACAACATCCGGGAGTCTCAAGACCCGCCGCTAGGCTCACTTTTGCCGATCGCTCAAAATATTCCGGCGACACCAGGCCCGGCTCAAGCACAGTCTCGGATTGTGCCAATTGAAGAGCCTTACCGCGGACCTTTGGCGCTCCCGCGAATCGAATTGACGCCTCTTGATAGACTCGTCCAGTTCTCACTTCCACAGGACGTCGGCGACCCGGTTCTAAGCGAAATACCCGCGCCACCCGCGCCGAAGCCAACGCCACCCAGATCCCTACCCTGGACTTCCATCCCCCACCCGAAGGCTTTGTGGATATTGGTGAAAGGCGTTATGCTCGCCAGGCGTGCCGCCGAAATCGCTCCGCACACAAAATGGTCAATAGCCGATCTGGGTGACTGGGATCTCATCGAAGCAATGGCTACCGGCTTCGCCAATAAAGTGGTTCTCAACGGTGATTTCAGCTCTCGCTATATTTCCGAACAAATCGATGGGGAGCCGGTTACTCTGATGGAGGCCGTAGGACTCGCAGTAGTCTGTTTTTCGGTAGTGATCGGACGCTCAGTCGCAGATACCGATGAGTTGTGGCCGAGCGTCGTGAAAAGTCTAAAGCCTCAGCTCGCGGAGGCCCTGTTTGACGGAACCAATCAACTTCGAACCGCAACCAAAGATTCCATCGTGGCGGCTTGTGAGCGGTTTTCATTTCGCCACAGCCTGCAAAGTACCACCGGTTCGAGACAGTTCGTCAAAACCATTCAACTCCAATATGGAATCGGACGAGGTTGGCGGGACGTTTCCATCTCACATGCTCCGGCAGTTGTAAAAGATCTTACAGATAGGACATCTCCAAACTTCTCGATCGAATTCAGCAATTTCTGGGAGATCTACAAGCGCTATCGCGGCGGAGTGCTGGATCTCGAGGAAGCCTGGGCACATTTGGCGGACAATCCGTGGTCACCGCCTCGTGGCATGCCTGATCTAGCGAGGTTTGCATCATCCTCCCAGCAGAAGACTTCGGATCATACGGCTCTATTCGAGAAGCCAAGGCTGGTCTGGGATGGCGACGAACCCCGGCTCCGGTTGATGTTGTCCTCGACTGCCCGATCAATTTTGCCCGAGCCTCGTGCACTTGTGTCTATCGCCCGCGGGGCTGAGAACACGCGCAAATACATCGTTGAACTCTCTGATGATGGTCTCGTTTTCCACTTAACGGCGGGACCTTCGCGGTATCTCGAACTCGATTTCGAGCATAGCTCGATCCAGGTCGGTCTCGACACGGGCTTCGAAGAAGTCATTGAAATCGTGGAGCCGGGTTTTCGCTTGGGGGTCTTTGGCGGCAAGACTGGATCGGCCATGGCCACCGATGATCCTGTCGCAGCAGGCCCGTATTCATTGCTGTTCGATGGCGAAACTTGGGATTGGCGGCCCGGCGTTGAGTCGAATGAGCCCCCTCCATTAGTTGAACTATCGGATCAATGGAAGCTGTTACGGGTTCAGGTGCTCGATCCGCATAAATGTGCCCTCCACATCGACGGCGAGTCGGTTTGGCCACTATCGACTACCACCGGCGGGAAGCGTCAGTCCCGCTCCGAGCGGTTTCTTACAGCTTCTTGTATCCAAAAAGGCGAAACTGCCGAGGATTTCGAAGTCATTGTATACCCTATTCCCTCCACCCTAGAACTGGTGGCCCTCAAACTGGGCGGAGGGGAATACGGGCCAAGCGATATCGACTCGGATTCGGGTCGGGCCGTGTTCCATTTGAAAATGAGGCCGGATCTGGCACTTGCTGCGGAGGCCGAGCGGCCGCGCCTCATTGTGTGGAATTCGATGAAAGGCCGCAAAGAAAGCTTTCCATGCTGGTGGCTAGCACCTCAGGTGGACGGTTTCTTGATCGAGATGAACGGTGGCTGGCATGCACTTGCCACCGAGACCGACCGCGCGCGGCTGCTGGACGCCAACATCGGGAGGTTCGGCATGGAGGATCAGCGGGACATGCTTCTCGCTGGTCCTCAATTGTGTGGCGCGATCAAAGATTCGCGGCTGAAGATCGACAGCAGCATGCTGGCGGGATGGGGAGAATCGCTTCGATCATGCGCTGGCCCGAATGATGTCGCCGACAGCCGCAGGATTGTCAGGACGGTCTACGACAACGGTGTTCTGAGCGACTTTAGCTATGATCCCGATCCGCAATCTCCGGCATTCCGTGCAAAGTTTCGGGGCGAAGAGTTCGAACTCGACCCAGGGCATACGGTTGAGGTTTGGCTCGACGACAGCGAAACCCCAATCGAAGTGGGCTATTCCACGGCCGGTTCACTCAACGAGGTTCGGTTGATCTTGCCGACCACAACACAAAAGGCTATGGGCGTTACTGTCTTTCACAATGGTAAACGCATCGGAACGAGATGGCGTGGATACTTCGGATTGGACCGTCTTGTCCGCACGATCGAACACACCCCGAATTGGCCCGAAACTCTGAAAGGCCTGCTACGGTGGAAGGCCCCGATCCTGCGGCAGGATCTTCGATCGGTGATCGGTGACCGATGCTCAAGCTCAACCGCCGATACTATCGTTGAGTTGCTCCGGTATATTCTCCGTGAGGAGTCCTCTGCGACAGACGCCCGACGCGACGGCATCTTGCTGCGTGAACTTTTCGGTCGGCGAAGCATGGATCACACAACTGCGTTATCTGTGTTGGAAGCCATCGCTTTGATTCCCCGAGATCCGTTCGATTTGATGTCCGGCAACCTTAATTCGCTCCGTGTCGCGCTCGCCGCCGACCCAATTCTGGTTGTGGGCATCATCGAACATGCTGTCGGCGAGTTCTTCTCAGGTGTCTCTGCAAATGACCTTTCTGTAGCAGTCGCGCGTCTCCAATGGGCCGCCATCAAGCCCCCAGGCCAGATTCTTCCTGAAATACTGACCGACACCGAACTCAGGCGATTGATCGAGGCTGAGTTTCAGCGCGCCGAGATGGCCGGACAGGACGGTCGTTTCCTGCGGGCCCTAATTCTTGAAGCTGCACGCAAGAGAACGCATTTCTGGAGAATGGCTCCGCTACAGGCTCGGGAAGCCAATGCCCTCATGTACTGCTCCAGTAAGCCGGAAATAGGGCGCTGGCTGGCTGCCACCTTGCTTGGCGAATTTCGAAATCATCTTGCGGAATCAAATACAAATGCGTATTCATAGCAAACAAATGGATGCCCTAGCGGCCAGACGGCAGATCGGCGAGCGGCTAAGTTCTCTGACCGCTGCATACTCGTTCCTGAACAATCCTGCCCTCGCCGAGCAATGTGAGCGCCTCTGGAAAGACCCACGGGGTATGGTTAGCGATCTGTGGATCGAACCGGTGTTTGCGTCCGAAACTTCCACAGAGAGTCTCGTGAGTCTGCATGCCAGAGGTTTGGTGCATAGAGAGCTTGTCGAGTGCGCTCGCAAGAGCCGGGTCTTTCCTCCGGAGCGGGCGCTTTACGCCCACCAAGACAAAGCGCTACAGTTGGCGAGCGAGGGCTCGCCGGATGGCCGCCCTGGCTTGATAGTCACCGCCGCCACGGGCGCGGGAAAAACCGAAGCATTCCTCCTTCCCTTGCTGAACGACCAGTTTCTTAACCCAAGATCGGCGCATCACCGCGGCATAAGATCCATTATTTTGTATCCTAGGAATGCGTTGGTGAACGATCAGGTCGGACGTCTTGACCGGTGGCTCAGCGGCCAGAAGACACTCACGTACTGCCATTACACCGGCGAGACTCCAGAAGACGCCCGCGAAGTGCAGAAGATGGGGATCGATACCTCAGTTGCGACAGCACGGCTGCGTTCTCGGGAGCAAATTCGCGCGAATCCCCCGGACGTTTTGGTTACGAACTACTCGATGCTCGAGTATCTACTCTGCAGACCTCAGGACGCGACGCTCTTTGACGGTGGGATTCGTTCTTTTGTACTCGATGAAATTCACCTCTATTCCGGCGCACTCGCTGCAGAAATCTCATTACTGATGAAAAGAGTCCTGCTCCGGTGCGGAACCGATTCCCCTAAAGTGTTGCAAATCGGAACATCCGCGACACTGGATGGAGATATCGAAGACTTTGCCTCGAAGCTGTTCCAAAAGGAGCGCGGGCTCATCCACCGGATTGAAGGGCAGTCCAAGAGAATTGACCTGCCGCCTTCAACCGTCCCCAGGACGAATCTGCGACCGGAAGATATTCAAATTGGCGATCTGGAAACCGCAGTGTTGATCGCTGGAGACCAACTGGTTTCAGGTTTCGAAGAAGAGGCGCGTGCCGTGGTTGAGACTCTGGTCGGCACATCACATCCAGGGTCCGGCATGGCGGCAGAAATCCTTTGGGAAGGACTTCGCTACAGCAATCTTGTGAAGAAACTGGAGGAACTACTCTGGTCCCGCCGTGGAAAGCGGCTCGTGCGCCTCAGAGAAGTCGTCCAGGCATTGTGGGGCAACGTGGGCGAGAAGGAGGAGACCGCGACGACGCGACTCCTGCAGTTGTGTTCGCGTGCTCGACGCAGTGTCCTTGAACTGCCTCTCATTCCCCACAAGCTCCATCTGCAGGTCAGATCCTCAGGCACGATGGCCACTTGCCTGAATCCAAACTGCGACTGCAGTGATTTGCCTCGATTCCCAGGCGGAGGCCGATTGTCGCTGGACGTTTCGGAACACTGCGTTTCGTGCGGTTGCCGGAATTTCACGCTCGCCCGATGCGAGGAATGCGGAGAAGTACTGCTGACCGGCGTCACCGGACACGATCAACAGTTCTTCCACTTGCGCCATATGTGGTGGCCACGCGTGGACGAAGCTGCATATGCCGTGATGGGTAGGGGTCCATTTACTCTAAGCTTTCGTGACCGTTCGGTCTATTCGAATGAGCCTGACGCCATCCCGGTGGATTTCATCCAGAGCTGTCCGCGCTGTGGAACAGACAAAGCAGACTTTTCTGCGATCGGGTTACCCGACGCGCTCGCGCTGCCGATGCTCGCGGAGACTCTACTCACAGAGCTGCCAGAAAAGGGCACCGAGCTGCAAGATTGGTTGCCTGCAAAGGGAAGGCGGCTGCTGGTTTTTAGCGACAGCCGCAGGGACGCTGCCAGATTGGGTCCGCTCCTGACATCACAGCACGAGCTACACCTTGCGCGGCGAGTGATCCACGATACGATCGCGAAGTTCGCCCCAGATCCCATGGAGCAGGCTTATCTACAGCAGTCATTGAAGAGCCTGACCGAAACCTTGGAGGGTTCGAGCCTGAACCCTACTTTCCGCTCTAAGCTGGAGCGCGACCGCGACGAGATGCTCCATCGTCTGAACGCTTCGTCTTCAGGCCAATCTGCGGCCACTTGGGCTGCGGAGATGAAATCCGACCCCCGCCTTGGGCAGTTCTATGATCGGATTGGGGCCAGCAAGGGTACATCGGACTGGGGTCAGGATTCCTGGGAGAGAAACCTCAGGGGCGTCAAGGAAAATGTAGTCTTGCAATTGGCGCGCGAGTTTTCGATACCAAGCCGTCGGCAGATCTCGCTCGAAACGATCGGTCTTGCAGAAGTTGTATACCCGGGCCTGGACAAGTTGCCCGCGTCGCCAGCCATTTCTCTTCTACCCAAGGCAATCGTCCGGGAACGAATCTCTTTAGCCTGGACGAGCTTTCTCATCTCGCTATGCGATACCCTGCGGCTTGATCGTGTCGTGACCCTCGAGGATGGCATCAAAGACTTCGAGGGCCTGGCTGGAATTCCTCTCGGAAATTGGGCCAGTGAATCGAGTAGGTGGGGCGGCCGCCTTACACCTTTCATTGGATCGCTCGATGGTACGCGAGAATCGAGGCGAAATCGATTTGCCCGAGGCGTGCTTACTGAGGCGGGAATGTCACCTGAGGATGCTGGCGGGTTTGCTACTGTGATCCTTCGAGGTGCCTTCGAACAGTTGCTTGACGCAGCGCAATCGGGCGCGCTCCGATTTCTGGAAGCGGGCCGCCAACAAGCCGATAAAAGCGCTGTTCCTGCCATTCGAATTCTTTTTTCGCAATTGTATCTACGCACACCCACCGAGCTGTACCAGTGCGCCCGCACTGGACAGGTTTGGACGAAAACGGTGTTAGGGCTTGCGCCAAATCGTCAGGAAGAGCCAAGCTTGTCCCCGATTTCGCAAGAGCTCCTGTTCCAACAGAAGCGGTACGAGCAGTTGCGGCGGATGTACTCGGAGGACCCCGTCCTGGAAGACGGGCTTTGGGCAGAGGAGCATTCCGGCCAACTCTCGGCACTGGAGAACGCGCGTCTGCAAAGTCTTTTCGATCAAGGCGCCCGAAATGTCATCAGTTCGACGACGACGCTGGAGGTTGGCATCGACATCGCTGGCCTGAGCGGTGTTTTGCTTGCGAACGTTCCGCCCAGTCGGGCGAACTACCAACAGCGCGCGGGTCGGGCCGGAAGGCGCGCGGACGGTTCCTCGATTGTGACGATGTATACCAAGAGTTCCGCTTATGATCGCGCCGTCTTCGAGTCTTTCGAAGAGTGGTATCGCCGTCCGCAACGGAATGTACAGGTGCTTCTTGACCGCAATCGGTTCGCCCGAAAACACTTCGCGGCGTTTCTCCTGGGCGAGTTCTTCCGCCGTCTCTACCGACCCGGGACCCGCGTCGGAGCAATGAATGCCTTCCAGCAAATCGGTTGGATTGCTGGCGCTCCCAGGATCTTGAGCTGGCCCAAGGATTTTCCCGCGCCGCCAAAGCCGGAACGGCCAGACTACAGCACCTTAGCGATCTCCATGCCGGCAAAGATGTCGCCCGCTCGTTTGTTCGTTCAGTTTGTGGATCACGAGCTCAATTCTGAAATCCTGGACCAATGCAAACGACTGCTGGTCAATAGCGGTCTCGAATCGCAGGTACAGGAAGCGGACGGACTGAGAATCCTGCTAGGCGATCTCAGCAGAAGGTTTGAAAGTGCAGTAGACAGCTGGACCCGCGAGTACGATTCGATCGTTTCCGAATGGCGCAAGCTAGCCGATGAATCCAAACCGGATCGCAGGGCCTTGAATTATCTCCGTTACCAAGCCGGCGCTCTTTGGGCGACGACCGTAATCGAAGAGTTAGCCATCCGAGGATTGCTGCCCCGGTACGGGTTCCCAATCGGGGTTCTCGGACTCACTCATCCCGGAAAGCAGTTTCAGCGATACGATGACGAGCCGGTTCGACTCGAGCGATCAGGTATCCTCGCGCTGGGGGAATACGTGCCTGGCAGTGTCATCCTTGCGGGCGGGCGCTACTACGAGTCTCACGGGTTGGTCCGATCCTATTTGAAGGAGGATAAAGCCTTCGGCCCGATTGCAAAGAAATGGTCCTGCGCAGCCGGCCACTCGAGTTACCGGTTCGAGCCGGGGCAGCCGTCGATGTGTACCCATGCGGAATGTGGAAAGCAGTTATCCGGCCGGGTGAATTCGCTTCTCTTCGTAAGATATGGTTTCTCGACAGCTGCTTGGGATCCACCCGCGTGGCGGGGAAAGGCCGAGCGGATTGGCTCCGTCTCGGTCGGAACAACAGCCTTTGTCACGAAGGCTGCCGAGACAATTCCTTCTTTTGGCGGAGCAAGCGATATTCGCGCATACCTCTGCGAGGACGGTGAGGTGTTGGTTGATAACGCGGGCGAGCGCGGGCATGGATTCGTTGTCTGCTCGCAGTGTGGATACGCAACGAGCGAGACCAAGGCTTCGCAGAAAGGCATGGTCAACCTACCCGCCGAGTTCGCCGGTCATACCCCACTGGATCAGTTGACCGGAAAGTGCATTGCCGCCAAGGATGCGTCGGCTCCCTTGCGCAATGTCCATCTCGCGGCGCGCCAGAATACTGACTTGCTCCGGATTGAACTGGCGGGAGCATCGGCTGGGATAGCAAGTGCGTTTGGTCATGCCTGTGTTCTCGCGGCCTCCGCACTCCTCGACCTCGATCCAAGGGAACTTGGAGTTTTTGCCGAGAACAACTGCGTGATCCTTTACGAGAGTTCGGCGGGCGGGTGTGGTCACATGACGGAACTGGTGACCAAGGCTTCAAGCTTGCTGCAGATGACTCTACTAAGGCTCTTCGTTTCCGAGCAGCATCACGGGCTCTGTGAATACGGCTGCCTCTCCTGCATTCTGACTCAACGTAGCCAACGAGATGTCGAGGAACGTCTTGTGGACCGTCGCGGGGCGGTTGAATACATCCGTGGGATTGAGTGAACTGCCATTTGCTGCCACTTCCCTACAAACGGAAATCCCTTGAGGGCACGTGGAATCGACCCTTCCCATCACTCGAAACTGAACCATGATTTGCCAGTATTTTCGATTCCCCAGATGTAGTTGGTTACCGGGCTCCTGGGACAGGCATGTCGCGACCGCCCGTTTCGCTCGCACGGCCACGTCTCTTGTTTTCAGTGCTTTGAACCGCATTGATTCTGGTCGTTTGCAAATGCACCGCACCCGAGGGCGAATTTCCCTACGGATTCGGCCTCTCTGCCGAAGTAAGTAAATACAACAGGTCGCGCTCGGCTGTCGCTGCCCTACAACCTGTTGCTAAACAAAGCAGAACACTGGAAAAACGACCGATGCCGTCATCTTGGCCCTGAAGGATCCCATCCGCTGCCTGGCGAACTCTGTCGGACGCCAAACCGAGGAAACGAACCCGCTAACCAATTACCCCCAAGATCGCCTTACGCGGTGATGTCACTGAAAACAAACCAGGGTCCATATTCCAAAACATGGACATCACGGGGTTCTCCTTGCATCTCCCAACCGAGGTTTCGAGGCAAGGAAAACTGTTCGAGGCCCAAGCGTCAACATAACCGGCAGGTTCCCAGAGAGCACCAAGTCAGGCGCGCCACGCCTCTGTCATCCATGCTGCAAAGAGAGGCTCCCAGATAAAACATATTGTTACCATAGCTAGTATGGCGTTTCAGAAAAACGTATCCATAGTGATTTGTTTTTTGATAGACTCGTTGTATGGCGAGTTACTCGAAACATCCAAAGCTCTTCTTGTTGGAAGGGGAGCAGCACGTTCTCGACCAGCTACGGAATTCCAAGACGGCGGCGGCCCGCGACGTGTTCCGGGCTCAGATCATGTCGCGGTACCACGCCGGTGAGACCGTCTCGGAGATTGCGCGCGCCCAGAAGACGACTCGCGTGAGCGTTCTCAAGTGGGTCGACAGGGCGCTCCAAATGGGTGTGGAAGCGGGGATGAGAGACA